>Ga0268298_10000199_pt1 | contig 76945 bp, 60 predicted proteins | sample WWTPWeurt_MetaG_FD_194462 | JGI IMG/M metagenome (GOLD analysis project Ga0268298, IMG submission 194462) | Activated sludge microbial communities from WWTP in Nijmegen, Gelderland, Netherland - WWTP Weurt | ecosystem: Engineered > WWTP > Aerobic digester > Activated sludge | place...
GGGTCTGCGAAGCATCATCCTTTTCCTCAAGGAGGGATATGCTCCTTTTACGGCTGAGATCAAGTATTCTACTTTGATCCAGTATCGTTCCGCGGGCAATTCCACCATCTTCTCCGTAGAATTGCCCATACCCTGATCCGGGGTGATTCGTGCAAAATGCGATCGTTCTTGACCGCCTACGCGTTTAGACGGATTCAGGATTATTCGAAATAGACCCTGGAGTTTGGAATGAGAGAGATCAAGACTGTAACCGTTTTAGGCGCAAACGGAACGATGGGCGCAAATAGCGCGGCGATTGTGGCCGCCTTTGGGCATGCGAAAGTCCATATGCTCGCGCGCAGCGTAGACAAAGCAAAAGAAGGCATCAAGATCGCAGTAGACTCTGTTCGCTCCGGTGTGATCGAAAAGAATTTCATTCCTGGAACGTATGATGCGGACCTAGAAAAGGCAGTTTCTGAAAGCGATTGGGTGTTTGAGCTTGTAGCAGAAGACTACGCGATCAAAGAACCTCTCAATAAGAGAATCGCAGCATCACGTAAGCCAGGCACCATTGTATCTACTGTCAGCTCCGGTCTTTCCATTGAGAGGCTCGCATCTCATTTTGATGCAGACGGGCAGAAGTACTATTACGGCACTCACTTCTTCAATCCTCCCTACAAACTGGTTTTGTGTGAATTGATCACTCAACCAAAGAATGATCCTGCATTCACAAAAGAAATCGCTCAGTATCTTCAGAAGACTCTTCTTCGCCAGGTGATTCTGTGCAATGACAGACCCGGATTTGCAGGAAACAGAATTGGATTCCAGCTCATGAACGAAGCCGCGCAAATGGCGGAAGGGGTTCAGGACAAAGGCGGAATTGCTCTTCTGGACGCAATCCTGGGCGGGTATACTGGCCGCGCCATGAGCCCGCTTGCAACTGTGGATCTGGTGGGTCTGGACGTTCACAAGGCAATCGTGGATAACATCTACGCCAATACAAAAGACAATGCGCACGAAACATTCAAGCTTCCTGCCTACATGCAAAAGCTGATCGATGCGGGTTCATTGGGAAACAAGGCAGGAAAAGGTTTGTATCGCCGTGAGAAGAAAGCGGACGGAACCACAGATCGCTTTGTATACAACATCAAGAAAGGCGACTATGAGCCTCTGGCCAAAATCCAGGTTCCATTCAAAAAGGATGCGGTTACCGCCATTCAGGCTTCCGATTATCAGAAGCTGGGTTCTATCATTCTGACTGCACCTGGTATGGAAGCGGATCTGTTGAGACACTTCATTGCTCGTTACATTGCTTACTCTTTCTCATTGATTCCAGATGTGACAGATGCAAACGGAGTAGATGGTGCGATGGGATTCGGTTTCAACTGGGTTCCACCTACTGCATGGGTAGACGTGCTCGGCGGAGTGGACGCGGTGCGCAAGTTCATCGAAAAAGAAAAGATTCAGGTTCCAGAATTTCTGGCAAAAGCATCCGGTTCTCCTTTCTTCAGCCTGCGCGGCAAACTGGAGTATCGTCAGCTGTTCCGGGCGGGTTAAGATGCTCGAAGCGGTCCGGACATTCTGGAAGTACAATTTCTGGGCTCAAGACCAGTTCTTCGCAGTCGTCTCTGAATTGACGGACGAAGAATTCACGCGAGATCTCGGAGACGGAAACGGATCCATTCGAGACAAACTCGGACATGTGTGTGCTGCAGATGATGTCTGGATGCGCAGAATTGAGGGGGAAGTGTCCCCTCCATTCAAACTCGATTTTACGGATAAATTCAACTACATTGAACGCCAGAAAGCCGTTCGGCACAAGTATCATGCGCTGATCGACGGGCTTTCAGAAGTGGATTTGCTCCGTGAAATTTCTTACAAGAACCTCAAAGGAGTGGAATTCACCACTCCGCTCGTTCAAATTTTGCTTCACGTTTCCAATCACGCTACATATCATCGTGGGCAGGCAGCGTCCCTCATTCGGCGGGTCAAAGGCAAACCTCCGGTAACGGACATGATCGAATATTTTAGAGCGCACTAGCCGCTTGAGGAGCAATCAGCGTGAAAAGATGTCTGGTTGTTCCCATTTTCCTTCTGACAGCCTGTTTTCCGTATTTCAAGCAGATAGAAAAAGATAAACAGACGTTTCTCGACCGATTTCCAAATGCGCACATGTACTACGAATCCGGCGGCAGGCGCATGCACTATGTGCGCGCAGGCCAGGGCCGGGATCTCATCGTATTCGTTCATGGCTCTCCTGGCTCCTGGGATGCATTTGCACGCTTTTTGATGAACGAATCTCTACTTTCGCGCGCGAGAGTGATTTCATTTGATCGTCCAGGGTTTGGCGAATCCGGAAACGGAACCGCTGAGTTGAGTCTGGAACGTCAGGCGGCATTGATCGCAGAAGGTGTGCGTCTTGAGCAGAGTGGTCCAGCAGTTCGTCCTGGAAGAATTCAACCAGTCAGTACTGGACGCGTCATATTGGTAGGCCATTCATTTGGTGGACCTGTCATTGCGCGCATGGCTATGGATCGCCCCCTGTCGTATCATGCTCTCGTATTTGTTGCCGCTTCCGTGGATCCGGATCTTGAAACAGTCCACTGGTATCAGAAGGCAGGAAATACGGGCGTGGTTCGATTTTTCCTGCCTGCGATGCTGGACGTAACCAATCAGGAAATACTTCCTCTCCGGTCCGAGCTACTTGCGATGATTCCTCTGTGGCAGAACATTAAATCCAGGTCTTACGTAATTCAGGGGGGCCGCGATGACCTCGTTCCACCTGGAAATGCAGATTTCCTGGAGAAGAATTTGCGTCAGGTGCCCCTGACCGTTGTGCGCGATCCTGCCATGGACCACTTTGTTCCCTGGGCCCATCCGGATCTCATTGAGGCTGCACTCCTGGATGCACTGGCTCATTGAGCTAAGGGATGCCATTGATATTCTTCAGTACTTTGCAGCTTCGCACAGCGCCAGATTGTAATCTCCACCTGCTTTGAGAATGGCAAAGCCGGTCACACATGGAATAGAAAGCCGATCCAGGTCCTGAGTGATTTCAGTGAGCAATAATTTCACCCTCACTGGATCCGCATCTGCCAGAAGTATGGCAAACTCTCCGCCGAATAGCCTCGCAATGGCGCCTGACGTCAATCTTGAGATCATCACTTTTGCAGCATGTGCTGCCAGGTCATGTGCAGATGCAGGCCCCTGGGCTGCATAAACAGAATTGAATTTTGTCAATGAAAGGCGCATAACGGTAGAGTCCCGACTTCCGCCGGCAGCATGGTAAAGTTTTTCAAGAAACGCTGATTCAGTCAGAAGGTCCGTGATAGGATCGTGTTCCGTCATTCGAACCAGTTTTTCTTCTGCCTGATGGCGCCGCGTAATGTCAGCCAGGGATCCTGCCATTCTGATTGCCTTTCCTCCGGTGCCGCGCACAGCCAGACCGCGTGCGAAGACCCAGCGATGCTGTCCGTTTTTTGCGAGGATTCTAAACTCGCATTCCATATGCGGAGTCACGGCGGCCAGATGCCTTTCGATGGCCATGTCCAGTGCTTCGCGTTCCTCCGGATGAACGCGCGACAGCCACTCCTCTGGAGTGTTACCGATTTCTGCGTCCGTGCATCCCAGGATGGCCTTCCATCTGGGGGAGTAGTACACTTGATTCTTTACAAGATCCCAGTCCCAGATTCCGTCGTTTGAGCCATGAACTGCAACGGAGTACCTTTCTTCACTTTCCTGAAGCAGGCGATCCATCCGGTGTTTATACAGGGCGATCTCAATGGTTGTGCGAATTTCTTTTACTTCGAAGGGCTTGAGCATGTAACCAAACGGTTCTGTTACCTTCGCACGCTCTAGAGTCACATCATCCGCATATGCTGTGAGATAGACTACAGGCACGTGGTACTTCTCGCGGATCTGGTCTGCTGCGGCTACTCCGTCCATTTCTCCGCGTAACATGATGTCCATGAGCACTAGATCAGGCATGGTTTCTGCGCACTTCTTCACCGCGTCTTCCCCGGTTGAGGCCATGCCTGCCACCTGATAGCCCAGACTTTTGAGCCTGGTTTGCAGGTTCAACGCAACAATGTTTTCGTCTTCGACGATTAAGATCTTTGCCTCTTTCATAGTCGCTCCTTACGCCTGCTGGAATGAAATGATAAACTCTGTACCACCGTTTGTATGGAAATCGATATTTCCGTTGATTTGCGAAGTCAATGTATCCACAAGTTGAAGACCCAGCGAGGATACAGTTCTAAAATCGCTGACCCCTCCGAATCCTTTGCCATTGTCTGACACCACTAGGAAATTTCTATCACCGTCTGCGTAGATGCCTACTCTGATTTCTCCTGAACGTCCGCCCGGGAAAGCATGCTTGAGCGCGTTGGACACAAGTTCATGGATGATCAGACCGCATGGGATGGCAGTGTCGAGTCCCAGGCGAATGTCCACCACTTCGATTCGCATGCGCACTCTGTCCGGTTCCACACCGTAGGACCGCAGTAAATTGTCCATGAGCATGCGAATGTACTCTGGAAAATCTACCTGAGCCAGATCTCTAGATTCGTAGAGTCTTTCATGGATCAGGGAAATGGATTTCACTCTATTCTGACATTCGCGCAATGCTTCGAGTGCCACTCTGTCTTCCACTCGATCGCTCTGCAGGTCGAGGAGGCTGACAATGACCTGAAGATTGTTTTTCACGCGATGATGAATTTCTTTGAGAAGAACTTCCTTTTCTTTGAGCGATTTTCTGATTTCTGCATCCGCCGCCTTTCTGCGTGAGATATCTCGCGCGACCACCTGAATGGCCGGTTTACCTCCGACAGACAATGGAATTGCAATGACTTCTACGTCGACCGCCTTGCCGTCCAGACGCACGAATCTTTCTTCAAGCATGGGAACTTTTTCGTTTTTCTGAATCATGGTCTGGATCCGTTCTATGACTGTTTTTCGCATTTCGTGCGGAACAAAATCGAGTATGGGTCTACCCAGAATGTCTCCGGCCTTTTGTGCTCCCAGAAGCTCCACTCCTCGCGGGTTTACAAAAATCACCGTGCCCGCTGCGTGAATCGCAATGGCATCTGGAGAATGTTCCACGATCAAACGCAAGCGTTCTTCGCTTTCTTTCATTTGTTGTTCTGCTTCTGTGCGCGCAGATACATCACGGATGATCGCCATGGTTAGTTTTTTGTCGTCCACCATGAGTTCACTTACGGTAAGATCCATGTCAAATGTGGATCCATCCCATCTGTGTCCCACGATTTGCCTTTCTATGCCGGTGATGCGTGATGCAGATGTTTCCGCATTTACTTCGAGGGAGCCTCTGTAACCCGGGATGATGGTCTGGATGCTTTTTCCGATCACTTCTGATGCACTGCATGCAAACAATTTCTCTGCCGCAGGATTGAAAGATTCGATGATCCCTTTTTCGTCGAATGCCAGAATTCCGTCCGGTGCACTCTCTACCACAGCTCTGGACCTTGATTCCAGACTTTCCAGAATTCTATGCTGACGGCCCAGGCCAAGAACCAGTGGGCGAAAGATAAAAACGGCCGCGAACAAAAGTGCTGCGAGAAGGGATCCAGAAAGAATATCAACGAGGGTGAGAAGTTTTGCAACGTCTTCATTGCCTCGTGCTGAATCAGAGAAGATGTACGCTATGTGATAATAGCTGGCGGCCCATGCGGCTGCGGCAGCAAAGATGAGAAATCCCAGGGCGAGGCGAAATCGCCATTTGGTTGCAGTGAAAGAAGACATCTCCCTGGAGAATGGAGTAGAAGAGCTGCGCGTCAAGCGGATCTGAGATTTGCTTTTGCGATCTCAAAATCCAGAGTCAGGAATGTGTACCCGAATAGTTCCATGGAATGCAGTGCCCGAATGTGCTCGTTGTCCGCCACCAGGTGGAACGATTCGTCCATGGGCAGGCGAAGGGCAAGGCGCCCGAACAAAGCGAAATAGATGCCTGTGTCCGGTTCAGCTTCGGGGATAGAAGACAGGATGAGTCCGTCGTGCGCGTCATTGGAAAAGCGCAGTATGCTGGTGAGATTGCCTCCGGGCATGATCATGGCGATGTTTACAAGAGAGGACGGCATCTTCGCGTAGAGTGCCGCATAAAGACATGATTCTGTTTTTTGATCTGGCGATTCAACATACGTTCTGACCCAGGCAGTCAGTTCGCCACGGTTGTCCGGACTGGCGCGAAAGAGCCTCCCGTGTGTTTGCCTGCGCACTTTGTGTTCCGGAAAATTGATCTGTCCAATCTTGCGGCTGAAGCTCTTAAACAGTCTTCCCGCAAGCCTGAAGCCCGGAAGCCATCTCGATTGAACGGTCATTGTGTACTCGGATGTGCGAAGGTAGAAATCGCGGATCGTAGCATGGACTGAGCGCGGCGAAAATTGCGGGGATGCGAAATCATCCAGCGAGAGAAGGCCTGGCGTTTGTTCCAGGAATCGCTCATTGAGAGAATCCTTTCCGATCGTGAGTTTTCCCGTTAGGCGACTCAGCACAGCTTGAAATGGAGGCAAGGGTCCCAGGCAATAGAGAGCCGCGATCGTGGCTGGAACAACGAATCCCGCGGAGTTTAGAATTCCATGGGTGCGAATCATCCAGTAGATCCAGGGAAATGCCCCCAGGTCTGGGCGAATCGCGTAGGTAGAAGCAAGTGCCATGGCCATAAGCAAGCAAATGGAAGAGACGCCCAGATATGCGCGAAGACGATTGGGATGGTTTACTCCGGCCGATCTTCGCACGCCCGCTCCGTTGAAAGTCACGCGGAAAATCCAGGTGAATGCCAGGGCGGATGCGAAGACCGTCATGTAGAGAGAAGCAAACAGTTCCACGCGGGAACCAAGAGCAATTCCAATTCCAGTCACTGCCGGTCCAGTCATCACTCCTAGAAGCAGCAGAGGTTGAAAGCGAGGCCAGGTGCTCTCATCCGTCGCGCGCGTGATGAAGCCAGCAAGAATGCTCGTGCTAAAGGCAGCGTAGTGAAAATGAACCGAAGTCAGTGAAGTGATCGCATCCGAGTAGCCGGTATTCAGTCCTGCGCGAAATGCGAAAAGAAAGCCTGTCCCCACCGGTAGATACATCAACCCGGCGGCCATGCATGCGTGGCTCAGGCGATGGCGACCCCTATCCGCGAAGGCCCTCAGGCCCAGCAGGCGAAAGCCATGCGCGAAAGAGACCATTGATCCTGCAATCGTTGGAATGGTGAGAGCCGCGGACGCGAGTCCAGGTTTGAGAAACATGGCAAGAGCAGTCGAGCACGCCGCGATCCGAAAGGGATATCTGGATTTCCCCTCTATGAAAGTAAGTCCAATAATTCCAGGGAGAAGAAAGAAAAGATGGAACAGCAGGATCCATTCTTCTATGCCCGGGATGCGAAGTTCCATACGAATCAGGTTGCCAGCCTGATTTCCGTCGGCAGGGTTGTCCAGACATCGACGAATCGTTCGAATGGTTCGAAGGCAGAACAAACGTGATCATTCATCCTGAGAGCAAACTCAAAGAGTTCTGGGATCTTTACATGCTGGTTCTCACCGTTGCATGTGCACTGATCATTCCTCTCCAGATTGCGCTGCATGTTCCGTTTCACTCATCCCTGTTGTGGTTTGAGTCTTTGCTTTCGATTTCTTTTGGAGTTGATATTGTTCTTCATTTTTTTACAGGCTTTCGATTTGAAAATAGGATCATTCTGGACCCCAGGCGCATAGCGGTTCATTACCTTCGTTCCTGGTTCATTCTGGATTTGATTGCGGCTCTTCCGTTCTTCTTGATCCACGGAACAGACGCGGCGGAAGCAACACAGCTTCTGCGAGTGATTCGATTTTTGCAGATTCATCGTCTGTTGAAATTGCTTCGGGTCAATGAAGTGTTCTCTCAATTCCAGAGAAAGCATGCACTCAATCCCGGCTTGTTTCGTCTTGGATACTTTGTACTGTTGATTTCTCTGATCACTCACATGCTGGCATGCGGTTGGATCTTGCTCGATGGAATCACGGATGAAACAGATCCAGTCACCATTTACATTAAAGCTCTCTACTTTACTGTGACCACGCTTGCCAGCGTGGGTTACGGAGACATTACCCCACACAACAACATACAGAGGATCTTCGCTCTGGGCTTGATGATGATCGGAGTGGGAAGCTACGGCTTTGTGATTGGGAACATGGCCAGCTTCCTTGCAAATCGAGACATTGTGCGCGCAAACTATTTCAAGAAGTTAGAAGAAGTCACTGCGTTCCTCAGATATCGCGCCATCCCATCTGATCTGCGATCTCAGATTCTTGCTTACTATGATCACGTCTGGGAAAGCAGGATGGGTCAGGATGAAGCAGAATTGCTGAGCGATCTTCCACAGTCGCTGCGAGTGGACATTGCACTGGCCATGCGAAAGGACCTGATTCAGAAGGTTCCATTCTTCAGAGAGGCGTCTGAGGATTTGCTTCGCGACATTGTCATGGCACTCAGACCGGCAGCCTACATTCCAGGATCCTTCATCATCCGCGAAGGTGAAATGGGAGACTGCATGTACATTGTAAGCTCTGGTATAGTGGAGATTGTATCGCGCGATGGCTCTCAGGTATTCACAGAGCTTACAGAAGGGAGTTTTCTCGGGGAAATGGCACTGATTTATAAGACAGAGCGAACCGCAAGTGCGCGAGCACGCGGATACTGTGATCTTTACGTTCTCAAGAAAAGGGATTTTGATTTCATTCTATCCCGTTATCCGGCATTCGCCAGTCACATCATGAAAGTTGCGGAAGAAAGAAGGAGAGAAGCTGCCAGTCGGTAGTGAAGAAAGAAATGAAGGTGCCGGCGGGAGAAGTCCCCGCCGGCTCAAGTGTTAGCAGGAGTAAGTGTTTACGAATTCGATCGGATGTGGTCTGCCCTCATAGGGTGTTACTTCCGTGTCGTATTTGTATTGAATGTACGTCTTTAGGAAGTGATCCGTAAAAACGTCTCCAGCTCTCAGGAAATCCGAAGATCCTTCCAGGCTTGTGAGAGCATCGCGCAGTGTGTAAGGCATCAGATTGATCCCTTTTGCTTTGATCTCGTCTGTGGAAAGTTCAAAGAGGTCTTCTTCGTGAGGTGGACCTGGATCAATCTTCTTTTTGATGCCGTCAATTCCAGCCATCAGCATCGATGCGAAAGCCAGATACGGGTTTGCAGAAGAATCCGGGAAACGGAACTCAACGCGGCGAGCCTTGTCGCTATTCACGAATGGGATTCTTGCACTTGCGCTGCGGTTCTGCGCAGAGTAGGCAAGGATGGAAGGCGCTTCGAAACCTGGCATCAATCTCTTGTAAGAGTTTGTGGATGCGTTGGTGAAAGCAGCGATGCTCTTGCCATTCTTCAACACGCCGCCGATGTAGTTCATGGCCACATCGCTCAGGTTCTGGTATCCGCTGCCTGCGAAGAGAGGCTTGCCGTCTTTCCAGACTGACTGGTGAGTGTGCATGCCGTTTCCATTGTCACCATACAGAGGCTTGGGCATAAATGTAGCGGTCTTGCCATGTCTGTGCGCAACCATCTTCACTACGTATTTCAGCTTCTGAACATTGTCTGCAGCTTCAATCAGGGTTCCGAATTTTACACCGATCTCTCCCTGTCCTTGCGCAACTTCGTGGTGAACTACAAACGTTTCCATTCCGATCTTGTGCAGGGTCTTTACGATTTCGGCCCGGATGTCCACCTGTGAGTCCACAGGGGCCACAGGAAAATATCCACCTTTCGTGTAGGGACGGTGACCTGTGTTGATGCTTCCTTCGCTGTCGGAGTTGGATCTCCAGACACCTTCCGTACTATCAATCTCGTAGGATTGAGCGTTGATCTCGTCTTTGATTTTGAGATCATCAAAGATGAAGAATTCGTTCTCCGGTCCAAAATACGCTGCATCGCCGATTCCCGATTCTGCGAGGTACTTCAGAGCTTTCTTCGCGATGCTGCGAGGATCTTTTTCGTAAGGCTGCTTCTTGTAGATGTCATAAACGTCGCAGAAAACGACGAGCGTTGGATCGGCTGTGAACGGATCGATGAACAGGGAATCCAGGTCCGGGATCAGAAGCATGTCCGACTGGTTGATTGGTTGCCAGGCGGCAATGGAGCTGCCGTCAAACGGGACTCCTTTCAGAATGTCTTCGCTTACCGAATCCACGTGATAGGACACATGGTGCCAGATTCCTTTGATATCTGTGAAACGAAAGTCGTAGAAGAGGATGTTATTCTTCTTCGCGAATTCGATCACGTCTTTTGATGTTTTGGGCATCGGATTTCTCTCTTATGGGTAGAATACAAATGCCTACGCAATAATCGCGCCGGGCATGCGCGAAATGCACAGAAAGCACACGTTTTCTGGCAGAAGCCTGTTTGCGCGATTTTGGATCGGCGTGCCGGGCAGCGCGGAGTGGGAGATTGCTGTACACGTTTACGACGATTTGCGTACAAAAAAGGCGCACAGTGCCTTTAAAATGGGCAGGTCTGGTTCGACGGCGGCAAATGCCAGCTCTCGCAAAATCGCGAGGTTGGATTCGGCGCTCTTGCCCTCCAACCGGAAGATTCCGCCCCGACTCTCAGTGAAACTCGCGCTGTGGTTCTGAAAGTGGACCTGGCTTGTAGCGTCTCATATAGAAGTTGAGCGCCTGTCCAAGTACTCTGCGAGAATCACCGGGCATTACAATGCGCGAAATAGATCCGAGTGCTAGAGCTTCTTTCGGATTCATCAGCTCATTTTCATACCTGGCATTCATCTCTGCGATCACTCGATTGAATTCTGCTTTGCCTTCTTCTTCTCTGCCTGCTTTGATCGCTTCCTGCAATTTCGCACGGGCTTTGACCAGCTCATCTTTGTAAATGTACTCTCGTCCAGCGGGCCCCATTACAGCCACGCGCGCTCCAGGGAAAGCGAAAACCATGTCTGCGCCTGTGTGGTATGAATTCCACGACGCATACGCTCCACCAAATGCATTTCGCACAATGAATAGAAGTCTTGGAACACGAAGGTCAATGATCGAATCGAGCAGGGCACGTCCGGCCAGGACAATACCGCCAGCTTCCTGTTCGCGACCTGGCAAGAATCCAGTTGTATCTTCCAGGAAGATCACTGGAATGTTGTAGAGATTGCAGAATCGAATGAAGCGTGCTCCCTTGTAGGCTGCATTGATGTCAATCTGACCGCTCGATACTGCAGAGTTGTTTGCAAGAAAGCCAACCACATGTCCGCCCACTCTACCAAAGCAGGTGACCAGGTTTCCAGCGCGCTGAGGTTGCAGTTCGAAATACTCTCCGTGGTCCACGATCTGTTGAATCAAGAGAGTGATGTCAAAAGGAGTGTTGAATCCAGACGGGGAGGCGAAGGTACGTCTGAGAAGGATGTCTTCTTCTATGGTTTCGCGGTCGATTGGATCTCCTGTGTCGTGGAATGGCGCGAAGCTGTGATTGTTGTCCGGAAGATATGCCAGAAGACGGAGAGCTTTTCTGAGCGCTCCCAGTTCATCCTGAGCCACCAGATCCACTACACCGCTCTGGCCGTGAACAGAAGGACCACCCAGTTGATCCGGAGTGACTTCTTCTCCCAGCACGTCTTTGACAACGTTTGGCCCGGTCAGACCAAAGAAAGTATCGTGCGGCTGGATCATGAACGATCCCTGCCGTGGTAGATACGATCCACCGCCAGCGTTGAATCCAAACATCACCATGATGCTCGGGACCACTCCAGAAATCTTGCGAAGAGCGCAGAACGCTTCCGAGTATCCGTCCAGACCTCCCACACCTGCAGGAACATAGGCGCCCGCAGAATCGTTGAGGCCGATGAGTGGAATTCCCTGTTCGCCTGCCAGGTAGATAAGTCGAGCGAGCTTTGCTCCGTTTGTAGCATCCATGGAGCCCGCGCGATTGGTGAAGTCGTGTCCGTAGATGGCCACGTCGCGGTTCCCCACTCGAAGGATGCCTGTGACGAGTCCTGCGCCGTCCAGCTCGCGGCCCCAGTTTTGAAAGAGGATGTTTGGTTCTGACTCAGTGAGTACTTTGATGCGCTCGAAGACGGTCATCCGATGCTTGGAATGCTGCACCATGATGCGCGAAACGCCGCCGCCCTTCAGTGGCTTTGCCAGAAGGTCTTTGCCCATTTCCAGGGTCTTTTCGTATGCCAGTAGATTCAGGTTGGAAGATGGTTCTGCGGCCTGGGCCGGGGCCTCTTCAAAGGGATTGTCCAGAGTTGGAATGATTTTGCTGTCGGATGCCATCTCGATTGAATTTTTACTTTCTCCGCGGGTGTCGAGTAAAAATGGTCTATTATCGTGGAAGGGCAAAGAGGGAAGCTGAAGGCACTGGTATGGCTTGCGATCGCAGGCCTTTGCATCTTCGGAGTTTCGAGGCTGGATCGAGCTGTTTGCTTTTCAGGCGACAGTCTGAGCAAGCTTGTTCAGGCAGAGTCTCTTCGCAAGAGCGGGTTTTCCTCAGAAGAGCTCTTTTATCCCGGGCGTGCCATAGACTCGGAGTATCGCTTTTATCCTTTCCCCGGTGTGTATCATCTAATCATTCATGGCAGGCACCTGGGCCAGTATCCAATTGCGTTTGCGGCCGCCACCGGTCTTCTCCTCAAAGCGATTTCTCCGGGCGGCCTCTTTATTCTCGGGGCGGCGCTCTATCTGCTTTTGATGTATTTGTTTGATCGCTTTGCGCAACCGTCTCCTCTGCTTCTACTGTTTGTAGCTGCGGGCACTCCGATTCTCACTTTCAGCGTGGATTACTCGGAACATATTTACTTTGCCCTCATCAATTTTGGCGGACTGATTCTCTTTCTGAGCGGACTAAGACTTGAAAACTCGCGTCGATTGTTTCTGGGCGGAATGCTGATCGGCTTTGGATTGTATCTTCGCCTGGAATCGTTGATTTTCTTCTCCGCTTTGTTCGGTGGAGTGTGTCTTGAGCTCATTCTGAGTCGTCGCCTAACGTTCAAATCGCTCCAGCCTCCGGGTCTTTTTGCCGGAGGTTTTCTGGTGGCTGCCGGATCTTTCTTTCTGTTCAATGCGCTTCACTACGGTCATCCGTTAGGACCCAGATTCATGGCAAACGAGGAAGCATTCGCGATTCCTCTTGCATCCAGGTTGGGTCAAATCATCACCCTGCTTTTCGCGCGCGGCTTTCAGCTCGGGTTTTTTGGCTATATGCCCATCTTTCTCTTTGTGCTGGGTGCCACTCTTCTTCCCGCATTCAGGTCTCGTCTTGATTTTGCGAATCGCTCCATGGCCCTGGCCATGATCTTTTATCTTCCTGTGGTGGCAGTGGCATCCCCGGGGGATGGAGTGGTGAACTGGGGCCCTCGCTTTTTACTTCTGGCCATTCTTCCGTGCGCTCTCTTGCTAGTGTCTCTGTCCAGGTTTACGTGGCCTGCGATCGTTCGCGCGGGCGCGGTGCTTCTGTGCGTGGTATCCATCGCGTTTACTTTCATGGGAATGCGCCTCCAGAAGAATGCATGCAGACAGCTTTCGCAGTATCAAAACGATTTTGTAAATGCGCAGGCGGACATCTGGATTTTTTCAAGCCAGCTTCTTTCAAATTACATGGGGCCGGAGTTTTTCGCTCGCGAAACCTATCTGGCACAGGATGCTGAATCAGCTCGCGAGCTCGCAAAAAAGCTCAGGTCTTCTTCAAAGAAGCCCCTTCGAGTTGCGTATTTTGAATCGGTCGTGCCGGAAGAATGGAAGAAGGCACTGGCAGAGCAGAACCTGGTCGATCGCCCGGAAGTGGGAGCTGAACTGAAAAAGGATCTGCGCGCAACGGGTGAAGTGAAAGGTCGCTTTACACTCGCAACTATCTTTGAGATTCCATGACTCGCAGATCCAATTCAATGAAGAGATTCTTTCAGGCCACGTTTCTTCTGGTTTTGTCAGGAGGTGCTCTTTATGCGCGCCCATCTACCACCGTGACCGGAGAAACAAAGAGAGACTACTACGAATTCCTGTTTCTCTTCGATAAGACATCCGCACCCGGTCAGTCTGAGTGGATTTTGCATCCGTTTGCAAGCAGATACTCCAACATGGAGAGATCCTACACTTTTACAACCATTCTGTATCCAATCTTCTATTCGCACGGAACGTACAGATGGAATCGCTGGACATTTCTGTATTTGTTCACCGGAGATGATATCTACCACGATGACAGCGGACTGGAAGAGGATAACTTTATCACGCCGATTCTTTACTGGGGCACGGGTGAGACAGAAAGAGAAAGGTATTTCAGTGTATTTCCATTTTATGGTCGCATCAAGAACAAGCTGAGCTATTCTGAAATCAATTACGTCATGTTCCCTCTGTACTCCGGCTGGTCGCATAAGGATTACAGTGCGCACGGAATCCTCTGGCCCATCGTCATGTGGGGAGGCAGTCCCACCCGGAGCGATTTTAGAATTTTCCCTTTCTTTTCTCGAAAGATCCATACCGGAAAATATGAACGTTATTCGGCATTGTGGCCTATTTTTCAATGGGGTGTTGAGGGGCTAGATCAGAAAGACCCACGACATATGTTCATGGTATTCCCGTTTTACGGTCGCAAATGGTCCGAGAGCGGTCAAATGACGGCGCATACTGTTCTCTGGCCCTTGTTTTCATGGGGACATGACGATGCGACGAATGGCTTTGACCTGAATTTATTCTGGTTTCTGTTTCAGTATCAGGTGAATGATTCTCCGCTGATTCGCAAGCTTATCATTTTTCCGTTTTACGGTCGTTATGTGTTTGGTTCGAAAGGATCTCTCACGGACCAAAGTGGAATCTACTCTCAAGAATACAGTTTTGTGACGCCATTTTACGCCACCATGCGCACGAGCTCTGCTCTCCTGGAATCCAATTCGAAGTATGTGGTGCCCGTATTTATGTACGATCAAACATACTACAGGAAAGAACGCGAAACGGAAACCTATTGGAAGATCTGGCCTCTCGTCTCCACGTCGAGCGATTCGAACGGGCGATTTGAGTTCCGTTCACTGAGTCTGTGGCCCTTTAGATCGGACGAGTTTGAAAGAATCTGGGGACCGCTGTATTCAGTCGTGACATATCGTCGTGATGAGAATGAGGAAAAGTATTTTTCCGTTCTGTTTCGCCTGTATTCCAGAAAGTGGAGCTCAGATGAGGAGCATCATTTCTTTGTTGGGTTCAACTACGACAACACACCGGACGTGACGGGCGTAGAGTTTCTGGGTGGCTTCCTGGGCTTCAGGCGTGAGTACAACCGTGAGGACAGAGAAACAAAGAATCGAGTGCGCCTCCTGTGGTTCTCGATTTGAATTCGGACTTGACATGACCTTACGAATAGCAACTCTTCCGGCGAGCACGGGCAAATGAAACAGATCAAAGGTTTGGTCGAACGAATTCTGCGCCCGATCCTTGGAGCCGGGGAAACACTTCTACTTCTGTTTCGCTCCGTGTTGCAGCTGCCCTTCCTGTGGTTCAAGCGCAACGACATCATTCGCCAGATGTACGTTTCCGGGTTCAAGAGTCTTTCGGTGGTCAGTGTAGTGGCCACGTTTACCGGGATGATCTTCAGTTTGCAGACTGGGCTTGCTTTAAAAGATTTTGGTCAGCAGGATTTAATCGGACAGGTCATTGTGGTTACTCTGACCAGGGAAATGTCTCCGTTCATGACTGCTCTGATTCTCGCTGCTTCTGTCGGGTCTGCCATTGCAGCTGAAATTGGAACCATGACTGTATCTGAAGAAATTGACGCGCTCGAAGTGATGTCGATCGATCCTGTCCGCTATCTCGTGATGCCGCGTATCGTCGGGTTCAGCCTGATGGTTCCTGTCCTTTCTATTTATGCAACGTTACTTGGAATTCTAGGCGGAGGCCTGGTGGCTCAGACTCAGCTGGGCGTAGATTTTTCTGTGTACTTTCAGACTGTGTATGATTCTCTTTTAACAAAAACGGGTCTCAAAGATGTCTGGGTGGGTCAGCTCAAGGCAATCGTGTTTGGGATTACGATCTCTACCATATCATGCAGACAGGGTCTGGCCGCCAGCGGTGGGGCCATTGGGGTGGGCATCGCAGTGCGCCAGGCTGTTGTGATTTCCTTCCTTTTTGTGATTATTCTGGGCTATTTCATCACCGCAGTATTCTATCGGTGAACTTTGCTCTCATTTTCTCGTCTAATATTAAGAGGGTGTATGAAAACGAAACGCGCGGTGCTTACAATTTCCATCTTTTCTCTTCTCGGAGGCGCTTGCCTGACACCTCAGCCTACTCGCTACGAAAACGTGGATGAAAGAGTAGAAGTAACCCGGGCTCCTGCAGGCACTGTGCGCAAGAAGATTGCCCTGGTCAACTTTAGAAACATGACGGACAAGTCCTATCTGGTTCAACCTGCTACCATACAACTGACGAGTCTCATGGTTCAGTCGGGGTACTTTGAAATCATCGAACCCACTCTGGTAGAAAGCGTGATTCGCGCGCAGGATGAGATCACAACGGAGAAGTTGCAAACTCTGAAAGACAAATTCGGCGCGGAATACTTCCTTACTGGAAACCTCACCAACTTTGAGATTCGGGAGACTTCAGCCGGGTTCTGTTTGTTTCTTGGTTTGCTCGGGTCAAAGAATACTAAAGAATATATAGTAGAAACAGGTATTGACTACAGGCTCGTTTCTGTTCCAGATGCGAAAATACTTCAGGCAGATTCCGTTGAGAATCGGCGTACGGATACGTCCAGCCAGGCGGGTTTCCTTTTTTCAACCGGCGGGTCTGATGTGAAGGTGCTCCAATCTTCTGGTGGAAAATTGTTGCGTTACGCCATGAAGGACCTGGTCGAAAAACTCATTCGCGGGTTGTAGTATGAAAATGCGGGCGATTGCGCCGCTGCTTCTGTTTGTTTCCTGTGCAGGCATCATTCAGAAGCAAGAATCTCTTGAATCGCGGACTGCCTATATCGCACCCAGGGCAGGCTTTGAGAAAATCAAAGTAGTTCTTTTGCCTTTTCAAAATTCAGCTCGCATGGGTGAGTTCGATATCATACCGGATGGAGACTACAGTTCGAAAGTCATTCGTCGCACACAAAACACAATCACATCAGATACGCTTGTTCCGCTCACCCTGGGGGACGCACCTCCCCAAGAACCGGAGGGCATTCTCCCAGGAGATCTTTACCGTGAAATAGCGGAAACAGAACTCTTTCAATCTGGAAGATTCGAAGTGATCCCTTACTACAAATTCGCAGAAGAACGTGCGAAGATTGATCCGGAAAAGAAGGATCCTACGTCCGTCTTGAAGACTGCGCAGTCGATGGGCATTCAGCTTCTGATTTCCGGTGATTGCACTGATTTTGAAATCAAGCAATCCAGGAGTTTTTGGAAGATTCCTCTCTGGGCGATCATACTGGCTGCCAGCTTTGCCATTGATGATCGAAATTTGCGTGCAGTGATCTGGGAAGCAATGATTCGCATGCTCTTCGTCGTTCCGCTCAATTCTCCTTTCTGGGATGAGGGGATTGGCTGGGAAGACACGGATCTGGACGTCCTTGTATCTCTAAACATGCGCGCGAGCGGACCTTCTGGCAGCATTCGATTTTCGGATGAGTCTGCCGTGAAGCGGACAGAAAGCGTGCGGAATCTGGATCTTCTTGTCTCGAAAGAATCGCGAAAGGTTCGAATTCAGAAAGCATCTGCAGGCAGACAAATTCGATTCGCAACATCTGATCTGGTTCGCAAAATCTCCCGCGAAGCGGATCAAGGCTTGCGCTGAAATCCATCATTCTGATTTTTTGTTCATGGAGACAGTTCTGGTTACGGGGGGCGCAAGCGGGATCGGGCGTGCCATCGCGCAGGAGTACATCGCAAAGGGCGCTCGAGTCATTCTTGCGGACAAGAATCGCGCTCTCCTTCAATCCACCGCACGCAGCCTGGGATGTGACTGGGTTGAGATGGATGTTACCAGTTCCTCATCCATAAAGAAAGCCCGCGCGAATGTGATCAAAAAAGTCGGTGGGGTTGATGTACTGGTCAACAATGCTGGAGTGGTCTTTGGCGGACGTTTCGAAGATGTAAGTGTAGAGCGTCATTCTCTCACGTATCAGGTCAATACTCTGGGCCCTGTGCTGGTGACTCACGCTTTCTATCCGGATTTGCTTTCGCGGCCAGGAAGCAAGATCGTGTTTGTTGCAAGCGCATCGGGCTACATTGGACTGCCCAGAGGAACCACCTACGCGTCGAGTAAATGGTCTATCGTTGGCTTCGCGGAGTCTCTCCGCGCTGAAGTTGAGGAGACGGGGAGGGGGCCTTCTGTTACCCTCGTATGCCCGTCTTACGTAGATACTGGCCTCTTCGCAGGCGCGAAGGCACCCCTTTTGACGCCGTTGCTGCATGCAGGGGACGTGGGCCGACGTATTGTAGACGCGGCGGAGAGGGGTCGGCCAGTACTCAACATGCCATGGATCGTCAATATCATCCCCTGGATAAGATCTGTTCTTCCGCGATTTCTGTATAAGGCAATACTTCGCATAACCGGTGTTACGCGAAGTATGGACGACTGGCACGGTCGCTGAGCGGGAAGCGATCCTGGGCGAAATTGGGGTATTTGGCGTCCCGGCGGAGCCGTCTAAGAATCTCTTGACCTGACCTGGCTCGAAGGGACGATTTACCCGTGGCGCGTTATCTACTCTGCCTGCTCCTTGTCCTCACCGCGGCCTGCAATCGAGGGGACCTGATTCCTCTCGGGGGAACCTGGGATTTTAAGAAGGGCTTTGACCAAAAGGATCTAACGGATCCGTCCCGCTCTGGCTGGGACACAGTGAAGCTTCCTGCAAGCATTACAGAGACAAAGAATCTGCAGGGTTATGCAGGCTGGATCACTCTTCGCAAAGAACTTCCACCCGAATCCGCTGACATTCTATCCCGTGGCGCCGCCGCTATCAATATGGGTTGGACTTCTGATGTTTCGTATTACTATATCAATGGCCAGCTCATTGGCCAGGTGGGAAGCGCGCAGCCGTACGAGACCGGATTGTTCAGACGCTTCATCAAGGAAATTCCGCAAGTCCCGGCAAAAGAGAAGAACTACCTGGTCATCGCTGTATACGGGACCGGAGAGTATCCGCTTCAATTTGACACGGACGCATATTTCGGACCGGGGGAGTCCGTTTTCAATGAATACTTTCAGAACGAAGTGGTTTCCTTCTTTCTATTGGGAATCTACTTCGTCGTGGGCGCGTATCATCTTTTATTGTTTTCGCGCAGACCCCAGGATAAGCACAATTTACTGTTTGGAATTTTCTGTACTCTTCTGACTTTATACTGGCTCAATCGAACGGGATCTCGTGATCCATTGTTTGGCTCTCACGTGATCGCTCGTCTACGCATCGAATATATAAGTTTGTTCTTCATTCCGCCCAGCCTGATGTTCTTTCTTTCTCAGTTCTTCTACCGCCGTTTTTCGCGCGTAGGTCTGGCGGTTTTTGCAGTATGTCTTGTTCTTGCGGTCATCACCCTTTTTGCCCCGTATACGGTTGCGAAGAATTGTCTCACCGTCTGGCAGTACAGCTCTATCGTGGCGATTGGATACGCTATCTTCTATATTCTTCGCGAGGCTTTCAAAAAGAATCAGGACGCGCGCTGGCTTGCTCTGGGCGTCATCGTTCTCATGATCGCAGCTCTTCATGACATTGCTGCTGCAAGGCACTGGATCAATAGTACTCACATCGCACGTTATGCGTTCTTGATCTTTGTGCTGGCCATTGCTGCCATTCTTGCCAATCGCTTTATGCGCGTGCATACGGAAGTGGAGCAACTGAACGAAAAGCTGGAAGACAAGGTTCGGGTTCGCACACAGCAATTGACCGAATCACTCGATGAAGTGCAGAAGCTAAAAATCCAACAGGACGGGGATTATTTCCTTACTTCCCTGCTGATTCAACCACTCACGGGAAACTTTGTGAAAAGTCAGAATGTAAGTGTGGATATGCTTTTGCGTCAGAAGAAACAGTTTCAGTTTCGCCACTGGCAGGCGGAAATTGGCGGGGATCTGTGCATCGCGCAGAGCATCAGCCTCAGGCGTCGCACCTATACTGTCTTTTTGAACGGGGATGCAATGGGAAAATCCATTCAGGGTGCAGGTGGCGCTCTGGTTCTGGGAACTGTATTTAAGTCTATGGTTTCGCGTACGCAGCTTGCGGAAGCGGCGCAGAACAAAGCCCCCGAGCAATGGCTCAAGGAATGCTTTGTAGAGCTTCAGAATGTTTTCGTTTCTTTTGATGGTAGCATGATGGTTTCGGCTGTATTCGGTCTCGTGGACGAAGAGAGCGGGATGCTGTATTACATCAATGCGGAGCACCCGTTTGTAGTTCTATACAGAGAGAAAAAAGCCGAGTTCCTTGAGAATGACATGCAACTGCGAAAGCTCGGCGTTTCAGGCCTGGGCGGTCATCTGGAAGTGAAAACGTATCAGCTCTTGCCCAATGACGTAGTGATCATTGGATCTGACGGCCGCGATGACGTGCAGATCGGCGTAGATAGACTGGGAAATAGAATCATCAATGAAAACGAAATGGAATTCCTTCGCCATGTGGAAAAGGGCGACAGTGATCTGAGACGGATTGAGAAGTCGATCATGGGTTTTGGCCAGCTCACAGACGATTTCACAATGTTGCGAATTGGCTTCAAGGAGGCGGCGGCGCAGCAGAGAAGCGCAGACGCGGACCAGAGGATTGCGGCGTTCAAGGCGGAAGTGAGAAAAGCTCGCGGGCTATTCAACGATGGCGCGACGGATGAAGCCATATTCGTGCTCGAGCAGGCAATGGACATGACAGAAGAAAACGCAGACGCGATGCGATTGCTTGTGAAGATAATGATTCAGGCAGGAATGTTTGATCGTGCGGCCAACCTTTCGGACAGTTACACCAGACGATTCCCGGCGGACACAGAATTCCTCTATATTACTTCGTACGCCTATGCGAAGAGTGGGGAAACCAGACAGGCCATCGAGTTTGCGGAACGGTGTCGTCTTCGCGATCCATCCATGGTGAGAAATCTAACTCATCTCGCGCGACTTCACGCGCAAACAGGAAATGAGCCTCTTGCGCGTCGGGTTCTCGGGGAGGCCCTGCAGGTGGATCCTCTTCATGCAAAGGCGCGCCAGATGCTCGCTGCGATTGAGGATTGATGCGCTGGATTCTAATCCCCGCAGTTTGCTTTTGTTGTTCGTTTCAAACCCTTCGCGCGCAGGAAGTAGAAGACAATGCGAATCAGGATTTCCCTGATCTGTTTGCGGAAGGTCTTGCGCCTCAGAGTTATCCGGGTGGCAGCTTTGAAAGAGCAAGGCATGACTTTGTGCTTTGCCGCGGGAAAACAGGGAAGGGAGATCCGCCTCCCGGAAGGCCGGAAGAACAGGTAGAAGGATTGTCTGCGGGTGCGTATAACAACGCTGTCATTGATGACGTGATTCGAGACATTGACGCGACGGATGCGGGAAGCGCCTTCAGAAAGAAACACCTGACGATCGCACTTGAAAAGATGAAGATCGGGCTCAAAGTCGATCCTCAATTTTTTCCATTTTTGTACAACTCCGGCAGACTCTTGCTTCTTTTGAATCTTCCAGAGCAGGCGCTTTCCTATTTACTTCTTGCGCGAGCGCGACTTTCCGAATTTTCTGCGGTGCATCTTTTCATTGGTGCCGCGCATGCGAGACTCGGAGATGGGATTTCTGCGACTGAAAGTTACAGAGTCGCCTATAGAAGAAATCCCTTTGATCCATCGGCGCTCGTCGCACTCGGCGATTTTTATCTCGAATCAGGCGCTTTTCCGCAGGCCCACGATACTTACGAAAGAGTCCTCAAGCAGTTTCCAGAAAACGCAAGCGCGCGCATTGGACTCGGGCGATTGTATGCGAAGAAGGGCGAGTTTGTTCGCGCCAGAACGTTCTTTGAAAGCGTTGTCACTGAAAACCAGGACGGTTCGGAACGTTCAGACTATGACAGGGCTCTGCATTTCTATTTCGCAGAAGTATGTTTTTCTCTGAAAGATTATCGCGAAGCAGTCAAACAGTATGATAGGATCCTGAAACATCCGGAGGATCCATTCTTTCTGGACAATTCCCTCACGCTGATGAAGAAGAGACGCGAGATTGCGCGAAAGCTGGCAGAAGAATAGGCGAAGTTAAAACGCGAACGTCTTGTGGAATTCCGCCACATCGTACGGGAATCGATCCTTGAATTCAATTCGATCTTGCACGAGTCCATGAACCGCTTCGCGGCGCAGATCCTGTTTCAAGTCGCCCAGCAGATGAGACGCGACATTCGCTTGCGTAAACGTGGCTGCTTCTGAGAAAGCGATTTGTTTTTCAGTAGAAATGGAGGCATTACTTGCTGGCAATGTGGTAGCATCCAGGAATTGAAGCCCGTATAAAATGGCCGCTCCACCAAGCATCGTAGTTCTTGCATTTACCGCCCGTGAGTACGCTCGACTTTGCTTTCGCACATCGTGGTAGTACTGCTGATAGAGGAACAAGTAAGATGAAGAAGTCCAGTACTGGTATCCGGCCGCGACTGCAAGCTGCGAGGAAAAGAGAGCATTCACTCCGCTATTGCCTGCTCTGATCGCCGCGCGACGCGCCTTGTTCGCTTCGTAGTCTTCAAAAACTGCGGCGGCACCGAATCCGATCATGGTTCCAGCGATCATGTATCCCGCTTTCTTGTCTCCGTTCTGGATCCGAGTTCTTCCCGGAATGAACGCGGAAGCGCGCATGCGAAAGTTGGATGTAACAGAATAAACGCACGGCCCTCCAAAGCAATACATGTCTGCCATGGGAGGAGGGTTCGTTCCTGGTTCAAAGGGGGCTGGTCCGAAGAAACCTGGTGAAGACGAGTAGGAAGCCGCGTCCAGTACCTGGAAAATGTACAGAAAAGCTGCCGTGCCGACGGCTGCTACCTGCACCTGCGTGCTCCGACGGTATTGATTTCGCAGCGAAGTGAATTGTCTGTTGTTATCAAAGACCGCATAGACGAATCCAGGGTTGGTCCAATAGGAGGCGAGCGCCACACCCAGAATTGGATTTGTAACCGCTTGATTTGCAACGCTGTCTTTTAGTCTGCGCGAAGTGCGCACCAGCTGGTACTGATGATAGCTTTCATACAGCGTCACGGCACCGAGCGCCCCGAAGATTCCGAGAGTAACGGTTCCCGCAGTGTCTCCTGCGTTTCTACGTACTTTTCCCGGAATCCAAACATCTTTTGTGAATTTCCACGTGAATGTAGAGTTAGAGAGGTTGCGCGTCCCGGGGATTGGGCCCACTCCTGGACCGGGCGTAGTGTAGAAGAATCCTTGAGAGTCAGACATAAGCGCGCCGTCTATGACCGCCATGCCAAACGTTGCGAGAGCTCCTGCCAGGAGAATATTGCGATTCTGGATGGTTCTTCTATATTCCGCTCTCTGGTTGCGAATGTTCTTGTATTGATCCTGCGCGATGAGAAGGAAGCCTCCGTTCGTCCAGAGAGAATATGTTCCAAGCACCAGAGGCGTGGCGAAGATGCTTCCCAGTCCGTCAGATTGCGATCGCTTCGCTACTTTGTCCGCATGTCTATCTTCATAGCCTGCTCCCACCAGAAACGTTCCGATGACTGCAGGCCAGATATAGCCTTTCGTGTCGCCGCTACGAATGCGACTGAGGCCTGGAACGAAAGCCTGTGGCGTCAAATTCCAGGCGTATTTCTGAGGAGCGGGGATACAGATCCCGGCTCGTCCACATTGCTTCTTCGTTGGTTTGTATTCCGGATAAATTTCCATGGGCTCAATGGCCGGAACTTTCCCATTGTCCCTGCCTGTATCTTTCCCGGTATCTTTGCCAGTGTCTTTGCCTGGTTCTCTTCCTGTGTCTCGCCCGCGGTCCGTTTTCTTCGCGTCTTCGCGTACAACTCTCGGATCACTCGAAGTTGTCACCTTTTTGTCTTCGCTGATCTTGAGTGCGTTTTCAACGCGCACAATTTTGTTGTGCGGGTTTTCGATGATGATATCGTGTTTGCCCTGATCTATTTTCGCAGAATCAAACGAAGCGATGAGTTTGTTGTCCCCAACGACTTCTACTTTAGTGGACTCGATTTTTCCTTTGTCTGTATCCACGAAGACTTTTGTGGATTCAGTGAGATGTGTTCCTTCGATGGCAACGGCTCTCTCACCTTTTTTTTCAACGTCCACAGGTAGTGGTGTAGGTTTGAGGGTTTCTACATTCGGCAGTTCTGCCACGCGGATATTGAAATCAACCCAGTCTGAGTACTGTGTCGGCTTTCTGAATTTGTTGAGAGCAGAAACTCTCTGCTGGTATTTTCCGGGAGGGAGTTCTACCTCCAGCTTGTTTTCGCCTACAGTCTTTTCGAGTATTACTTTTCCGCCGGTATCTCTCACCTGCACAACGTAAGCCGCTGCTCCCCGAATTGGTTTCCATTCGAGGAATGGCGTTTTCACTTCTTGCGCGTAAGCTCGTTGTGTGAAAGGGGCCAGGCTGAAGACAATCGCGCCGGCCCAGAGGATCAGCGCTCTCATTCTGTGTACTGGACTCCCGGCGTTACAATCTCCGGCTTACCAACATCGATTCGCAGAGTGATTGTAAAATCAGACGCTGCAGGTTCGCTTACCTGATTGCGGCCATACGCAGAGACGGACCATGTGAATCCACCCACATCAAGGATTCCAAGATCCCGTAGCATGAAATCCGCTCTCTGTGTTTTGAGATTCAAGATGGCGGTGCGCCTTCCGTCCGGATAGCTGCGGAAAAGCGTGAAGTCGTAGCCTTCCGCGCCGCGAACCGGATCCCATTTGAAATACAGTTCGTTCTTATCCGTCATGTCCACTGTCTGTCCGCGAGGCGGTTCGAGCAGGCGAGGAGGTTGCAAAAGATCCAGAATGCTAAACGATCTGATTTCGCTCTCCGTAAGAACAGAACCGTTCTGCGAAACCAGGAGCACTTTCCAGTAGTACCGGCCCGGTGCGAGGTTTCGCGCAGAGTATGCACGTGCAGACGTCATCTGATTTACCACGGCGGGATCCAGGTTCTGGTTCGGTGAAACGACCACTCGGAACTGCGAAAGATCCGGACCTTCCCACAACAATCCAACCCCTTCGAGACGTGCCTGAACTGGATCCATATCAGCCCCGTTTGCCGGACCGCGGAGAGCCACTTTCTCCATTTCGGCCACGGTAAAAGATGAGACGTTGGAAAAGTCAGTCGCATTACCTTTCCTGTCGATTCCCTGGAGTCTCCAGTAGTATTTACCTTCGCGGAATCCTTGTTTTACAGTCAGGAAGTTCGTATCTGCCGTGCCTTTGAATGCGATTTGATCAAAAGAAGCATTGGGCGAAATTTCAAGAGTAGTGCTGCGTACGTCGCGGTCTACGCTCCAGGAGAACGCAAGGCCTTCTTTTTCAAGAATGACGCGCGCAATTCTATCTCCAGCCGGGCGAACAGCAAGAGGAGCCTGCGTTTTCTGTCTTCGCACCACTGTAAATGCAGTGGCTGCACCCGGCAAATTCCCCGCTTCTGAGCTCGTTGTGACGATTCGTGCGAAATAGTTACCTGCAGGCAGTTTTTGACTGATCGATGTGGTAGAGGTTTCGATTCTTCTTGCGCTTGCAAAGCCAGGGTTCTCTGCAATTTCGAGCGCATATCCTTGCGCAGTTTCGCTTCGCGACCATGTGAAGTTTACGAGAGGGTCATCCGTTACGTAATCGAATTGCGCGCCAGACACGGGCGAAAGAAGCACCGCCGGTGCGTTTCGAATCACAGTGAATCTTCTAAAGTCGCTATAATCGATTTTGCCTGTCTTGTCCTGTGCTGCCAGTCTCCAGAAGTAAGACCCGTCTCCCAGAGCAACGCTGGTTCCGGGGCCGGCCGTTGTGACGCGAGTGATAATTCTTGAGAAGGATCTGTCCGATGCGATTTCAAATGTGAGCGCTTCGGTTGGTTTTTCCCATGCAAATGCAAATGCCTTTTGATTTTCAGTGATGAAGGATCGCGCACCGTCGTCTGGAGCAGTGGGGCGAAGTACCACCTTTCGCACCTGGATTTCGGCCGCAATGGTTGCCTTTTGATCCTTCTCTACTTTCTGAGTTTTACCGTCTGAAGTCTGAACATTCGCCTGACCGCGCTGCACGGTGAGAGAGAGATCCTCTCCTTCGTTTCTCGAGAGTTTGACGTCTGAGTTTTGAATAGAAATGACTTTGTTGTCTTGCGTCTTGATGTTGAGAGCGGCCACTTCCTGGCCAGCTTTCTGATCCTGCTTTGCCTGCACGGAGCCGTATGCAAAATCAATGTCTGCTGATTTGTCTGAAATGTTTAGAACGATCATGGTGGATTCGTCGAGCTGAATCTTGGTTCCGTTTTTGAGAGTGACTACAGCTTCCGAAGATTCCGCAGTGCGAATCGCGTCTCTGTTATAGAGGGGAGTTTCCGTATCCAGATCGTCCCAGATGACCTGTGAAGCGAACTTACGTTGCGCTGTGCGATGCTTGAATGTGATGGTGCCGATCACTTCGCCACCACCTCCGAAATTCTTTCGATTGAAGTCCCAGAACAGCAGCGCACCAAAAATCAAAATGACAAGCGCGCTGCCTCCGATGAAGAGCCAGTCGTCTCTTTGTCCAGGAAGTCGGGTGCCGAACACTTCGAATTGCTGCATGATGTCCTCAGTGCGCGTCCTTCGATTTGTCGCCGATTACTTCGTATTTCACTTCTCCTTCGCCGGAAGCAGCCTGTTCCATTTTGGATGCTTTTTCTTCGTCGAATTTGATGCCGACGAGTGAACGAAGTTCTTTCAGAGATTTTGGTCTTTCTGGATCGTCCAGTCGCCCAAGAACTGCATAGATGATTTGCGCTTCTGATTTTCCTTTGACTTTGATCGCAGGCATCTCTTCTACCTGGAATACATCCTTCACTCTGTCGTAGGCATCCGTTGTGATCAGTATGTCCGTTCCAAAAGGTTTGTTCAAAGATTCAACGCGGCTTGCGAGGTTTACCGTATCACCGATCACTGTGTAATCCAGTCTCGTTTCCGAACCAATCTGCCCGGAAATGACCGGGCCAGTGTTGATACCACAGCCAAACATCGCAATCGGCTTTTTTTTGCCGCTCTTCGTCGTTGGTCTTTCGTTGAATGCGATGAGCGCTTTTCGCATCATGATCGCTGCATTGATTGAGTTTTCTGTGTCGTTTCCGCGCGAAAACAGTGCGCCCCAGTGAGCCATCACAGCATCACCGATGAACTTATCCACAACCCCGCCCGTAACGTCCACGCAATTGACCATATCTGTGAAGTACTCGTTGAGGAATTCGACGACTTCTTCCGGTTCCATGTTCTCTGACATCGCAGTAAATCCGCGCAAATCAGAGAAGAAAATAGCCGCGTCTTTGCGTTCCCCGCCCAGCTTCATTTCTCCGCGAAGGACCATTTCCGCGATTTCAGGGTTTGTGAATTTGCCCATCGCATCTTTCAGTTTTTCGCGTTCCTCGAGACCCACGGCCATGTTCACGAATGAATGAGTCAGATCCCCGATTTCATCTCCGGAGGCAGGCTTGATGTCGATGCCATATTCGCCTCTTTCCACTTGCTGTGTTGCACCTACTAGTTTTACAATAGGAACAGTCAGCGTTTTTGAAAACAGGTACACTACAATGAACGACAGAGCAACTACGATCACCATGATGTAAATGTTTCGTCTTTGAATCGCAAATACAGGGCCAAATACTACGTTTTCTTCCGCAGTAGATACGATCCCAAGTCCGCCCACGCTGAGCTTTTTGTACGCGCCCAGATTCCATCCGTTCTTATCTGAATAGCGAATCTGGCCGTTGTCGACCTTGCTTTCGAGTAGAGCCTTGATGATGGGAGAATCTGCGAGGTTAGTGCCGCTCAATACAAGCTTTGAATCCGGATGTGCAATCACATCTCCCGCCTGATCCACAAGGAATGCGGTGGTTCCTGGGAGAGCCTGTGTAGTTTGCTGGAACGCCTTAATGAATGTTCCAGGATCGAGATACGCTACAACTATGCTTTCGCCACGTGCGAGAGGAACGCTCACTGCAATCAGTGGAATTTTGAATCCCTGCGAAGCGTTGTGTACGATGGTCGCACCCCCGAAGGAGGCCAGGAATGCTTTTCCGTTTTGCTGGTTGAGGCGAGTGATGTCTTCCTGAGAGATGTTGTTGTCTTTGAGGAATTTGTCATTGGTCACACTTTGACCGATGATGATCGCATCTCCTGCGCGTCTTGCCACTCCAATGAACATGAAATGCGCATTGTTCTGTAGAAATAGATCAATGAACACTTTCTTTTGATCCGCGGCCTGTGGCTGCTCGAGAGTTGTCCCCATCAGGTGGGATTTGTACGAAATCGTTTCAATTTCGGACTGCAGCTGCAGACCAATGATTTCCGTAATGCTCAGGTTACTTCCCTGGATGCTTCTTTCGCTGTCTCTTCTAAAGAAGAAAGTAGCGAGGAAGATCATCGCAGTGAGAGCTCCCACAATCACCGCGGAAATGATGGAGAGAAGCTTCACTTTAATAGTGAATTTCGATGGTTTAAAAGAATGATCCAGTTTTCGGATTTCTCCGCCGGCGGGCTTAGACGCGGGTTTCGGGGCAGGCTTTGTCTCTGCTTTTTCAGGCAATTTCTGGCTTTCGACTACGGCAGGCACCGGTGCGGGAGGCTCAATGGCTTCTGGCGGTGAGTAAGGTTCTGCGACTGGAGTTGGAACCGGAGCTTCCGTTTCTTTTTCTCTGGGCGAGAGGGCTGCCGCCATGGAAACAGCTTCTACATCTGTAGGCTGCGTGGCCGCCGGAGGAGCTGTGCGCGCGAGAAATGCATGAGCATCCGCATCTTCGTGTGAAGGAGAGACGACAGTGCTTTTTCCGTTCTTTTGCGAGTGGCCTGATTCTTCTCTGAGGAATTCCGCATAACGGTTCAGAGCTTCGTGTACCGCCTCATTGCCATCAGAATCTGCGACGGTGCGACAGGCTTCGATTGCGGTTAGTTCGCGGTGCGAGAATAGAACCAGTCCGGCAAGGAAGAAGAGAAGATCGTCTGGTTCATGATGACCAACGTACACGACAGCGCTGCTGTGTTTTCGCGCGCGCGAAAGAAGCGCGCCGTGATGTTTGCGCACTGGAGTAAAATCTCCACCTTCCAGGATGTTGTGTGGCTGAATATGAGATGCAGTGAGTCCCTTTGCTTTGACTGCACGAATGAGTTCTTTGGGGACTTCGTTCTTTTGTGCGTAGATGAGCAGTTCCTGGACGCCAATTTCCGCCAGGTCATCGAGGGCATGGTTGATTCCATCGCCGGCTCCCATCCAGGAGTTGCCGTCTGCGATCTTAATCTCTCCTCCGTTTAGGACGAGGTCTGTCGTTTTCAATTCCGCGATCAAGGTTCCGCCCCCTGCCAGGTAGTACGACGATAAAAAGGTCGTGTCAATCGTAATTATCGGGTGTTTGTGACGCTAAATCGCCTTTTTCGCGATCTGAATTGCTTGTTCGAAAATTAATTCTGCAACGCCGCCATCCAGTTCAATGGTTCGCCTGTCAAATGAGCCATTAAACGGGCGCGTAAGGTCCACTGGACGTGCGTCTGTCGTCACAACCAGTTCGTAACCTGCCTTAAATACTCTTTCGCGCAGTGCGGGAGTGTGGTAACCCATTGGATAGGCGAAAAAGCGAATCTTATGTCCCATTAGATTCTTTTCTAGAATTTTGCGCGAATCCTCAATTTCCACAACTAATCTCTGTTCGTATTCCGCTGCGGATTCACCTTTTCGCGGAACATGGAAGGCAGTGTGCGTGTGCGAATGATTTTGAACGTCAAATCCTTCTTTCAGGAGACGGCGAAGATCGTCATAGGACATGCCCTCTGCTGGATCTGTATGAATCCCGCCTGTATAAACGAAGAACGTGGCAGGGTAACCGAATTCGCGAAGGATGGGAGCCGCAATTCGAACGGCTCCTTCATAGTCGTCATCCACAGTGATGGCAACGGCGGGTTTCTCAAGGAGCCGTTTATTCTGGGATCGTTCCACCACTTCTGCCAGCGGGATCACAGCGATGTTCTCATCGCGTAGCCTTTTCATGAAATGACGAAATGTGGCGCTCGTGATCGAATAACGGCCCCGGCCGTTTAGATCGTGAAAGCAGAGTATGGGAACCCTGCTATAGCCGGGGCTCTGGCCGCTACCGGAAAGACCTTCCATCAGCGGGGCCACACGGGGCAGGGCTGAAAATACAGCAGAGGCGAGCAAAAAACCGAGGACGGAAAGGGATACTCTGCGAAGTTTCATAGGCCCAGCTTTATTTTCGGAGTCGATCTGCGTTTACATAGGCGGCAATCTGAAAATTTTGGCTATCTTGATAAGCAGGCCCCCTGTGCGACGAATAGAGATCATGGATACAACTCTCCGTGACGGAGAGCAGACTCACGGAGTGAGTTTTTCTGCATTTGAGAAGCTGCAAATTGCGCGCTTCTTACTGGAGCAGGTATGCGTGGATCGCATTGAGGTGGCAAGTGCCCGCGTTTCGCGCGGAGAGCACGAGACTGTAAAAGAGATCTTCGTATGGGCCCATGAGAAGGGTGTGGCAGATCGCATTGAACTTCTTGGTTTTACGGATCACAAAGGCTCCATTGATTGGATCGGTGAAGCGGGCGGCCGCGCCATCAATCTGCTTACAAAAGGTTCTCTCAAACACTGCCGCGAACAGCTGGGAAAGACTCTGGCTCAGCATCTGGCTGACATTGAAAAGACAGTGAGATACGGTGAAGAGCATGGCTTTCGAGTGAATGTGTACCTCGAAGACTGGTCTAACGGATTTCTGCATTCGCCTGATTACGTGCGCGAAATGGTCGGTGCTCTTCGCAATCTCCCCATTCATCGTTTTCTTTTCCCGGACACTCTTGGAATCATGAGTCCCGATGAAGTACGCGCGGGTCTCAGAGATATTTTTGATCTCTATCCGGACATTCAAATTGATTTTCATGGTCACAACGATTATGATCTCGCCACTGCAAACTGTCTGGCGGCAGTAAGCGAAGGTGTTGTTGGAATTCACTGTGCAGTCAATGGTCTGGGGGAAAGAGCAGGGAACTCTCCTCTCGAAGCAGTCGTCACAGCACTTCATGATAAATTGCGAGTGCAAACAGGTGTGAATGAAAAAGCTCTCGTGGATGTTTCGCGCCTTGTGGAAACATTCAGTGGCAAAAGGATTTCCGCAAATCACCCGGTAGTGGGTCACGATGTTTACACCCAGACTGCGGGCATTCACGCAGACGGAGACAAGAAGAATAATCTATACGCCAATCCAATTCTTCCGGAAAGATTCGGGCGGCAGAGAGTATACGCGTTAGGAAAGCTCGCAGGCAAAGCGTCTGTTTCCAATAACCTGGGAATGCTGGGCATTCAACTTCCTCCAGAAAAGGAACTTCTACTCCTCGATCGAATCAAACAGCTGGGTGAACAAAAGCAAACAGTCACTCCGGATGATCTCCCTTTCCTTATGGAAGATCTGTTTGGATCAGGCGATTCAAGACAGATTCGAATCAAGAGCGCAGAAATTCATTCCACTCTTCAGGGAAAGCCTCGTGCGAAAGTCACTCTTGACTTCAACGGTCAAACGTACGAAGAAACAGGAGAAGGAAACGGCGGATACGATGCCTTCATGAAGGCACTCGAGCTCATCGCGAAGAGAGTTGGAATCGAGCTTCCACAACTTATGGACTACGAAGTGCGCATTCCACCTGGAGGAAAAACAGACGCGCTCGTGGAAGCGATGATTGAGTGGGCCCCTGCAGAAGGCAGATCCTTTCGCACAGTTGGTGTGGACTGCGATCAGGTCATGGCCGCGATCATCGCAACGGAGAAAATGCTTAACCGCATTGTGCAACCTGCCGCTGATTTACTCCGTCAGTTCTGAGTTCCAAACATCGCGCGCACTTTGGCAACGGCCGGGTTCCCCGGATCGAGCTTCTCTGCTTTGTCCAGGAAATCTGCACCGCGCGCAATGTTTCCCATCCTCGCATAAACTTCCGCGAGAAGAAACAAATTCTTTGCAAGCTCAGGTTCTCGCAGATACACTCTTTCCGCCATGTCCGCTGCCTCTTTGAGGCGATTGAGTTTCTTGCGGCAATGAGCCGTGACGAATGCGAATTCATTGTCCAGATGCCCGGCCTCTGCGAGCGGTTCTGCGATTTCTGCAGTGCGTGCGAAGTTCTTCTTTTCTAGATAGTATTTGATGAGGGGCCGCACAAGTTCAGGGTTCAGTGGATCTCTTCCCAGAGCACCTTCGAGTTCGCGCACTCCACCTGTCTGATCGCCTCCCTTTGCAAGCGCGCGCTCTCTGGAAATTGCTTCCTGAGATGCTTTTCGTTCGGGGCTTGCTTCCTTCCTGTATTCCACGCGCAGAAGCGAAAGGTCGTCTGTGATTTCCCCGCTTTCTACTAGACCGGAGTAGATTTGATCCAGATTTCCATTTCCTGCTTCCACGTGTTTTACAAACAGCGTTTCATCGCTGTTCATTGTGCGGGTTCCGTCCTGTCCCATTCCAATGAGTATGTCGTCTCTGCCGTCCGATCCTGCGATGATCACATCCCCTGTTTCCAGTTGATACGTGCCAATCTGAAGTTTTCCGTCCAGTCCACCAATGCCCAGCTTTCTGTGGATGGTATCTTCTTCGAGGAAAGCTGCTCTCCCGTTTCTATATAGAACAGTGCGTGGATGTTCCGCGTTGATGACGTAAAGCACTCCGCTGTCGTCGTCTATGAGACCCAGGACAACGGATACGAGCATACTGCCGTCGAAGCTTTCGAACATTTTCTGGAATTCGATGAACGCATTTTTCAACCAGCGTTCCGGATACAGATTCTGCATACTCATGGTGAGCTTGGTTCTTTCAATCATCATGCGCGCCACGGCGCCAAGCACCAGTGCTCCGCCTGCGCCCTGGATGGACTTGCCCATCGCATCTCCATTCAAGAAAACAGTGAATGTTCTGCCGTGCAGGTGAATCGTATCTGCCAGACAAATGTCCCCGCCAAGTTCATCTTCTCGGTTTTTAAAGATGAACGACTTCTTTTGCTTCATGAGGAAACGCACGTCTGTGTGGTTGCCTTCCACCCGATTCACGGCGAGCGGTTTGATGAGAAGAGATGTAAGGAAGTAGTCTCCATCCTGGCGTTTTTTGAGTTCGCTCACTTCTTCCAGAGTCTGCTGCAATCTTCGCGTGCGATCTTCTACCTTCTGCTCCAGGTTCTGATTGAGCTCGAGGAGCGATCCGTAACTGGACTGCAATTCAGAAGCAAGAGAATTCACAACTCCTGAAAGCTGGCCCAGTTCATCTTCGCGTACACTTTTGATCTTATGCGCATCCAGTTCTTGAAATTGCTTTTCCGATACTACATGCCCGATGTTCGTTACCGCTTCGGTTGTATTTCGCAGAGGGATGGTGAAGAATCTATGGAGCAAGAGCGCTGCGAGAGCTACACCCACAAGAACCGTGATTGTAATCATTGTGATGAGAACAGAAGTAATCTGCGAAGCAACAGCGCCCGCTTCGCGCAAAGGTTTTACGATGATCACTTTCCAGTAGGATTGCGGAACGTGAAATAAAAACACAATGGCGGATTCGCCTGTGATGTAGTCTTTCTGGATTTCGAACTTTCTGTAGAGAGATGTGTCTTTTGTTTGTTCCGCAAGTGGATCTGCGATGGCTGCGGCTATGAATTCTGCTTCTTCTGCATCAATTTGATCGCTATCATGATCGATTTTTGTCGCGATGTCTGCCCTGAATCCTTTTGTGCTCTTCGCGCGTTCTGTGATGTCTTTGTTCATTGCGTGAACCGCGTCCGCGATAGGAGCGAATAACGGCTGTTTCTTGGCCATGTCCGCGATGGTAAGGAAGTCTCTTGTCTTATTCCCTTTTTCATCTTTGCCTATAACTTCCACGTCTTCTTCTTTTGGAAACGTGAGGAACTTGTTGTTGCGATCCAGTAGAAAGATGTATCCTCCTGTCCGCTGCCTCATGTTCTCCATGAATGCATGAAGCCCTTCGAGCTTGAGATCAATCGTAGCTACTCCGGCGAATTGATCCTGAGTATCGCGCATGGCCACAGTGCAAGTAACCATTGGCTGGTAGGAATAAGGATCCATGTACGATTTACTCCAGAAGCATTCTCCGGGTCTTGAGTAACGCACAACCGGGTACCATTCGTCATGTCTGTAGCCGCGCTCATTTGTATTGTAGTCATCGAAGTACTGAAGTGAGCCGTGTTCGTCGCGCCCCCAGAAGAAGCTTCTTTTTTCTATGCCCGGCGTGAACACAAAGGGTTCGGGCCAGATTCCGCCGCCTGCTACATTCATATCTCCGCGGAAGTTGATCATGGTAGGTACTACCTGCTTGAAGAGACGCGCATCGCGTGGCAGCTGTTCCCCTACGCTCGCCTCGCTTCTGCAAAGTGCTTCTATCTGGCGAGAGCGCTCCGCCAGTTTGGCGACCACGTTGTTTCCAATTTGCTCAATGAGGCGAGACGATTCCTGTAAAACCAGCTTGTTTCCCTGTGTTTTCATCACGGCGAAGATTCCACCTAGATCCCAGAGGGGGACGAGTGTGAGCGCGAAGAGTCCTAGAAAGCTAAGACTCTTGTACCATTTGACTTTTCTCTGTCCGGATGCTGGCATGAAGAAGACTCCGAGGCTGTGAAATCCGGCAGGAATCTAACGCATGGCAAATAGTTGTAAAGTGCAAAAGACATTTTCCGGGATTTTTATCGGAATTGACTGCCATCCCCCCGATTGAGACGCCATGGCATGAATCAGTTTGGTGCCCCCTACACGAAAGGCGCATTTCGCGTCATGATGCTCGGTTCTGGTGAGCTGGGCCGGGAAGTGACCATTGAGCTTTCGCGTCTGGGAGTCCACGTCATCGCAGTGGACCGTTATGCGAATGCGCCGGCGATGCAGGTGGCTCATGAATCTTTTGTAATCAATATGCTCGATGAAGAGGCCCTGCGCGATCTCATTTTGAAAGTCAGGCCTTCTCTCATTGTACCTGAGATTGAAGCGATTGCCACGGCCGCACTTGTACGCCTCGAGAGTGAAGGGTTCACAGTCATCCCAACGGCGCGGGCGGCTCGCCTGACTATGGACCGCGAAGGCATTCGTCGATTCGCCGCAGAAGAGCTTGGCCTGCCAGTTTCGCGTTATCGTTTCGCCGGGACGCAAGCTGAATACGAAGATGCAGTGCGCGAAATCGGAATGCCCTGCGTGATCAAGCCAGTCATGAGCTCCTCCGGAAAAGGCCAGAGCACCGTAAGAAAAGAGGAGGATGTAGCGAAGGCCTGGCAGTATGCGATGACAGGAGGGCGTGCGAAAGGCGGACGCGTCATTGTTGAGGAATGGATCCCCTTTGATTACGAAATCACTCTACTGACCGTGCGCCATTCAGGCGGGACGGATTTCATGAACCCGATCGGTCACCTACAGATAGATGGCGACTATCGTGAATCGTGGACGCCGCAACCAATGAGCGAGAAGGCTCTGACTGCGGCGCAGTCGATTGCGAAGTCCATCACGGACGGTCTGGGAGGGCGGGGCATCTTTGGCGTGGAGCTTTTTGTAAAAGGGGATCAGGTCTATTTCAGCGAAGTTTCTCCCAGACCGCATGACACGGGTCTTGTAACTTTGATTTCGCAGAATCGTTCCGAGTTCGCACTGCATGCCCGCGCCATCCTTGGCCTGCCGATCGGCACAATTCATTCGTATGGTCCGGCCGCATCTTGCGCCTTGCTTATGGAAGGAGATTCGGATGCCCCGGTTCTGGAAGGCCTGGAGGATGCTTTGAACGGAGCAGATACGGATTTTAGACTTTTTGGAAAGCCTGAGATCCACGGAAAGAGGCGCCTGGGTGTGGCGCTTGCCCTGGGCCAGACTGTAGAGAAGGCGCGTGAGGCGGCGAGAAATTCGGCCGCAAGCATTCGACTCCTATGATTTTGTCTTGTGAACGCCCGGGCCAGAGTCAGAAGTGAGTCGATGAAGTCCCGGGGACGGAATATGACGATCGGAATCGTGCCTGCTCGCGAAAGCGAGGTTTTCCGCATACAGGGACCATTCCGCCTGGTCCTGGAAGACACGGATCGGCCAAATGTAAAGAAGCTCAAGCACGTCATCCGGGAGAATCCCCAGACCGTTTCCGATTTTAAGCATTTCATCCATTATCTAACGGGTCAGATCAGGCGGGCCGCGGACCTTCTGGCTGAAGTTGGGGATGATCGCCACAAAAGACGAGCAGAAGCACTCCGCAATCATGCGATGGAGGAACTGCAGATAGCCGGGCGTTACGAGAATGATCCAGATCGCCTTCGCGCATGCATGATGAGATTGAGTTCTACTTTGATCGATCTAAAGCAGGTAGCGAACGAAGAAGAAGTGCAGGGTCATTGATTTTGAAATTTTACTTGCAGGATATCTTCCAATAAAAAGAAACAACAGGATATGGCCAAATCAGCTAGCAAATTCTCTTTTCTTGATGTTCTCCAGGAAGGCATTCTTGAAATCGCAGAAGCCGGAAAAAACGGCACAGTGAAATTGAAGCGCAGTGATCTCAAAGCGCTGATCGAAAAAGCATTCCAGCAGGGAGTCAAAGCAGCCGCCGGCGGCGAGCGTGTGAAGTTCCCGGTAGTCGGTACTCTCCTTCGCAAGGACGTGGAAGCAAAGAAAGGCGGCAAGGGCCGTAATCCTTTCACGGGCGAAGAGATCATGATCAAGCCGCGCCCTGCAACCAAGAAACCAAGATGGTCTTTCCCGAAGTCTATCAAAGAAGACTTCGCAAACAAGAAGAACTGGTAATCCAAAAGCCATGGAGTCCTTCCTCGAATTGCAAGGCGTTCGAGTCGGGTTCCCAATCCAGAAAGGTATCTTTCGAAGGACTCATGGCCATAAGATCGTACTCGACTCTGTTTCGTTCAAAATAGCCCGCGGCAAGACCGTCGGTCTGGTGGGTGAATCAGGTTCCGGCAAGACTACCATCGGACGTGCAATCCTCGGGCTTGTGCCTGTGATGTCCGGTTCCATTCCGCTTCATCTGGATGATCCTCTCATCTCCAGGGAACCACTGGATCTCGCCCACGGTTTTCCAGACGACTTTGATCCATCTACCGGACAGGTTCGTTCTCTTTCGCGCATGCTTCGGCGCAGATTGCAGATTATTTTTCAAGATCCTTATTCCAGTTTGAATCCGCGCCTTCGCATCGGAGACGTACTGCTAGAAGCAATGCATTTGCATTTTCCAGAAATGACAGAAGCGTTGCGGAGAAAAAAGGCGAAAGACACTCTGGACAGAGTGGGACTTTCTGATTCGGCTCTGGAGCGCTACCCTCATGAATTCAGCGGAGGCCAGAGACAGAGAATCAGCATCGCGCGCGCTCTGGTTCTGAATCCTGAGTTCATTGTGTGCGACGAATGTGTCAGCGCGCTGGACGTGTCTATTCAGGCGCAGATCTTAAACCTGCTTCGTGATCTACAGGAAGAACGCCGTCTAACGTATTTGTTCATCTCTCACGATTTATCTGTAGTACGTTACATTTCACACGAAATCTGTGTTCTGGATCGCGGGACAATTGTAGAGCAGGGTGATGCGGCCCGCGTGGTGGATCATCCACAGCAGCCTTATACAAAGCGGCTGCTGGAAGCGGTGCCTTCACTCATTCCGAGACGTTGATTTCACCTGCTTCCCGCAGACCCTGACCCGCCCAACCGGTGCGAGACGCGGGCGTCCTTGCCCGACTCGCACCGGGGCTTCGACTTCCTGTCTGCGCAGTTGGGCAGGCCAGGGGCTGCGGCAGCTGAGAATCAAGTCTCGGATGTAGGGGTGGGCGAGACTGGCGCAAGCGCTTCCGTCCTTGTGAGAGCGGCAAGTTTGCGCGCATCCCAATCGAGAAATTTCGCATCGTGAAATTTCTTCAATCTATGCGCGAGGCTAACGCGAGGGAATTCACTCGCCCGATGACCGCGCCACGCATTTCACCGGCAATCCGCCGCGCGGGCGAAGAGTGATGAGGGGCTCCGGGTCCAGTGTCTCTTCGAGCGGCTCAAATTCCCAGTGGCGCGAAATTTCGGCCAGAAGCAGAGTCCCTTCCATCCACGCGAATTGATCTCCAATGCAAGTGCGCGGACCTCCTCCAAAAGGAAAGTACGCGAACTTAGGACGATCGGATGGTTCCTGCCAGCGCTCCGGGCGAAAAGAGAGAGGCTCTGCAAACCATCTTTCGTCTCGATGCACTGCAAATTGCGACATCAGAATAATGGATCCTTGCGCGATATCCCATTCTCCCAGAGTCACATCCGCCATGGCAGAGCGGCCAATCAACCACGCAGGTGGATACAGGCGAAGGCTTTCCTGGAATACATCCCGAGCGTAGGGTAGACTTGCGATTTGTTCGGGTGAAATGGGCGCGCCATCTTTTGCGACTCTGTCTGCTTCTTCCTGCAATTTATGCCTCACCTGAGGATGTTTTGCAAGAAGGTAGAAGGCCCAGGTCAATGCATTGGCAGTGGTCTCATGGCCGGCGAGAAAGAGAGTGAGGGCTTCATCGCGCACCTGTTCCAGACTCATCTTGCTATTGTCCTCTTCATCCACTGCGGCCAGAAGCATAGAAAGCAAATCACCGCGGTCCACTCCTTCGTGTTCTCGGATGATTCGATCAATGACGCGGAACAATCTTTCTCTGGCGCGGTTGAGTTTCCTTGTGGCAGGAAGTGGAAGCTTCGCGAGCAAGGGAGCAAATGGATTGGACACTCTTTCAAAAAGACTCAATGCATCGTGGAGTGCGCTTCCCACTTCGCGCGCATCTCCTGCCACATCCGCATCAAACAGAGTGCGCGCGACGATCGCCAGAGTCAGCTGCATCATCGCATCATGTAGATTGATATTTGCTCCAGCCTGGAGATTGCCGCTAAACTTGTGCGCTTCGCCTGACATGACCAGGCCGTAGTCCATGATCTTCTTTCTGTGAAAGGCTGGCGCCATCATTCGCCTCTGTCGAAGATGATGCTCTCCCTCTGACGTAAGAAGGCCTTCTCCCAGGAGCATTTTCGCGAGCTTGAGCGCTCTGCTCTTGTGAAAGCTTTTGGCCTGGACTACAAGCACTTCATGGATGAGTGCTGGATCGGAAAGGATGTATACTGGTTTTCCAGCGAGGTTGAGGCGAATGATGTCTCCATGTTTTTGCTTCGCGTCGAGTATAAACGCAAGCGGGTTCTTTCTGAATTGAAATAGATGCCCGACAATTGGCCATGAGCCCGCGAGAACGGGAACCTTCTTCATTTCTTCCTGTCAATGCGCGCCACGCAGTTGCCCCCGGATCTTTTGGCGGCATACAGCGCACGATCCGCCGCATCGTTGAGTTCTGTTCCAGTCTGGAAATCAGGGAAACTCACAACTCCGCTTGAAAACGTGGAGAAGAAATCTCCTTTATCTGAATGATGGCGAATCTGCGAAAAGGCACGGCGAATTCGATCGAGTGCGCGAACAGCCGCGTCTGTATCCAGACCATCAAAGATGACAGCAAATTCTTCTCCGCCGTATCTCCCTGCCGCGTCTACCCTGCGTATTCTCTGGCGGATGGTGCGTGCCAGACTCTGTATGACTCTGTCCCCGACAGGGTGACCGTATTCATCATTGACTCTCTTGAACTTGTCAATGTCCACCATACCAAAAGAGAACGTTTCATTCTTCCTTTTTGCGCGCTGGACTAGATCGTCTAACTGCTCCCGCACAGCAGTGTGATTGAGAAGTCCGGTCAGACTATCGCGAACCAGAAGAGAACGTAAAATGCGCGAGCGGTCCACCCTGGCCGCCACAGAAGAAATCAAACGATCCGGAGTCACAGGAAGAGGTAGAAAATCGTCTCCACCTTTGTTGAGTGCAGGCAGAATCCTCTGCATTTGAGTTTCTTCCGTAAGATAAATGATTGGAATGCTCTGGTTTGCTTCTTCCTGGCGAACCACCGCTGCGATCTCCATTCCCAGACAATCTGGATAGTAAAGATTCATAAGTATTAAGTCCGGCCTGAAATCCTGCAGAGAAAAGAACAGCCGCATTGGATCTGTGAGTATTTCCGTCATCATTCCCGCGGAATTGAGGATCTCTGCGTATCTTGCCGCAGTCTCCGTTTCCTGTTGAACAATGAGAATGCGATAGAGCTCGATTTCTTTTTTGTGAACGGTATTGTCGATGGCGCGAATGAGCGCACCTGCATCTGCCGGTTTTTCAAAGTATGCGTTTCCACCAAATCGAACCGCGCGCACTCGAGTTTCAATGTCTCCGCGATCCGACAAGAATATGATGGGAATAGAATGCTCATTGAGCATCTGAATTTCCGCAAGCACCATGGCCATATCGCCTTCTGGCTGAGACAAATCTACAACCATGACAGCCGGAACTTTGCGCCTGCATTCTTCGAGCGCGGACTCTATCTTTTCAAAAGCAAGCACTCTGTAACCGCTGTAATGAATCTGAGTGGAAACGTCCGAGCGAAGTGCCGGATCCCCTTCGATGAGAAAAACCAGAGGTAATTCTTCAGGTACGCTTGCGTCCACTGCAGTGGAGCCCGCGTAGATTATTGGCTCATCCATCGCGGCCTGATCATACGGGCCCGCCTGGTTTTGGAAAGTAGAAAAGATTAGAAGCGGAATGTAACGGCAGCGTGGAATAGTTCTATATTGGCACTTCTTTGCGTGAGATGATTTTGGTAGTAGTCATACGCCCCGATCGCTCCTGAAAGTCCAAGGCCCAGAGCAAACACTCCCATGGTTTCTCCTCTCGAAAACCCACCCGCGCTCTGGCCTTTGGCAGCGCGAAACAGGCCGTAGGAAGCGGCCGCCGTAATGGGAAGTGAAATAAAGAAAACAATCTGGAATCGTCTCAGGTCGCTTTCTGGTTCTTCCTGTTCAGGCCCGGCATATGGAAAATGATCCACGCCGAATTGTCTGAGCATTTCTTTTTCTCTCCAGACTCTTTCGCGCCCGCCAGCAGGCAAGTCGTCGTAGTCTGCTTCATCGTATCTGCTTGCTTTCTTTTGTTTGTTGCGCGAATCCATGAATTTTTGCGCATCCACGTCTCCGGAGAACAAATAGAGAGCCGCCGGATTGGATGGTTCCTTGAGTCCGGGAACGGATACAGGAGGTCTATATCTTGGATCGCGGGGAGTGGGTCTTCGTTCCTGCAGTGCGGGCACGGTGCCTGCACCTGGAAGGATCGAGTTGTTAGACGTACCGGGTGTGTCTGGTGTGCTTCCGGTCGTGGGGCGCGTATCCGTGGATAATTGCGCTGAGAGAGGAAGAGCCATCACCAGCACAGATACGGCAACAAGAGTACGAATCATTCAGAAAGTCCCGGGCAATAGTTTCGCAAGCTTCTTCAGTTGTTCCGGATTTCTCTTTTCTGGCGCCGTGATGACTGCATTTTTGATGCTTCCCTTGAGAGGATTGGCTCCCTCTCCAAGAAGTGGAATGAGTTCTGCCAGAAGTTTTCGCGCACTCTCTGCGTTTGCGTTGAGATGGCCGATTACAAGTTCGGTGGTCACTGCCTCTTCATGTTCTTTCCACGCATCGTAGTCTGTGGACATGCAGATCATCTGGTAAGGAATTTCAGCTTCGCGCGCGAGTTTTGCCTCAGGCAAAACACTCATGTTGATGATGTCTCCGCCAATGCTGCGATATAGTTGTGATTCTGCACGAGTTGAAAATGCGGGACCTTCCATGCACACGACCACTTTGTCTGCATGCAGTTTTAATCCGTTGACCCGGGCTGCTGCCTGCTTCACCAGAGTGGCCAGTTGCCCATCGAACGGGTCTCCAAAGGTTGCATGGACCACGACTCCGTTTTCGAAATATGTGGATGCGCGAATCCCTTTGGTGCGATCAATGATCTGTACAGGTAGGACAAAATCGCGGGGTGCAATTTCTTCGCGAAGAGATCCAACGGCTGAGAAGGCGATGATTTGCTCTACCCCGAGCATTTTAAGAGCAGCTATGTTTGCGCGAAAGGGCACTTCCGAAGGGCTGTAGACATGTCCGCGGCCATGGCGAGAGAGGAACGCGACTCGTTTGCCTGCATATTCGCCGATTACGATTGCGTCCGATGGTTTTCCCCAGGGAGTTTCCGGCGTTACTTCCGTTTCTACGCGAAGACCTTCCAGTCCGTAGAGTCCGCTGCCGCCAATGATGCCAATTTTCGCTGATTCTGCCATGGGATGAACTCGCCAGTTCGGGCAAGCCTGTCATTTTCTTTTTCTTGCCTCCATCGCTGTCAAAAATTTTCATGGGAACTGTAAGTTCCGACGACTTTTCAGACAGGCGTCGCCCAAAGATGGAATCAAAACAAAGCGATCAGAGGGGAGCTGAAGAAGTTCACATTCCTCTCGAAGTAGTCCAGCAAGCCGGGTCGGGCATTTCGGGCCTGCTTGCTGCGTCTGAAGTTGAAACCACTCTGCTGTTGCTCAATGCAATCGCAGACGGAGTCATTGGCCTCAATCGATCTGGTATGATCATCTACGCCAATCAGTCTGCGCGCGGGCTACTTGGTTATTCGTCCGCAGAACTCATGGGTCGTAGACTCGACGAGTTTCTGATTCCACCTCAGTCCATTGAGAAAATTTTAGATCCAGTTCTGCAGGGAGACGTTGTCTCCACAGATGAGACCATCTTGCTTTCGCGCAAAGCGTCTACTATGGATGTAATCATCACAGGCGTGCCTCTGATTCAGCATGGCCAGGTTTCCGGAGCCCTGGTGATCTTTCGCGATATTACGCCTGGAATTTTATTGAATCGTTCTCTGAAAGAACGTGAGGAAATTCTTCGCGGTATCTTCTATATATTACCGTCCGGCATTATGCTCATGGGGCAGGATGGTCGCATTGTTCGAATCAATGAAGCGGCAAGAGGCCTTCTATCTCTCGGTCAGGCAGAACTGCGCGGAGAACCTTACCCGGCGACTCTCTGGCAGGCGCAGGACCTGGACGGGAATGAAATCCCAATCGAAGAAGCGCCTTTTCAAACAGCTCTTCAGAGCGGACTACCTGTGGTCGGAAAAGTTTTGCGCCTGGGCTATCATCCCAACGAGCGTTTTGTATTGATGTCTTCGAGTCCACTCAATGTTCCCGGAGCGCCCGAATCCAGAATGGTTGTGACCACGGTCACGGACGTAAATCAACAGCTCAAAGTACAGAGCAGACTCGAAACTGCCGTCTCTCTCAACAATCTACTCAAGAATCTACTCACAGAGACTGTCCCCGAAGAGACAGTGGACACAGCTCTTCGCGGTGTGTGCGAACTCATGAATGCGGATCTCGCACTCCTCGGGCTTCTCGATGACGAGCGCAAGCAAATCACTTACGATCACATCCTCGGATTCCCGGAAGTGTTTCGCGGATACACCAGACCCTTCAGCGGAAGCATTTGCGAAGAAATGTTCGCGCGAAAGATGCCTGTGACCATCGCAAAATACTCTGCAGATCCACGGAGAATTGATGCACTCGTTCGCGCGGGTGCCATGACCATGCTCGCAGCCCCCATTCTAGCCGATCAGGAACTCATTGGTTCTATTCTCATGTTTCGCAAAGTAGAGCGTCCCTTTGAATCTACGGACGGCGAAAGCCTCATGACACTTACGCCTGTGTTGTCCGCGGCGCTTTATAAAGCAACCTACGAAAGAAAGTTGAGAGAGCTGGCAACCAGTGACCCGTTAACCGGCATCTGGAATCGCAGAGTCGTCTACGAGCATCTGGATATGGAAATAGAAAGATGTCGCAGATACGGCGCGAGCTTGAGCATTCTTGTGCTGGATCTGGATCATTTCAAGCTGGTGAATGACACATACGGCCATCAGGCAGGAGACGCAGTTCTTATTACATTCTCTCAGCTTCTGAGAAGGCTCACGCGCAGAACAGACATGGTGGGCAGAAGCGGTGGAGAAGAGTTCATGGTGATCTTACCGGACACTTCTCTTCAGGGAGCACTCAAGACTGCAGAGAAGATTCGAGTCGATTTTGAACATTCGCCTACTCAGTACAGAGATCTGACCATTCCAGCGACTGTTTCCATTGGATGCACTGAATATATACGCGGAGAGTCTTTTGAAGATTTCTTCGGAAGAGTGGATCGATTGCTTTATCGCGCGAAAGCGGCGGGAAGAAACCAGGTAGTCGTAGACGATTAGTCGGAGAGTCACATGATCGACGTAGTCAGAAACGGGCATATCCTGGAGCTTTACATCCAGACCAATGATACAAATTCCATGGGTCTCGAATTCTTCAGGGCCCTGGGCGCAAACATAGAAGAAGCAGAAGTAGATAGAGGCATCAAGGCTGTGATGCTTTCAAGTAGAAATGAAAAGTTTTTTTCCAATGGTTTTGATCCTTCTATCTTCATTGGGCGCAGCCGCGAAGACGTGTATTCTGTTCTACAATCTGCCCTGGATGCGTCAGGCAAAGTGCTCTTTTCAAAAAAACCAGTCGTTTGCGCTATGAATGGGCATGCTATGGGCGTGGGCGCTGTGCTTGCGATTTTTTCAGATTACAGAATTCTAGTGGAGAAGAAGGGAAGAATCGGATTTCCAGAATCTCTCATCGGAATCAACTTTCCTTCTACATCTGCTTACGTGCTTACCCAGCTTGTTGGAATCAGGACCGCGCGCGATCTTTTGTACAGTGGTCGCGCTCTGAAATCGGATGAAGCTCTGTCTCTTGGTCTCGTAGATGAAAGTGCATCCCCCGAGGAAGTGCTCCCGAGGGCTCGTGCCTGGTGTGCTCAGTTTGAAAACATGGCACCCGAATCCGTCACGGGAATTAAGGTGGCACTGAGAGATTCTCAACGAGTGATCGCAGCAGAACTGGCTTCCAATGATCTTGAATTTCTGGCAGAGGCGGTCATGTCGCCTAACGGTCAGGAAGGTATGCGTTCCATTCTGGAAAAAAGAAGACCAAAGTTTAGCTGAACTATCTGGCAGCTGCGACGCGATTTTTGCCAGCCTTCTTTCCTTCCAGAAGCGCTGCGTCTGCGCGCGACAGAAGGGTTTTTAGAGAATCCGTTTTCTTGTCCACGGTGGCAGTGCCCAGACTCAACGTTACCTGAAGGTCTCCTTTCCCCGTGAACTTCAGTGATTCTTTTTCTATTCTCTTTCGAATTCTCTCTGCAACGTCGCGTGCTCCGCGAGGAGGCGTTTCTGGAAGCATCACGGAGAATTCGTCTCCACCGTATCTTCCAATGATATCCACTTCGCGCAGACTGCTCTTGCAAAGAGTTGCAATGCGTGTGAGTATTTCGTCTCCAGCCTGATGACCGTATAGATCGTTTACCTGTTTGAAATAGTCGATGTCTATCATGAGTGCGGAAAGCGGTCTCTTGTATCTGCGCGATCTTTCAAATTCCACGGATGCAAGGTTCATGAAGTGAGCTCTGGATAGTAGCCCGGTCACAGAATCCACGGTTGCCATTTCGTGCATTTCTGAAAAGAGGCGAATGTTCTCAAGGACCATGCCGATCTCGGATGCAACCGTGCGCAAAATGTCCACTTCATCCTGCGGAAATCGTTCTGACCTTCGAAGCAACAACAGTCCGCGGGGAACGGAGCGAGAGTGCACTGGCACTGCGACCAGGTGTGCACGATCTGTCTGAAGAATGGACGGTTCGCTTTTGTCCATGGCTCTGGTCATCTCTGCCAGGTCCAGAGATCCACCGTTTGATTCCGCATCGGGAATTGTAAGTTCGTCTTTGGCCGACTTGAGAAGTAGACGCACCTGGTCTGCTCTGACTATATCAGGCAAAGACACTTTTACATGTTCTATAAGTTCATTGTGATTGAGTGTGGAGCTAATCTTCGCCGTCAATTGTCTGAGAGCTACGGCAAGCTGCTGGCTTTGTTGTTTTTCTCGCAGGTCAATGAGGATTCTATCTTTCTCTCGCCTCATCTCATTGATTCTTTCTCCAAGAGCCAGAGAGAGGAGCACCACTTCTAAAGATGCTGCAACTTGCACGCCGTAATCCGTTGCGAAATTCACGGGAGCCACACCGACCGTTCGAAGAATCAATAGAACAGTTGCTGCCACAAGCACAGACCACGCCACCACGTAGTAGACTGCAATCCGATCTCCCTGAATGGCCCGATACGTTGCACTTGCGATGAGTGCCACGGCCATCACCAGTGCTAGATAAACCGTCACCTTGTACGCGAGGAAGTACGATGCGAAGACTGCGAAGAAGGAAGTGATGAGAGCAAATCTGCGAAGCCACACCAGGCCCCGATCCAGGCGTGGAGATCTTTCTTTTGTAAGTAGAAGTGCCTGAACGAATTGGATAGAGAAATATCCGGCGAGGTTCAGGAGCACAGGATAGCTTCTTTTTGCAATCACCGGCGACTCCGGAAAAAACCAGACATAGCTAAAGCCGTTGATATGAAACACGACCAGGAAATGAGTGAACAGGATGGCAAGAACGTAGTAGATGTATGCGCGCTCGCGTATGGCGATCCACAGGAACAGATTGTAAATCAACATTACTATCGCAACGCCGTAGTAAGATCCCAGGACGAGTTGCTTTAGCCTGTCTGCCTGATGAAAGTTATCTGCGTCCCAGAGGTAGACCGGAAGCTGGAACGTGCCCTCCTGCTCGAATCGCATATACAGCGTGCCTTGAAAATAGGGCGGAAGCTCAACCGGGAATACATAGTTCTCGTGTGCAACTGCGCGAGTGCTGAACGGATAATTTCTTCCAGATACATATTCGTGAAAGAGTCTCCCTTCTGGAACGTAGAGACGAACATCGTCTAGATGAGGCATGGCCACTTCTACCATCAAGCTTCTGGGAGAAGGGGAGGGGTTTGCCAGATCGAATCTGGTCCAGTATGCATCATCTGTCATTCCAAAGTTCGGGATGGGAGAAGGAGCAGCCTTAAATTCGCTCGCGAAATCGGGTGCAGTGACTTCTTTGATTGTCAGTCCGCGGTCATGCGCGATTCCCATATACGGCCCAAGCAGTACCGGATCTTTTCCGGGTAGAGGGGCTGCGACCAGTGTGCCGGCTGCCAGGAACAAGAGGATGGCTGCGCGAAAAAGCACGCGATGAGCCTGAAGACGGGAGGTTGTTGTGTCGATTCTTTTTCGAATTCAGGACGAAATTGAATTAGTTTAGATTTTAAAACTGATTCGGCTAACGGCTGCATGTCTGGGGCAACCGACCAGATGATCGTTGACCATCCCTACCGCCTGCATATGAGCATACATGATGGTGGATCCAACGAACTTGAAGCCCCTCGACTTTAGATCCTTGCTGAATGCGTCTGATTCCTTCGTTGTCGCAGGCACCTGTCCTATGGCCTTCCAGCTATTTTGTTTTGGCTTTCCGTCTACAAATTGCCACTGGTATTGATTAAAACTCCCGAATTCTTCCTGAACTTTCAGAAATGCTTTCGCATTCGTGATCGCAGACTCTACTTTCAGACGATTGCGTATGATTCCTTCAAAACCCAAAAGGGATTCTATTTTTCTTTTTGGGAATGTCGCCACTTTCTCTGGATCAAATTGAGCGAATGCTTCCGCGTAGCCCGCTCGCCTTTTTAGAATCGTAATCCAGCTCAGGCCTGCCTGAGCGCCTTCGAGGATGAGAAACTCAAATAGCTTCTTGTCTTTTGTCTGCGGCACACCCCATTCGGTGTCATGGTATTTCAACATGACGGGATCTTTCAGGCACCACGGGCATCGATCTTCTTTATCGCGGATCATAGTGGGCGAAATGTTCGGACTCCGCCGAGTCGATTCAGGGAAAGGTCCGGTTGTTGTTCGAATTGAACGTGACTTCCTGCCGCTTTTACTGTGTTTTCGTCGCACAAAATGGTTTCTGCGCGAACCATCATGCGAGCCGCCAGGTTTACGTTCACTCCGTGCATCGTATACTCGCAGCGTGTGTTGTTTCCCACTGTTCCGCAGAACGCACGGCCTGTGGCCACTCCAATCGATGCGTCGTGGCCGATGGCAGCCAGGGCTGTTCGAATGTCGCGCGCTGCCTGAATGCCGCGTAACGGGTCATCTTCATGAACCAGCGGTGGAAGGCCGAATGCGGCCAGGAGGATGGCTCCTTTTTCATCCACACCAAATCGATTGATGCTTCCCTCGTAACGATACACACACTCTTGCATGACCAGCATGACTACCTGCACCGCCGCCAGAGATGTTTCCGCCGAGAATTTGAATCCTCTAACTTTGCAAAAAAGTACAGTCACAGGTCGCAGTTCTGCGCGCATATTTCCACTTCGCACAAGAAGTGCGCGCGGAACATAAACGCTGAATGCATCCTCCGCACCTTCTACAATATCAGATCTCTTGAGTGGACCAGGAAGCTCCGCTGGAAACGCGGGACGAACGAGCAATTTTTTTCCGTGCCTTTTTGCAAGTCCAGAGCCTGACAGGACTCTGGCTGCTGCCGGAGATACAATGACCTGTCCAGGGTCTGCATGTGTGGCAGACTGTCCTGATTCGCTCATGGGAAGGCCCGCGATTAGAAACTCCCATCTGTCTCTGTATCCGCCCAGGTGAAGTTCGTGCATATTGCCCGCGCTTACTCCAACACGCAGTGCCAGTAGTTCGCCTGGAGCCACTTCGAAACGATGCAGTTCTTTTTGTATGACGAGGCCGCAGTGGATGGCAGCAAGTAGAGACTGCGACATTGCATTTTCGTTTTCCCAGATGGCAAAGACTGCGTCGCCGGCAAACTTTACAATGTCGCCTCCGTTGGCAGTGATGATGTCTACGAGTTTTCCAATGTAAATGTCCAGGTACTGTGCGAGCTTCTGGACTCCGTTTGCCGGATCTTCTGTATTCAGCCTTTCTGCGAGTCCGGTGAAGTTCTGCATGTCTGCAAACAGAACCGCTCCGGCAAAGCTTCTGGAGACCGGTTCATCCGGGCTGCCTGGATTCTCTGCGAGGTGGCGCAGAAGTCTTTGCGAAGCATACTTCGCAAGGTCTCTGGGAGGATGAGGACTGTTCAAAGATGCGCCTGCTGAGATGCGGCGGTCTGGATCGATCACGGTCAAGCCAGAAATCCTTCAACTGGACATGGTGTAAGAGACTCGTTTGAGCTCTCTAACCACACGAGTGTAGTACTCCGGATTCCAGATCATTTCCTCAAGCTCAGGATCTAGAATGGATATCATTTCCCCAGGACTCCAGGCAAGCACCTCTCCCTCTGAGTTACGGATTCTTCCTTCCGCCAGAGCGTGCGAAATGGCCCGTGCTCCAAATTTTCTGAGGTCGCGGATGAGGGCGCGAAAGTGTGCTTCTCGAACCGGATCATAAAACTGAAACGCGCGATGAAAGAGAAGAGCATCATGAAAGTATTCTGGAATGTTGAAGGCACCTTTTGCTCCAACTCCAAGCGCCAGATTCGTGATGAAGTCCGTGACATGAGTGAAGATTCCAAGACCAGGCAATTCCTGCCCGGGAAAGAGTTTTTCTTTTTTGTAGGATCGAATCCGCGGATGGCGAGTCATCAGCCAATCAATGTAGAGTAGTTTTCTCTGCGGCGCACCTGGATGCAGGCGAAATCGAAAAGAAGAAAGCTTGAGGCGAATGTGAATGAGAATTTCGCCTTTCTCTTTTACAAAGATTCTTTGATCCTGATCGGAGAGATACTGTAGCTCCAGCTCAGTGCGATCGTATCCTTTTTCTTTCAGAGCGTCAAAGATCCCGGACCACGCCATCAGCTCGTGTATTTCAGATTCTGCGAACTTCGCAAAAATGCGCGGAACCGGAGTATCTCGAACCAGCGGGCCGCCGTGCAGTTCTTCTGCCAGTTCAACTTCGTCTAGACCGGAGAGTTCAATTCTCTTGTCCGGCTCCTTGCCTAATTTGAACCAGTCTAGAAATCCCATATTACCTGAATCGAGCGAGCACTTCGCACGTCTGAAAATGAAGGTCAATCGTATCGAGCGTGTTCTCTGCGTATCCACCCGCAAGGAGCGTGACCATCGGAACTCCCGGAAGGAAATCTCTCACAACGCGATCTCTTTCCGCCATGCCTCTTTTTGTAAGAGCGATTCCACCCAGCCTGTCGTGTTCGTATGGATCCACCCCGGCCAGATAGTAGATTAGATCCGGTTCAAATTGTTCCTGAATCTCCTTGAGTGCCTGCGAAAGAAGGGTGAGGTATTGCTCATCTCTGCAACCAGTCTCCAGTCCAATGTCCAGATCGCTCTGTTCTTTGACGGGGTAGTTGTTTTGTTCGTGCATGGAGAAGGTAAAGACTGTGTTATCTCCGTGAAAGATCTTCGCATTGCCGTTGCCCTGGTGAACGTCCAGGTCGATGATGAGCGCGCGTTTGATCTTCTTTTCTTTCTGAAGCATGCGAACGCTGATGGCCACGTCGTTCAAGTAGCAGAAACCTTCCGCGTGATCTGCGTACGAGTGATGAAAGCCACCACTGAGGTTCATGGCCAGACCGGATTCAAGGGCGAGTCTTGCGGCAAGAGCCGTTCCGCCGCTTGCGAGATAGAATGCGTCCACAATCTCGCGGTTCAGCGGGAGCTCACTTCTGTGAAGGCGATTGGACATGGTCAGGGAGTTGAGGTCTGCCAGGAATGCTCTGGAATGAACCAGGGCGGCTTCTTGAGGCGTCAGGGGCTCCGGTTCGACGAATTTGTGCTTCTTGAATTTGGAGTTATCCACGAGGCGTGAATAAAGAAAGCCGAACTTCACGGACGGGAAAACGTGAGGCCCCAGGTCCATGTCGTAGTCCGACGAGTAAACGAAGATGGGCAAAGGCTCTGAGTTCTTTTTTTGCATGACGCCAGAGGTACGTTCGGTCAATGTGAAGCGGCCCTTGAATCTGTAAAACAGTAAAGCGAAGCATGCCAGAAGAGACCCGACAACCAGACGCACCCATAGACAAGAAACGCATCGCCCTCATGGAGGGTACGTGCGGTGTGCCCGATCGCGTTTCTATCCGCGGCCAGGTAGTGGATATTCCCGTAACAGAAAAGGAAATGAAGTCAGACTGGGACATGTTCCTCGGGCTGCCCAGGATTGCCCGGGAAACCATTCGACCTCTACAAGATGTAGGTATGGGTGGAGTGCGCCGGGCACGCCTTCAGGCGGAGGTTTTTCCAGAACATCGGGACGGAGTCAGCCCACCTCTCTGGGTTTCAGATACATTTTCTACCAATGACAATAGTTTCTTTTCCACGACCGCACAAAAGCTCTCTTCTGGAATCTATGCGGTTCGTCTGACCTTGCGCGGCATTGATTCTCTTCGCCAGAGTGTTGCTGATTTTGCATTCATGCCTTCACGCCAGAGTCTGACTCTGAAGACGGATGTGATCATTGGAGAAGGTAGATTTCGAGTTCTTCCCCGGGACTATACGGGATGGATTGTAACTTCAGACATTGATCAGACGTTCCTGGATACAAAGCTCGATTCTCGCGGCGGTCTCATGCAGACCCTCTTTGAAATGCCTTCCGAGAAAAGACCTCTTCCCGGTATGGCCGAACTCATGAGGAAGATTACGGATCGTAATATTCCTCTGCATTTTATTTCTGCCTCCCCGCATTTCTTTCGCAGGAGCTTCAACGCATTGTTTGCGTTTCACAATATTCCAGTCACAGGTCTTCGCCTGAAGTATTTGCAGGGAGTATTCGAAGAAGCGCGAAAGAAATTGTTTGAGAGTCTACTTCACGTTACGGATTATCTTCAGGCCGGAGTCGGCGGTGCCATGGATCGATCCATGAAGTACCTCAACTCAAGTCTGCAGAGTCTCTTCGATCAGGTGGGATACAAATTAGAAGCGATTCTTGAAAACCGTTTGATCCAGCCTACGGGTTCGCGCGAAATTCTCATGGGAGATAACACGGAAAGTGACTATTTCATTTTCACTCTCTACCAGGTTCTACTTACGGGCAGACTCCGCGATGACCAGCTTGTGGACTATCTCTATCATCTTCGATTTCACGGCCGCGAAGCGCTCACTCGCGACTATTCTGTTCGCATTGCAAAACTCACGACGGAGAATCTCCAGATTCATGGTAAGATCAATCCTGTAGAACATGTATGGATCAATCAGGCGTACGCTTCTCCGGATAATGAGGAAGCAGAGAAAATGATTCGCGAAGCCCTTCCAGAAGACGCATTCAAATGGGGAACCATCAAAAAGCCAATCGTCGTCAAGGGTGGACTTGGATTCGCAGTGCACGCACTGGACGTTGGTCTCATCGATCCGGATCAATTTCGCGCAGTGTGGAAATCCATGGAAGGTCGCAAACTCGGTGAACTGGAATTGAATCAAGCATTCCTGGAAACCATCGTAAAGTCCATGCCCTGGACCAGGTATAGTGCGGAGCAGGTGCTCGGATATGCCGTCTAACGTCTTACTTTTGCCCGCGGCAATTCAGTAGTGCAGATCAAAAGACAGGATAGGATTGTTTTTCTTCGCAGCTTGCTCGCAAATTTCGCAAGCGTTCGAGTGGAAGGTGCGGCCAATCTTCCCGCGTCAGGTGGCGCGGTCATTGTCTGCAATCATACGGATCTTTCAGACGGACTCATCCAGCTCCTGTATACTCCGCGCCCTCTCGTGTTTCTTGCGAAATCGGAACTCTTTGAATCCGGGGGAAATCTGCGGATCTCTGATATCATAGAGGGCAACGAATTCTTTCGTCAGTTTCCATCTGACATACTGGCGGATATGATGAACCTCGCGGGCCAGTTTATCCAGGACGTAGATGCCATGCCAGTCATTCGAGGGTATCGCGGAGTGCACAGGCGTGATGCCGCTGCTTATTATAGAGAACTCGCAGAAAGTGTGGTGAAGCGCCTGACGGCAGGGGAGCTCGTTGCCATCTATCCGGAAGGCAGGAGATCTACATCTGGAGAGCTTCTTCCGTTCAAAGGATTTGCGGCTCGCATGGCATTGCTTGCTCGAGTGCGTGTAATTCCCTGCTGCATTCAGGGCAACACGGGTCTGGCAAGTCCTCGTCTTATGGAAAAGAATTCTCCGCGATCCGTGATTTACAAAATCGGACAATCGATCTTGCCCGAAGAGTTTCCGGAGGGTGGTGGCAAGTATGCAGTGAAACGATTGACGCAAAAAATTGAAGCCAGAGTGAAGGAGCTCTCGGGCTGATGTTTTCTCATCGATTCTTAACTCTTCTGACTGGATTTCTTTTCTTCGGCGGAATGCTGATGATAGGATATTTTACAATTGCCCGGCAGAAAGAGCAGGGGCTTCGCTCTCCTGAATTCTATTTGCTGGAGCTGGAAACAGCAGAAGGCCTCAAGGTGGGCGCTTCGGTGCAGATTCTGGGAGTGCCTTCGGGCGTAGTCGATTCCATGTACTACGTTCCTCCAGAGGATTCGGGTGAAACAAAAGTTCTCGCTGTGCTTGCGATCACTCGTCAGGTACCCATTTACTCCAACTATAGAATCATCACTCGATTTCCAACTGCTCTGGCAGCCAAGGTAGTTGAAATCAATCCAGGTACGCGGACCAATGGGGCTTTTCAGGTGCAACCCAGGTTACTTGGTTCGCATGAGCTCGTGAATTTGAAAACATCCGGTATCATGCCAGAGGCCGGAGCCAATGTATTGCGCGCAGCCAACTATGATGATCCGCTCTATCTGATTGCAACCAGTTTGACTGAAAATCGCAGATCGCTTCGCAAGATCGCTTCTAACGTGGCAGAGATTACTGAAAAAATGAATTCAGGAAACGGAACCATTGCAGCACTCCTCAACCGGGGGGACCTCGTGAACAACACGAATGAAATCTTGCGCGGGTCCTTGATTTTGATTCAGGAAATTCGTGAAGGTGTGGAAGATACGAGAGAGAGCAAAGCTGCGATCGATTTTATTTCAGTGGTGACCGCATTCGTTGGCCTGAAATAGAAGTCGTTCGCCATTGATTGCTTGTTTTTTTCATTTGCAGTGCCACGCGCGCGGTGCTTCCTTAGTTTATGGCCCGAGAGTTTGAAATTCCGTTGTTCTATCGATCGCCTATTCTATCCGTTGTGAAGAATGCGCGCAAGAACCAGGATAGGCATAAGCGAGATTTTGCGCCGTCTGTGCTGGATCTTGGAAGTATGAGATTCAAGCTCGCTCGACACTTTGGCTTTTGCTATGGCGTTGAAAACGCTATCGAAATCGCCTATCGCGCCATAGAGGAGAATCCGGGGAAACGCATCTTCCTGCTGAGCGAAATGATCCACAATCCTCAGGTGAATCGTGATCTAACAGATCGCGGTGTCCAGTTTTTGATGAAGACGGACGGAACAAAGCTCATCCCGTTTGAGGAGCTCAGAAGCGACGATATCGTAATTGTTCCTGCATTTGGAACCACCCTGGAAATGTTCGATAGTCTGGCAAAAATCGGAATTGATCCACAAACTTACAATACTACCTGTCCGTTTGTGGAGAAAGTCTGGAACAGATCGGAGCAAATGGGTTCGCAAGGTTACACGATCATCATTCACGGTTTTGATAACCATGAAGAGACTCGCGCAACTTTTTCGCATGCAAGAAGAAGCGCACCCTCTGTCATGATTCGCAACATGCAGGAGGCGATTCGTCTGGCCGCGTACGTTCGAGGGGAAAGAGACTCTGCTTCTTTTTTTGAAGAATTTCCAGGTCGCTATTCGATTGGCTTCGATCCAACAAAAGATTTTGAAAGAATTGGAGTCGTCAATCAGACCACAATGCTTGCAACTGAAACCCAGGAAATTGCAGACTATCTCAAGAACGCGGTGATCGCGCGAGCAGGGGCCGGGAATCTCTCTTTTCATTTTGCGGATACTCGCGATACGCTTTGCTATGCCACGTCCGAGAACCAGGAATCTGTCTATGGGCTGCTAGAGTCAGGTGGCGACCTGGCCGTGGTTGTGGGCGGATACAATTCTTCCAATACATCTCATCTCGTAGAGCTGTGCGAGAAGAAGCTGCCCACTTACTACGTAAAGGATGCGGAGGAGATTCTCTCCCGGGACCGGATTCGTCATCTGGATCTGGCCTCAGGCAAGATCATAGAAACAGATGGGTGGCTTCCTGTAAGTTCGTCGCGGCCAGTGGAGATCCTGGTGACCGCGGGTGCCAGTTGCCCGGATGCCGTGGTGGATCGTGTGATCGACCGTATGGCCGCTCTGGCTGGACTCCGGGATCGCATAGAGGATGCGCTGCGTGTTTTCGCTTGACCAGGCAAACTCTGGAAAGAGGCTTTCACTGTGAACTGGTTCCAGAACGTACTTGTCGGTATCTTATTCTTTGGCGCACTCGCCCTGGCCGGCTTCTTTACGATCATCTCGGAAGCGGGCCCTTTTGCAAAGAAAGGCAATCTGCTGGTTTTGTATTTTGACAATGCGGATGGAGTGAAGGTTGGATCTAGAGTTACTGTTCTGGGTGTGCCTGCCGGGGTTGTGACGGATCTGGCTCTCATTGGAGTGGATAAGGCCGGGCTCCCGCTTAAAGAAGACTCTCCAGACATCGTCGCGCAGAAAGTTGCCGTTACGGCTGAGATTCGTCGTCCGGTAAAATTCTATAGCAATTACAAGATCGCTGTTAAAAATGAAACCATTCTATCCGGTAAGATCATCGCCATCGATCCGGGGTCCGTTCGTCCCATGGAAAATGGTAAAATTCCTGAACTAATCAGTGTGCTGGCTCCATCTACTACTGATTTGCAGAAGGAGCGCAAGAGCGCTCTCGAGCATCGTCTGGGACAGAAGGGTGGATTCGTGGATCTCCAGGGGGAAAGCTCAGGAGATCCTCTGGCCGGCCTTTCTGAAATGATTTCAGAAAACAGAACGGACATTCGTCGTACTCTAAACAACGTTGCAGAAATCACAACCAAGATCAATCAGGGCAAGGGTACTCTGGGGCTTCTCGTAAATGACGATGAACTTCATCGCAATGCGAATACAGTCTTGACGGACGCGCAAATTGTTGTGCGCGAGTTGCGCGAAGGTCTTGAGGATACTCGTGAGCAGGCGCCAGTTAACAGCTTCCTGCGCGCGGCTCTGACCGCATTTTAATTCTGAAGGCAACTCGTGCTCTACAATAGCATTGAATATTTCTTATTTCTTTCCGTACTTCTTGTAGTTTATTGGAAGGCACCTCAGAAAGCTCGCAATCCAATTCTGATTGTTGCGTCACTTGTCTTCTATGCATACTGGTCCATCGCCTTTCTACTGCACTATGTCATTATACTGGCGTTGAACTTTCCTCTCTTTCTGGCCATCCTCAAGAATAGATCCAAATGGGCCATGAGAGCAGCGCTAGTTCTCGATTTTGGAAACTTAATATTCTTTAAGTATTTCTATTTCATGATTCGAACTATTGAGAATTTCGTTCCGGCAGAATATCGCGGGACGCTTTCTCAAATCAACCCGGACAACGGTGAGATTCTTCCTATCATCATTCTGCCTCTCGCAATTAGCTTCTACACTTTTCAGATTGTTGCCTTTCACGTGGATGCGTACCGCGGGGAAGTCACAGAGGCGCCTGGGTTCTGGAAATATTTTCTCTTCATTAGCTATTTTCCTCAGCATATTGCGGGCCCGATCATTCGACACCATCACCTTCTCAAGCAGTTAGATGAACCACGCGATCCATCAAAAGTAGATGTGCATCGCGCACTGGCACTCATTGGTATGGGTGTGTTCAAGAAAGTGATCATCGCAGATACGTTTGCCGGCATGGCGGCGCAAATCACTCGGAACCCGGAAAAGTATGACCCGGCATTCGTGATCCTTGGAAGTGTGTTTTTTGCGATTCAAGTTTATTCTGATTTCGCGGGGTACTCCGATATCGCTCGTGGATCTTCTCTCTTGCTCGGGTTTGAACTTCCTGTGAATTTTCGCGGGCCTTTTTTTCAGCTCAGTTACCAGGAGCACTGGCAGAGGTGGCACATCACACTGTCTTTCTGGTTGAGAGACTATCTCTACATTGCTCTGGGTGGGAATCGCCAGGGCAAATTTAGATCTCATCTCTACCTTCTCATCACGTTCATACTCGGTGGTCTGTGGCACGGCGCGGGCTGGGGCTTTGTGATCTGGGGGACTCTGGTGGGTTCTCTTCTGGTTCTCGAACGCATTTGTCGTGATTTAGGATGGATCTCGGTTCAGGAGACGTGGGGCAGGCGTGATCAGGAGTCGAGTAAGTCTTACAGCATTCGCACGGTGCGAAACCTGTCGCGCATGTCTTTGATCTTCGGTTTGATTGTGGCCGGAGGTATTTTCTTCAACGCCGGCCTCGATGTATCGGTGGCTATGCGCAACTTCACTGCGATTTTTAACCCGGAAGCGGATACAAAAGAGTTTGGTCTGAACTCCTGGCACGGACTCTTGTTTCTTGCATTCTTGTTTCTCCACTGGCTCGAGTATCAGGACTTTGCTCCTGTCTTTCGCCTGCGCGAAAAGTATACGCATCTGGAGAGACCGGTCATTGCAATTTCCGCTGTGCTCTTGATGTTCCTGATGAGCTGGAAGGCAGCGGGAAATACTTCCTTCGTGTATTTTCAATTTTGAGGCAGAGATGAAGAATATCTATTTTGTAGTGGGTCTTTCTGTTCTTCTTCTGGCCATAGACAAGGTGGCTTTGATCCCAGCATTTCGTCAGTGCTGCACCACTGCATCGAGTGTAAGCGTATTTCGTCTTTCTCTGGACTCAGACTTCACGCAGGACGCGGCCATTGAACGCCTTCGCGCTCGTAAGATGCGCTATTTTATGAACTTTGGAAGTTCCAGGTCGTTTGGCTATTACTTCAACCCTACCGCAGACCAGATCAAAACCACTCCTTACCTTTCTGACAATGAGAGGGCGAAACTGTTGCAATGGGACGCAGTGAATTCTGCGGCACCCGGGGCGTCCATAGTAAGCGAATACGTGCGCATGATGCAGTGGCTCGATCATGGAGCCCGCCCGGATTTCATCTCTGTTGAATTATCGCGTTTCTCTCTGAACTCCTCCAGTCTGTGGCTGAATGATGAAATCAAGAATGGAATCCCGGCCGCTTTTGCCATCCGTTATGCAGGACAGATGCCGCTGCCTCATTCATCTACTGTAGTTGGAAGTCGTGTGTTTGCATTATCCAGGTATAGAGTGGGCGAACCTACTGCAGTATCTGCGTCTATCTGGGAAGGTCTCTTCAGTCAGATCACGTCCAACCTTTCCGCTGAGAAAGTGTTCCAGCAAACTACGCCCGGTATCCCGGTTGGCCAGGAATCGCCTGTAATGCTCATGAGTTACAACCATGTAGCTTCCGAAATGAGGCGTACCATGTTTTCGCACTATCATGTGGATTCGAATCTCAGGAGATATCCTTTCTTGATGCTCGCTCGCGCGAAAAAGGAAAATATCCCGATCGTATTCTGGAATCCTGCCGCGCATCCTGTGTGGCTCGACAAAGAGAAGGACTGCGATGTCCGCGATACGTACAATTTGTTTCTGCGCGAACTAAAGAGAGAGGGTGGTATTTACATAGATCTGAGTCAGGACAAGATGAAATGCTCAGAGTTCAGCGATCCGGTGCACATGCACATTCATTGCTTTCCGGAAATGGCGTGGAAGAAGATCAGCGCCCTTGAGTCTGCGGGCGCGCTCAAGCTCTAGTTAAAAGTCGAAGAAAGAGCCTTTCTTGCTTTCGCAGGCTGCAGCGTCCGAAAGGGACGTGGCTTCCGTAGAACATTCTACCTGTGATTTTTTGAGTTCCATGCAATGTGCGGTGGCAGCATCTCTTCCGCCTGCAGAACGAAGAGCCGCTTCGATGGCAGGGTGAGCTGCGAGTTCCGCAAGATGGCGATCATACCTGGCGCAGTCTTCTTTGGCAGGTTTGCGGCTGCAACTGGCCGCAAGAAAGATGGCAGACAAAATCAGAGCGTACTTCACAATCACACGGAATTTCTCAGCGGGCAGGGAGGCAATCACAAAAGATGCGGCGTGTACTTGTATGTTCGGCCATTCCAGAAGAACAGGAAATGCTTGGATGGTATGTCGCGCGAGACGTGCAGCTCGTGCCTTTGATTTGCGGCATCGGCAATGTGGCTGCCGCAGTAAGCCTGGCCGAGTATCTTCTCTCCCAGACGCCAGATGAAATCCTGTTTGTGGGATCTGCCGGTGCGTATCATTCGCAGTCACAGGAGTCTGCAGGATTTCGTGCGGTTGCATCCAATGTATTTTTTCAGCGAGACGTTTCTTCTATAAAGGGAGAATCCAGCAAACCACCTCTGATGCCGCTGGTCATCGAAACTCGCAGAGGTCCAATCGCCGCAGGCATTGCAATGCGATCCGGTTGCGAAGATGGCAGCGTAAATTGCGTGGATTCTGTTACTCTCATTCCACCCGGATCTGAATTTGAAGGGCTTGACTTTGAGAATATGGAATGCTTCGGGCTGGCCTGGGTGGCGCACAAAAAGAACATTCCATTCACTGCAATTCTCGCGATCACAAACGATGTGGGTCCACTCGGGTCGGATCAGTGGCGTGCAAACTATAGAGCGTACTCTCGTGAATTACAGAAGAGAATTTTGAACGGCCTTACGTCTCCTGATTTGTAACGTTTCCAAAACCACCCCGAAAAATCATCGCTGCCTCTTTATTTCGGGTTCTGCGCGGGACGATCTTGTGAATGCATGAGAGAAGGAACATCTTACCGAATCCGCCTGACTGTGGCAGTTTACCGTGAAAAGAGGCTGGTTTATCGCAATGAGATGAACCTGCCCACTCTGTATGTAAGGCGTTCGGAATGCAGAGCTCATGTGAAAAAAGAGATCGAAAATCGCCTCCGCAATTCTAACTTCTTTCTGTCTCCCCGGGTAGACTTTGATCTCGTGCGCTATGCAGACGAAGCTTCCTGCAATACGTATCTGCGCTACAGAATCGTGGAAGCAGATGAAGCGGCAGTCCTTGCAGAAAAAGACTTTGACCATTCCGGCATGTCCTTGAATCAGGATGCATGACTGCGGCGCTCGCAGATGAGCTAACAAGACACAAGCAGGCGTACCTTCAGCTGTTTCGATCCGTTCTGGCCAAGCGTCCCATGGATGCGGCGGCCAAAGAACAGCTCATCCAAAAACTATCCGCTCATATGGATTCAGTCATTCGCACGACGGATGATTTGATCCCTCGCATTCCGGAGTTTGCAACCATGCTCGGCGTTGGAGCCGCGCCCCTCTCTACTTTTATAGGTACAAACTTTCTGCAGGCGCTGCAGATGGTGGCAAAGCAGCAACCTCAGGCAGCACCCGTTGCACCGCGTCCTTCCGGTAAGCCCTCTAGCTTCCTCGTGGAAATCATTCAGTTTTCGCCGTCAGGCCTTCCTGCCGGATCGCGATTCGAGACTGCAGAGTCTGGATTCTTGAAATTGATCACGCCTCAGGGCGAAGTGATGTCGCAAAGTTTTCTCATGAGCGGAGATGCGGGAGCTCCCGAAATTTCTTATGACGCGGCACCTTCAACTCCAGCTGCATCTTCGCCTTCGCCTGTTCAGGATCAAGCACGTGGTCCAGCAGCCCCACAGGCACCGCGTCCTCCTCAGGGCGCAGAGAAATCAATCCTGAAAGAAATCCTGGAGCGATTCGGCAACCAGATCGACATTCCGGAAAAACTTGTACCAAAAGATCTGGGAGATGAATCTGCTGAAGTTGAAATCTTTGAAGGGGAGCCAGACGAAGAAGAAGCCACTGTTTCATCCGCACCTGCATCTGCCGCATCACCTGGCGCACCCCCCGCAGAGCGTCCCGCCGCGAAAAGAGAGAGTTCTATTCTGCGCGAGATGGTGGAGAAGTTCGCCAATGATCTGGATATTCATGAAAAGCTAGTTCCCAGGGATCTGGGTGACGACTCTGCGGAAGAAGATGTATTCGCTACGCAGGAAGAGGAAGCAGAAGAAGAACCTGTGGCTACTCCTGTGGTGGATGCGCCGATTCCATTTCCTTTTACTTCTTATCTGGATGTGATCAAGCGGCTTCAGGAATTCCAGGCCAGCGGCGACCAGGGCGCTTATCGGGCCTGGCTTGCGAATGAAGCTTCATCTGAGGCAAAGGTGCTGGTCGCTGTGAGGAACTTCGAAAGAAAAGAGAAAGCGGGCGGAGCTGTGAACTGGTCGGAAGAATACTACAACCTCTCCACTCGTCTTGCATGCAAGCCTGCGTATGTGGAGCGCGTGCATAAACACATCATAAAGCTATCGCGAGTGCATGCGCTATGGAATCAACTGATGCAGACAGCCCGAAGCGCGCCCCCGGCTCTCATGGAAGATCTAAAAAGACTCTGGCCTCAAATCAAGTTGCTCTTCGATGAAGGAGGGACGGCGGCCGCACTGTCCTCGAGACTTCAGATTCTGCTCCTGGCTGTTCCGGATCCTTCCAGAAAAGCTTCTTTGAAGCAGACTCTGGATTCTTATCTACAGAGGCTTGCGGCAATTTGATATAGAAGTAATCGCTTGCGCTTGCTCGATCCGGGGTGATTTTATTACTTAAGAAGCAAGGAACATAAGATGATGAAGTCGCGTTTGAGCATACTATTGTGTTCGCTTTTTTCTCTCTGTTCCATCCAATGCTCTGCTGCATTTCTACCAGGGCAGCAACAGCTCGACGGGCGCGTCCTGGCTGTGTGGCTCATTCATCCGCCCTGGAATTACAGTAGGTTTTTGTTCGCAGTGTCCGCGCTCGATACAACCATGCGTTCGTATCGCATTGATTCCGCAACAGGCGCACTGACTCAGGTTACTGCCTTTCCTACGATCTCGGGGATCGGAATCGACATTCATCCCACGCTGTCCTATGTTTATCTTGCAAACAATACAACGGACGGAGTAATCGCGGCGCAATTTGATACTGCGGGCGCGTTGACTTCTGCGGGTTCCATCAATACGGGGAATTCGAACACTCACCGCGTTAAAGTCCATCCGGCAGGAAATGCAATTTACTTCAACTCGGTCCAGGCAGGAAACACTCGCATGTTCCGCGCTCCTTTGAATTCGGGAAGCATGGGGACTGCGGTTTTACAGAACGCAAGCGAGCCTTCCAACAGTCAGTTCATGACTCTGGATCCAACCGGTAGATTCCTTTACGGCACGATCAGCGGAACGGGCGGCGTAAATACATTCACTACAAATGGAGGAGCAAGTCTGACTGCTCAGGGAAACACTCTCATTTCCGGCACAGAAGAACCGGTTCGCGCTCAGTTTTTGTCAGACGGGTCGGGCATGTTCCTGTATACCACTTCGAGCGGCCGATTGATGTCTTATTCCATCAATGCAACCACCGGTATGCCTATTCCAGTTTCCAACATATCAGTCAATGTGGGTGCGCTTTTCATCCATCCTAACCAGGGATATCTGTATGCCGGGGACACTGCAAGCGGGGGACTCCGCCTCTACAGAATCAATGGGGATAAATCGCTCACTTTCGTGAACTACTACACCGGGATGGGTGGCGTGAGTTACGACAACGGGTGCTTTGAGAGAGGAGGCCAATTCCTTTTCCTTACGAAGGCAAATGCGACTGGTGTAATCCAGGTTGTGAAAATCAATGCAGACCTGAGCCCGACTCTGGCATCCAGCCTGACAACGGGAGGCAACCTCGGAGAATGCACAACGTCTATTGACTCTTACTGGCCCTGAGGCATCTGCCTTTCGCATTCATTCGCCGGCAGGATGAACGCAAATTCCATTCCACTTGACATTAGACGTACAGATAAATTTTATGGACATTCTCCCGAACAGGTATGTCCGGATCGGGGGCGGGTGCCCTCTTAGCTCAGTTGGTAGAGCGCATCCATGGTAAGGATGAGGTCACCAGTTCAAGCCTGGTAGAGGGCTCAGGAGGCCGGTAGTTCAATGGCTAGAATAGGGGTCTCCAAAACCCTTGATGAGAGTTCGATTCTCTCCCGGCCTGAGGGAACCAGGAAACGTAGAGTATGTTGAAGTTTCTAAAAGAAAGTCGCGAAGAACTCAGGAAGGTTGTTTGGCCTTCCAAAGAAGAAGTTATGAATTCCACTCTCGTCGTGCTCGGCGCTGTGGTTTTGATTTCTCTGTTTTTATTTTCCATCGATCGTATGTTTTCGGCAATGTTCGATGCATTGATTCGGTTGGGGTCTGGCTAATGATGAGCTGGTACGTCATCCGGACCTACTCGGGCCACGAGAACAAGGTCAAGACCAACCTCGAGAAGCTGGTGCAAACTCGCAATCTCGCAGGCAAGGTCGGTCAGATCAACATCCCCACCATCAAAGTGGCGGAGATGAAGGCTGGCAAGAAGCGAGTCGTTGAAAAGAAGTTCATGCCGGGTTATATTCTGGCTGAACTCGAAATGGACGATGAGCTGCAGTATACTATTAGAAAGCTTCCTTCCGTTGCGGGCTTTGTAGGATCACCGGATCCTCAGGCGCTTACAGCGGATGAAGTGAAGAATCTGATGAGTTCAGAGGGAGCTGTGGAAGAAGAGCAACCGAGAGCAAGAATGCTTTTCTCGGTCGGAGAAACCGTCAAGATCGTGGATGGTCCGTTTGCAAACTTCAACGGTGTCGTAGATGAAATCATGCCGGACAAAGGCCGCCTTCGCGTGAAGGTGGAAATCTTTGGCCAGGCCACTCCTGTAGAGCTGGATTATCTGCAGGTGGCGGCTAACGTTCGATAGCATTGTATAGATTATAGAGGGACTAGATGGCAGCGAAGAAGATAGTAACACAGGTCAAGTTGCAGGTGGAAGCAGGAAAAGCTACACCGGCGCCTCCGGTTGGTCCGGCTCTGGGTCAGCACGGCTTGAACATTATGGAATTCTGCAAGCAGTTCAATGAGCGCACAAAGAATCAGGTGGGAATCAAGATTCCTGTTGTGATCACCGTGTTCTCTGATCGCAGCTTTACTTTCATCACCAAGTCGCCTCCGGCTGCTCTTCTCATCAAGAAGGAGCTGGGTCTTGAGTCTGCATCTGCAACTCCCAACAAGGCGAAAGTCGGCACAATCAAGCGTGCGCAACTTGAGAAGATCGCAGAGATCAAAATGAAGGACTTGAATTGCCATGACATGGACGCGGCAGTCAAAATTCTGGCAGGAACATGCCGATCCATGGGCGTAAACGTAGAGGGTTGAGATGAAACGCGGCAAGAAATACAAAGCAGTTGTAGAAAAAGTCGAACGCACTCGTCATTACGAGCCAACGGAAGCGGCAGCACTCATGAAAGAAGTGAGCACTTCCAAATTCGACGGTACAGTAGAAGCATCCGTTAAAATCGGATACAAATCTCTGCAGAACGTTCGCGGGATCGTACGTCTTCCGCATGGCACTGGAAAAGAAGTTCGCGTTCTTGTGTTTGCAAAAGAAGACAAGCAGGCAGAAGCAAAAGCAGCCGGTGCTGATTTTGTTGGCGGAACAGAAATGGTAGAGAAGATCCTGAAAGAGGGATGGACCGATTTCGACGCTTGCGTTGCTACTCCCGATCTCATGAAGGATGTAGGTAAGCTCGGTGCGATCCTTGGTCGCAAGGGCCTCATGCCAAAGCCAAAAGCTGGAACTGTAACCACAGATGTTGGGACAGCTGTGAAGAATCTCAAATCCGGCCAGATGGAATATCGTCCGGACAAGACTGGTGTGATTCATGTTCGTATTGGCCGCGTGTCTTTTACACCGGACAAAATTGAAGAAAACATGCGCGCAGTTTTTGCTGCCATCACTCGTGATCGCCCTTCAGACGCGAAAGGCGAATATGTTAGAAGTTTCTATGTGTCTCCAACTATGGGACCCGCTGCGCGTGTAAACATCCGCGCTATGGCGACTTAAGGAATTAGAAAATGCCAGCACATGCAACTGTAATCAGTCCAGAAAACAAAGAAAGCGTAACAAAGCTCAAAGAAATCTTGAGCAAGCATGCCAACTTCGTTGTGACCACTTATTCAGGTCTCAGCGTTGTGGACATGGGCGAGTTGCGCTCTGCAGTGCGCGAAAAGGACGGCCGGGTAAAGGTCGTGAAGAATAACCTCTTTCGCATCGCACTCAAAGAATCAGCGGTTCACGCCAGTGCGGCAGATGCAATCAGCGACAAGCTCAAAGGGCCAATCGCTGTAACATTTGCAGGCGCGGACATTTCCGCTATATCCAAAGCTCTCGTAGACTTCTCCAAGAAGAACAACAAGGTGGAAGTAATCACCGGGTTTCTCGAAGGGAAGAAGCTCGATAAGGCGGAAGTTCAGCAGATCGCCAATCTTCCTTCTCGCGAGCAGCTATTGACAATCATCGGACGCGGCCTCAACACGCCTGCCACGAAGATTGCAATCGGCATGAAAGAAGTCATCACGAGTCTCGCTCGCGGGATCCGCGCCGTCGGAGAGAAAAACGGCTAACGCAAAAATTTACTGAAACCAGGGTAAGGAGAAAACAATGTCTACAGACGCACTGCTCGAATCGATCGGGAAACTGACTCTTATGGAGGCAGCAGAGCTCGTTAAGAAAATGGAGGAGAAGTTCGGAATCTCCACCGCTGCACCAGTTGCAGTAGCTGCAGGTCCAGCCGCAGGCGGAGCCGCTGACGCGGGCGCAGGCGAAGATGCAACATTCAACGTGGTTCTGAAGAGCCATGGTGAGAAGAAAATCGACGTGATCAAAGTCGTTCGCGAAGTTACGGGTCTTGGTCTGAAAGAAGCCAAAGATCTTGTAGAGAAGGCTGGATCCGTTGTTAAAGAAGGACTTGCTAAAGCAGCAGCTGAAGATCTCAAGAAGAAGCTTGAGGCACTCGGCGCTCAAATCGAGCTCAAAGCAGGCTAATTGCTCGATTCCTTTTGTTCGCAGCACAGCAGGGCATCCGCCCTGCTGATTGCTTTTTTCTTTTGTTTATTTTCCTGACCAGGAGCAGCCCGTGGCCCAGAACAAGTACGTACGTCTCGGAACAATTACAGACTACGATCAAATCCCGGATTTGATCGATATCCAGTTTAAATCCTACGACTGGTTTCTTCAAAAAGACGCTGGAGAAGCCAAACGGAAAAGTCAGGGCCTCGACGCTGTTTTTCAGGAAACATTCCCGATTGAGAGCCCCAACGAAGACATGGTGCTCGAATATGTTTCCTATTCTCTTGGCGATCCTCGCTGGGATGAAGAAGAATGCAAAAATCGCGGAACCACATACGCTCTTCCTCTCAAAGCAATCATTCGTTTGATCAACAAACTCACAGGTGAAGTTCGTGAGCAGTCTGTTTATATGGGAGACCTTCCTGTAATGACAGAGCAGGGCACGTTCGTCATCAATGGCGCAGAGCGCGTAGTTGTATCACAGCTCCATCGCAGTCCTGGTATTTTCTTTTTCTACGACGCAGAGAAGCGCGTGTATTCAGCACGCGTCATTCCTTACCGTGGCAGCTGGCTGGAACTGGAACTCGACACCAAAGGCATTCTGGTTGCTCGCATTGACCGTAAGAAAAAATTCCCGGCTACACTGCTTCTCAAGTCTATGGGCTACGGCTCGGATGAAGATGTACTCAAACTCTTCTATAAGATTGAAAGCCTGAAGCTCGCCGGTCTCACAGGGCGCGATCTCAAGAAAATCATCGGCAGACGCCTTGCAGCGCGTGTTCTCAATCCAGAGAACGATGAAGTGATCATGTATGCAGGTGAGAAAGTCAATGAGGACAACCTCGACATTCTCAAAGAGATGAAGATCAAGGAACTCAAGCTCCTTGTATTCCCTACCAGCAAAGACGACGTCATTGTCATCAACTGTCTGGAGAAAGAAGGAACAGAGACTCAGGAAGCGGCTCTCCAGAAGTTCCACACTCTCATGCGTCCGGGTGAACCTTTCAATCCAGAAAACGCAAAAGCAGATCTCAACAGACTCTTCTTCTCTGAGAAGTCGTATGATCTAGGCGGCGTTGGCCGTTACAAGATCAACAACAAGTTCGCATACCACAACCCGAAAGAATTCACTGGAATCGACACACGTGCTCTTCGTCCGGAAGACATCGTAGAAACCATGCGCTACTTCGTGAATTTGATCAACGAAGTACCTGAATATCACTTCGATGACATTGATCACCTTGGAAATCGCCGCGTAAGAAGCGTGGGCGAACTTTTGATGAACCAGTTGAAAGTTGGTTTCAGCAGAATGGAACGCGTTGTCAAAGAGCGCATGACGGTTCAAGACATTGACGTCATCACTCCGCAGGCTCTGATTTCCATTAAACCAATCATGGCTGTCATCAATGAGTTCTTTGGTTCCAGCCAGCTTTCACAGTTCATGGACCAGACGAATCCTCTCGCAGAGCTCACTCACAAGCGTCGTCTCAACGCACTCGGTCCTGGTGGTCTTTCTCGCGAGCGTGCAGGCTTCGAAGTTCGTGACATTCACTACAGCCACTATGGCCGTATGTGTCCGATTGAAACTCCGGAAGGTCCAAACATTGGTCTGATCGTTTCGATGAGTTCTTATTGCCGTGTGAATCCATACGGATTCCTGGAAACTCCTTATCGCAAGGTTGCTTCCGGCAAAGTTTCAGAAAAGATCGAATATCTCACGGCAGACATTGAAGAGCGTTACAACATTGCTCAGGCAAACGCTCCTCTAGAAGACAACGGTCATTTCAAGTCCAAGCAGATCAGCTGCCGCAAGCGCGGCGATTTCCCATTCTGTGCTCCAGAAGAAGTGCAGTACATGGACATGGCTCCTCTGCAGGTAGTGAGCGTTTCTACTTCTCTCATTCCATTCCTCGAGCACGATGATGCGAACCGCGCACTCATGGGCTCAAACATGCAGCGTCAGGCTGTGCCTCTTCTTGTAGATGAAGCTCCTTTTGTTGGAACAGGCATCGAAGAAAAAGCAGCCTACGATTCGCGCAACTGTGTGGTCGCAAAGCAGGACGGCATGGTGCTGATGGTGGATTCCAACAAAGTTGTGATTCGTCCAACAGGCGGGAAAAAAGAAGACGTAACGTATTTTCTCAAGAAATTCAAAAGATCCAACCAGGGAACCTGTGTGAACCAGCGTCCAGTGGTCAGCGTGTATGCTGCACCTGCAGACGGTAAGGTGAAAATCACAGGAGACATTCTTGAATTCACTCCAGCTCAGGGAGATCCAGTTCAGTATTTCCTGAAAACAGATGACACTGAATTCCACGCTGTAGTGAAAAGCGGCGCTTCTGTTTCCAAGGGAGATCTCCTCGCCGGCCAGGCAGTCAAAGGGGAAGTTCGCGATTCCCAGGGAATTCTCACTCAAAAGGGAACTGTTCTTGCGGACGGTCATTCCATCGACAACGGAAGGCTGGCACTTGGTAAGAATGTGCTCGTTGCATTCATGCCATGGGAAGGTTACAACTTCGAAGATGCGATCCTCATCAGCGAACGCATTGTTAAAGATGACGTATTCACCTCTATTCACATTGATGAATATGAAATCCAGGCGCGCGAAACAAAGCTCGGTCAGGAAATCATTACACGTGACATTCCAAACCTCAGCGACAAGGCATTCCGTGATCTCGACGAAAACGGTGTGATCCGCATTGGTGCAGAAGTAAAAGCCGGAGACATTCTCGTTGGTATGGTTACGCCTAAAGGCGAATCAGATCTGACTCCTGAATACAAACTACTGCACAGCATCTTCGGTGAAAAAGCTCGCGAAGTGCGCGACACATCCCTTCGCATGCCAAACGGATCCGAAGGCGTGGTCATCGACATCAAGAAGTACTCTCGCGAAGCAGGGGATGAACTTGCAGCGGGCGTGGAAGCAATGGTCAAAGTATTCGTTGCAAAGAAGCGCAAGCTTCAGGTGGGCGATAAAATGGCCGGCCGCCATGGAAACAAAGGTGTTGTTGCGCGCGTGATGCCGGAAGAAGATATGCCGTTCCTGAAAGACGGAACCATTGTAGATATCGTTCTCAATCCGCTTGGTGTTCCATCTCGTATGAACATCGGTCAGATTTTCGAAACCATGCTTGGCTTCGCAGGCAAGAGACTTGGTACTCACTTTGAAACGCCGGTATTCGACGGCGCGGACGAAGAGAGCATTGAGAAATTCCTCAAGCAAGCGGAATTGCCTACAGACTGCAAGTTTGACATTTACGATGGCCGCTCCGGTCTTCCTTTCGAAGGAAAGGTTTTCTGCGGATACATCTACATGTTGAAGCTCGCTCACCTCGTAGACGACAAGATCCATGCTCGTTCTACTGGACCATACTCACTTGTGACTCAGCAGCCACTGGGCGGGAAAGCTCAGTTCGGCGGCCAGAGACTCGGGGAAATGGAAGTGTGGGCACTCGAAGCATACGGCGCTTCGCATACTTTGCAGGAACTTCTGACTGTGAAGTCAGATGATATGCTTGGCCGCGCTCGTATCTACGAAGCGATTGTGAAAGGTGTTCACAGCATTCGTCCTGGTGTTCCAGAATCGTTTAACGTTCTTATGCAAGAACTCAGAGGCCTGGCTCTTGACGTCGCTCTCTATAACCAGAGCGATGAAAGAGTAGAATTGTCCGAAATCGAAGACGAACTCGGACGCGGCGGCCGCCGCAACAAGATCAAGATCGAGACCATCGAGAAGAGCTAAGAGGCAATAAGAAATGGCAAATGTAAGCGTCAGCGACTTTGAATCAATTCGCATCCAACTTGCATCTCCGGATCGCATCCGGGACTGGTCTTACGGCGAAGTAAAAAAGCCAGAGACTATCAACTACCGTACACTCCGCCCGGAGCGCGATGGTCTGTTCTGCGAGCGAATTTTCGGAACTACAAAAGACTGGGAATGCTACTGCGGTAAGTTCAAGTCCATCCGCTACAAGGGTGTGATTTGCGATCGTTGCGGTGTGGAAGTAACTCACAGCAAAGTGCGTCGCGAACGCATGGGTCATGTGGAACTCGCCACTCCTGTGGCTCACATCTGGTACTATCGCTCTGTGCCTTCTCGCATGGGTCTTCTTCTGAACCTGACCATCAACCAGCTCAAGAGCATTCTCTATTTCGAAAAGTACGTCATCGTGGATGCCGGGGATTCAGGCCGCGACAAAGGCGAACTCATCGATGAAGAAGAGTATCATGAGTACCTGGACGAATACGGCGACAAGTTCGTAGCGATGATCGGCGGAGAAGCAATCAAAGAAATGCTCACCCGCATTGATGTGGACGCAGAGATCCGCGAAATCCGTGCGAAGATCCAGGAGAAGGGCAAGGTCACAGACCGCCGCTTCCTCAAGAGACTCGAAGTACTCGAAGCACTCCGCGAATCGGGCAACCGTCCTGAGTGGATGATGCTCGAAGCAATTCCAGTCATCCCGCCAGAACTTCGTCCCATGGTTCAGCTCGAAGGCGGTCGTTTCGCAACGTCTGACCTCAACGATCTTTATCGCCGCGTTATCAATAGAAACAATCGTCTCAAAAGACTTCTGGCTCTGAAAGCTCCCGAGATCATCGTTCGAAACGAACGTCGCATGCTGCAAGAAGCAGTGGACGCATTGTTTGATAACAGCCGTCGCAAGCGTTCCGTAAAAGGAAAAGGGAATCGTCCTTTGAAATCACTTTCAGATATGCTGAAAGGAAAGACAGGCCGTTTCCGTCAGAACCTTCTGGGCAAACGCGTAGACTACTCCGGTAGAACTGTAATCGTAATTGGACCAGATCTTAAATTCCATCAGATGGGCCTTCCCAAGAAGATGGCACTCGAACTCTTCAAGCCCTTCATCATGAAGCGTCTTGTGGACCTGGAACTTGCACCTAACATCAAGTCTGCGAAGAAGAAAGTAGAGAACGAAGAGAAAGAAGTTTTCGAAGCTCTCGAAGAAGTGATCAAGGAACATCCGGTTCTCTTGAACCGCGCTCCTACTCTTCATCGCCTTGGGATTCAGGCATTCCTTCCAGTTCTTGTAGAAGGAAAAGCAATCAAACTTCATCCTCTTGTTTGCCATGCATTCAACGCGGACTTTGACGGTGACCAGATGGCGATTCACGTCCCTCTGTCTCCTAAAGCGCAGCTTGAATCCTGGCTCTTGATGCTTTCTCCGCACAATCTGCTGAACCCGGCAAACGGGGCTCCAGTGTGCGCTCCAACTCAGGATATGGTTCTGGGGATTTACATCCTCACATCTCAGCTCGCAGGAGATGTTGGAGAAGGAAAAGTATTCGCTGACATCGACGAAATCATGTACGCCACAAGCGTAAATGCAGTTGGATTTCGCGCGAAGGTTTCCGTGGTTCACGGCGGCAAGATGCTGCAGACGACTCCAGGTCGTGTGCTCTTCAATGCAACGCTTCCAGAAGGCTACCCGTACGTAAACAGACCGGTTTCCGACAAAGAAGTAAACCGGATCATCGCAGACGTTTACGACAAGCACGGAGTAGCGGCTGCTGTTCACATGCTTGATCGCGTCAAAGACCTGGGCTTCCACTACGCGACTATCTTCGCTCCGTCCATTTCGATTTCTGACATTCGCGTCTCTCCAAAGAAGGCAGACCTGATTTCTGGCGCGAACAAGGAAGTGGCGGACGTTCAGAAAGCGCACAAGAACGGCGTAATTACAAACGACGAACGTTACAAGAAGGTCATCGAGATCTGGACTCGCACAAACGAACTGATCACCGAATCTATGTTCGCTGAACTGGAAAAAGATCAGCGCGGTTTCAATCCAATCTACATCATGGCGCAGTCCGGTGCGCGTGGTTCCAAGCAGCAGATTCGCCAGCTGGCCGGTATGCGTGGTCTCATGGCTCGTCCGTCAGGCGAAATCATTGAACTTGCCATTCGCTCTAACTTCCGCGAAGGTCTGGGTGTACTTGAGTTCTTCATTTCTACTCACGGTGCACGCAAGGGTCTGGCGGATACAGCTCTGAAAACTGCGGATGCAGGCTATCTGACTCGTCGTCTCGTGGACATTTCTCAGGATGTGATCATCACTGAAGTGGACTGCGGAACTGAAAATGGTGTTCGTCTTCGCGCAGTGAAAGAAGGGGACAAAACCATCGTATCCATGGGAGACCGTGTATTCGGCCGCGTGGTTGCAGAAGATGTATGCGATCCTGTTACTTCCGTAGTCATGATCCCTCGCGGAACCTTGATCACAAAAGCGCACAGTGCTAAGATCAACAGCATGGGCATTGAAAGCGTGTTCATTCGCTCCGCACTTACCTGCGATACCAGACATGGCATTTGTACAAAATGTTATGGAATGGACCTCGCTCGACTCAAGCCCGTTGAACTGGGCGAAGCGGTCGGAACGATTGCGGCGCAGTCGATTGGACAGCCAGGAACCCAGCTGACCATGCGTACGTTCCACGTGGGTGGTGTTGCAACCAACGTTCAGGTGAAGGAAAGCACATACAAGCTTCCGCATGAAGCATTCATTCTGGGCATTGGCGGCAAACTGGTCACCAATCCGCAGAAGCAGCAGGTCTTTGTAAACCGCGGGAACATCAACGCCTGCCGCGTAAGCCAGGTAATGGACGCGTCCAAGCTGATCAACATGCGTGTTGAAAAGGGCCAGGCGGTTGTGCCTGGTGAAATCATCGCAAGCGGATACGCAGGCGAAGAAAAATCCGTCACAGCAGAATCTCAGGGAACCATTGATATTCGCGACGGCAAGTTCATGATCCTCGGCGAACAGATGACCATCCCTGTGAGAGCAGGTGCGGCCATCATGGTAGAAGCGGGCCAGATCCTCGACAAGAACGAGACCATGGCTACATTCGATCCGTTCAACGAAGTTGTGATCTCAGAGCACAGCGGAACCGTTCAGCTCCAGGACATTGTGGAAGGCAAGAACCTCAAGAAAGACGAAGAAGGGAACTTCCGCATTGCTGAATACAAGCGCGAAAGACTTTCTCCTCGCATTGTGGTAGGCGGCACAGACTACACTGTTCCTCTGAATTCGCTCCTTCTAGTAAAAGACGGGCAGAAGATTGAGCAAGGAACCATCCTTGTGAAGATCACTTCAGGCGTAGAAAAGACCAGGGATATCACCGGTGGTCTTCCTCGTGTGGAAGAATTGTTCGAAGCTCGTCGTCCAAAAGACGCTTCTACTCTGGCTGAAATTGACGGCCGTATAGAGGACTTCAACGAAGTGGTAAAAGAGAAGAAAGTTCTCTATATCATTCCAGACAGCGAAGAGCAGGAAAAGATCAAAGTAACCATCCCTGTATACAAGCGCGTGCGCGTTCGCCACGGCGACTACGTCAAAGGCGGCGATCAGCTCGACGAAGGCACTCTTGATCCGCATGACATTCTGCGAATCAAGGGAATCAACGCTTTGCACGAATTCCTGATCTACGAAGTGCAGGAAGTTTACCGCCTCCAGGGCGTGTACATCAACGACAAGCACATCGAGATCATCGTGCGTCAGATGCTTCGCAAGATCGAAGTGGAAGATCCAGGCGATACAAACTTCGTAGCTCATCAGCAAGTGGATCGTTTCACGTTCCGCGAAGAGAACGAGCGCGTCGTTTCCGAAGGTGGGGTGCCTGCGACTGCGCGCCAGATCCTTCTCGGGATCACTCGCGCGTCTCTGAACACGGACTCCTTCATTTCAGCGGCTTCTTTCCAGGAAACCACGAAGGTCCTTACGGATGCTGCGATCAAGGGCAAGAAAGATGCACTCCTTGGCCTCAAGGAAAACGTGATCATCGGCCATTTGATTCCTGCGGGAACTGGGCTGAAGCACTACCGTGCCGTGGAGATCTTCAAAGAAACCTATGGCGATATCGAACGCTCTTACAAAGAGAAGGAAGAGGAAGCACAGCGCGCTCTTCTGACTCAAACCAGAATCGACATCCAGTCCTCCGGCGGCTAATCGCCGGAGAGTCTCTATGCGACATAAAGCGGCGAGTTTTCGCCGCTTTTTTTGTCTACTGATTCAAAACCGATTGTCATAGCGGGTCTTAGAAAAAATCATGGCCCTGCGTTGTTCTGGGCTTAGGCCCCGCGGGAAACCGCATCTGCCAGGGAAGACTGTTCCTCACAGGATGAGGCAATAAGTTCCGGGCTTATTAAAAAATGAAAAACGCTGAATTCGGTAGAGATACCGGTATGGGAGAAGATTTTGCCAACGATCAGTCAATTGATCCGCCACGGGCGGAAACAGCAGCAGAATAGAACCAAGTCTCCGGCACTTGCAAGTTCGCCACAGAGACGCGGGGTCTGCACGCGAGTCATGACATTCACTCCAAAAAAGCCAAACTCTGCGCTTCGCAAAGTGGCTCGGGTGCGTCTGACAACTGGAATCGAAATTACTGCTTATATTCCGGGTGAAGGCCACAACCTTCAAGAGCACAACGTCGTGCTCGTCCGCGGGGGCAGAATCAAGGACCTTCCCGGTGTGCGTTATCACATTGTTCGTGGTGCGCTCGATACCCTCGGGGTAGACAAGCGTCGTCAAGGACGCTCGAAGTATGGGGCCAAGAGGCCAAAGGCTTAAGGTATGTCACGTAGAACAGGTAGCTCTCATAAAAGATCCATCATCCCGGATCCAGTATACAACGACGAAGATATTGCACGTTTCATCAATTACATGATGAAGGATGGCAAGAAGTCAACGGCTGAAAAAGTATTCTATGCTGCTCTTGATATTCTCAAAGAGAAGACTGGACGCGAAGCTGTGGATGTATTCCGCGAAGCAGTTCAGAATGTGAAGCCGGAACTCGAAGTCCGTTCCCGCCGCGTTGGTGGTGTAACGTATCAGGTTCCAGTGGAAGTTCGTCCGGAGCGCATGCGCACTCTTGCGGTTCGTTGGATTGTGCAGAACGCGCGCGATCGCAAAGATCATTCCATGGCAGAGAAACTTGCTTACGAACTGCTCGATGCTCAGAAAGGCAGCGGTGGCGCAGTTAAGAAGCGCGACGAAACAAGAAGAATGGCAGAGGCAAACAAGGCCTTCAGCCACTACAGATGGTAATAAGGATTTAATTCAATGGCTGCTCGCAAGGTTTCGCTCGAAAAGACACGTAACATCGGCATCATGGCTCACATTGATGCCGGTAAGACCACTACTACAGAACGTATTCTGTATTACACCGGTCGTACTTACAAGATTGGTGAGGTTCATGAAGGTTCCACTGAAATGGACTGGATGGAGCAAGAGAAAGAACGTGGGATCACGATTACTTCTGCTGCTACGACCACATTCTGGAATGGAGCGGACAAGGACCGCGAGCCGCATCGCATCAACATCATTGATACGCCCGGCCACGTAGACTTTACTGTAGAAGTAGAGCGTTCTCTTCGCGTCCTCGACGGCGCGGTTGCCGTGTACGACGGTGTGGCCGGTGTAGAGCCGCAGACAGAAACGGTATGGCGTCAGGCGGACCGCTATCATGTTCCACGCATTTGTTTTGTAAACAAACTCGATCGTATGGGAGCAGACTTCTTTTTCTGCGTAAATTCCATTCGCGAACGTCTTGGTGCAAACGGTGTTCCTCTCCAGCTGCCAATCGGCAAAGAGGGTGGGTTCAAAGGACTCGTGGACCTCGTTGAAAACCGCGCGATCATCTGGAACGGTGAGGAACTCGGCGCGAAATTCGAATACACTGAAATTCCAGACGAATTCAAAGAGCAGGCAAAAGAATATCGCCATCAACTGATGGAATCTGCTGCAGAGTGCGATGACGAGCTGCTCGAAAAATATCTTGAGTCAGGCGATCTAACAGTTCCTGAACTCAAGCGAGCGATTCGTGCGGGAACACTGAAGATGAAGATCTTCCCAATTCTCTGCGGATCTGCTTTCAAAAACAAAGGCGTTCAGCCAATGCTCGATGCGGTTCTGGATTTCCTTCCATCTCCTCTGGATATTCCACCTGTTGTGGGTCTCGAAGTAGACGGAGACAAAGAGATCATTCGCCGTGCGGATGACAAAGAGCCGTTTGCTGCTCTCGCGTTCAAGATCATGTCTGACCCATATGTGGGCAAGCTCACTTACTTCCGCGTATACTCCGGTGTTCTGAAAAAGGGTTCTTATGTAATGAACTCCAGCAAGGACAAGCGCGAGCGGATCGGACGACTGCTTCAAATGCATGCGAACGAACGCGATGAAATCGAAGAAGTATATGCGGGTGATATCGCAGCTGCGGTTGGTCTGAAAGATACTACCACAGGTGATACTCTCTGCGATGAAGCCACTCCAGTGGTTCTGGAAAGAATGAGCTTCCCTGAGCCTGTCATTGATCTCGCAATCGAGCCTCTTACAAAAGCGGATCAGGAAAAACTCGGCATGGCGCTCATGCGTCTGTCTGAAGAAGATCCAACCTTCCGCGTGAAGACAGACCGCGAAACCGGTCAGACCATCATCTCCGGTATGGGTGAACTTCACCTCGAGATCATTGTCGATCGTATGAAGCGTGAATTCAAGGTTGAGGCAAACGTAGGTAAGCCTCAGGTTGCATACCGCGAAACGATTCGCCAGCAGGCAGAAGAAGAAGGCAAATACATCCGTCAGACAGGTGGTCGTGGTCAATACGGTCATTGCTGGCTGCGTGTGATGCCAAACGAACCCGGCAAAGGTTACGAATTCGTAAACAAGGTGGTCGGTGGAACAGTTCCTCGCGAATACATTCCAGCCATCGACAAAGGCTGTAACGAAGCGCTGCAGAGCGGCGTCCTGGCCGGCTATCCAATGGTAGACGTGAAAGTCGAAGTATTCGACGGAAGCTACCATGATGTGGACTCTTCTGAAATGGCGTTCAAGATCGCAGCTTCCATGGGCTTCAAAGAAGCCTGCCGTAAGGCAAAGCCGGTCTTGCTCGAACCAGTCATGAGCGTCGAAGTTGTAACTCCAGAAGACTACATGGGCGAAGTAGTAGGTGACCTGAACCGCAGACGCGGTCGGATCAATGCTATGGAGCAGCGCGGAAATGCCCGCGTAGTGCAGGCAGATGTGCCGCTGGCCGAAATGTTCGGTTATGCGACAGATCTACGGAGTGCAACCCAGGGTCGTGCGGCCTATACTATGCAGTTCAAGCACTACGAAGAAGTACCAAACAGCGTAGCGCAGGA
>Ga0268298_10000200_pt1 | contig 76879 bp, 56 predicted proteins | sample WWTPWeurt_MetaG_FD_194462 | JGI IMG/M metagenome (GOLD analysis project Ga0268298, IMG submission 194462) | Activated sludge microbial communities from WWTP in Nijmegen, Gelderland, Netherland - WWTP Weurt | ecosystem: Engineered > WWTP > Aerobic digester > Activated sludge | place...
CTATCCGCTGATTGCCGAGGAACCGGACCAAGCGCGTGCCTATCTGATTCAGGATTTTCTGATCGATTGTCGCGGCAGTGAAGACTTGGCGTTGGCGGCGTTGGATCGGGCGGAAGGGGGGACACCTGTGTTCAGTTGGTCGGGGAATTATACGTATACGGATATGTTTCCCGACGGGCGGGTGATCATTCATCAGGCGGATTATTTGGTGGATGAAGACGGGGACCCGGAGCATCCTCCGCAGACGACGATTACGATTTCGGAGGCTCGGCAGCTTTTGCTGGATTGGCTGAAAGCGAAAGAGGCTTGGTATGCGGAACGGAGGAAGACACGAGCCTGATGACCGGGGCCCACAAGCGGATCGTCACCGCGTTGGTCGAGCGGCGAAGCGGGGAGTTTCGGGGAGTTTCAGGGCGTTTCGGTGCGGGCGCTGTTCGGGACGCGAAAGCCGAGTCTGTCTGTTCAAGGAGCGGGCGAAAAGAGGGGCTCGCTGCGGGGGGCGTTTGGGTGCTGGGAGTCGATGTTGCGGGCGGCGGGCGGCGGGGTTTATAGGCAGGCTTGGACGAGGGCGGCGGCGATTTCTTGGGCGTAGGCTTCGATTTGGGTCACGTTGGGGCCTTCGATCATGACGCGGGCTTTTTTCTCTGTGCCGGAATAGCGCACGAGCACCCGCCCCTCTTGCCCAAGCGAATCTTCCACTTGGGAGATGAGCGACTGGACGGGGGACAGGTCCTCAATGGGCAGCCGGCGGTTGACTTGCACGGACAGAAGGACTTGCGGATACGGGTGCAGGATGCTGGCCAGCTCGGACAGAGGCTTTCGGTCTTCGAGCATCGCGGTCAGGACTTGGAGCGCGGCGATGATGCCGTCGCCGGTCGTCATGTGGTCGAGGAAAATCAGGTGCCCGCTTTGCTCGCCGCCCAGGTTCAGGTCGTGTTCGCGCATGGCTTCGACGACGTACCGATCCCCGACCGCCGTTCGCAGAAGCCGCCCGCCCATGTGCAAAAGCGCCCGTTCGAGCCCCAGGTTGGACATGACGGTCGCGACCAGCGTGTTCTTGTGCAGCGCCCCGCGTGCCAAAAGCCGCCGCGCACACAGCGCCATGATGGCGTCGCCGTCCACGAGTTTTCCGTGTTCGTCGGCGAACAAGACGCGATCCGCATCGCCGTCCAGGGCGAAACCCACGTCCGCGTGTTGCTCCACGACCGCCTGACACATGGCCTGCGGATGCAGCGCGCCGCAGCGGTCATTGATGTTTTTCCCGTCGGGCGAGACATGGAGCGGCAAGACCTCGGCCCCAAGCTCGGACAGCACGTCGGGCGCGACCCGATACGCCGCCCCATGCGCGCAATCGACGACAATCCGCAAGCCGTCGAGGGACAACTTGCGCGGAAACGAGTTTTTCAAAAACACGATGTAGCGGCCCCGCGCGTCGTCGATTCGGCGCGCTCGACCAATCGCGCCCGGATCGGGCCACGGGCCGTCTGGGCTGGGCTGCTCCAGCCACTCTTCGAGCATCGCCTCGGTCGCATCCGGCAGCTTGAAACCGTCCGAGGCAAAGATCTTGATGCCATTGTCCGAATACGGGTTGTGGCTGGCCGAAATCACGACGCCCGCATCAGCCCGCATGGAGGCCGTCAAAAACGCAATGCCCGGCGTCGGCAAAGGCCCGCAGAAATGCACGTCGGCCCCCATCGAACAAATGCCCGCGGCCATCGCCTGCTCGAACATGTACCCGGACAGGCGCGTGTCCTTGCCGATGAGAATCCGACCTTTGTGTCCGGGGCGATGACACAGGCGCGCGACCGCTCGACCCAGCGACAGCGCCATTTCGGGCGTCATCGGAGGCTGGTTCGCGACCCCGCGAATCCCGTCCGTGCCAAACAACTTGCGTACAGGGCTTTTTGAAGAAGGCGTCATGTCTTTGTTCTTACAACCTCCACGCGCAAAGCGTGCGTCGCACACGAGATGCACGGGTCGTGATTCCGAATCGCGTGTTCCAAACGCGCCGTGAGTTCTTGGTGCGGAAGGTGAAGGTGGGTTTGGGCCACGAGCCGCAAATCGGCCTCGATTGCCGGTTGGTTTTGCGAGGTCGGCGGCACGATCTTGCAACTTTCAATCGTCCCGTCCGCCCGCACGTCGTATCGGTGAAACAAAAGGCCGCGCGGAGCACACGTGGCGGCAACGCCTCGCGCCGTTTGAAACGGAGCGTCCACAAACGCGGGGCCTTGCGGTTCGTATTCGTTCACGATGCGCAACGCTTCCTCGCACGCAAACACAAGCTCCACCGCCCGCACGACGATGCTCTGAAACGGGTTTTTGCACACCGGCGGCAGTTTCGCCGCCTGCGCCGCCTGTTTCGCCTCGACCGGCAGCTTGTCCCCACAAAGCGCATACCGAGCCAGCGGCCCCACCAAATACGCCCCGCCGTCTTTGCCCCCGCCGTTTTGCTGGTGGGCGTGCAGCGCGTTCGAGTGCGAGACGTGCGTTTCGACAAAATGCGTCTCGAAGTCGCACGGATCAATCGACAAACCCGCCGAGGACACGATCTTGCCCTCGCACAGCGGGTATTCGTCTGGGTGCCACAGGCTGACCAGCTCGCAGTCGCGTTCGACGTGCGGAAACGGAAACGCCGATACCCACTTCACCGTCGCGAGCGCCTGGTCTTTCGCTAGCAGCAACCGTTCCCGAAGCGTCCGCAGTTCGCTTTGGCTCGGCAGTTTGTAAAAACCGCCCACCCGTATGTTGATCGGATGGATTTCGCGCCCGCCGAGCACCCGCAGAATCTCGTTCCCCGTCTTTTTCAGCTTGAGGCTGTTTTGCACCTCGGACGGAAACAGCGCCGCCAGCTCGGCCACGTTGTGTTTTCCGAAAAAATCCGGCGCGTGCAGCATGCAGAGGTGCAGCGCGTGGCTCTCGATCCATTCGCCGCAGTACAGAAGCCGCCGCAGCGCCCGAATCGTCGGGGTGATGGTGATGCCCAGCGCCTGTTCCAGCGCGTGCGTCGAGCTCATCTGATACGCCACCGGGCAAATGCCGCAAATCCGCGCCGTCACGTCGGGGGCTTCCCCCAAAAAACGCCCTCGCAACAGCGTCTCGAACAGACGCGGCGGCTCAAAAATGCGCAGTTTGGCCTCCTCGACCACCCCGTCGTGTACCACCACCGTGAGCGCCCCCTCGCCTTCGACCCGAGCCAACGCATCGACCTCAAACCGAATCGTTCTTTTTTCTGTCTTGTTTTTCATCTCTCTCATGGAAGTCGGCCCAGACCTGTGCGACCCACCGTGTGCTGCTCAAAAAACGGGCGCAGCGTATCAGGTTGTGAGTCGTTTTCGAGCCTGGGCGAACGCGCTGGCTTGGCCCGCATACGTGTTGAGCAGCCGCGAGAGCACCACGTCCGGTTGCCCGTGCGCGTGCTGCAAATGCGTCACCAAAGCGTCTGCGTTGCACGTATTTTGCGGACCGTAACAGCCAAAACAACCTCGTCCATACGTCGGACACAGCGCCTCGCACCCCGCATGCGTGAGCGGCCCCAAACACGCCGTTCCCCGCGTCACCAGCACACACGGCGTCCCCTTCGCTTTGCATTCCGAACACACAGACACGCCCCGCACCCGAGGTTTCCGGTCTTGCCACACCGCGCTCAGCACCTCCAAAAGCTGGTGCTTGTTCACCGGGCAGCCGAACAGCTCGTAATCCACCGGGACGTGCGCCGAAATCGGCGTGCTGTGTTCCAGCGTCGAGATGTAGTCCGGGCTTGGATACACCGACGCCACCCATTCCCCCACGTTCGCGCCGTTGCGCAACGCCTGAATCCCGCCCGAGGTCGCACACGCTCCGATGGTCACCAGCCGCTTGGCGCTCGCGCGGATTTCCAGGATGCGTTCTTGGTCGTGTACCGTCGTGATCGACCCCTCGACCAGCGCGACATCGTACGGGCCCGGCAACACCGCGCTCGACGCCTCCAAAAAGTTCGACAGTTCGACTGCGGACAACAGCTCGAACAGCTCGTCTTCCAAATCGAGCAGGCTGAGCTGGCACCCGTCGCAAGACGCAAACTTGAACACCCCAAGTCGAAGCTTTGGCTTGTCCACCCCGTTCACCTCTTCCGCGCTCACAGTTCCCGTACCGAGAAGTAGGGGCGCAGCGCTGAAAAGGGCAGCACCGGTCCGTCCTTGCACAGAAAAAACGGCCCGAGTTGGCAGTGCCCGCACGTCCCCACGCCGCATTTCATGTTGCGTTCCATCGACAGATACATCTGCTCTGCCGCAACGCCCCGCTTTTCCAGCGCCAGCCGCCCAAAGTGCATCATGATTTCCGGCCCGCACACCATCGCGACCGTCTGCTTGGGATCAAACACCGCTCGGTCGAGCAGCCGCGTCACCACACCCACATCGCCCCGCCACGTCTCGTCGCCGCGATCCACCGTCACCGCAACCTGCATCTGCCGTTTGTTCCCCCACAGCGCAAGTTCCGTCGGATACAGCACGTCTTGCGGCGTTCGCGCTCCGTACAAAAGACACACCTTCCCAAAGTCCGCCCGGTGCGCCGCGATGTGGTACAGCACCGGTCGCAAAGGTGCCAGACCGATTCCGCCCGCCACGATCACCACGTCGTGACCCCGAGCCGCTTCCACCGGCCACGCCGTCCCAAACGGGCCGCGCAGAAGAATCGGGTCCCCCTTTTTCAAACGAGCCAGCGCCCGCGTCACCGGCCCCACCGCGCGAATCGTGTGAACCAGAACGCCCTCCCGCTCGGGAGAACCGCTGACCGAAATCGGCGCGTCTCCGATTGGATGCGCGTACAGCATGTTGAATTGACCCGGCAGAAACCGCAGGCACGGCTCGTCCGTCTCGCTTTGCAGCCAAAGCGTGAACGTGTCGGACGTTTCGGTTTTGTACCGCCGCACCCGATACCGAAGCGGAACCAGCGCCGATTCCGTCGGCGAAGACCCGGAAGACCCCGGAGGCAAAGGAAGGTTCGAGAAAAACACGCCAGCCTACCGTTTCTTGAGCGCCGGAAACGCCCCCGAGTTTCGCGGCGGCGCGTACAGATCCAGAAGCTGCATCCGTGTGTGCCGCAGCCGTTCGCTCATCACCAACGCAAAACGCCGCATCAGCAAATATCCCAGCCTGGGGTGCTGCTCACATTCGCGCAAAAGCGTCGTGCCATCGAACACCAGCGCCTGCGTCGGCAGAAGCGCCTTCGCCGAAAACGCAAAGCTCGCGTTCGCCGTCAGCCACGACCAGCCCAGCACATCCCCGCGATGCAGCGTTTGCAGTGTGACCGGATTTCGACCCGGAACCTGCGTCTGCACCTCCACTTTTCCTTCCACAATCAGATAAAACTCCGCCGCCACTTGGCCTTCTCGGATGATTTCTTTGTCTTGGGGAAGGTCTATGGCTCGGCCATGCGAGGCCAGAATGTGCAGTTCTTCTTTGCCAAACCCCGAGAAAAACGGCAACGAGAGTGCTTGGGAAAACAGCGGTTCGCCTTCTTGTTTTTGCATGCTGGATGCCTTCGCCTTGTCTTGAATTCACTGGTCCCCGTTCGAGGGGAGAAGGGCTTTGACCTCGGTGGTGAGGTCGATTCCTACCGGACAGAATGTGATACAAAGGCCGCACCCGACGCAACCAAAGCGGCCAAATTGGTCTACCCACGTCGAGAGTTTGTGCGCAAGCCACTGTCTGTACCGCGACGCCGTGCTCTTTCGGATCGACCAGCCGTGCAGGTATGAAAAATCCTCGTGAAAACACGAATCCCACGTTCGGAAGCGTTCCGTACACGTCGCCGCAAGGTCCGATACATCCTCTGTCGCGTTGCAAAAACACGTCGGACACACCATCGTGCAGTTTGCGCAAGCCAGGCACCGCGACGCGATGTCTTCAAAATGCGGATGTTCGACCGCCCCGGACAGCCCCTCTTTCAAGCCCGCGGTGTCGAGCTTCCGCCCCATTGTCGCTTTCGCCTGTTCGACCAGGCCCCGCGCCGTTTCCGTTTCTTCCTGCGTCGCTTTCCGTTTCATAAGTTCGCGGGACACCTGCTGGCCTTGCGCCGTCAACGTCCGCAGCAAAAAGTAGTGTTCGTCGTCCGACACCACCTCGGTGAGCACCAAGTCTGCGCCGGTTGACACACTCGGCCCCGCTCCCATGGAGGCACAGAAACACGTTTTTCCCGCTTGCGTGCAGTCTGTCCCAAGGACCAACAGGTTTTCTCGCCGCGCGCGATACGAAACGTCGGGGTGAGTCCGCCCCAAAAACACCTGGTCCTGCACACCCAGCGCCGCCACCTCGCACGCTTTTGCGCCCACATACGCGATCTTTTTCGTCGGCAAAGGTTCCGGTTCCACCGACAGCGATTTGCCTTTTCGCGACAGCGTGTACAGCCGTTCCTTCGGTGGAAACAACAGACGTTTGAGGGTATGCGGCCCGACGGTGTACCCAAAAAACGCGCCGTCTTCCCGTTGGTGCAGTCGGTAGCGCCCCGCTTCTTTGTCGTCCGTCATTCCCTGCGGCAAATCCGACACACCCCCGAGTTCCTTGCACACCACCGCGTCGTTTTCCACCGACGGTCCAAAGACCGCGTAACCCAACTTCCGCAACACCAAAAACAGCCGAGCCAGCTCCGCCGCTTCGATTCGCTCCCATGCTGTTTTCGTCTCAGGTCCGCCGTTCATCGTTTTCTTTTGCGTCCTCGTTTCATTCTTCTTTTGCGTCCTTGTACCGTTTCCCGCCGCCGTTTCCCACCGTCGTTTTTCGCCCCGCCAGTTTGTGTCCCATTTTCCATCCAAACCCGCCGCCAACAGGCTGGTTTTGTCTTTCCGACCTCCATCCTCTCTTCAAGGCGTCGCATCTTCATCACGAACTTGCGCTTGACAGGGGGAAAGCGGGTGGGTTCCTCTTGCGTGCATCGTCCTACAGGTCGTAGGCCAGACTTCACCTCAACAGGCAGTTTTGGACATCGCTCAGACGGAGGCCCCCGTGTCGCAAACCCCATTCCCTCGGTTGTTGCTTGGTTGCGTGCTGTTTTTTTCTCCGGTTCAGGCCTTCGCGCAAGGCTACGGAGATCACGTTCCACTCCCTCCTCCTTCTCCTCCTCCTTCTCCTCCTTCTCCTCCTCCTTCTCCTCCTTCTCCTCCTCCTCCCCTGCTCCCTCCGCCTGCTCCCTCCGCGTTTGCGGTGCCACCGTCCGATTCTGCGCAACCGACTTTACCGACGGAAACGACTGTGCTCCAAGTACCGCCGCAAACGCCGCCTCCCATCACCTTACCGCAGGGCTCCCAACCCGTCTGGCGTTTCGATTTGGGAGGGTATGTTCACGCCGCCTACCGCTGGATCGAAGAACCACAGAACTACAACCTGGCCGGTCGCAACAACGGTTTCCAGCTCGAACAAGCTCGTGTCAGCGCCAATGTCCAATACAAAGGAGTCCTCGCAGGTCGCGTGTCCGTCGAGGGTGCCAGCGAAGATCGCCTCAGCCAAAGTTTTCCCGGTGGACAACTGACCGCTCGTCTCCGCGATGCGTATGTCACTTGGGCACCGCTGCGATTCATCCGCGTGAGCATCGGACAACAAGTTTCGCCCTGGGATTTGGATAGTCTGCGTTCCGATGCCGAACTTCCCTTTGTGTCACGTTCCGTTCCCGTAGAAGGGGTCCAGCCCACAGAGGGCTACACGACGCGCGGCATGGGGGCCGATCGTTCCCTCGGGATTTCGCTGCATTCCGGTCACATTCCCCTGTTCGGGAATGCGTCCTTCCGGTACGCCCTGTTTGCCGGAAACGGGAACGGACAAAACCAGATTCTGTCCGACAACAACATTCCTGCCGTGTATGGACGCGCCGAGTTCTCCCATTGGGGCACCCGAGGTCTTCCGCTCGATCAGGTGCGTCCGATTTACGCGATATCCGATGATCTCCGCAAACCCCTTGTGCATGTGGGAATCGCTGCCCAATGGAATCCGCGTACCGTCGGGAATTTGCCCGATCTCATCCGTGAAACCGATGTCGGAGTCGCAGCAGACGTGGCGCTTTCCATCTTGGGTGTCGAGCTCCAAGCTGCGATTCTGTATTTGAAAACAACACGCGATACATTGACTGCGATTCCTCCTTTGGAGCGACTGGGATGGTGGGCTCATTTGCGGTACACCTTGCCCAAAATTCCGCTCGAAATCACACCGGGTTATCGCGTCGCCTCCTATGCCCCGCGAGCCCATTTTTCCACAAATCCGGCAAGTGAAGCCGACCGTCAATTCGACGCTGCGCTCGGCCTCCTGTACCACACGTTCGGGGTGTTTGTCAGGCCCACACGAACCTTCCCCGTACACGCCTCCCTGAACTACACGATCACCACGGAACAGGCTCCCAATGTTCTTAACAACAATCGGCTCGAAGTGGATCTTGTGACCGCATTCTAAGGAGCAAAACGTGATGAAACGCATCCTCTTGCTCGTTGTTTTTCTGTGTGTATCGGTGAGTCTGTCTTGTCAAAGAGAGACACCCACCACGTTCTTGCGCGCCTTCCAAGTGACCGACCGCAGCCAACTGTTCGGAGGGGGCCCGCGCGCCCTGGGGGAGGTCGGCGATTTTGTCCTCGAAAACGACCGGATTCGCGTCGTGATTCAAAATGCAGGTTTTTCGCGTGGTTTCGGTGTGTATGGGGGTGGAATCATTGACGCGGATTTGCGGCGTTTTGATGAACAGGGCCGCAACGAAAGCAACCAAAAAGGAGGGCACGACATTTTTGCAGAGATGTTCCCCTCTTTCTTTTTCCAAGCCGTTGCGTGCGACAAAGTAGAAGTTCTGACCGATGGAACTGCTCCGTTTGATGAAAAATATGGAACCAGCCACGTTCATTACGATGCGGGCACCGCAGTGATTCGCGCTTCCGGTGGCGGAGGCGAGTTCCTGACACTCCTGAAACTGTTTGATAGTTTGTTTCTCAACTACCTTTTGCCGACGGCATCGCATTCTGCCGACGGAAACAGTGAATTGGTCCGGTTGGCCCTTCTTTTGGGCCTCCCATTCCCAGATTTTGCTGCGGAACTAGACAAAGTTCACAACGAGAATGCGCGGTATGAAGTTGATTATCTGTTGCGGAACGGGTCACGGCACATGGAAATCCGTTCGCGCATCATCAACAAAACCCGAAAGCCGCTGCAAATCCCAAGTTCTGTCTTGGCCAACAGCACGTTTCAACAACAGATTGGGGGTGTCGATCTGTCTACCGTTCGCGTTCCCATCGGCATGGTGATGTTGTACGGGAGGCTCAACAACGTCTGGTTGCCAGGAACCGGTTTTGATCTGCGGCACCCCCTCGATCGATCCTTTTCGCGCGGTCTCCCCCTTCCGGCGTTCAATGGTGTGGTCACGGAATTTATTGCGTCGGCAGCCAGCCGCATGAACGACCGTGTGAGTTACGGCCTGATTGCGGCCCCGAGCGAGGAAAATTTTGTGAAACGGAATGCCGATGCGTATCGAAATGCGGGGAGGTACAAAGACAACTTCACTCCGATCGACAACACGTCACTCCTGGTTCCCTTCACTGCCATTTCGTTCATCGGCGTGTTCAGCGATTCCATCCGAACCACCATTCCCCCTTCCGGCTTTGTCGAGATGTCGCAGTATTTCATCGTGGGCGGAGGAGATGTCGCCTCGATCGTGGATGACATGCTGGATGTGCGCGCCGCGCCGGTAGGCCGATATGAGGGCTATCTTCGTCGGGAACAGGGCGGCGATCCGACTTCTCACGGACAACTCCTGATCTATCAGGAATTGGGGCCGGACACCGGTGTGACAAGCCAGACCTTTGCGAAAGAAGATGACTATTTGGATGCGGGGTTGCGACTCTGTTCCACAAGGACTCCAACGACGCTGTGCAGGCCGTATTCCCAAGACTATCCTGACGATGCAGGGAATCTGTTTGGGAATTTGCCGCCGGGTCGATATGCGTACCGCATACAAAGCGATGGGAGGCCACTAGGACCGTTTGTTCCGTTTGAAATTCAGGCCGGACAGACAACGGTCCTAACACCCAGACTTGCGCCGCAAACGCTTTTGGCCGCAGCCGTCATGGACGATGTGGGAAGACCGCTGCCTGCCAAGGTCAGCGTCGTGGGACAGTACGATCGCGATTACACCAATGCGCAACGGAGATCCGGTGCGGTGTTCGATTTGCAAGCAGGAGAAGCCTACCGTTACACAGACATGCTTCCCGATCAAAAAGAGGGCCAACGAGCATTCATTGAAGCCGTGGGATACACGAATGCAGAAGGACATGTGACTCTTCCCATTCGACCGGGCGAATATACGGTGTACTTCAGCCGGGGTTTTGAATACGACGTAACGGCTGTTCCCATTTCCGTCTCCCTTGGGAATGCCGCTTCAGCGACGGGAAAGGTCTCTCGCGTGGTCGATACAAAGGATTGGATGTCCATGGATGGGCATGTGCATTCCGAACACTCGATCGACTCGAAAATGGCGTTGGTTCCCCGCCTCCTTTCCGCAACAGGGGAAGGTCTGGAAGTTGTGATTTCGACCGATCACAATTACGTCTCCGATTGGCGATCCCACGTCGATTGGTTGGGGTTGCGTCCCTTTGTAAAAAGCTTTGTAGGAATCGAATTTACGACGCTGGAAAGTGGTCACTTCAACACCTATCCGCTCAACTACCAAGTTGGCCCTGTGACACACGGCGCATTTGAGTGGTTTGCGAAACCGCCAGAGGAACTGTTTGCAGGGCTCCGCACGTTGTCCCTGCCGGATGTGGGGACCAACATCATTGTGTGCAATCACCCTCGGGATTCTACACAGGGATACTTCAACCAATATGGCCGTTCCAGCATCACCGGAGAGATGGCCTCTCAAGGGAGTTCCAAACGACTTGCGGGGCCCAATGGGAAGGCGTTTTTCGATGAAAAAGGAAAGACACGGTTGTCCTATGGATGCGACGCGCTGGAAATTCTGAACGGAAAATTGGGTCACGAAATACACTCTGTTCGGGTTCCTACAAATTGGCCGAGTGCGTGCTACAAACCGCTTCCGCCAGGATTTGATCCCAAAAAGGAACTTGATCCATGCAGTTTGAATGGAAAAATTCTGCGGCCTTCCAGTACGACCGATGCGCTGGTTCCGGGAACGGTCCTCCTCGATAAAAGTCCGACGGCAGATCCCGGCGCGAGCGGCCTTGACAATGTGGAAGCGGTGTTTCCGGGGGCCGTGGATGATTGGTTTCACATGCTGAATCAGGGGTATCGGCATACGGTGGTTGCGGCATCGGACACACACGGCGATGTGGGAGAGGAGCCAGGCGCACCGCGAACGTACTTGCGTTTTGGTTTCGATGAACCAACCCGCATCGAGGCTGGGCAACTTGTGGACGTTGTGAAAAACCAGCGCGCGGTGACGCTTTCCCATGGTCCGTTTTTGACGTTTACGGTCACGGTTCCAACGGCAAATGGGGGCCAAACGGAGCCTGCTCACATCGGTAAAGAAGTCGATGCACCGGATGGAAAGGCCACGATACAGTATCGTCTGACCGCACCCCCATGGGTGTCCGTTGGACGGCTGCATGTCTATGTGAATGGGCGGCTTGTGCAACGGATTCCCATCGATCCAAAACGCAATCTGGCAAGCAATGCTCCCGATGGAGAGGGACCCCTAACAGGAGCGATTCCGCTCGTTCTGTCGCGTGATTCCTGGGTGGTGTTGGAAGCGGTGGGAGACAAACCCATGTTCCCCGTCGTCACCGGAACAGAGGAGCCGTTCCTTTTGATCTCAGATGCAGTGGGAGCGTTGGCGGGGCCTCTGGGAATCGCTGCGACGACAGACATCGGCGCGGTGGTGGTTGGGAATCCGCAACCGTACGCACTGACGAATCCGATTTGGATCAAAACAGGTCGGGGGGCGGCGTGGAAAGCTCCAGGGGTGCAACCTTGGAAGGACATCAACGTGCCGGATCAAGATCCTGGCGTGGGAGTGCTGAGAACCCGAAACCACGAATGAAGCGCTTTGGGGGAATTTAGTAGGGCCAGTACGGAGGAGGAGAGGCGTATCGTCGCTCGGGGACGGCGAAGGGCTCTGCGGTTCGGCGCAGATACACATCGTGCAGATTGCTTCCATTGCCATCCACATCGACTCCCATTGCCAAAAGACCCGCGCGATCGTTGTACCTGACACCCAAAATCGCTGCGGGAACGGTCGGGTGTTGTCTGTAGAACACAACCTCTTCCACTGGGGAAGTGACCCGTTCGCCAAAACCCGTTCCGAGTCCGGGGCGAAGGTCTCGTTGCCGTGTTTCTCGTTCGGCGAGTGCACCGGCACCAGCATGGCTTCGACTCAATCCGTCTGGCGCAACTGTGCTTGGCGCAGGAGCATCCATGGACGGCGCGCTTTTCCGTTTGTCGTCTTGCTCTTCTCCGCGTTCGTCATACGGGAGTCCGTAACGCGGTCCGTGTGGAACATACAAAGGACGTGGAGGAGGAGGGGGCGGAACATACCGTTCTGCGAACACCGCAACCCCAATCACACCGACTTCTCGCGTGGACCCCGTTCGTCCAACATAGGAGTTCGCGACCGACGAAAATCGGAACGCTGCGGCTTCCCCCTGAGACAACCTCCAACCATCCACATCCACGTACCCCCATGCAGGCACCAGATAGCCGCGTTTTTGCCGATAATCTGCCGGCTTCCCATCCACTACGTCCCGGCCATCTACAGACACCACAGCCTCGATTCGCTGGCTGGAATGATTGTGGATCCGCAACGTGTATCGTTGGCCGCGCTGACCCATGACATAGGTCTCACCATGGTGGTCATACGTGGGGGCTTGTCCGTCAGGGGTGACGACCTGGACTTCGTAGGAACCCACATGTCGTTGCAGGGGTGAAGCAGAAGCGGACAGCGATAGAAGCGAAGCAGAAAGAAGGGAAAGGGCGATCTGCGTTCTCATGTTCAAACTCCTTGGGTGTTGATGAACGCGACGCACGCAAAAACGATCCGCAAGGAGTCTGTCTTTTCGCAGTGTGTTTTGACGCGATTGAGGGATTGACAAAGCCGCGTGTGGGGTCGTAACACCGGTTCCCGCACAACAAGGACAACACAACATGCAGACCTCTTCTCTTTCTCTTTCTCTTTCTCTTTCTCTTCCGCGTGCTCTTCCGCGTGCTTTCCCGCTCGCTCTTCCGATCGGTTTTGTTTTTGCGTCCGCGCTTTTGGCGTGCGGACCTGCGACGAACGTGGTTCCTGATGACGCAGCCAAGGCGACAGAAAGCAAAGACGACGGAACGTGTGCGAATCCAAAAGATTGCTACAACAAAGCGGCGGCTGCGCTTCAGGCCAAGGACAACGCCAAAGCAATGCCCTATTTGCCCGGCGCATGCGACCACGACCCGAAAGCATGCGTCATCGCGGGCGAGATTCTGTCGCAGGGGAAGGGGCTCCCAACGGATTTGCCGAAAGCGGCGGATTTTTTCAAACGTGGCTGCGACGGAGGCTTGCTGGTGGCGTGCGCGAACGAAGCGACGATGCGCTATTCGGGTGAGGGCGGTGTCACCGTCGATAAAGACCGCGCGCGAAAACTGTTTGAGAAAACGTGTGGCCCTGAGATGCTCGACAATTGCCACAACGCGGGGACGATGCTGTACGGCGGGGAAGGCGGTCCCGAGGACAAAGCGAAAGCGCGCAGCCTGTTCGAGATGGCTTGCGGCGGCGCGTACCTGCCGTCGTGTGTGTCCGGCGGTGCGATGCTGCTCTCAGGACTCGGCGGTCCCGAGGACAAGGCCAAAGCGGCAACGATGTTCGAGAAAGCCTGCGACGGCAAAAATGCCGACGGTTGTTTCAACCTTGGCGTTGTGTATGGCAGCGGCAACGGTGTGACCAAAGACCTCACCCGCGCGCAGGCGCTTCTGCAAAAAGGCTGCGAGATGGGCAACAAAAAATCCTGCGAGACGCTCGACAAACTCAAGGCCGATTTGGAAAAAGCCGCTGCCCCCAAACCCAAGGGGAAAAAGTAGGGCGGGCGCTTTTCGTCGCCAAAAAACGCCATGGCTTCGACTTCCGCTTCGTCGTTTTCGCAAGATCCGCTCGGGCCGCTGTTGTCTGCGCTGTCACCGTCGGCACCGCCGCTCATTTTCTTGACTGGGAAAGAGCGTTTTCTGATCGATCGCGCGGTCGAGGCGATCAAGGCCGCTGTGCTCGATCCAGCGACGCGCGATTTCAATTACGACACGTTTTTCGCCAAAGAAGCCGGGGCGGCAAAAATCCTCGCGTGCGCCAAAACACTGCCGATGATGGCGAAACGGCGGCTGGTGTTGGTGCGAGACGGGGATGCGTTTTCTGCTGACGAACTTCTGACGTTTGCAAAGTTTGTCGAAGGTCCAGCGCAGGAGACGTGCCTTGTTTTTGTGGCGGAAAAAGTGGACATGCGGTTGCGTTTTTTCACGCTCTGGAAAAAGCACGGGCTGTTGCTCAAGCTCGACCCGCTGTCGGAAAAACAACTGCCGGGTTTTGTCGAGGCTGAGGCGCGACGGTTGGAAGTCCAACTGAAACCCGGTGTGGCAGTGCGGCTCATCGAAGAAGTCGGCACGGATTTGGCACAACTTGCCGACGCGCTGGAACGCTTGTGCTGTTATGTTCCCGTCGGACAGCCGATTCGCCCGAAAGATGTCGAAGATGTGGTCGTCGCGACGCGGCAACATTCGGTGTTCGAGCTGGTCGATGCCATCGGTGCCAATGACCGAGCCAAGGCGCTGACGCTCTTGTCGGGTGTGCTTTCGCAGCGCGAACCGGCGCTGAAACTGCTGGCGCTTCTTTCCCGACATGTCGTGAAGTTGTGGCAGACGGCGGATCTTCTCTCACAGGGGCGACCGTCGGTGAATGACTTGGCGAAAACGCTGAATGTGTTGCCGTTCGTAGCGATGAAGCTGATCGACCAGACGAAAAAACTGAAACTTTCGCGTGTGCAGGTGTTGCACGAGGCGATTTTTCAGACGGATCGGACGCTCAAACAAACGAAGCTCGACGACGAGCGCGTGATGGAACAACTTGTGCTGAAACTTTGCACGGCCTGACAAACGCATGCCGATTTTCATCCATCCGAGCGCCGAGGTTTCCCCCTGCGCGCAACTTGCCGACGGTGTTCGGGTGTACAACCAAGTCCACATTCGCGAAAACGCCGTCGTTGGAGAGCACACGATCCTTGGAAAAGACTGCTACATCGACCAGGGTGTTCGCGTCGGGGCTCGGTGCAAAATCCAAAACGGCGTGTACCTGTATCACGGCGTCGTCGTCGAAGATGGCGTGTTTTTGGGCCCAAGAGTCACGACGACCAACGATTTGCATCCTCGCGCGATTTTTCCCGACGGAAACATGCGAGGCCCGAATGATTTTCGAGTGGTTCCGACGAACATCGGCTACGGCGCGTCGATTGGTGCCGGTGCGATTTTGCTGTGCGGCATTTCGATCGGGAGGTTTGCGATGGTCGCGGCGGGTTCCGTCGTGACCAAGGATGTGCCCGACTTTGCGCTCGTTCGTGGGCATCCGGCCCGGCTCGTCGGTGCGGTGTGTGCATGCGGAGCCAAAATCGTCGGAAAACCGAAACACTGCACACATTGCGGTGAAGTTCTTTCCTCGGCGGCACTGTCGTTATCGCTGTTTCCGTAAGACGAATTTTCCGTTGGCCAACGGCACGAGCGCTGTGTCAAAACAGAAAATCTCATGCGCATCGGTGTGTTCGGAACGGGCTACGTCGGTTTGGTGACGGGGGCGGGTTTTTCGGATTTTGGAAACGAAGTGATTTGCGTGGACATCGACGAGGAACGCATCGCTCGTTTGCAACAAGGTGACATTCCGATTTACGAGCCGGGTTTGAAAGAACTCGTCCAAACCAACCGTGCTGAGGGCCGACTTTCGTTTTCGACGGATTTGGCCGCAGCGACGGTGGATCGAGAATTGGTGCTGCTTTGCGTGGGCACGCCGTCTTTGGAAACGGGTGAGGCGGACCTGCAACAGGTGTTCTCAGCAGCGGAGAGCGTTGGAAAAAACCTCTCGTCCGATTTTACGGTGGTGGTGGACAAATCGACGGTGCCGGTTGGAACGGCAGAGCGGGTTCGGGACAGAATCGCGACGTGCTCGGACAAAGCGTTTGCGGTTGTGTCGAACCCCGAATTTTTGAAAGAGGGCAGCGCGCTCGACGATTTTCTGGGACCGGATCGAATCGTGGTGGGCGTCGGGCCGGGTTCGGGACCGGGCGGACGACATACTCGTCTGAAAACACCGGAACAAGTCGATGACGAAGCCAGGCGCGTGCTGCGGCAGCTTTACTCGGCGGTCGTGCGCAAAACCGATCGGCTCCTGTTTATGGATGCGCGCACAGCAGAACTTACAAAGTACGCCTGCAACGCACATTTGGCGATGCGCATTTCGTTCATGAACGACCTGGCCCGGTTGTGTGAAGCGCATTCGGCGGATGTGGAGTTTCTGCGACGAGGCATGGGTTTGGACCAGCGCATCGGCCCAAGTTTTCTGTTTCCGGGTGTGGGATATGGTGGGTCGTGTTTTCCCAAGGACACGCGGGCGCTTTTGCACATGGCTGCTGAAGTCGGTTTGTCGTTGCCGCTGGTCGAGGCGACCGAGGCGATAAACCAACGTCAAAAGCTCCGTCTCGTCGAGAAACTGCTTTCGCTGTGGCAACTTTCGGAAGAACAACCCGCGCCGCTTTCGGGCAAACGGATTGCGGTGTGGGGTCTGTCGTTCAAACCCGAAACGGACGACGTGAGGGACGCGCCTGCGCTGGTGCTGATCGACAAACTGACGGCGCTTTCAGCACACGTTGCGGCGTATGACCCGGTGGCGAACGAGCCGGCGCGAAAAGCACTTTCGGGCCTTTTGAAAAACCGGGCGTCGCAAGTTTCGTTCGCTCACGACGGCTACGAGGCACTCGACGGTGCGGACGCGCTTTTGCTTTGCACGGAATGGCGACAATTTCGGCAGCCGGATTTTGGAAAAATGGCGCGGCGCATGCGTGGGAAATGGTTGCTGGACGGTCGCAACACTTGGGATGCGACGCAGGCCAAAAACGCTGGCTTTGTGTACACGGCGATTGGCCGATAACGCAGGAAAAGAGGCCTGCGGCTACTTTTTGGGGAGTTGGGCGGCGTCGAGGCGGCGTTTGATGCGCACGGACAGCTCGCTGCCCCATTGTTGGCCGATTTGGAGGGCTTCTTGGTTGAGCGCGGGTAGGGTTTGGGTCAATTTTTTGCCGAGCGGGGTTTCGTAAAAGCGCAAAAGTTCTTTGATTTCTGCGGCGGTGAAGTGCTTGTCGTAAAGCGGCAGCAAACGGTCTAGCAGCTCACCGGCATGAACCTGTTTGCGCAGCTCGGCAAAGACCTCATCTTTCACGGTCGGCATCGCTTTTTGCAGGCTTGCGAACACTTGCTGCGCGGCTTGTTCCCCGATGGCTGCAGCTTGTGTCAGTTCGAGCAAATGCAGGATGTCGGCGTGTTTTTGCGCATCGACCTTGGACGGCTGTGGCCCGGTCGGTTTCTGAAACTTGGCGGACGGATTTTCATCTGCCGATGCCAACCGAGGAGCGAGCGCAGCGAACCACAGAGCCCAAAACCAAGCTCCGCCGCGCGCTACCACGGGACCGATGTGCCTTGGTATTGCAGAAATTGCCCGGTTTGTTCGAGGGAAAGCTGGTCGATGACCTGATTCATGGCTGCGACGCTCTCGGCGGCGGTCATCATGCCGTACCCGCGCGTCAGGTCGGTTTGCACCATGCCCGGATGCATGGCGACCACCGTGATGCCGCGCTTTTTCAAATCCACAGCCAAGCTGCGCGTCACCATGTTCATGGCGGCTTTGCTCATGCGGTAGCCGTAGTAACCGCCCGAGTTGTTGTCTTCGAGCGAACCCATGCGCGAGGTCAGGTTGACGACCTTGCTGCCCTCTTTGAGGTTGGGAAGAAGCGCGTGCGTCACCATGAGCGCCCCGAGCGCGTTCACTTGGAACTGCCGAAGCACGTTTTGAACATCCATGTTTTCGAGCGTCTCGACGTGCAAAATCCCGGCGTTGTTGAGCAGCAGGTTGATAGGCAAAGAACCTACAGTGTCCGCCATGTCGGAGACTGAGCGTTCATCTGCGACATCGAGCTGCACCACCTGCAATTGCTCGCTGTGCTGTTCGAGGAGCGTGCTCAGCGCCGAGGCCGTCGTCGGATTTCTCGCTCCGGCAATCACGCGAGCGCCGCGTTCCAAAAAAGCACGTACAAACTCAAGACCAATTCCTCGGCTGGCACCAGTCACCAGCACGGTCGCTGGGGCGCTTGGCCCCACGCTACTGCTTGCTTCGTCCATTTTGACCTTTTTAGGGCAGAACCGGCTCGCACTGCAATCGGTTTCCGGGCAAGGGCCCCGGCAGGACCGCAGGGACCAATCAATCTGTGTGAAATGGCGTTACTGGCGCTCATCGTGGATGTCGGTCGATAGCAACGAGATGAGCGCGCTTTTTGTGTCGAATTTTCCGTGCAGCAAGTGATACAGCGCCGACACAATCGAGGTCCGAACTTGGTGTTTGTGTCCAAGAATGTGTGCCTCGCGCACCATCGCCGGACCGTCGCACACGCGGCCCACTTGGCGCAGCGCATCCGACAGCGGGACGCGCTGACCCAGCAGGCGGCCCAGCTCGAAGTCGGCGGAACCACGACGTTCGGTCGCGGCCACGTACTCGCCGACGCCAGCCAGACCGAAAAATGTGCGTTCCTCGGCACCCAATTTGGCCGCGAGCCGGGCCATTTCCGCTGCGCCCCGCGTGATCAAAATGGCGCGGGCCGGCGTCCCCAAATCCAAAATGTTGGCAACACCCGCTGCCAGCGCAATCACCGACGAGCCCGCTCGGGCCAGCTCGACCCCAATCAGGTCGCGCGTCTTGTACACCAACAGCGAGTGTCCCGAGAGCACCTGGATGGCTTGGTCGCCCACTTCGTCAAACCGACTGCCGCACACGAGCGCCGCCGGAGAAAACTCCTCCAAATCCGGTGCCAGCGCGGGTCCGGCAAACACGCCAATTTTTCGGATCGGCGTCAATTCGGCAATCGCCTGCGAAATGAGCTGCGTGTGAGGAAATTCCTCACTTGCTGGAATCACGCTGCCGATGGCGTGGATGGCGGTTTGGTTGCCATGCAGATGGGGTGCTGCCAGCCGCAACACTTTGCGCACGGCTGGGGCAGGCACCGCCAAAAAAATCACATCGGCTGAGGCCAAATCCGACGCCACAATCGTCGTGACCTGCTTGCGCTCGGCCTGCTGAGCGGAGTGGGCGGCGTGGACCTCGGGCACTTCTCCGATGGCCGCCGGAACATCGACTTGCGCGGGCTCGCTCTCGGCGCGGTTGTCATCCGGGCCCGTGCGAAGCATCTCGCGAGGCGGACAATAGTGCAACACGCTCGAGATTCGGTCGGGCAGGCGGCGTTGGTTGTGCAAAAGAAAAGACGCCAGCGCACGCGCCCAACGACCGCCGCCTACGACGGCTACCGACAAACTGGTCATGGCTCATCCCCCAACGATTCGACTCGGTTTTGGTAGTAATACAGAAGCTGCCGATCGACCACCGTCACGGCTTGCGACGGAGTTCGCAGCGCGACAGGCTCGGTGTGGTAGCTCGCAAAGGCACCAAGGGCGGCTTCGATGACCTGTTCGGGTGTTCCGTCAGCGACGGGCCCTAGCACATGCCGCTTGTTTCGCAACTGTTGTTGCAAACGCGACATTTCCATACACAGGTCGGCGTCCGACACATGCAAATCGAGCGGTTGCCGAAGCCGCCTGTACAAATCCAGGCCCGGCAGTGCCGCAGTCACTTTTCGCCACAGCACATGCGCCAAAAGATGCGTGGGCAAAAGCACTGTGTCTCGACGGTAAGCGCGAGCAATCGCGGTTCCCGTTTGGTTCATGTATTCCGTGTCTCGCTGCGCGACGTGCGTGGGCTTTTGAGCCACCCAAAAAAACCGCGCGAGGTCCACCACTTGTCCGTGCGGCCCGATTGATTCCCCCGTGTCGGTCACCGGGTGTCCGAGCACATCCATCGGCTCCGAAAAGCGGACGACAATCGCTCCCGTGTGCGTCAGCATCGAGCGCGCAAAATCGACCACTTTTTGCCACTGCGCCGATTCGTCGTCTTCGATGATGAAACGCGCCTTGCCGGTTTCCTTCAAATGATCTGCGATGAGCGTTTCAGCCTCGAGAACAAGCTGTTGGTTGATCGTGACCGGAACGACAAAAATGGGTCGCACCGCCGCACCGTTCGCAAGTCCCGCTTGCCGTCGGAAACCTTCCACGGTGGCCGTCAGAGCGGTGCCCAAAAGCCCGAGCTTCAATTTCCCCTCGACCCGACCCGAGCGCGACCGTGTTCCCCCCGGAAAAAACATCGAGTGATAACCGCGCTCCAAAATCACCTGCGAATACGTTTTCAAAACGTCTTTGTAAAGCTCGTGCCGAATGCGCCGATCGACGCGATACGCGCCGCAGTTCCGCATGAAAAAGCCCAAAATCGGGTTCGTAAACAGGTTTTTACCAGCGCCATACGTCGTCGGTGGCAAACCCGCCGCTTGCAGAGCGTAGCCCATCACTGGAGAGTCCAAGTTCGATAGGTGCGTTGGCACACAAACCAGCGTGCCCCGCGCCGCCAGCGCCCTCAGCTTCGCGAGCGGTCCAGTGACCTGCAACCGCTCTCCCAGCCGAGACAACAGCGCCTCTTCTTGCAGCATGTGAAACGGCAGTTTCAACGGATTTTCCGGGGACAAAAGCAGCGACAGCGCCGGGGCGACCACACGCGAAGCAAACGTGTACACATGTTTTTGAAAACCGCCTGCCACGTCTTGCGCATAGTCTGCAATCAGGCGCTCCAAGTCCTGTTCGAGCATCCTGCGCGACTTTCCCCCAAGCGACCGCCACAGCCGTTTCCATTCCGACAGCGCGCGGACTTCTTCTTGCGCGTGGCCTTCCGACAACCGCCGGATTTCCGACAGGCAAGCGTCGTTCAGAATGTACTCCGGTTGGTTTTGAGAGAGCACGGTTTGCAGCGCGCGTCGCGTCGTCTCCAGTACGATGCGTTCGCGTTCTTTGTGAAACCGCAACAGAGGATAGTCACTCACGGGTTCGTTTTCGGACACGGGGGGTCATTTTATCACCTGAAGTTGGCGCAAAAACAGCCAGAACTTCCGGCGCAACGGAAAGGGCTCTGCAAAAGTCTGCAAACGTTTTCGATGGCTTTGTCTACAGGCAGCTTGCGATAGGATGAACGGATGCTTGGGGGTGTCCTGAAACTCGAATGGGCTGAACGTTCTGTTGAGCGGCTTTTTTCGCTGCGCAAAGACGAAACGCGGATGCGCGCGGCTGTGTCAGCGGTGTGGATTTGGACAGCCGTTGCGGTGTTGCATCCGTTCTACCAAAGCGTCGGAAAGTTCTACCTTGCGAAACTGGGTTTTCCGTCGGCGCTGATGTATGTCACCTGCGCGTTTGAGTTTCTTCTGGGGGTTGTTGTTTTTCTGTGCAAACCGACCAAACAGCTTGTGTTTTTTCAGGCTCTTTTGGTGCTGTGTTTCTCGCTCATTCTGGCCGCTTCCGAACCCCTCCTTTTGGCGAATCCGTTTGGTGTTCTGTCCAAAAATTTGCAATTCCTTTGCATCCTTTGGGTGTCCTATGTTGTGGAAAAGGAGGGCGAATTTTCGGAAAAAACACTGTCGATTCTGCGTTTGGGAATGGCATGCGTGTGGTTCACAGAGGGCCTTTTCCCCAAGCTCCTGTTTCAACAACAAATCGAGTTACAGATGGTTCCCCAATTGGGAATCACTTTTGTTTCTCCATCCGTCGCTGTTGGTTGTATAGGAATCTGCCAAATTCTGAGTGGATGTTTGGCTCTGTTGTTGAAAGGAACACCACTCCGTTTCGTGTTGTCTCTTCAGGCAGCGGCACTCCTTTTTCTTCCATTGGTGGTTGGTTTTCTGGTGCCATATCTTTGGGTTCACCCCTTTGGACCTTTTTCCAAAAATCTCCCCATTTTTGTCGGCACCCTGATCGTGAGGAAGCGATGTGGTGGCTTGTCCTGAAAACCTGTCACGTCCTGTTTGCCATGCTGTATTTGGGAACCGGGCTCGGCAGCGCGTATTACAAACTTCGGGCCTTCGCGAGCCGCGACGTGCGAGCGATCGCGTTCGTGGACAACGAGATTGTCCGCGCGGATTGGTTGTTTACGGTTCCATCGGGAATCGTCATGCCAGCGACGGGAGCAACGATGGTGTATTGGATCAAACTCCCGTGGACCACATCGTGGGTCCTGGTTGCGTTCAGTTTGTGGACGGTGGCGGGTCTGTCGTGGATGTGGGCTGCGTGGCTGCAAATCAAGATGAAAACGTGGTCTGCGCAAGCGGCCCAAGACGGCAAACCGCTGTCTGCGGAATATGTGCGCGCGCAAACGCTTTGGATGTGGCTGGGGATACCGGCGTTTTTGGCCGCAGTGGCCACCGTGGCGGTGATGGTGTCCAAGCCGACGTTTTGGTGAGTTGCCCGCCGATTGCAAATTCGTTTGACGGTTGGTGCATCGGCCTTTTAGCCTGTCGCGCCGCCGAGCTGTGTGCTCGTGCGTCTTTCCGACATGCGACCCGAATTGCTTTCTGAACTCTGTACCGGCGATGCGCTGTGGATTTTGCGGGCCGGGCTTTTTTTCGCGAACGACCCCCCACAAAACGCTGAACTTGTCAAGCGCCCCCTTTATGCGGAGCTCTGCGAGAAGGCTCGCGAACAAGCGCGCGACCTTTTGAATGTTGCGCCGGATGTGCTGAGGCAAAACATCGAGGAGATTCTGCTTCTTGACGGCGCGCCGCTGGGTTTGCAGTGGATGTTCGACAGCGACGTGCTGCGACACGTCTTGCCGGAACTTCACGCGACGGTGAATTTTTCACAAGAAGCTGGGCGACGGCACAAAGACGTGTGGGAACACACCAAGCAAGTGGTGTGGCAAGCCCCGGCGCGGCCTCTTTTGCGGTGGTCGGCGCTTTTGCATGACATTGGGAAAGTCAAAACGCGGGCGTATACCAGCGACGGAAAAGTCACGTTTCATCGGCACAGCGAAGTCGGCGCAAGGTTGTTTGATGACCTGGCTCGTCGCTTTCGCTTCGACCGAGACAGTCACCGCACGCTGCGTTTTTTGATCCTTCATCATTTGCGCCCGAATGCGTATTTGCCGTCGTGGACGGATTCGGCGGTGCGGCGGTTTGCAAAGGAAATTGGGCCGCTTTTGCCCGATTTGCTCGATTTGTCTCGCGCGGACATCACCTCGCGTCGGCCCGGACGCAGGCAGCAGGGACTGTGCAACATCGACGAGCTTTCGTCGCGCGTGGACCAGATCGTCGCGGACGATGCCGTGGTGCCACCGTTGCCGAGTGGAATCGGGGACGAAATTATGCAGAAGTTTCGTTTGCCTCCGTCGCGACTCATCGGGGATTTGAAGAAGGAATTGCTCGCGAAAATCGAAGAGGGTGTGCTCGAGCGAGCGAGAGAGTCGGAATACTACATGCCGACGGTGGAAGAACTTCTGTCGATGCGCAACGAACCCCCATCGCCATGTTGCGAATGACGGTGCAGGGTTCCTTTTGCGGATGCGGTAAAAGTTGATTTACTTCGCTGAAGCAGAAGTCGGTTTGGCAAAGGAAGGCGTCGCGCCGAATTCCTCGATCACCTCGAGGATTTGCAACAGAAGTTCCTGTCTGGCCTCGAGGAACTGATCTTGTTCGGTCACTTGAAACCAGGCCGTGATTTCGATCGGAATCGTGAAATCCGAGAGGCCGGTGAAGTGAACACGGACGACATCGGGCCACACCTTGGGATGATTCCGTACACATTTGACGAGCGCCTCGCGCAGGTTTCGCAGGCCGTCGGGTTTGAGCGCACAAATGACGGACAGCGACAAGAAAAACCGGGAACGATCGCGCGCTGCAATCGTCTCGATTTGCATGTCGGCGACTTTTCCGTTCGGAATCGTGACAACAGACCGCTCGGCGGTGCGGATTCTGGTCGAGCGCATGCCGATTTGCTCGACGGTTCCGACAACATCACCGAGGCGGACTTGATCGCCGATGCGAATGGGTTGATCGACGCTCAGCGTGACGCTGCCAAAAAAGTGTTCGAGCGTGTTTTTGGCGGCCAATGCGACAGCCAAACCGCCAAGGCCCAAACTGGCCATCACGCTCGTCAGTGACATTCCCAACTCAGACAAAATCAGCGCCGAGGCGATCGCAACAAGACCAATCCCGATCAGTTGTCGCAAAAGGGGCAAGACGCCGCGCAAACCAGGCCGGGCTTCCAGCCATTCGAGCAGGCGCGCTCGCGTCGTCAACACGTCGGCCACGCGCCACGCAATCCAACACACCGACACTTCAAACCCGATGCGAAGCAGGGCGCGAACGGGATGTGCGGCAAGCGGCGTCAAAAACAGAAGCGGCAAAAGCAGCCACGCGAACACCGACGAAAAAAGCAACCACAACGGCCCGCGTTGGCGTTCGATCAGGGCTTGGCCCGAGGAATGCGCGGACAGCAGTTTGCGCAAAATCGGTCGAAGCACCATCGACAACGCAATGCCACCCAGGCAGCTCAACGCGAGCAGCAGCGGAAATGCGATCCACTGCCAATACGCAAGACCGAGCGGCCCGTGCTGAAGCAATCCCTCGGGCAGTGTTTCCAGCACAAAGTGGTCCTCGAGTCGCTCGTACCATTTGTCGATGTTTTCGACGGTCATTCGAGCAAACACCCAGCGTCGATCGCGCGGCGCACGCTGTCGTTTCAGGCGCAGCGGGTCTGCTCCAAACGGCGTCTCGATTCGTCCGATGACATCGTGGTCCTTGAGGCCATCGTTTTGGTTGCCGCTGGGCGAATCGGAAATTTTTGCGAGGGCTTCGGGAGACAGGTCTATCCGTCGCTCCATCACAGCCGCGAGTTTTCGGGCCTTTTCCGCCGCGTCATCGACGTTCGAGGACGCATTCGGAATGGCCTCGGCAGCTCTGTGGTAATCGCCGGTTCTGGAGTAGGCGATGAATCGTTCGACCGCTCGACGGGGCGTGTCCAGGTCGTCATCGGAATCTCTGTCGTCTTCCACCTCGGAAGTCGAGCCGGCGACGGTGGGAATCGGCGGTTGGGTTGGCGCTTTTTCGGGTCCGGCGTGCGCGAACGGTTCGGAAAAAAGGGCCAAAAAGCTCGCAGACAGAACAAGGGGCAGCCAAGACCCCCAAAAGACACTTTTTCGCATGGTTTCTAGCATCCGAAACCGAACGCCAAACCTCAACGGAAACGCTTTTCTCGTCGGAAAATGCGCGCGGGCGATGACGGAATCCCCAAAGGCTTGCGATAGTGCTTTGCGTGCGTGGCAACAACGCTTCCTGCGATTTTTGGGTGGTGACTTCGTATTTCAATCCAGCGAAATATGAGTCTCGGCGACGAAACCATGCGCAGTTTGTAAAATCTCTTTTACAGCAAGGCGTGCCGTGTCTGACCGTCGAGTGCGCGCTTTTGGACCAACCGTTTGAACTGCCGCCGCATCGGGATGTGTTGCACGTTCGAGCCCAGTCGGTGCTGTGGCACAAAGAACGGCTCATCAACTTGGCGGTCGAGAAACTGCCGAATACGTGCCGTTTTGTGGCGTGGGTAGACGCGGATGTGCTGTTTGCAGACGGAGATTGGCCCAAACGAACGCGCGAGCTGTTGAAACAGCATGTCGCCGTGCAGCCTTTTGAAACGGTCTCATGTTTGCCCAAAGAGGCATCTTTCCCGAACGCTTTACCGACGCAAACGCAGGCGGGTTTTGCGGCCAAAGTGACGGTGGACAAAAGCGTGCTTCAAGCAGGTCGTTTCGATGCGCACGGCCACACAGGTTTCGCTTGGGCAGCCCATCGCACCCTGTGGGAAGAGGTAGGTCTATACGAAGCCTGCGTCGTCGGGAGCGCCGATCACCTGATGGCGCATGCGTTTTTGCTCGAGCCGGATTCGCCGTGCGTGACGCGACTTGTTGGAAAGGACGCGGCACATCATAGGCATTTTGTCAAGTGGTCGGCACGGCTGGCTGCGTTTGCCGAGCGGCACGGGCTTTCTGGCGTCGGCTTTGCGCCGGGTGTGATCGCTCACCTGTGGCACGGCGAGTTGTCCGACCGTCGGTATTTCGAGCGAAACCAGAAACTCAAAGCCTTGGATTTTGATCCCGAACGCGATCTGATTTCGGCGCCAGGTGAGCCTCTGCGTTTGCGTGAACCAGCGGGCGCGCTGGCCGATTTTTTGGCGGGCTATTTCGCGTCTCGACGAGAAGACGGATGAGCGTGGACTATGAGATTTGTGCGTGCGGTTTGGGCAGGCGCGAAAAGGCACGGCGTCTCTGCCACGCGGCGCGGGAAGCATCGACGAGCGAGTGCGCCAATTCCCAGGTTTCGTGCGGCGATTTGGGGACGGTGCGCAACGCATTTTGCAAATGCCGCGCGGCTTGCCGAAACTTGCCCTGCCCGAGCGCGAACGAAGCCCACGACAAATGCTGCGCACAACCGGTCAGCCGCGTTTCTTTGGGCAAAACAAGAGGCTCGGGCACGGGCAGGCCTCGACGGAGATACGTTTCGCGGACGACTTCGACTTTCAAGTCGGTTTGCTCGCTGGCGTGCGTGACGCAAGTGCTTTGAAAATGCTGTCGAAACCGAAGCAACGGCTCGGGCAAATTCGCGAGGGAACCGACCTCGGCGAGACGCAAAAACAGGTCCAAATCCTCCACGAGATCGTATTTGGCCCGATAGCCACCGATTTTTTCGACGGCGTCTCGTCGCATCATCGCCGACGGTTGCACCAGCGCCCAGCCGTAACCGCACAGAAGCTGCGCGTCGATTTCCGCATGTGTCAGGGCGACGGGCGGCGCTTTGATCGGCTGACCTTCTGGATCGACGACGACAATCGCGGAACCAAGGGCGACGCACTCGGGATGTTCTTTCATGTAGCGGACCTGCCTGGCCAGCCGCTGAGGGTGGGAGATGTCGTCGGCATCCATACACGCGACCAGATCGGCTCGGGCCATCGACAGCACTTGGTTGCGCGTGGCGACGATGCCTTCGTTTTTGCGCGACAAAAAACGGACGCGCCGATCTTCGACGGCCAATCGGCGCAAGATCATGGCCGAAACGTCCGTCGAACCGTCGTCGATCACGATGAGTTCCAGGTCGCGCATCGTCTGACCCAAAATGCTTCCGGCGGCTTGTTCGACAAAACCGCCCGCGTTGAACACGGGCATCATCACCGACACGACTGGTTTAGTGTCCAAGCTGTGCCTCCGTTTTGTTTTTCGACGACGAAACGACCCATTTTGAGAGCCGAAGGCCTTGTTGAAAAAGCTGTCGCGCAGCGATGTATAGACGTGGATGCTTTCGCAGGGCTTGCTCGACGCGCAGGAGGTCAGAAAGCACCTGCGACACATTCGGCGGCAAGCTGGCGTGTTGTTGTTGCAGAAACAAACTGCGCGACAGAAGCAACGCGGGCCACAAATCAGGCCGTGTCGCGTGCCGATACGCCTCGAGGGTGGCTTTCTCGGCGTCGAATGAAACCGGGCGATGGTCCGACGGAATGTTCGTCAAGACTTCGGGCACAACGCGCAGCGAGTAACCCGACAGGAAAAGCCGCGAAAGAAACGCGCGATGGTCGCAACTCTCGTCGGAAAAGAAGCCCGAACCGGCTTTGAGCACAGCCGTTTTCACCATCCAATCGGGACCTCCTGCGCAATCGCGAAAAAAACCGGCGGCGGCGCAATCGCCAAGAGGCAAATGACGCGCCACCACCGATGTGTTTTGGGCTGCGGTCCAGCCGTCGATCTCGTCGGTGACAAACGTGAAACACTCGGCACTGGATTGGGCGGCAGCGCGTCCAAGCACCGAGATCGCGTCGGGCCGAGCCCACATTCCAAACAGGCGAACGAAGGCTTCCGAGCGCGCTTCCGTTTTTGCCCACAAAAGACCCTCAGCCTCGGTCCAGGTCGGTTCTGTGCGAAATCGGACCTGGCCGGAACGATTCGGTGCCTGCGTCGGAAGATGCGTCGAAAACAGCGTTTCTGCAGCTTCCTGCGATAGGCCGACGAGTGCCCAAAACGATTCGGTCGGTTGTGGGGATAGGTGGGCAAAAGACGCAAGTTGTGCGCGCAGTTTTTCTCGACCAGCCTCGGTGCGAGCATCGGCAAAAACGAAAACAGCGACATCGCACGAAAGCGGCTGGGAAACGGTGTCTTGCGTGTCTTGTGCAAGTTCTGCGTGCCAGGCGACGACGCGCTGTTCGTTTCGCGTCGCGTCTTCGCTGGGTTTGGCACTCGCAAGACCGCGTTTCCAAACGTGGTTGAGTTTTGCGGCCAAACTCTCGACGGACAAGTCAAACAGAACCGTGTCCGCGTCTTCTTCTGCGACAAGCTCGGGAATTCCGCCGACGCGGCTTGCGACAAAGGGAATGCGGGCGTGCAAACATTCGAGGACGGTGTAGGGCGAATTGTCCGCCAGCGATGCCATGACAGCAACGCGACCTTCTTCAAACGGGGCGGCCAAGTACGCCAGCGCCTCGGCATGACTTTTGTCGGGCAAAACGGTTGTGCGAAAAGGCCATCTCGCGCTCCGTTCTTTCAAAAAATCCGTCGAGGCTTGGCCGGAAACGGTGCCCTCTTTCCCCAAAAACGTCACACGCAGGCCGGGCATCGTCGCTGCGTCCAATCGGTCGAGCGCGTCACAAAACAGCAGCAGACCCTTGCGCGGTTCCAGACGCCCAAAAAAGACGTATTCGCGCACAGGTTGCGGCGCAAAGTCGGGCTTCTTCGTCGGCGTCGGCAACGTCGGCAATGGGGGCACGAGGTTTTGCGCAACAAACGTGTTTTCTGGCAATGACACGCCTTGCGATTGCAAAAAGTGCAGCATGTATTGGCTGGGGCTTAGCACCACGTCGGCCAGCTCGATGCTTTTGCGTTCCAGGAAATCCATTTCGATTTCCCACAGCGCGTCGAGCGTTTCGTGGTTTTGCAGCTTGTGCCACAGAAGCGGACTGTGGGTGGTCACGCACACCGTCGTACCTTGGAACGCGAGACCGAGCCGCTTCGCGAGGCAAGAGTAGTAACCGCGCCCGTGCCATTCGTGAAAGTGAATCACGTCGAAGGCATGCTTTTTTAGCCACGCATACACCTCGTAGGAGCGGAACAGATGATCTCCGTCTTTGTAAGGCAATGTGGGCGGCGGTAGGGGAACCAGCCGAATGCCTTTTTGTGCGTAGTCTCGGACCCAATGGTCGAAGCTGTGCCGCTCGCTGTATTGCCCGGCGGAAAACAGGATGGTGACTTCATGCCCGGCTCGGTGAAGGCCCAGAGAAAGCGCGGTTTGCGCGGTTCCGATGCCTCCGTTGCGCGTGGGCCCGACGAGGTCGTCGGTCACAATGCACACCCGTGCGCGCTTTTTTGAGAGGAAGTCCGCGTCGAACAAAGGGAGACTTGGGAATTGAGACAGCGACGGAAAATGTTTCGGCATGCGCCCCGCTGGTAGCACAGAAACAAAGCCCGCCACAACCGATGTTTTCGCGGGCACGATTTCCGGGAAAGACGGAGTTTTTGGAAAGCTTGCCTTTTCATCGGGCCTTTGGGCATGCTGTTTGGGCGGCGTGTGGTACGCCGCGACGGCGCGCTGCGGTTTCGCCGGTTCGCTGTCTTGCCCGAGCACACCGCCAGGAGTTCGCCATGTTGAAGTTGAAACGGAGTCGCAACCTGTGGGCCTCGACAACTGCCCTGGGCTTTGCCCTGACCCTTTCCACGTTGACGCTGACCGGCTGCCCCGAAGATCCCGACGATCCCAAGGGCTGGGTTGGCAAACTCGATAACCCGCGCGAGAAACGAGAGGCGCTGCGACAGCTTGCTCGTTTGAAAGAGAAAGCGGAACCGGCCTACGAGGCGCTCGCGGCGCAGTTCAAAAAGACCCCCGACATTGATGTTTTGCGGACGATCGCGAAAATTCGGACGCCGAAAGCCATCGATTTGCTCGTCGAACAGCTCGATTATTCCGACGAGAATTACGAAAACGCCGTGGTTGCCGCGAACGGCCTGCAAGACTTGGCTGAGCGCGATGACAAAGGTCGCGAGGCTGCCAAGGGCGCGGTGAACGGGCTCAAGAAAGCGGCGGCCAAAAAACTCGCGCTTCGCTCCAGGGCAAACCTGGCGCGCATCGAGTCGATCAAGGCGCTGGCGGCGATCAAAGACCCGTCTTGTGTCGAAACGCTCGGGGAGATTTTGGAGACGAGCGCGGACGAGCAGGATTTTTTGATCAACAAAACGACAGCAAAAGTGCTGGCAGAGTTTGCAGACCCCAAATCGGTCAAATCGCTCGTGCGGGGTTTGTGGATGACGGGGCGCGGCAACGACATGTTCCAAGAATGTCGGTTGGGTCTTGTTCGCATCGGCGAGCCGGCGGTGGACAAGCTGATCGAAACGATGCAGCGCAAAAACACCGACGTGGAAGCCGACGCGAAGAAATACAAATTCGTGCCCGGCATCGTCGTTCAAAAGACAGCGATTTTGCTCGGGGACTTGCGCAGCAAAAAAGCGGTGCCGGCGCTTCTTTCGGAACTTCAAAAGAAAGACGACGGTTTGGGCACCGGGCCCGACGGCATGCCGGGCGTGTCGGGACACCAGGCGATTTTGCAGTCGCTTGGGCAGATCGGTGATCCATCGGCGACCAAGCCGATACTCGCGATTTTGAGCGACGGCAAACGTGATCCAAAACATCGGGCCGCAGCAGCCGAGGGGCTCAACATGCTCGGCGACCTGAGCGCGTTGCCCGTGCTTCTATCCATCGCGAAAACGCAGTTTCTGACGCCCGCGAAAAACAAAGACGAGATGCCCGAACTCGACACAAACAAGGCCACGCTCGTCGCATATTCGGTGACGCAAGCGTCTCGTTTGACCGACAAAGACGAATCCCCAGTGCTGGAGCCGATTTACAAAACGATTCCGGCGGACATCGTGGACATCAAAAAATACTTCGAAACGGCGATGATTCGCTCGAAGGTCGCCGCCGAGTGCAAAAAGGACGTGGCGTGTCTTGACAAGTATTTGAGCTTGCCTGCCGACGCTGAATCGAAAGTGGAAAACAGCCCGAAAGCCGAGCGAGCGGCGTTTTCACTCGCGCGGTTGGGTCATGACGCAGTGCCCATTTTGAAAAAACACGTCGGCCACAAAGACACTGCGGTGCGTTCAGCTGTGAATTTTGCGCTGACGAAAACGGCGACGAAGGCGGATGCCGATTTGCTGACGGCGCTCGCTGATCAAATCGAGAAAGACAAGACGCGCGACAAAGTAGGCCAGGCGCTCGCCGAAGAAGCCCGCATCACCGTCGCCATCATCAAGAACCGCTAGCAACGCCGCTTTCCCCACCCACTTTCTCCGTCACAGACTCGCCGTTTTCCCCTCTGACGCCGGCGTTGGCCACAAGCCTTCGGGCAGTGGCGCTGTCACCCGCACGGGTTTTCCCGTTTTCGGGTGCACAAACGAAAGCTCGACCGCGTGAAGCCAAATCCGCGCGTCGGGTGGGCCACCGTACAACGTGTCACCGCAAATTGGATGGCCGATCGCCGCAAGGTGCGCGCGAATTTGATGCGTGCGACCCGTCGCAAGAAACAAGCGCAAAAGCGACTCTGGGCCGTGATCGGTGTGACGTTGAGCTTGTTTTTCAAACCGTGTGAGCGCGAAACGACCTGCCTCGGGCTGGGTTGGCTGGGCCGGAAGCACGGTTTGGCGCAGGCCGGTCGCGCGGCCCGGACTGGGCGTTGCACGCGGTTTGCTGAGCCGCAAGTCGATGTTTCCCGACACGGGCGCGGAACCCATCACGCGCGCCGCATAGGTGCGTGAAAAACGCCTGTTCGCAAAAAGGTGGGAAAGGACACCGGCGACCTCTGCCGAGCGCGCAAGCAGAAGCACGCCCGACGTGTCCGCGTCCAGACGGTGCGGCAAAAAGAGAGGGCCCGGCGACAACAGCGACAAAACCGACGGCCCACCTCGGCGACTTGGCTGCGAGGGGAGCAACGGTGGTTTGTCCACGCACACCACGCTGTCATCTTGGAAAAGAATGTGCGGTGTCGGTGGGGCTGCGCGGTCGGGCTGCTCGAAAATGCGGAGGCGTTGCCCCGGTGTGAGCGGATCGGAAATGGTCCTGGCGCGACGTTCTTTGACAAACACCGAACCTTGCACAATCGCGCGTTCCGCCGCCTGCAAAGACCATCCGAGCCGCTGCGCCAAAAACGCGGCCAGCGTGTCTGGATCGCCGTCTGTCACGGTCAAAAGTCGTTTGCCTGACATCGTTTGGTCCTAGTCGACGGGCGGTTCTTTGCAAAGAGCGACGGCGATTTGGCCGGCGACGCGGGCATTGTGCAGCACGAGAGCAAGGTTGGCTTTTGTGCTTTGTGAACCAGTGGCCTCGGCGATTTTTGAGAGCAAAAACGGCGTCAGTGCCTTGCCTTTGACCCGCGCTTGTTCTGCCGCCTGCAACGCGGTTGCAAGTGCTTGTGAAACGAGGGCATCGGGCAAAGCGTCAGCCTCAGGAATCGGGTTGCACAACAGCGCGCCTCGGCCAGGAAAAAGCGCAAAATGCGAGCGCAACAGCGAGGCAGCATCCTCGGGGTTTTCGACGCGATGCAGCACGGGCAAACCACTTTTTTGGGTGTAAAACGCCGGAAAATCCGACGTTGCGATGCCAACGACAGGCACGCCGAGCGTCTCGAGCACTTCGAGCGTGGCGGGTAGATCCAAAATCACTTTTGCTCCCGCCGACACAACAGCAACAGGTTCTTGCGCAAGCGTCGTCAAATCACATGAAACGTCATGGGTGTCGCCTCGATGCACGCCGCCGATGCCGCCGGTCGCCATCACGGAAATTCCGGCGCGGGCTGCGGCCACCACCGTCGCGGAAACGGTCGTAGCGGCGTCCTTTCGACTGGCCAAGATCGGGCCCAAATCCGCCGCTGAAGCTTTGAAAACATGGGGACTGCGCGCGACGGTTTCCAAGGTATCGGCATCGAGTCCGACGTGAATCCGACCCGAAAACACCGCGATGGTCGCCGGAACCGCACCGGCATTGCGCACTTCCTGTTCAGCTTGCAGCCCGACCGCGAGGTTTTGTGGCCAAGGCAAACCGTGGGCCAGCAACGTGGATTCGAGTGCGACCACAGGCCGGTTGGCCGCAAGCGCGGCTTCCACTTCGCGCGACATCGCCAAAAACGGCAACCGCGAGCGCATCAATTCGGCACTTTCTGTTTGCTGTGTTGGATCGCCACGAGTTCTTCGCAGGAAAACGTGTAATTCGTCGCGCAGAAGTTGCAGCCGACCTCGGCGGTGCCCTCGAGGATCATCTCGGCGAGCTCTTGGTCGGACAGGCCGCGCAACATCGTTTCGACACGCCCGCGATCGCAACGGCAACGAAAGAACAAAGGCCGCTCATCTTGCACGACCAGGCCGTCGGCGGCCTTCCCGAACACCAGCTGCAAAAGCGAGAGCGGCGTCTGGGGGCCTTTGGAAAGCAGGTCGTACAGCTCGCCGCTGCGCAGCGTGTGTTGCGCCTCGCGAAGGTGCGCGAGCACGTCTTTTGGCGAATCGGGCATGGTTTGCAGCAGCACGCCGCCCGCCTGCACGATGTGTCCGTCAGCGTCGAAAATGAGCTCTGTTCCGAGCGCCGACGGGATTTGCTCGGACTGACGCAGGTAGGCTTCCAAATCCTCGTCCACTTCGCTGACCAAAAGCGACACTTGGCCCTGGAAACGCTCTTTGAGACCCACGTCGCGCACGACATGGAGCACACCGTCTCGCCCGAGCAAATCCGCCAAGCGTTGCCGCCGATTCATCGGTTTGTCAGCGCACGCAGCAGGCTCGATGGGATACCCGCGAATCGAGCCGTCATCGTAGGCATCGACGGTCAGACCTCGCAGCGGACCGCTGGATTGGATTTGAACCGTGACGCGCTCGCCGCCTTGGGTCAGCGTCGCCAAAAGATATGCGCCCAGAAGGCCTCGACCGAGCGCGCAGGCCGCTGCGGGTGTTGCGTTGTGTCGGCGCGCGGCTTCCTGGCACACCTCGGTGGCGATGGCAGCGACGGCCCGAAGGCGCAGCACGGGATGAAAAGCACGAATGAGAAGGTCAGACATCGGCGAGTGAAAGCCTCAAAAACTGCCCAGAAAGTAGCAACTTCTTCCCCACTTGAGCAGAAAACCTAGGGAAAGGACCTTCACGAAACCACCTTCTGCGACCTTGCGCCGGATAGGCACAGCGATGGATGGCAGAAGCAACAAGACAGGAGACCGCCGAGTATGCAAGACCTCAAGATGCAACACAGAGACCCCTTTTCCGCATTGCTTTCCGCAAGACTTGCTTCCCCCAACATGCCTTCTGCGCAGTCCCAACCGGCGCACTCTGTTTCCGCAGATCCGAATTCCATTTCGTGTCTGCGAGACGGGCCGCGCATTCCGTATGGCAGTGAAAATCACACCACTCTTTTGCTGCCCCATACCAAAGGAGTCCCTGTCTTGCAAGCTCCGTGGCTACTGCGCAGCACCGACGGTGAACACCGACTCTGTTGTGCAAAATTTCACATTGGGAGCGGGCCGGAAAACGATCTTGTGATCCACGATCGTTTTGTTTCCAAACACCACACGCTGCTGTCCGTTTCTGCCGAAAAAATCGAAGTACACGATCTCCAATCTCGGAATGGGACTTTTTTGAACGGGGTGCGGTTACAAAAGGGGGAGCTGCGCGAGAGCGGAGTGTTGCGTATGGGACAGACGGAATTGCAGGTGCTTCGGCAAACGAATCCGTCTGCGCTTGGACTTGTGGGGGACAGTCCGGCCATGGCGAAGTTGCGGGGTCAAATCACGAGCTTTGCGCCGTCTGGTCTGCCGGTGCTCTTGCTTGGGGAAAGCGGCACGGGCAAAGAGCTTGTCGCCAAAGCCATTCATGATCAAAGCGGTCGTTCGGGTCCGCTTGTGCCCATAAACTGTGGTGCTCTGCCTCGGGAACTCATCGAAAGTGAGCTGTTCGGACACGAAAAAGGGGCCTTCACGGGGGCAGCGCGTCGGCACCTGGGTTGTTTTGCAGAGGCCGAAGGAGGCACGCTGTTTTTGGATGAAATCGGCGAGCTTCCGCTCGATCTTCAGCCTCGGTTGCTTCGCGCTCTTGAAAACCACACCATTCGCCCAGTCGGAAGCAGTCGCGAGCTTCCCATACACGTCCGTATCGTCGCTGCGACCCACAAAGATCTGTCCCGCCAGGTGAGGGAGGGCCGTTTTCGCGCGGACCTTTTCTATCGGCTGGCCGGTTTGGTGATGGAATTGCCTCCGTTGCGCGCTCGGCGGAGCGACATTCCGCAGCTCGTCCGCTTTTTCGTGAACGAAGCGTCCGCGCAAATCCCCGGCCTTTCCATCGACGATGAAGAACTGGAAGCCCTGTCCGAGGCACCGTGGCCTGGAAATGTCCGGCAGCTCAAGATGGCCGTGCTCCGGGCCGCGCATTTGTACGGACGCCGACTCAAGGCCAAAGACGTGTTGTCTTGTCCGCAGCTTGGTGTGGATTCTTGGGATTCAGACGACGCGAAAGTGCCGATTTTGGGGCGGAAGCTTATCGACATCGAGCGCGATGTGTTTTCGGTGGTGTTGCGGCATACCAACGGCAACCAACGAGACGCCGCCAACATGCTCAAGCTGCCCAAATCGTCGTTTCACGATCGCGCGCGGCGTTTGGGAATCGTGACAAACCGTGCAGTCCAGATCAGCGTCGAGGAGTCTTAGTTAGGCGGGCGGTTCGGGACGTGTGAAAATGTGGCGAACAATCGCACTCGCCAACTTTCCGAGCGGCACCACGTCATGCACGACTCCGCTCGAAATCGCCGCCTCGGGCATCGCAGAAAGCACTGCGGATTGTGGCGACTCAACGATGACGCGGCCTCCAGCTTTTGCGACAGCGTGAACACCCAAAACGCCATCGCCAGACATCCCCGATAGAATCACAGCGACGACAGCCGGTCCCATGGCGGATGCACACGAACGAAACATGGCGTCAATGGATGGAACGTAAGTGCTCGGCGAAACATCCTGCGGTTCGGGCACACCGCTTTTCAGCGACCGACCTTCCCGATGCACGCACAGCGATTGATTTCCCGACGCAATCACCACTTCGCCCGGAACAATCGGCATGTCCAAGGCCGCCTCGCGAATCGGCCAGTCGGTGGTGCGGCGCAGGCGTTCGACAAACGCCGGCGTGAATTTGCCCGGCAAATGCTGCGTGATGAGGATCGAAATGGGCAAGCTCGGCGGAAGCGCCTGCAAAAGCGCGACGATGGCAGGCGGACCTCCGGTAGACGCACCGATACACACAACGCAACGAGGCAGCGACGACGCTTCAGCTTGGAGAGGAATGCCGTTCAACGCTTCTTCCGTTGAGCGCGTGCGCAACGTGTGGCCTTGACCCAGAAGTCGCATGCGGTCGGCCAGCGACGAGAGACGCAATTGTGTCGCTGCGCGCAACTTGCACAACAAATCCTCGCGGATGGGTTCCAAATCGGCTTGCGACAGGATGAGAGACGGTTTGGCGCAAAACTCGACGGCACCAAGTTCCAGTGCGCGGAAAACGCTTTCTCGGGTTGCGTGGCTCGAGACAACGACGACGGGCCTGGGTTGTTTGGCCATGAGCAAACGCAAAAACGCGAAACCGTCGAGTTTCGGCATCTCCAAATCGAGCGTGATCACGTCGGGGTTTTCGAGATGAACGACCTTGAGACCTTCTTCTCCATCTTGTGCCTCACCGACGATTTGTAGATCGGCTTGGTTTTCCAGCAGGCCGCGCAATGCCCGTCGAATGATGGGTTGGTCGTCGATGATTACGATCCGAATGGGTTTTGCGTTCATCGTCGTTTCCGATAAACAATTTCCCGTCCCAAACGGGTGGTTTCCAGCGGCGTTCGCTCGTCGAGCAGCGTTTCCGCATGACCCAAAAACAGATATCCGCCGGGAGCGAGCCCGTCACAAAGCCGTTCGATGAATTCTGCGCGCTTTTTCCGATCGAAATAGATGATCACATTCCGACAGAAAATTGCGTCAAACGGACCACCCACGGCGCTGAAGTCCAAAGACATCAAATTCAGCCGCACAAACGAACACAGCTTTCGCACCGATTCCAGCACTTGCCATCTGCCGGCGAGCGGTCGGAAAAACCGCTCTTGACGCTCGGGCGTCGTCTCGCGAAATGACGACGGGCCGTACACGCCGTGCCGTGCGATGCGAAGGGCACTGGCCGACAGGTCGCTGCCGACGATCTGCGCGTCCCAACCGGCAAAGAGGCCGCTTTCCACCACTTCGATCGCGATGGAATACGTTTCCTCACCGCTTGCGCAACCCGCAGACCAGACGGAAAGCCGATTCTTTCGAGGGCGCGACTGCTCGAGTGTAGGCAAAAGTACGTCTCGAAACACGTCCAGTTGGTATTTTTCCCGGAAGAAATACGTCTCTCTCGTCGAGAGCAACTCAAAAAGTTCGGCTTCCTCGGAATCCTCGGCAAAATCCGCGAGCGGTGTGTGGGAAGGTGCGACCAAATAAAAAAAGTACTCCTCGAAGGACGACAACCCGAGCGACTGCATTCGTTGCAACAGGCGGCGCTCGACAAGAAAAGCGGTCTCAGCGCCATACACCAGGCCGAAGCGGGCTTCGATGAATGCGCAAAAGCGCCGAAACAGGTCGGGAGAAAGCGTGGGTAAGCCGGGATTCGGCTGGGGCATGGCCGCTATTCCTGGGCGCTCGGATAGGCGGAAAGCGCCAGTTGTGCGGCCTGAGCTGCCGTCGGATTGCGATCCTGAGACCCGTATTTGAGAAGCGAATGAATCCGCGCACGCAAAGTCTCATCGACGATTCGCGCCGAGTGACGAAGGAAAAACTGAAACGCGCTCGTTCGACTGCGCGGATCGAGCGTCGGCAACATGTCACACAGCACCGAAAGCGAATCCAAACCCATCTTCAAAATCGCTTGTCCGGTCGTTTCCGAGACGTTGTTGTCAGCATCTCCCAATGCAAGCACCAGAGGCCGCAGCATTTCTTTTCGACCCGCCCAGCCCAAAAGTGCTGCCGTCGCCTGCCGCACGGGTGCATTGGCTTCCAAAAGTGCTCGCAGCGACGATCGCAGCGTCATTTCGTCCAGTTTTTTGGCGGATTCTTCGATCCGATTTTGTCCTGCTTCGTCCAGGCGTTGATGAAGTTGAAACAACGCAACCAACGCGGCTTCTCGCGCGCCTCGCGCTTTGTCGAGCAATCCCTCGACGAGAATCGGCACCGCATCCTCGCTATTGGAAAAACCGAGCGCCGTCATTATCGCGGGCCGCAGCGCCACCGCCTCTTTGAGCGGCACGACTTCCGCGAGCGAAAGTTGCACTTGCTGCCGATTGAGTCCGTCGAGCGCCGCCAGCACGACAAGCATGTCAGGACTGCGAAGGGCTGCGCGGAGTGCGGGAATGACTTCTTCCCTCGAAAACGATGCAAGTTGTTCCATCGCGGCGGCGCGCACATTGGCGTCTTCATCGACCAGCGCTTGCCCGAGCGCCGGAATGACGCGCGTGTCTCCATACGTCCCGAGGACATCGACGAGAACCTTTCGATGTTCTGGTTTTTCCGCGAGCGCCGAAAGCAGCGGGTCAATGCACACAGGACCCAATTTCATGACCGCTTCAATGACCGCGTTGCGACGGCCAATGTTGTCTGGCTCGCTCATGGCGGCAACCAGTTCTGACGAAAGAAGCGCCGTGTCCTGAAAGCGCAGCGCAGCAGCCACCGCTTCTTTGCGCACCATCCATCCGTCGTCGCCCATCGCGTCGATGAGCACACCGAGTAGTGCTCGGCGGTCCTTGGGATCGTCAGGTTGCTGCGCAATGTTTTGCAGCGCAGACAGGCGTTCTTGTTCCTCGCTCTCCGAACCTTCTGCGAAGAGGGCCCGAAGCTGTGCCAGGTCATACGCTTTTTGTTGCAAGGTCATGCTGTTTACGCTCCCTTGGCGGCCTGGTTGAGCCCCGCCAAGCTGATTCGTTCCGTCGTGCTCAAAATCGCGTCGAGGTCCAGCACCATCAGGATGCGGCCTCGATGATGGCAAACCCCGGCAAAATAGCGGGCATTTTCATTTTGCGTCAGAAGAGGCGGCGGCCTGATCGCCTCGCGCGAAACGCGCAACACGTCGGATACGCGGTCCACGATCATTCCGACGAGCCGCCCCTCAATGGGTACAATCAAGTACTTCCGCGCACGTTTGACTGCATGGTCCGCAAGCTGCTCGGCGGACAAAGGCGGCAAATCGAACCGCTTGCGCATATCCACCACCGGAAAGATCGTTCCGCGCAGCTCGACCACACCCTCGATGAACGCGGCGGCCCGAGGCACTTTGGTGATTTGCAGCGGATTGATGATTTCCTTGATCCGCATGATGTCGAGAGCGTATTCCTCGTCGCCAATTCGGAAACCGCAAAGCTGCACGATTTCGTCTTTGGGCTTGTCGCGTTCGGCGGCCTTGGGACCAAAACCGAAACCGCCCCGTATGGAACGACCGCGACTCAAAAGATCCTCCCCGAGCGCGCGACTTCAAAAGACAGCACTTTCACCAAGTCCAGCAAGATGATGATGCGCTGCGGTGCCGTCGTAATCATGCCCGGCCCAACCCGGACTTCTCTGCGCCCGGTGTCGTCCACTTCTGTGCGCAGTCGCCCGATTCCCTCGACAAATTCGGATTCTTTTCCAGAAAGCACCGTCGGTGGCTCAATGTCGATTTCGTGGATGCGAACCACTTCGTTCACCCGATCGACGAGCATTCCGAAACGCTCGCGCTCTTCCTCGGACATGACTTCCGAATTGGGCGCAGGTCGGCTGACGATCAAAATGCGCGATTTCGGCGACAGCGCGGCCTGACGCATCCGCAGACGTTGACGCAAATCCAACACCGGCATCACCAAACCGCGCACGGCGATGATCCCCGCAACAAAACTTGGCACGCGAGGTACCTCGGTCACGACGCGATGCTTGATGATTTCGCGAATGTGCTCAATGCCGATGCCGTATTCCTCTTCTGCGATGTGGAACGTCAGCACATCGCGCGTCACCCGCATTTCCCCCGTTGGGTGTCTTTGCCCACCGTCGTAACGGCTTTGCACGAGCAAAGGCTGCGGCATCACGCCACCTCCGAAATGCGAGGCATCGCTTCTTCAGCGACGGCGCGCACATCCAGAACCAACGCTGTTTGCTGCCCACCAAGTTCCGTCGCACCCGCGATTCCTGGAATCCCTTGCAGCGTCCGACCGAGCGACTTGATCACGATGTCCTGCTGCCCCACCAAATCATCCACCAACAGCCCCAGTCGGTTTTGCGCCAGCGCAACCACCACGACATACCCACTTTGCGGTTCCGGCATGTCCATGGGCCGCGCGAGCGAAAAAATGTCCTCCAGACGAACCAGCGGCAGCGTTTGATCGCGCAGCGTGATGACCTCGCGGCGTTCGATGGTGCGGATTTGCTTGTAATCCAGCATCAAACTTTCCATCACCGAGTTGAGCGGAATCGCATACGTCCGGCCCGCCGCCCGAATCACCAGCGCCTGAATGATCGCCAGCGTAATCGGCAACGTGATCGTCAGCCGCGTGCCGTGGCCCGGTTCCGAATCCACCTCGATGATGCCTGCCATGCGCGAGATGTTCGTTTTCACCACATCCATTCCCACGCCGCGCCCCGAGGTTTCATCCGCCACCGTCCGCGTCGAGACACCCGGCAGGAACATCAGCTCGTACATTTCGTGTCGAGTCATGTCGCGCGCTTGTTCTTCGGAAATTTGCCCTCGCGCGATCGCCCGCTGAACCAGCCCCTGCGTATCGATTCCGTTTCCGTCGTCCTCGATTTCGATGACAACGTGGTTGCCGCGTTGCTCGGCAGAAATCGCCACCGTGCCCGCCGCAGGTTTTCCGCGCGCCGTCCGAAGCTGTTGGTCCTCGATGCCGTGGTCGATCGCGTTGCGGATCAGGTGCATCAGCGGGTCCGAGAGCTCCTCAATGATGAGTTTGTCAAGTTTTGTGTCACCGCCCGACACCACAAAATGCACGTCTTTGCCGATGGCCTCACGCGACATTCTCCGCACGACCCGCGAGAGTTTGTCGAACACCTGCTGCAACGGCACCATCCGCACCGCCAAAATGCCCGCTTGCAGCTCGTCGAGCTTCCGAGTCAGCGCCCGAAGCTCGTCCTGAAGCGCCCTCGCCAGTTCCGCCCGCACGCGGTCTCGTCGCAGCTCGTCGTGAACAACCTGCATCCCCGAGCGGGTCAACGCCAGTTCACCGACGATATTCATCAACACGTCCAGTTTGCGGATGTCCACACGCACCGTCTGAGAAACGCTTTTTAACGTGTGGCCAGGCTCTTGTTTGCTGCCGCCACCGCCATCCCCGTCGCCCCCGTCGCTGTCTGTCGCAGGCGATTCTTTCACCGATTCGACTACGTTCCCGACGGAAACCGAAACCGGAGCAGGTGAACGGCTGTGGACTTGAGCTCGGGCGGCTTGGCCGGGCACACTGGCACCTACATCTCCGCCGAACGAAGCCGAACTGGAACCTGCCTGACGCCGCGCAATTTGCACCACTTTGGCCGGCGCATTCCCCACGGCACCCACGATCGCCGATGAGCTGTGCGACGAACCAAGAATCACTTCCAAATCGATCCGCTGCGGGTCCGTTCCCGATGAACCCGGCACGATCGCAATGACTTCTCCGACCGTTTTGAGCGCCGTTTTCAGAAGTTCCAGCTCGACATCAATCGAGACGAGCAGAAACGACCCGACGATGCGATACAGGTTTTTGCCTGTCCGAACATTCTCTTTCAGACGATGTTCTTCGTATTCCGTGAGCGCCGAAATCAGGCCGGGGTCCAATTCAAAATCGTTCGTCGTCGGTTCGCTGCTTTTTCCCGGTTTTTTCGCCTCGGGATTCGCCGCCCGGTTCACGCGATTCACAAAATCGTCCACCAGCGCACTCGGCGTAGACGCCACCGCCAGACCGTGATCCGCGACCTCTGAAAACATCAATTGGTAGTGCTCGATCGCCTCGAACAACAGGTCGAGAACGTGCGGCGAAAGCAACACTTTCCCAAGCCGCAGCGCATCCAGCAGGTTTTCCAAATGGTGCGACATGTGCAGCATCCGCTCGACGCCCGAAAGCCCCGCCAAACCTTTCAGCGAATGGACCGCCCGAAACGCACTGTTGATCAGATCCGGATCGACGCGAACGCCCTCTGTTGCGGGATCGCGCGCAAGGCACACGTCGGCGATTGCCAGCAAGTCTCGATTGAGCTGCTCTGCAATTTCCTGCGATTCAGACAGGAACTCGTCCCGTACTTTGTCGCTGCCCTGCTCTGCCATGGTTCCTCGGAGTCCCCCTTGTCAACGTCAACACAGACCAAAACCGCCTTGCAAAGCTCGGTGCTACGTCTTCTTTTTCGGTGCGGCCATCTGTGGCGCGACGTTAAAACCTGGCGCAGTCACCTGTTGCGCCAAAGCCAAAAGTGCTTCCGGTTGAAAGGGTTTGACCAAGTACGCCGATGCTCCCAACGCCATTCCCCGGTCCCGATCCCGTTCCCGCCCATCGGTGCTGATGATGATGAGCGGAGTCCCCTTGTGGAGCGGACTCTGACGCACATATCTCACCAATTCCAACCCGTTGATGTCCGGCATGTTCACATCCGTCACCACCAAGTGGAAGGCGTTGCTCGGCAAAACCTTCAGCGCCTCGAAGCCACTTTTGGCTGTTGTGACTTCGTAGCCTGCGGATTCCAGTGTCGCGGTGACGAAGTTGCGAATGGTAGGGGAATCATCGACGACCAACGCACGCAGAGAAGAAACCGTCATGGTACGTAACCATATCACTAGTCGAAGATTTTTTGGATTCTAACTGACAGATCTACGCATACTTAAATCGCGGGTTTTCAACGCACTATGGGGTTACGGTTCGGATTTTGGGCTGGAAGACATAGCCCACCGTAAACATCGCACCCAGGTACTCGTCGGTGACTGATTTCACCGGCACACCCGACCGGTCCAGGATGTTTCCCTCTCCCAAAAAAGCCAGTCGGTATTGTTCCCAAAAGACACGCGCTCCCAAAGACAAACCCCGATACACATCCACCTGCGCGCCGCCCTCCAGCCGCCACTGGAAACCACTTCCCTCGCCGTACGACTGGAAATTGTTGTGATTGCGCGCCCCCACCATGTCCCCATTTTCCGTGCCCGGACGCGACATCAGGCCCAACTGGAGGAGTTTTGTCGCCATCCCCCCTACACCCATTTGAAAACGGCGCGTGAAAAACATCCGTACATGCAGCGCGCCTCCCACGTACCGATATTCCGATGGAGGAATCCGCAGATAGTCGATGTTCCTCTTTGCTTCGGTAAGAAAGGAGTGTTGTCCGAACAAAAGCTCGACGGCAAAATCCGGGCGCAGCACACCATTCCACGGATTCACATGTTCCCGAAGTGCGATGTCATATCGACTTTCCGTCGCTGTGTATTCCCCCGATTCTGTTTGTCCTTGAGCCGCAACATGGGCAATCGGAGTCCAAAACGGCAGCACCAACTGCCCCCGAATACCCAACCCCGCAAGCCACATGTTTGCATTCGGCACAAGCGCAAACGGATGCACTTCAGCAGCAATTCCGAAACCGTGCGCTCCCGATCGACCGAAACGCAAATCCGAATTCTCGTTCGTCAAAAGCCGCGTGCTGTACAGATACCCAAACTGAATATCAAACGCTGCTTGCCACGGAGGCCGACGCAAAAGCAGTTCCTTTGCCTCTTGCGTCAACGGAACCAGCGACGGTTTTGCTTCGCTTGAGTCAAAACGGACTGGTTCAGCATCCTCTGCCTGTTGCACCGCTTTGGTTCCGCCCGAGGCCGGTGTTCCGCTTGCCGCCGGAGCAGAAACAGAGATCAAAGGGGCCTGCAACAGGGACTGTTCCACCAAAAGCTGCACCGACGAGACTTTCGTTTCAAACCACGCCGGTTGCAGAAGCGGTCTGTCCACCTCGAATGCAAGCTGTCCCAGTTGTTTTCCGTCGCTTGCATACACCCGAATGTTCAACACGTAGGGCGCTGTCGCCTGAGGGCCCTTTTGCGCCACCAATTCCCCACCCAAAACCAGCCGTGCAGACAGCCACTTTGACACCCCCGGAATGTCATTCCGTTTGCCCCGGTTTTTCACCCGCGCCATTCCGGTCCACAAATCCGGGGACAACAGACGATACGGCCTTCCCGCACTCTTTTTCGCCAGGGCTTCGTACACCACGCTTGCCGTAAAACTGGGTTCAATCGGTTTTTGCGGAGGCCCAGCCTGCTCGCGTCCATCGAACGGCATTACCGCAACCAGCGACGGCGTTTCCGCACGACTCCCGCTCGCTCCAAAAGCGAGCACAAGCCACAAGACCCACATCCACAGACTTGCGCGCCCACCAAAAAACAGACGGTCCATGTTCATCGAAGAAGACCCGGACACACTTCCGAGTGGGAACCATGTTGCCACAAAGTCCGCCTACGAAAACAGCTCCCAATTGTTCGGATTTTCGGTCTTTGTCAGCCGTCAATAGTCAATGCCATCTGTGGTCAGGTAGTCCTTGTCTACTTTGAAGGAGGGAAGGTACTCCTCTTTGTCCCACAGGTATACATAGTGTCCATAAATCGCCAGCAGTTTTTTCATATACTCCCGCGTTTGGGAATATGGACACAGTTCCACAAATTCATCCAGAGGCCGCTTCCCCTGTCGGTCCACCCACCGAGACATCGCCTTCGGTCCTGCATTGAAAGAGCCAGCCCCTAATGCGATTTGTCCTCGGTATTTTTTCAGCAAATGACCGATGTACCATGCCCCAAACTGGATGTTTCCTTCCGGGTCATACAGCACGTCGTCCGTGTATTCCCGACCGATGTGTGGGGCCACCCTCCGGCTTGTTGGAGGAATCATTTGCAAAAGACCAATCGCGTCTGCATACGACACATCAAAGGGGTTGTAGGCCGACTCCTTTTGCATGATCGAGTATAAGTAACGCGGTGGATTTTCTCCGCTTTGTCCGTGTTTTTCGATGAAGGATCGATAGGCCAGCGGATACATTGCTTCCCACATCGGCCTTGCTTGTTTGACCGCATGTGGATCTTTGCGCAGTGCCGCACTCCCATGCGTCTCTGCTAGAAGGTGTGGGCGACGGAAATTTTCCGATCTTTTGTACAAATCAAACAACACCGGCAAGGCGCGCGGAGCACTGTATTTCGACAACAAACCGGATTCCACCCGTGCCAATTCCTGTCCCGCTTCCGCCTTCATACCGAACGAAAGGAGTTCCTCTGTTCGCCGCAGTCGTTCATCTTCCAACACCTGTTTGTCAAACGGAAGGATGAATTCAGGCAAACCGGCTGCCTCTTTTCGTGCAGGATCAAGAAACAATGGAACCGGCTGTCCTGCATCGCGCAAACGCACCCGGCCGAGCATTCCATAGAACGAAAAGGGGTCCTGCTCTGCCAGTTTTCGCAAAACGGAGTATCCCTCCTTTTCCTTTCCCAATTTCAATTGGGAGACCCCAAACCAATACTGGCCTTTTTGCCCCGTAAGGCCGCTTCTTTTCCCCACATATTCAAAGGTTGGCAACGCCCCCGAATAGTCTCCCAGCAAGTACCGCGACCACCCAATATACCAACGCGCTTCCTCGGCAAATGTCCCGGTTCCGTACTTGCGGAGCGTTTCTTCCAGCCGCACGATCGCTTCTTGAAATTTGTTGCGGTTGTATTCCAACCAGCCGATCAAAAAACTCGCCTCTGCCGAGTATTTCGAGCGCGGATGCAGGTTCAACATCTCGCGATAACCCGCAATCGCATCGTCATCTCGATCGATCCGCGACAACGCCCTTGCACCATGAAACATCGCATCCGCTTGACGTTCCCCTGATACCCGTTTTGCAACCGAAAAGAGGATTTCCGATGCCTTCCCATAGTTGTGTCTTGACCGATACAGAGAAATTCCCAACCAGTAATCCACTTCATCGCGAACGAGCGGGGCCATGTCCAAAGGAAGGTCTTGGAGTTCCTTCACCGCTTCCGTCCAGCGACGGCTCGACAGCAGATTCTTCCCTCTTTCCAAACGCTCTGCCACATCCAATTTTGCTTCCCGATCCAATTCCCTCCATTTGATCAATGCAGCTTCCGCAAGCGGATGCGCCGGATACTCCACATACAACTTGCGCAAAAGAGATCTCGCTTCTCCCTTTTGAGTTTCACTCCCCTCTGGCCCTCCTTGTCCGCCCGAAAGGAGTCCCGCCAGATGGAACCGGACTGTTCCCACATCCACTCCGTTTTTTCCCTGCGAAAGCGCATTCCGATACGCTGCCTCTGCATCTTTCTTTTGGGACAGCAACCGGAAACAATCCGCCGCAAACGCCCGCGAAAGGGGAACAAGCGGAGTGTTCTCCACGTCCTCGACGGCGCGCAGATGAATCGCCGCTTGTCTGCAACCTTCCGGCTTGTTCTGTTCCTGCGCAAGTAGCCCTTCACTTTGGCCCAGCAAAAAGAACAAATAATCTCGGCTTCGATACTCCCGAAACGCATGTTTTGCATACAGGGACAGAAGGACGGAGCGCGTCTTTTCGTACTCTCCCGCACGAAACGCAGTGACCGCTTGCGCGATGGCCGTCCGTTCCTTGTCGATGGGTTTGGCTTTCCCCTTGCCTTTGGGACCGGCCAGCGCCGAGCCGCATACAAAAAACCACACCGTCGCACACAGTCCCGTCGCCCGCCAAAGAAAACTCGCTTTTTGCATCGTCGCCGATGATAACGCCATCGCAGCGCCGAATGTGCGCGCCGTGCTGTGTTACTTTCGGCCCAAACTCCAAACCATGAAGGCAGAGACAAGCTCAATGAAGACAAAATGGAACCTGTTTGCCCTGGTGTGTGGGTGTGTGTTTGCGCTGGGTTGTCCGCAAAAAAGCGCACCCCCAACGCAAGCAGAAAGCACCCCCAAAACAGCGGTTTCCCCGTCGCCAAAGACGGACGCAATCGAGACGCCGTGTACCTTGGAAACGCCGCTTGTTCCTGGTGTGCCCGGCAGTCCGGGCCATTTGATTCCGTCGCCCATCAATCCAAACGGGGCCAGCGAGCTGGCCGACCTGATGCGAACCATGCAGACGGATTTGACTGCGGCGCGCGAGGCCATTCTGAAGGGTGCTCCCGTCGGGCCGCTTCTTTCGCGTTTCCGAAAAATCCGTTGTTCGTGGCCCACAAGCGCCACCGATCGTGACGCAGCCTTTGATGCAAGGGCGCAAAGCTACTTGGCCGCCGTGCAAGCCCTAGAGCAGGCCCCGCCGCCCGAATCCAAAGCGGCCTATCGGCGTGTCCTCGACGGATGCCGCTCCTGTCACGAACAAAACTGCGCCGGTGCTCTCAAAGCCATCGACTCCCTCTCCCTACCCCCACCCACCCCGTAACGAATTCCGGGCGGACACCCGGCCTGGCCCCCGTGGACATTGCATCGCCACCCCCGTCGCCGCCATGAGCCCATGTGAGCCTCTGTGCGCCTCTGTGCGCCTCTGTGTGTGTCGAAATGCGGCCCGTTCACCGCGAAACCAAAAGGAGTTCTGGGCCTTGGGTGTCCAGGGGAGGGTCTTCCACGTCCAGGGTGGAAAGGAGGACGGTGGCGATGGTTTCCGATGGGGGGTCGAGTTTGGTGGGCTTTTTGATATGGGTGGGCGCAGGTTTGGGGGTCGGCGCTGGCGATGGAAAAAGACTCGTGCGCAGCGACGGCAAGAGGGCTCGCGGGACAAGACACGAAAACAACTCTTTTTCGCCCAGGGCGCGGCGAAAAGCCTCTACGGTCTCGAAATGCTCGAGCGCCGTTCGGGAGTAATAGGTCGGCACAGCGGGAGGAAAACCGATCACACACCGCCGCGCCTTTTCGGGCGCATGTCGCATCGACTGAATCAGCGTCTTGATCGTGTCGCTTTGGTGCAGCAACGGGTTGCTTTCCGAAAGCACCAGCACGACGGACGACAGCGCGGCGGTCGGAATCAAGAAACCCAGTCTCCCCATCCACCGCATCGGCGACTGCAAACCAATCGCAGCGGCGAGCGCAAGCGGAGGCAAAAGGAGTCCCAACCCTCGCGGCGGTGCCAAATCCCGCCCGAGCAACGTCAGCAGCGTCGAGAGCATCACCCACAACAGCAAAGGCCGCGACGTGCGACGCATCGAACCCAGCAACAAACCAAAACAAGTCGTCACAATCACGACCTGCCCGACATGTCGCCCAAAGTAGGTCGGCCCCTGCGCCCACACCGCGTAAAACGCTTTCCAAAACAGCGCTTTTTCGGGAACGCGAAACAGACTTTGCAGCGCACCTCCGTGCAGCCGCGACGCCGCCACCAGCAGCACCGTTCCGCCGAGCCACATCAGCCACACGCGACGTTTCCGCAACAGATACCGATGCGAAATCACGCAATCGAAAAAACCGAACAGAAGCCCAATCAGTCCGGCGCGTACATCGATGATCGCCGCCGCTCCGATTCCGAGCGCAGCAAAAAACATCGGCAACCGCCGCAGCGGCAACGGTTCCGGTTCTTCCGTCGCTTTGTGCATCGGCAGAATGTGCCGATCGAATTTGTGGCCATGCAGGCTGTGGCTGACCAGCGCCACCGTTCCCACCGACGCCAACGCCACAAAACTGTCAGGCAGAATCCGGTGCGACAGCTCGTAGGACAAGGGCATCGCCAAAAGACACAGACCCGCCAAACCGCCCGTGTTTCGTCCCACACCCGTGTCAATCGCGATCGCCAACAAGCACCCCGCCGCTCCCAACATTGCGAGCACTGGGGCAAGACGCAGCGTCGCCTCGCTTGTCCCAAACAGTTTGCAAATTGCTGCAATCGGCAACAACCCGAGCGGACCTCCCGTTGGTGGAGGCACATGATGAAACGCCTGGCCGATCGGCAATTCGCCGGAAAGAAGTCGCCGGACAAGGAGTGCTATTTCCGCATCCAACGTAGACAAACTGCCTGCACCCAAATCGACAAAATACAAAGCGATCGGCAGAAGCATCGCGATTGCCCAACCCAACACCAGACCTTTCGGAACGGGCAGCGCAGCGACGGCGTTTTGCACCGCTCCTACTGGATCGCGCAGCGCATTTTTTGTGACTTTATAACCGCGCCCCAGACCCTCGGTCAGTTTTTCCGGCAGTTTTCCCGGAAGGGCCGCCAGCTCGGCCAAGCGATCGCGGCGGCGTTTTCTCGAGACCGTTTTTGCCGTCGTGTCGCGCAATTTTCCGCTTTGCGGACGCCCAGACACCGGAACCCGTTTTCCCAAAGGCGCTGCCGAAGACGCCATGCGAAACGACCCCGAAGAACTCGGTCGCCGTCGCACACCAGGGCGAGACGGCGAAAAACCGTCCGGTTGCGAAGGATGCGAAGGATGCGAAGGATGCGAAGGATGCGAAGGATGCGAGGGTGACGACGTGGACCTTGCTTCATCCCCTGATTTGTCCGGTCGGTCTGCGTCGTTCACGGACCCGATTCTAAACTGAAAACTTGGCGCGACGGAAAGACCGCGTGCGTTGTTTGTGGCCCTCTCGCCGCGCGTCTGGAGTATAAGGAGCCTCTGTTTCTGCCACCCGATTCGGAGGTCTTTGTCCCATGATGGCTCTGTCTCGACGAGCGACGCTCGTTTTGTCGTTTTGTGGTTTTGGGTTAGCAGCAAGTTGCACGGATTCCCGTTCGGGGGATGCCGAAGTTGCGCGAGACACTGCGGATCAAAACAAAGTGCCCCCCGTCGAGGATGGCGCGACCCTCACGCTCTTGCCACAAGATCCGGTTGTGACGACCGATGGTCAGACGCCGTACGATCTGCTCTTCCGTGTCGAACGCGCGGGCAAGGACCTGACCCCCGAAGCATTCCTTTCGATCGATGACGAACGTCTGGGCCATTTTGAGGGGGCCAAATTCGTCGGAAATCCGAGTCAGGCTGGCAAAAGTGTCGTGCGCGCCCAACGCGGCGAGGAAGTCGGTCAAACCACGTTGACCGTGCGGCAAAAAGTCATCGTTCTTGTGCCCGGAACGTCCGCCGATGCGCCTTCCAAATTCGGTGGCTCTCCGTCGGCAAAACGCATTCCTGAAGTCGTCTATCCGCTGGCCTCTGCGCTGCTGCCTCCCAACATCAGCGAGCTGGAATTTCATTACAAACCCAATGAGGCTTCTCTGTTCGAGCTGCGTCTGTTGTCCGATTCCCTGGACCTGCGCATCTATTCCGGTTGCAACAAAGTTGGCGATGGATGTGTCGTCGTTCCCGACGAGAAAACGACCAAACTCATCATGCAGGCCGGGCGCGGAAAAACCATGTCCTTCACCATGCGCGGCACCGGAGCAGAGGGCGGAGAAGTCGGCACTTCCGTAAGCCAAGACCTTTCCTTTTCCGAACAGGACATGAAAGGGGGTCTGTACTACTGGGCCGCATCCATTGGTGGCATTGCGCGGTATGACTTTGGTTTGCGCGGACAGAAATCCGAGTCCTATTACGGACCGTTGCGCGCGGGCGGAATCTGCGTCGGATGCCACGCGATGAGTCGGAACGGAAAACGCATCGCCGTCGGCATGAACATTCCCGGCCCCGCACTCATGCGCGCCCTGGACGCAGGAAGCCGCACCAAACTGTTCGAGGTCGGCCCCGGTGTGATCGCAGGTTCCAATTATCAAGCGTTTACCAGCGACGGAAAATACTTGCTCACAACCGAGTATGGGGGTCTTGCCGTGCGCGATGGAACGACCGGAACACTCATCGGAAAAAATCCGAGTTTGCCGAGCGCCACGATGCCCGACGTTTCTCCCGACGGAAAAACCGTTGTGTTTGCGCGATCTCCCACACTCTGCATTCCGCCTTTGTGTCCGAATCTATCCACAGAAAAAGCGAGCCTGATGAAGGTGTCTTTTGCTGCGGATGGCACGTTTGGGAGTCCGGTCGATCTGGTCAAATCCGCTGGAGAAAACAACTACTATCCGTCTGTTTCTCCCGACGGAAAATACGTCGTGTTCAACCGCGCGGCAGGGGATTCCTATGATGCCGCTGATGCACAAGTCATGGTGGTTCCCCTTTCCGGTGGGAGTCCCATCAACCTGCCTTCTGTGAATGTGGTTTTGGGCAATTCCTGGCCCAAATGGAGTCCGTTCGTGCACCGGTTCAAAAACAAGAGCGTGTTGTGGCTGACGTTTTCGTCCCGCCGCCCGTTTGGAGTCCGTGGTGGAACAAACGCGCAGATTTGGATGCTCCCCGTCGAGATCGCGGCTCTTGAAAAAGGCCAATCCAGCCAGTATCCCCCGTTCCGTCTGCCGTTCCAGGAATTTGCAACCGGCAATCACATTCCGCAGTGGGTCGAGGTTGTGGATCGCGCTCCGTGCAGCGAAGCAGACCACTCATCTTGTGGCCCCAGCGAAGTCTGCATCGACGGCGTGTGCGTGCCCGCGATTCCGTAAAAAAACGCTTACAACTTCTTCTGCGAAAAACCTTTGCAAAACCTCTGCAAAAAAACTTCATGATGCAGCGCGTATCTTCCTTTCTTCGCAGCCGTTGGCCCCTGTTCCTATTCCTTCTGTGCGCCATCCTCGCGTTTCTCCCCGCGTTGCGCAACTTTCATCACTTCACTGATCGGTACGATTGGCGCTATTTCGATGCGCTTACAGAGATGTCCCGCCGAGCCGTCTTGTGGTATCGGGAGATCCCCCTTTGGAACCCCTACAGTTGCGGAGGAGAAGTAGGCTTGGCCAACCCCCAAATCCTGGATGCAGCACCCACATTCCTGTTCATTCTGCTGTTTGGAACGGCTGGTGGTTTCAAACTCTGTTTGGTTTTCTATACCTTCCTTGCGATGTGCGGAACGTATGTTCTTGCGCGAAAACATGGTCTATCGAACGCCTCTTCTGCCATCGCTTCCGTCGGATACGGCCTTTGTGGATATCACGCGCTGCATTTTGCGATCGGCCATGTTTCCTTTTTGGGAGTCACGCTGTTTCCGCTCCTTTTGTATGCATACGAGCGATCTTTGGATGAAATCGCGTGGTCGATTCCCACCGGTTTTGTGGCCGCGTGGATCGCTGTGCTTGGGGGAACTTTTACACCTGTGTTGGCTGCGGAACTTCTGTTTTTGTGGGCGGTTTCGTGTGCTGTGGAACGGCGATCGGTTTCCCCGTTTTTGGTTCTTCTGCCGGCCTGCGTCGTCGCCATTTCCGTGTCTGCGATTCGGATGTTTCCTGTGTTTGAGTTCATTTCGGATCATCCAAGACCCCCGTTTCTGCGAGCTCCTGACCGATCCAATGTGTTGCAAATCATCGCGGATCTGTTGTCCTTTCGCAAGTTCCATCCGATTCCGGGAAGACGCTATTGGTCGCACGAATACGCCGGAAAGTTGCCCTATGTGATTGCCCTGCTTTCCGCTGTGAGTCCGCTGGTGTTTTTTGCCTCGAAACGGAAGGCCTCTGCAACCGGAGAACCGTTTGTTCAGAGACTCCTTTTGTTGGCTGTGTTCGGTTTGCTTCTGTCGATGGGAAACTTTGCGTCGTTTGCGCCGTGGTCTTTGTTGCAAAAACTTCCTGTGGTTCGGGATTTGCGCGTTCCTTCTCGGCACCTGATTTTGCTGACCCTGCCTCTGTGTCTTCTGTCCGGTGTTGTATGGGATTGGTTTTGCGCAAAAGTGTCGTGGTCTGAAAAGACTCGGTACCTTGCATCTTGTGTCCTCGTGGTAGTGGGTGCGTGCGATGGGATTGCGTACACGGCGTTGCAATATCAGCCTGCCCAATTCATCGGAATGCGGCTCCGTTTGGAAACACCTGTGTTTCATGTCCCTGTACGTACGCCTGAAAAACTTCCCCCCTTTTCGTATGTGAATCGAACATGGAGTGAGATGCGCGACACCTTTTTTTTAGGGCACGGGTCCGTCGCTGGAGGTCCAGTCAAAGTGGGTTACGATTGTGATGAAGTGGCCCCTTTGCAACGTGCGGAACAGATCGATGCGGGACCGGTTCCGCAAGAAAAACTGCAAGATGAAACGGCGGGCCAGATTCTGTCTTCTGTGTGGTCTCCCAGCCACCGCACGATCACGCTGGACTTGCGCGAAAAGACGACGCTCCTACTCAATTCCAATTGGAATGAACACTGGAAAAGTGATCGCGGAAAAGTCATCCGACACAAAGGACGGCTCGCTGTGGATTTGTCGGAAGTACCGCTCGGGCAACAGCAAATCCGTGTGTACTACAGACCCCGTTCCTTTGTGATCGGCGCTCTCCTTTCCTCGATCGCGTGGCCCCTTTGTCTGGCACTATGGCTCCTTTTCCGACGGAATTCCTACAGATAAAAGGGGGAATGGAAACGACGCAGCAAATTTACGATTTGTAGTTTGCAAATTGCAATGAATAGCCCCGAACAGCAGCAAGACCTCTTGAAGGACAACAGGAGGCTGCCCTATGAAAGCCTGGGGGTGATCATCTGACAGGAATGGGGGTTCTGTGTGGGTGGTTGGGGGATGAGAAATTTGTGACAGAATGTAGGAAACAAATTTCGGCCAAACGAGTCTCAACAGACAAGAGGAAGGGAGCATTCAATGCGACGATTTTTTTTCCGATCAGTGCTGTGTGCAACTGTCTTGACCGCTGTGATCGAGGTTCTTTCGCCTTCTGCGGAGGCTTGCGGAAACGTGGTTTCTCTGTCGAAGAACGTCGCTTCACAACTCGTGGCCCGCGCGGAGAAGGCACTTTCACAGGGCAAACCTGCGGAAGCGTTCGACATCTTGGATGAAAAATTGCGATCGCACTACGGACTACGAACAGAGGACCCGACCCTCACGCGGAAACTTCAGCTGATCTATTCCGTCGCGTGTATCCGATCGTCGGATGCGAAGGGAATGGAATACGGCACGCGAAGTTTGAAGTGGGCGCATGAAAGCGATCCAAAAAATCCGATCGTTGCCGCACGGTTGGCAGAGGCGATTTCCCGTTTGCCAGCAGAGACCCCCGAAAAAGCAGAACAAAATCGGAAGGAGGCGCTCGCGCTTCTGGAACCGCTCGCAGAAAAGGACCTGATTGTCGATGCTGACGCGTTTGCGACCCTTGCTCGGCTCAAAAAGCAAAAGGGGGATGACGGGGGAGCAAAAGAGGCGCTCGCACGGTGCGCAAAAATGTCGAAAAACCCCACTGTCTGTTCGGATGCGCCGTGGCCGTCTCCTGCGCCCGATGGAACGCGCACTCCGTCAGCACTGCGTACGCGGCGCTTCCATCCAATGGACAGCGGAATCGACCTCTAGATTTACCTTCGTTGGCGCGGTGCAGGAAAGCCTGGCCCGTTTGGGAGACAACATGTGGAAGACAATGGCCACATTCCTTTTGTGTTGTTTGGGTTCTGCCCGCGCGGAAAAACCTGCGGAAAAGCGTGCGCAGAAAACAGAAGGAATGCGACTCCTCGAAACGTATCAGTGTCCTCGCTGTCATGAAGGAACGGGGCTTCCTGCTGTGCGACAAGAAAAGCACTGTGTGTCGTGCCACCAATCGATCTTGAAAGGGACGTTTCCGATTGATTCTGCGACGCTGAAAACGTGGCAAAGTCACTTGCACAGTTTGAATGCAGCGCCTTCTTTTGTCGGAATCGGAAAGCGTCTTCGGCGCGATTTTGTGAAAGATTTTTTGCTCCGTCCGTACGATGTCCGTTCGGGGCTTCCGGCGATGATGCCTCGCTTGGGAATCTCGGAAACACAGGCCGCAGCGATTGCACAGGCTTTGATTCCGCATGAACAACTTGACCTCCCAAAGGGTGATGCAGAGGCCGGACGCAAGTTGGTTGCAATGCTCGGTTGTGCGGCTTGTCACAACATGGGCGGTTTTCCGGGAATGGAAAGTGCGCAAAAACCGGCTGCGTTGCGAGCGGCGTACGATGCACAAACGGTTCTCCCATTGGCCCCTGATTTGCGTTTTGTGCGGGATCGGTTTCAGCCGGGAATGCTCGCGCGATTTCTTTTGTCTCCCAAAGACATCAAGCCAGATACGCCGATGCCTGCTTTTGGCTTGAATCCAACGCAGGCGACGGACATCTCGACATTTTTATGGACTGCGCCGCTGTCTCTTGTCGCCAAAACACCGATTCCCAAACGACTCCCAATCCTGGAGCGGAAAGTGGGTTTTGACGAAGTGAACGAGCGCGTGTTTCGCAGAACGTGTTGGCACTGCCATTCGACACCAGCGTATGCGAACGGGGATGGAGGACCGGGGAATACAGGGGGCTTCGGTTTCAAAGGGAGGGGGTTCAATGTGACAACGTATGCAGACATCGCAAGCGGCAGACTGAATGATCAGGGGGAACGGGAAAGCGTGTTTGCAAAGCTTCCCGATGGCACTCCGTTGCTGCTCAACGCGCTGCTGTTGCGACAAAAAGAAGTGGCGGGAGAGATCGATCCGAAACATCGAGGAATGCCGCTGGGGCTTCCCCCTTTGACACCTGAGCAGATCCAATTGGTGGAAAGTTGGATCGCACAGGGCCGACCGGAATAGCGGAACTGGAGGGAGAAAGGGAGGAACGGGGAGAGGGTTATTCGCCCTCGATGCCACCCGGTTTCAGGTTGGTTGTCACCAGGCCCAAAAGTTCGGACGACAGGGCGACGATTTGTCGGGTTTCGTACCCGTTCATTTTCAGTTCACGAAAAATCGACTTCGCGAGGATTTTGATCGCTCGGTCACGTTCTCCCAAAGACGCATGGCTCATGTCGGGCTGCTCCTTCGGCTGTGTAGCGGTGTTTTTGGGGGCTGTTCCGGCTTCGGGCCGGGAACCAGGTTGGCCGCTTTGCTCTGCATGGGGCGCGCCAGGCTTGTGTGCCATGTTGTTGCCTCTTGTCCCTGTGAGTTGTCGTCGCTGTGCTCGTGTGGTGCGAACGTGCGAAGGCTCAACCATCGAGTGGCTTCAGACGCAGAAGGTGCGCACTCGGTTTCGCACCAAGACCCGCACTGCGAAGTCGTTTACACGTCTAGACCACGGCTGCACTCCGACGACAGATTTTTGCGACCTTTCTTTTCACATATACCTGGGCATCCTGACAAGCCGTGCAGTTTGTCCGACGAGAAGCTTGCTGCGCCATTTTGTTTTGTGGTAGTCGCTGCGCTATGGAACCGTCGCCCAACACGCAAAGCAAACCTGTTTCGACCTCCGTCTTGTCTGAAAAGTACGATCCGCAAACCCTCGAGCCCCGTTGGCAAACCGCGTGGCAAACGCAGGGTGCTTTTTGCGCGCCTCCCGCGATTGCGCCGTCAGGAACTCCCGATCCGAGGCCCAAGTATTTCATCATGGAAATGTTCCCGTATCCGTCGGGGCGACTGCACATGGGGCACGTTCGGAACTATTCGATCGGGGACGTGCTGGCACGGGCACACCGGATGAAGGGCCACCGCGTGCTGTATCCGATGGGTTGGGATGCGTTTGGTTTGCCGGCAGAAAATGCAGCGATCAAAGCGAAAGTGCATCCATGCGATTGGACGCGGGGCAACATCTCGTCGATGAAGGGGCCGCTCGGGCGACTTGGGCAGTCGTATGACTGGGCGTTCGAGCTTTCGACGTGCGAGCCGGAATACTTCGTTCACGAGCAGCGCATTTTCATCGAGATGTGGAAGCGGGGCCTCGCGTATCGGAAGGGCGCTTTGGTGAATTGGTGCGGTTCGTGTGCGACGGTGCTCGCGAACGAACAGGTCGAGGACGGGCAGTGTTGGCGTTGCCAAAGCGTGGTCGTGCAGCGCGAGCTGGAACAGTGGTTTTTGCGCATCACGGATTACGCCGAGCAACTTCTGTCTGACATCGGGCAGCTTCGCGGCAAATGGCCGGACAAAGTGCTGCACATGCAGGAAAACTGGATCGGTCGGTCGGTTGGGGCCCGCATCCGTTTTCCGCTCGAAAAGGCGGTGGGAGACACGACGGAGATCGAGGTGTTCACCACACGACCGGATACGCTGTTTGGCGCGACGTTTTTGTCGATTGCGGCGGAACATCCGCTGGCGCTGCGGTTGGCCAAACATTCGCCGTGCGAGGCCGAGGTCGCGGCGTTTGTGAACAAAGTCCGCGCCGAGGACAAAACGCGCCGCGGCGCAGACGATTACGTGAAAGAGGGCTGTTTTACAGGCGCTTATGTCAAAAACCCTGCAACCGGTCGTCTTCTGCCGATCTACATTGCGAATTTTGTTTTGATGGATTACGGCACGGGCGCGGTGATGGCGGTTCCCGCACATGACCAACGTGATTTTGAGTTTGCGAAAAAGTACGCGCTGCCCATCGAAGTCGTGATTGAACCACAAGGCACGACGCTTTTGGCGCACAACTTGACCTGTGCGTACACCGAACGCGGCGTGTTGGTTCAATCGGGCGCGTTTTCGGGGCAAGACAGCGAGGCGGCAAAACAAAACATCACAGCGTGGCTGGCCGAGCGTGAGCAAGGGGGACCCACGATCTCCTACCGTTTGCGCGACTGGTTGGTGTCGCGGCAACGGTATTGGGGATGTCCAATTCCAATGGTGGAGTGTCCCGTACATGGATATCGGCCCGTTCCCGACGCAGATTTGCCGGTGCTTTTGCCGAGCGATATCGAGTTTGTGCCGTCAGGACAGTCTCCGCTCGCGACGCATCCGACGTGGAAAAACACGACCTGTCCAACGTGCGGAGGCCCGGCCCGTCGCGAAACGGACACAATGGACGGTTTTATGGAATCGTCGTGGTACTTTTTGCGATACACGTCGCCGCGTTTTCAGGGCGGAATCCTCGACGAGGCGGGCAAGACGTTTTTGCCAGTCGATCAATACATTGGCGGTAGTGAACACGCGACGAAACACCTGATTTATTCGCGGTTTTTCACGAAGATGCTGTCGGATTGGGGTGTGCTCCCAAAAACCTTGCGCGAACCGTTTGTGCGGCTTTTGACGCAGGGCATGGTGCTGAAAGACGCTTATCGCTGTGCAGAACACGATTATCTGTATCCCGAAGAAGTGCAAAACGGCTGTTGCGTGAAATGCGGAAAAGAAGCGACGCATTTGCGCCAGATGAAAATGTCCAAGACCTTCCGCAATGTCGTTGAGCCGATGGCTCTGATTGAAAAATATGGAGCGGATACGGCGCGGCTGTTCTGTCTGTTCGCGGCCCCGCCGGACAGCGTGCTCGAATGGAGCGACGCGGGCGTGGAAGGGTGCAGCCGCTTTTTGGGGCGGATCTACCGTTTGGTGCAGCGTTACCTGGCTCTGCCTGGCGATTCCTTGGCGAAACCGGAAAACATTCTCCGGGTCAAGGTCCCTGTGCCTGATGCCTGTGTGGCGCTGCGCCGGTTTACGCACAAGACGATTCGGCGCGTCACGACAGATGTGTTCGAGCGGCAGCAGTTCAACACGGCGATTGCGGCGATCATGGAGCTCACGAATGCGATTTCGGATTTCCTGGGGTCGCAAACAGAGGACTCTGCGGCGCTGCGTGAGGCCATTTGTACGGCGGTCCAGCTTTTGGGGCCGCTTGCCCCACACATCGGCGAGGAATTGTGGCAGGCGCTGGGTCACACCGACTTGCTCGCGCTGCATCCGTGGCCTGTGTTCGACGAGGCCGCCGCGCGCGACGATGAAGTGACGGTGGTGGTGCAAGTGAACGGAAAAAAACGCGCCGAACTGACCGTACCAGTCGGTGCCGAAGAACCCTTCGTGTTGCAACAGGCGCTCGCGGAACCGGGCGTGTACCCCTTCACCGCTGGGAAAACCATCAAAAAATCCATCTACGTCCCAGGCCGAATCCTGAATTTGGTCGTGGCCTGACGGGTGCGAGAACGCGACGCTTGACTTTGGTGAAAAAAACTGGCTCTTGGAGGGTCGCTTTGCCCATTTCGAGGCCGCGCGTCTCGTCAGAAAAAAGGGCTGGAAGGAGGTGCTTGCGATGATTGGAAAGCCACTCGAAGTTGAAGTTCGTGACAACCTCGAAAAGGCCATGAAAATCCTCAAACAGAAAATGTCGAAGGAAGGCATTCTGCAAGAGGTCAAGCGCCGCCGTTTCTATGAGAAACCGAGTGTCAAAAAGAAGCGCAAAATGCGCGAGGCTCGAAAACGTCGTCGTCGTGAAATGAAGCGGCGGGGTTCCCCTCCCGTGATGGCGCGCTAGCCCGTTCCCCCCTTTCCCCTCTGTCCCGATTCCCCCTTTCCTTCTCTTCCTATTTGCGCGGGTCTTGCTTCACGCGGCGCAGGTAGGTTCCGTATTCGCTTGAGCCGTAGCTTTCGGTGAGGCGTTCAAACTGCGCTTCGTCGATGAAGCCTTGCGACAGCGCGATTTCCTCGAGGCAGGCGATTTTCAGGTCTTGCCTCTTTTCGATGGTTTGCACAAACAGCGACGCCTGTAGCAGCGAGTCGTAGGTTCCGCTGTCGAGCCACGCGACGCCGCGCCCAAGTTTGTGAACCTTGAGCCGTCCTTGCGAAAGGTAGGCGCGATTCACGTCGGTGATTTCCAGTTCGTTCCGCGCAGAAGGTGTGAGCGTGCGCGCGATCTCGACGACGGACGCATCGTAAAAATACAGCCCGGTGACGGCCCAGTTTGAAGTGGGGTTGCGCGGCTTTTCCTCGATCGATCGCGCGTGGCCTGCCTCATCAAACGTGACGACGCCATACCGTTCGGGGTCGTACACGTGGTAGGCGTACACCTCTGCGCCGTCGCGCAAGTCGGCGGAGCGCCGCAGGTCGGCAACCAGATTGTGCCCAAAGAAAATGTTGTCGCCCAAAATCAAACAGACCGGGCTGTTTTGCACAAACTCGGCACCAATCAGGAATGCCTGCGCAATCCCGCCCGGCTGCGCCTGTTCCGCATAAGACAGCGCGATGCCCAGGTCGCTGCCGTCGCCCAGCAAGGCCCGAATCATCGGCAGATCCCTGGGGGTGCTGATGATCAGAATGTCGCGAATCCCCGACAGCATCAGCGTAGACAGCGGATAAAAAAGGGTCGGTTTGTCGTAGACGGGCAAAAGCTGTTTGCTCATCGCTTTCGTCAGCGGATACAGCCGCGAACCACTTCCTCCCGCCAGCAAAATCCCTTTCATGCAAGTTCCTCGGCGCGCATCTTAGGGGACGGTGCAGGGGGAGGGAAGACGGATCTTGGGGGCGTTGGGGCTTGGTTTTGGGGTGAAGCCGCGAAAAAGGGGCGCAAAGGGATGGGCGAGGCGCTGGACCCGTTGGTCGCTGCGAACGACAGTCTGGCGGACCTCTCGACGGAGGTGGGGCTTGGGGCCATTTCCGTGGGGGCGCGGGCCATTCCCGTGGGGGCGCGGGCCATTCGCGTGGGGCTTGGGGCAATTGGCGTGGGGGCGCGGGCAATTCCCGTGGGGCTTGGGGCAATTGGCGTGGTTGCGCGGGCAATTGGCGTGGGGCTTAGGGCAATTGGCGTGGTTGCGCGGGCAATTCCCGTGGGGCTTGGGGCAATTGGCGTGATTGCGCGGGCAATTCCCGTGGGGCTTGGGGCAATTGGCGTGGTTGCGCGGGCAATTGGCGTGGTTGCGCGGGCAATTCCCGTGGGGCTTGGGCGTTTTGTGAAAAAGCTCGACGGAAATGTGGGGATTGGAAGTTTTCTCGGTGGTTGCGTGTTTTGTGCTACAAGGCACGGATAGGTCCGACCGTGTGTACCCAAGCACACGCGCCGAGCTTGTTTGGCCCAAACCAACCGACTGCGTTTTCAAAAAAGGAGAGACCATGTCCAAGGAAACCGATTTTTATCCTCGTCGGGATGCGGAGCAGGTGTTGTGGCTCAAGACCTTTCGGGGGAAGGTCGAGGCGCATTTGAAAGCAATGGGGTTTGACGCGAAACGGGTGAAGGGGATTGTGGACGAGATCGATGGGCTCACGGGGAGTTTTGAGGCGAAGGACAAAGCGCATGCGACGTATCAGGCTCAGGTCGCGGCGCACAACGCTTTGGAGGAAGCCGCCGTCGCAGACTTGCGCGGGCTCGTGCGGGAAATCAAAGCTCATCCGGGGTGTACGGACGCGATGAAAGCGGACCTGCAAATCGAGGCGTCGGGCGGGGGAACGGCCTCGCAAGGGAACAAGAGTCCGAGTCTGTCGGTCGAGGCTCAGCCGGGTTTTGTGCGGCTGTCCTTTCGCAAGATGGGCTTTGACAGCGTGAACGTCTACGCGCGGCTTCGCGGCGAGAGCGCGTGGCATTTTGTGGCGCGGGACACGCATTCCCCGTACAACGACCACCGCCCCCTCGCGACGCCCGGCGTCCCCGAAGTTCGGGAATATCGTCTTGTGGGCGTGGTCAAAGACGAAGAACAGGGCCTCCCCACGGACGCAGCCAGCATCGCGGTGGGACCTGCCTGATTCGCCCCAAGCCAGTTCCCGTCCAGAAACGCCGCCCGAAGGTTTTTCCCTCCCAATCCCGCAAATCACACACGTTTTCATGTTTGTGTTGGCCCTGCGCGCAACCCACCACGCCCGCGCCAAAACAAACCCCCCAGGCGCAAACGACCCAACACAGACCCACAGGAGACGAAGTTGTTTGGGTGACAGGGGCGCTTTGGGGGGAGGGTTTTTGCGGGGGCGGTGGTGCAGGGGGCGCTTTTCGGGGGGCGGTTATTCGATGGTGATGTGCGAGCCTTCGACCCAGGTCTTGTGTTCGCTCGTGTAGTACAGGTAGGCCGTCGAGGCCTGCGCCGTGTAATCCCCCGGCACCGTCGCCAGCAAATCCAGCGGCAATTGCACCTGCTGCTTCGGCTGCATGTGGCGCAGATACAGATTCACTTGGCGCGGGCGCGTCTCGTAAAACCCGATGAGCCCCTTTTCGCGCAGTTCTTTGAGCTGCCACGTCTGGAATTGCAGACCGCCTGGAATTTCTACCCGCGCGAGCGTCATCGGCAACCCCTGGTCGGTCTTGTTCGTCAACGTGACGTGCAGACGCACCGATTCGCCGAGTTTCACAAGGTTTCGCTCGAGCCGCGTCGCAAGCTCGACTTTGGTCTCTGCGCTCGTTGCGGGCTGGGCCGACCGATACGTCACGCCCAGGCTGTACGGCAGCGCGGTTTGCCCGGTGTGTCGCAGCTCGACGTGGTTTTTGCCGGCGGTCAGGTGTTTTTGCAGCCCGGCGAACACGAGCGGCTCCCGATCGCCCGGTTGATAACTCAGCGAACCCACGTCTTTGCCGTTCACGACCAGCGTGACCGTGCCGGGCGTTTGGGCCCGCGCCCGCGACGACGCATACGCCGTGATGGCCTTGAGCGCGAGCACCGTGGCCTGCGTCGCCCCAAACGCGCCGTGGCCCGACCGCTGTTTCATCAGCCACTCCATGCCTTTTTCCACCGAATCATCAAACTGCCCCGTCTTGAGCAGCCCGAGCACGGCGAGCGACGTGGTTTCGATCTGCAAATCGCGGCCTCCCGACCGCGTGATGCTGTGCGACGCGCCTTTCCACGCCCCGCCTGCGTCTTGCAACGCGACCAGCCGTTTGGCCGCCGCCAAACCCGCGTCTTTGCGCCCCGCATTGAGCAGCGTGTTCGTCGCAAGCGCCAGCACATACGTGTCCCCATTGGACCGAGAGACCTGTTCTTGCTCGTCGATTTCGCGCTCGAAACCGCCTTGCTTCGCCTCTGTCACGCTGTACGTGATGTAGGCGTTGGTCACTTGCGCATTCGCTGCGCCGAAACTGTCCAGCGCCTGCCCGTTCCGCAAAAAGCCGCCTTTTCCGTCTCGGCGACGCTTCAGCCACTCTGCCGTGCGCCCGATCATCGCGGACGAAACCTCGGGATACACCTGTTTCATGTCCGTAAATTCGGCCAGGCCGTACGCCGTCAGCGCCTCGTGGCCCGGCGTCGAACCGAACCATTCGTAGCCTTTGGTGGGCGTTTCGTATCCCGTCAGCAACTTGTATCCATCGCCGAGCAAATGGTGCGCCCGCGACATCACCCTGGGCGAGGCCACCTGCGCCGTTTTGAGGTAGCGCAAAATCATCACGTTCGGATAGTTCGTGCTCGACGCCTGTTCAAAACATCCGCCCGGTTCGCTGAGCATTCCATCGAGCCCGCCCACCAACGTCGAGACCGCGCTCGTGTAGATTTTCAGGCTCGCTTCCGACGTGCCCTCCATCAGGCCCGCCAGCTCGAAGTCATGCGCGACCTGGTCTTTCAGCCGGCCCGATTTGGAAATGGTCTGCGGGAAACCGCGCGGCGCGACCGAAAGTTCGCGCACAAACTCGTCGCGCAGCCCGCCCGCGTCCGCCACGAATTTGACCTCCGTTTTGCCTTTTTTGCCGACGACCGACAGCGGATAAAACAGCGTGTCCCGTGCCATCGGCGCAAGCTGACCCTGCGCCCGATCGACCGGTTTTTCGAGTTTCAGCAGGTTCCCAAACACCGCTTGCAGACTCACCGCCACCTGTTGATCGCGCTCGTTGGCCAGCACGAGCGGCAGCGCAATCCGGTCGCCTTCGCTGACCTCCACCGGCAACTTCACGGCCATGCTGAACGGCAAACTTGACTTCAGGACCGTCTCTTGCCGTCCCACCGACCCGCCGCCGATGGCTTCGGTCTGCACGCGGAAGCTCGTCACCGCGTCGGACAATACAAACGACACCTGCGCTTTGCCGTTTTGTCCGGTTTGAACCGTCGGGGCCCAGAAAATCGTCTCGCGAAAATCGGTGCGCGGCCCGTTGTAATCCGGGGTGTACGCAGGTTGCGGAAACACGCGGACTTTCGCCCAGGGTTCCACGGGTCTTGGACGCGGGGCCATTTCGCCCCGTCCCCCGCCGTGCCGACGCGCCCCGGCCATGAAGTCGTCATCACCGTCTGCATAACCAAGGAGTCCATCGAGATCATCCATTCGCGCCGCGCGACCCATGGCCGGCATGGCTTTGGCCGGCATTTTTTTGCCCGCTTTGTCCGCGAAAGCATCCTCCCTGTCAGCCGCTCTTGTCGCCGCAGGGGCCGCTGCCGCCTCGGCTTGCATTTGCGCCGCCATCCCACCGCCAGCCCCGGCCCGCGGCATCATCCGGGGGCCCGCCGCCATCACGTCCTGGGCTTTTTCTTTTTTCGCCAAAACCGGTTGATCTCGAGGCGGAACCGCTGGTTCCGCTGGCATGTCGGGCCGAGGCGCAGCCGGCCTTTTGGCCGCAAGCTGCACGCCCGCTTTTTGTTCCGCCTCTGCCGGTTTCGCCACGCCATTTTTCGGAAACGGGAGCTGCGTGTCTTTTTTCCGCAGGTCCGCAAACGCCGTGACCGGTTGCGCAGAGCCCTCGGTTTTCGCCGCGTGCGCTTGCGCGTAATGCACGCCCAGGACTTTTTGCCACTCGAACCGCCGATAGCCCCGCGTGCCCATCAGCATGTCCAGCGCGAGCGCGGATTTTTTCTCGGACAGGTCGAAGTAGAAATTCGGTTCCTCGACTTTGCCGGTCAGCTCCGGTTCCAAATACAGGCGACTCAGAATGTGGCCCGTTTTGTCATCCGCGTAACTGAGCACCGTGTCATCGACGACAGACAGCGCCACATCCGCTGGAACTGGGTTGCCTTGAGGGTCCAGCGTGGTCACATCCAACGTGACTTTTTCTCGCGGCACGTAGGATTTTTTCGCGGTGTCCACCGCCACCTGCAACCGGGCGCGCCGCTGCCGGTACACCAACCGTTCCGCGAGCGGCACAAACGCTTCATCAAAGACGGTCACGCGCACCGCCCCTTGCGCCCGGCCCACCGTTTCGGTGCCTTGCCCGCGCGGTTCCAGATACACCATCGCTGGCTCCCGACCCGCCTGCACCGCCGCCACATCCAATAGTTTCTCTCGCAAAAGCCCGGCCACGATGACTTTGCGCGGTTCGGTACACCGCACGCTGACCCGAGTCGCGGACACCTGTCCGTCCAAATCGTCGATGCTGCGCAGCACGCAACCCTGGGGCTTGGCGTCCGGGACCGCAAACCGATCGACGATGCCCACCGGCTGGTCCACCGCCACCGTGTAGCGATGCCCGGCTTGCGGCGTGAAATCCACGCGGCCCAAACCGTCGCGAACGCTCTCAAACGAGGCCACCGTTTGTTCGTTTTCGTCCAGCACGCGGCCCGAAATGTCGGCGGGTTTTCCGAGCGGATTTTTCGCCTCGAAATACAGCCGACCCGGCAAATCCGTCACCAAATCCCCGCCCTCGGGATAAAGCGAAAGCTGGAGCTTTTTCACCACAATCGGCACCCGCTTCGCGATGGATTCGGTCAACCCCCCATCGTCCGCGAGCACCGTCAACAGCCCATCGCCCAGCGCGATTTCCTGCGGCAATTGGAACCGAACCAGTCCGTCGCCTTCCTCGTCCGTCCGAAGCTGCACCGGCGGCAGCGTCTGTCCGTCCACCACCACCTGCGCCGACAAACCATGATTTCTGAGCGGCTCGCCCGTGTTCCGTTTCACCGCAATCGTCGCCGTCACCTCGTCGCCCGGCCCATACGCCTTGCGGACAAATTCCAGTTTGAGTTTCAGTTTCGGCGCTTCATACGTCGAGACAATGAACGGTCGTTCCTCGGTCACGCCGTCCAGCGTCTTCACTTTCAGTTTGTATTCCCCGCCCACGATTCCCGCGTCCAGCGCAAAGTCGATCTGTCCCGACCCCGCCGTTTCGCGCACTTTCTTTTTCGCGACTTGCGCCCCGCGCGGATTGATCAGCTCGACGTGCATTCCTGCGCTGGCGTGCTGCCCCGACAGGTCGCGGGTCCGCACATCCCAAACCCGCACCCAAATCGTTTCCCCCGGTTTGTACAGCGGTTTGTCCGTCTGGATGTGAATCCGCCGCCCGATTTTCCCCTGAAAGTGGTTTTCGATTTTGGTCTTCACCGCCTCTGCCGTCGGCACGCCCGCAAGACGCGGCGTTTCGGGAGGCGCAAGCTCCGCAGGCACGGGCGGCAAAGGAGGCTTCGGGCCTTGGGGGCCCGTGTCTTTGGGAGGTTCGGGCACCGGCGGTTCCACTTTCGCCAGCACTTGATCACTGGCCAAAGGAGGAAGCGCCTGCGGCTCCGCAACCGGCTGCGGCGGCTCCACTTTCTGGGACACCGGCTCAGACGGTTTGGGAGAGGGTTTTTCGCAAGCGGAAAGGTTCAACAACAGAAAACTGGCAAGCAGGGCAGGTACGGTGTGTCGGTGTGATCGCATGTTTGGCTCCAAGCTTCCCCGCAAAACGCAGCCCAGCCGATCAGGATCTATGCGGCAAGCTGCTCCTTTTTGTGCGCGTCGCCCATCATCCCACGATGCGCCCCCATATGAGCAAGCAAAGGCTCGTGTTCTTGCGGACAACGCAAGCGGTCGGTTGCCGTTCAGCGCGATGGGGAAAGGAGCGTTTTGGGGGAGTCTTGGGGAAGGCTTCGAGAAAAAGGGGGGTTAGTGCGCCATCGCTGCCAGCGCGAATTGGCCGAGCGCCGAAAGGAACGCCAAAAAGAACACGCCCGAGCGCGCCTTGTCGATGTCCGCGATGTACAGGATTCCGTGCAGGATTCGGAAAAACACCCACGCCCCCGCGAGTGCGCCCGACATCATCGGATCGGCTTTTGCGACATGCGCCACCAGCACCGCCGGAGCAAACACCGCGAGCGCCTCGAACGCATTTTGATGCGCGCCCAGCGCCCGAGCCCCCTTTCCTTCCAACTTGGCCCCCTGAGCGCGTGGTTGTTTGTTGTCCACGCTGCCCAATTGTTTTTTGCGTTCACCCACCACCACCGGCAACCACATGTACGGAAGGATCACGGCGGCAAGCAGACACCACAGAGCGATCGTCATGGCAACACCTCCTAAAAGAGTTGGATGCCGTGACTTTATCACCTCTACCGCAGCATAAGGTCGAGTTGTTCGAGTTCCCGAATCCGGTCTCGCAAAGACGCCGCCCGCTCGAAGTTCAAGTCCGCCGCCGCAGACTTCATTTGTGTTTTGAGCTGCTTGAGGAGTTCTGGAAGATTCGCCAAATCGAGCGCCGTGTCTGCCTGTGCTTTCGGTTGCTGTTTCCCCTGTTTTTGCGCACCGAACGGAAGCCCCGTTTTCTTGTCCCCGCGCCCTTTCCGTTCCGCTTCCTTCCCCGTTCCGTAACTCGGCCTCTGTTCGCCCGCGGCCAAGTCTTTTTCCGCTTCGACGATTTCACCCAGCGCCAACCGACGCAAATCCGTCACTTTCCGTTTCACCGTTTGCGGCGTGATGTTGTGTCGCGCATTGTGCTCGGCCTGAATCTTCCGCCGTCGGGACGTTTCATCAATACACACCTGCATCGAGCGCGTGATCCGATCCCCATACATGATCACTTTGCCGTGTTCATTCCGTGCCGCCCGCCCACACGTTTGAATCAGCGAACGCTCTGCCCGCAAAAAACCTTCTTTGTCTGCGTCGAGAATCAGCACCAACGACACTTCCGGCAAATCGAGTCCTTCCCGCAGCAGGTTGATGCCCACGAGCACATCGAACACTCCTTCTCGCAGATCCCGAATGATCTCTGTACGCTCCAGTGTGTCGATGTCGGAATGCAGATAACGAACTCGGATTCCGTTCTCTGCATAAAACTCCGTGAGTTGTTCCGCCATCCGTTTCGTCAGCGTTGTCACCAGCACTCGATCGCCTTTGGAAATGCGATCTCGGATTTCTGCGATCGAATCATCCACCTGTGTTGCGACTTTGCGGACCTCGATTTCGGGGTCCAAAAGACCCGTGGGACGAATGACTTGCTCGACGACCACTCCACCCGTTTGCACGATTTCATAGTCCCCCGGCGTCGCCGAAACAAACACCGCTTGCGGAACCCGTGTATTGAATTCCTCAAATTGAAGGGGGCGATTGTCCAGCGCGGAAGGAAGACGAAAACCGTAATCGACCAGAGTCCCCTTTCGCGATTTGTCTCCGCGATACATCGCTTGCAATTGCGGAATGGTCTGGTGACTTTCATCCACGATGCACAAAAAGTCGCGCGGAAAGTAGTCGATGAGCGTCGCGGGCGGCTCCCCTTTTCCCCGACCGGACAGGTGCCGCGAATAGTTTTCGATGCCCGAACAGTGACCCATTTGGTCCAGCATCTCGAGGTCGAACAGCGTTCTCTGTTCCAAACGCTGCGCCTCAACGAGCTTCATGTTGTCTTTCAAAAAAGTAAGCTGCTCGCGCAATTCCTCTTTGATCGCGCGCATCGCGCTGACCAACGCATCCGCAGGCGTCACATACTGCGAGCCCGGAAAGATTGCGACATCGGGCATCTTGCGCAGGGTTTTTCCGCGCAATGGATCGACCTCCGAAATCGTGTCGATGTCGTCGCCAAACCACTCGATCCGAATCGCGCGTTCTTCTTCAAACGGGGGAAACACCTCCACAGTATCCCCACGCACTCGAAACGTCCCCCGATGAAAATCCAGATCGTTCCGTTCGTATTGCAATTCCACCAACCGGCGCAGCACCGCGTCCCGACGCACGGTCTGTCCCACTTCCAGCGAAATCACCATGCTGCGGTAGAACTCTGGATCACCAATTCCGTAAATGCACGATACCGATGCAACCACAATCACATCCCTGCGCGACACCACCGCGTGCATCGCAGAATGCCGCATCCGGTCGATCTCTTCGTTGATCAGGGAGTCCTTTTCGATGAACGTATCCGAAGTCGGAATGTATGCTTCGGGCTGATAGTAGTCGTAATAGGAAACGAAATACTCGACGGCACTGTGCGGAAAAAGCTCTTTGAATTCCCCGTAAAGTTGTGCCGCGAGAGTCTTGTTGTGCGCGATGATGAGCGTTGGTTTTTGCACCTTCTCGATCACGCACGCCATCGTGAACGTCTTGCCCGAACCCGTCAGGCCCAGCAACACCTGACGAGGAACCCCTTTTTGGACTCCCAACGTCAATTGTTCGATGGCGCGTGGCTGATCGCCGCGCGGCACCAGCGACGAAACGATTTGCAACGGATGTCCTTGGGACATGGGAGGCTAGTACCGATACCGGACGATGATTTGTGCGTTCAGGTTGTCACCGCGACTCTGGATGGCACCAAACGTCGTTCCGTTGCGTGCATCGATCGAAAAGGGAGTACCCGCCCCAAGTACGTTGAATAGATACAGCATCAGATCCAACCGTTGACCGGTCAACTTCTGGAAATTGTAGATGAACTGCACATCCGCGATGAACTGATCCGGGAGTTTGAATTCTGACCACGTTGCGGGGTCGTTCGTCTTGCTGCCCGTCGAAGTCCCACGCGGAGATCGATACACAGAGAACGAAGAATCCTCTGGGCTCATGAACACTTTCCACTGCGGTGCGCCGGATCTGTATTGCAACCGAACGCTCGCGGTCAGGCCAAAATCAAACGTGTAATCAATGGCCCCTTTCAGCGTGTGCCGGTAGTTGTCAGACATCGCTCCGTAGTACAAAGCGTCCATTCGCGGAGTCTGTTTGAAAGAAGAGAAATAATCACTCACCGTTCCGTCGGTGAACGCGAGCGTATAGGAGGCCACGATTCCAAAATTTCCCGGACTCCCTTGTGCCCAAATGTCCAGACCGTGGTACTTCCGTTCCGCATCATCGGGCGTCTCTGCAAGGTTGATTTTTTGGCGCACGCCGTTTGAATAGCCCACAATTCGCGTACCTGAAGGGTCCCAAATCTGATTCACTTCGGAATTGGTCCACATGTTTGCGTAGTGCCGATACGTGTAATCCACACCGACGATCAGCTCGGACACGACTTCGCGACGAATCCCAGCGGAAACTTCATCCAAACTGGGAGGCGTTACATGGTCGGAAAAGAGTTGTCCTCCTGGGCCTCCTGTCCGATTCCTTTCATTGAAGGACTTGGTGGTGTTGTCCCAGTTCTTTTGAATCCCCAGTTGCTGCGGATTTCCACGATCTGCAATATAGGAATTCCCAACATCGTTGTGCCGTCCATAGTGCGCAGAAATCAGCGTCGATCGATCGTGCAAAAGGTCGTATACAATGGACATGCGTGGTCCGTAACCAAACAGCGTTCCTACTTGCTTCCCTTCATAATCCCGGAGGATTCCCACATCAAAACGGAACCCCGGAACCAACGTCAGGTATCGCTTGATGGTGTACCGATCCTGCGCAAAAAAGCCCAGGTTCATGGCCTCTGCATTGGTTGTCAAACCCGCGCCAAGTTGGTCCCCCGATGGCATGGAATCGGGATACTCCGTCACCTGAGAACAGCTTGCATGGGTGTTCGGATCGTTCGGGTTGCAAGGCGTTCCCGGAATGGTGTCCACGAACCGCTGCCCGCCTGCAACACCGACGTTGTGTCGGTAATTCATGTACGCAAACTGGGCACCGAATTTGATGTTGTGCGTGCCTCCCAAACCCATGCCGCTGTAAAGGAACGTGGGATCGACCTGGATGCGATACTTGGTCTCGTCATTCCATCCGAGTGAGCTGTTCAAATAGGTCACTCCGTTGAATTGATCGGACGTGCGCAACGTATGCGAAGGAGTCACCCGATCGGGCTCACCGCCAGGCCCCGTTGCCATGGTGTCTTCGACGGAACGCTTGGTCGTGAAACCCGCTTGCATTTGAAACATCCACTTGGTTCCAAGCGCGGAATCCCACAGCAACACCAGCCACTCTCCGCCGCGTCCGACCCGCCGTTCTGCTTCCGCTGCAAGGGTGTTCAGTTGCGCGGAGTTTGTGACGTAATTCCGGTCGATGTTAAACGACAGAGAAAGCCGCGTTCCCGTCGTCACTTGCCAAGTCAGTTTGCCTCGCCCCAAATAGGTGTAGGTGTCGCGAAACCGGTCTGTGTCCTCCGTCACGCCGAGCCATGGAAACGGGGGAACCGTTGTGAGCGCCTTGTTGTAATTGAACTGAAACGAAGTGAAAAACCACAGCCGGTCCTTGACGATGGGACCCCCAATGTTCGCATTCACAGAATAGAAATCGCGAACGGGAGGGTCCCGATCATCGTAAAGGAGGGCTCCGTTCTGTTGGGGGAGTTGTGCACCGTACCGCGTGCGCAAATTGAAAGCGGTGGGCTGAATGACGACGCTGGCATCGACGGAAAATCGATTCCCTCCCGATCGAGTGACCATGTTCTGAACCAGCCCGAGGGAGTTGTATTCGGCATCCATCGCCCCCGTGAACAGGTTGTATTGTTCCACCGCGTCGAAATTCATCGACGAGCTGAGTCCCCCTGTCACAATGTCGGACGTGTCTAGTCCATCGACCAAAAACCGCGTGTATCGCGAAAGGCCTCCGCGCACCGAGGGAGAGGTCCCTGGACCTACACCTGCGGCAAGCTGCGACATGGACTGGACCTGACGGAAAACCGGTGTCCGCGTGACTTTTTGGTTGTCGAGTGTCGTCGTCGAAACCGCGCTCTCGGGATTGAGCACCGGATTGCGCTTTTCGATGATCCGTTTGGTCTCTGTCAGAACACCGACGCGCAAAACCACGTCCACGGGCGCAAGCTGGCCTGCCACGACGACGATTCCGCGCTGTTCTATCGGCGAAAAGCCTTCGATTTTGGCTTCGAGCTCGTATGTCCCCGGTGGCAGACTCAGGAACATATAACTGCCGTCCTCTCCGGTCTCGACGGTGCGACTGCCTCCCAAAAGTTGTTTGGAGCGCACCACGATCGGGACACCAGACAGGCCATCCTTGGTTCCATCGATCGTCACGACACCGCCCAGCCGGCCCGTTACTTCACCGATGGCCCACACCTGGCTTGGCGAGACCAGGAACAAAAGCAGCCACAGCGCCGCCCACAGCCGTTGTTGTTTCCGCATCGGCGGTTTCTCCTGTTACTTCTTTGCAGCCAAAGACAGACAGTGGACGAACACATCTTGCCCAGGGGCCACAGCGACCATGGCATCGGGCTTGGCTTGGATTTCAGCGACGGTACACAACGGTCTGGGAGCAATCGGGTCCGTTTCCTTTTGCGCGCAGGTCAGTTTGCTGAAATCGACCCAACGAACGCGGCAGACGGGAGAAAAACCGGGTTGTCCGGGGGCCACGGCGAAAATCGCCAACGCTTCGGCTTTGCGTGTTTTGGTTGGATCGCCCGGATCGGTGCGCGTCACCGTCGAACTGCTCCAGGGCAGCGGATCGTTCAGTTTGAAATCCGTACTCGACGGAAGCACCTTGTATTCGTCTTTGGAAACGTACAGGTCGTTGACCACCGGGCAAACCGGCGGGGGTTGCAGGCACGTTCCCGTCGGAGAAGTCGCCGTTGCCGTGCAGACCTCTCCCGCCGAGAAGTTGCAACCCGTCGGCGCGCCTGTTTCCCATTTGCAGGCCTTTTTCGAGTCAAACAGCGCGGGACATTTGGTGGGGTCAGTCGCAAGCGGAAGGTCGCCGCCGTCCAGGTAGCCGGACAAAAGCCCTCGGAACCAAGACTGCGACGGAAATTGAAAGCTCGAGGACGAATCGTCGAGGGTTTTGGGATATGTCGCTTTGCTGTCCTTCACAAACGGACAGGATTGCGTCACATCGAGGCTCCGACCGACGGGAACACCGACATTCACCATCGGCCAATCTTTGAAACGAACCGTGCCCGCTTTGATTTGGTCTCGGGAGGGAAATGCGAAGTCGATGTCTTTTGTGCCTCCGTCGGGGAATGCTTTGTTCGATCGATCCCAACCCGCACGTTCCAAAAGCGACAGCTCGCGCTTGACATCGTTGCAACCCATCCGATCGCGAACACTTGGACCCAAGGTGGCCTGCACGACCAAATGAAACGGTTTGTAGGAAAGAGGCACACCGTCGGGTTTTGAGGAACTTGTTGCGGTCGGTTCGGACGCTCCGCCGACTTGGAGGGGAAACAGTCCCTGCGAGAGAATCGGGTACTGCACCCGCTTGTCGTAATTGTGGATGCGGATGTCGAAATCGCCGGGGTCTTGTCGGCGCTCGGGGGCCGTACAACCTGCCAACGCATACACGGACGGAGGCCACGGGCGCGATACGTCAAAGGCACCCGAAAGGTCAAGCTGCGACGGAAACAGCGCGCCCATGTAATAAAACCGCGCGGTGTCAGAGAGTGTCGCACCATCCCAACCCCGTCGAGGAATCAGACATCCGTCCGCAGGGTCGTCTTTCGAGGAAGGTTGAAACTTGTACAGCCGGTAAAACCCCGACGGATCGATCGTTCCGCTGTACGGATCGGGTGGAATCAAATCGCTGCAACCCGCCGATAGCGAAAGCACGAAACCAACGGAAAAAAGAGGCCAACGGACAATGCGTGGGAGTGGGCTTTTCTGCGACATCGCAGCGTCGTGTAACACGTTCGACCGCAGAAAGACAAGCGATGCAAACGATGCACCTGCCCGTCTGAGTTTTGGCGCACGCAAAGGCCGGCAAAATCCATGAAAAGCGAAAAGGACACAACGCCGCAGTCCCGCCAAAAGTGACTTTCTTGTGCGTATGTTTTTGTGATTTTAATTACGCAATTTTTCGTGGATTGATTTTCCCAGAAGTTTTCCCAAAACGTTCTTGACGGAACTTGCGTCGGCTTGTTACTTGTGTCGCTGGTTTCGGGGCGTGGCGCAGCCTGGTTAGCGCACCAGTCTGGGGGACTGGGGGTCGCTGGTTCAAATCCAGTCGCCCCGACACTTTTTTGGCCAGACGGTTCTGGCCGGTTTTTGGGCCAGACGGTTGGGTTGTCGTGGTTTTTGGGGGAAGTGCGGAGGGCGTTACTTCGCGTCGTTTTTCTGGGCCGGATTTTGCTTGAGCCACAGCCGAGCCCGACCGCGTGTCAGCGCGCCCTCCAAATCGACGACGCTGCGACGGCTGAGTTCTTCCATCAGCGTGCGGGCCTTGGGCAAATCGAGTTGCTCGCCCGGTTTTCCACCGCCCAGCGCCAACGCCAACGCAAAGCGACTTTGAGGTCGCTCGGTGGCCGTCAAGTGATTCACCGTCACTTGCCGATTTCCGGCCCGCGCGGAAAGTTCGCCGCGCAGATCTTCGGCAGCGCGCTGGCCCGGCTTTCCCCGTTGGACTTTTTCGATCGCATCGGCTTGCTCGCCGGCCCACTCGCGTTCCCCGACAGCTTGCAACAGCAACGCCCGCAACCAATGCAGTTCGACGGTCAAACGAATTCTTTCCTCGACGGCAAAAGTGGTCGCGGCCTTGTCGCTCGCATCCGCTGGGGGTTCTTCGTCTTTGGCCGAAAGAAGCTCGCGGAACGCGGACACGGTTTTGCCGGCCTCGACGAGCGCGCCTCGTTCAAGCTGGAGCCGCGCCACCGACGCAAGCGCCGTCGCTTGATCTGCCCGCCGCAGCAGTTTCTTGGCCAGATCGGCTTCGGCCACAAGGTCCTTTTCGGCGTCTTGGAGGGCCTTTGTGGTCGGGATACCTACACCTTCGTACAAACGACTCCAGGCCACATGCAGGGCTGCGTCGAAATGTTCACGCGGATCTGGTGACGACAACACGAGCTGATATTCCTTGCGCGCCTGAATCGGATTGCCTTGCAACAGCAGCGCATCGCCGAAGCGCAAACGACCGCGCAAAAATTTCCCATCTGTTTCGACCGCTTTTCGCGCAGATTCCACCGCTGGTCCCAGGTCTCCTTTGCGAAGGAAAAACGCAGCCATCGAGTCGTGCGCGTTGGCTTCTTTGGGTGCGAGTTCCACGTACTTGGCAAAGGACTTGGCCGCGTCTTCAAACTTTTCACGACGCAGCAACACGAAACCCAGCGCGTTGTGCGCGGGCCCAAACTTCGCGTCCAGCTCCAGCGTTTTGCGAAAATCGGCCTCCGCGCCATCCAGGTCGCCAAAACGCAAGCGAATCAAACCCCTGTAGTGGTAGACGCGCTTTTCGTTTGGTTGGAGCGCAGCCAACGCAAAAAACGCCGCACGCGCCACTTGCCGCTGGTCTTCGGCCAACGCGAGCATGCCTTCCGCAAACAAGCGTTCGCCTTCCGTGACCTGGCCGGTGGCGTTTTTGGCTGCCTCAATGTGTTTCTTTTTTGCACGAGGCGGCGTGACTTGGGAAAGCAGCGCGTGGGCGAGCCGCAGTTTGTCGTCTTTTTCGAGCGCCAGGCCACACTGTTGGCGGACGAGATCGGAACGAAAATGGTCCATCGCGTCCATGCAATCCGACAACGCTTGTTTGGCTGCGTCGTTGCTCGCCGAAAACGTCCACTTCGCGTCGCCCGCTGACCCGGACAGAGGCGTCTCTTGCGGCGTGGGATTCGCGTCTTGGCCCGGATCAGGCGCAGGCGGCTGAGGCACGGCACTTTGGGCCGGTTGGGGATACGGTGGCTGCGGATAAGCCTGCTGGGGGTAGGTGGGTTGGGGATACGCCTGCTGGGGGTAGGCGGGTTGGGGGTAAGCGGGTTGGGGGTAGGCGGGCTGACCATATGTGGGTGGAGGATTCCCCTCCATCTTAGGCCCATCCGTAGAAGAAGGGTCTTGTTGAGCCAAAGAAACGGTCGGCGCAACCAGAAACAGCGCCCACACTCCACTCGCCAAAAACAATTGGTTCATTCGCAGCCTCGCTGTGTGCGTTTTTACTATCTGCTGTGGAAACACCAAAAGACGTTATTTGATGTTTTTGGTGGGAGAGACCCTGTTTCCCACGGGAGCTTTCGTCAGGCTGATCTGGACGGTTGCGGTCTGGCCTGCGCGCAGGGTTTGACGGACGCTGGCCTCTGTGAAGCCGGTTTTGTTTACGCGAACCGAAACCGACCACTCCGGTGTGCCTGTCGAGGATGTCAACTCGTGGACAAGCTCTCCGCTGCCCGAAATCGTGCCAATCTCGACGAAATCGACGGCCACTTTGGAGCCCGGTTCACCACGCACCACCAACCGGGCGGGTCCGCTCGGACGCTGAGCCGTCACCATGGTTTTGTTGAGTGCGCCCGTCTCAGCCGGGACAGGAACGCCGCCTTGTGGCCACAACAACAGCAGCGCAAGCACAGCGACGCCAATGGCTGCTCCGGCGAAAATGAACACCAAACGGCGCAACTGACCGGCGTGCGGAGGCCGCGCGACTTCATATGCTGGCGGCGCGGTTTGCGTAAAACCTGCCGAGGTTGACGGTAGATGAACACCACTCACCAGCGGCCCAGAGATCATTCCCGACGGACCCATCGACATCGGAGCACTGACCATGCCCGACGGGCTCATTGCAAGCGGGGCAGAAACAAGACCGCTTTGCTGGATCACCATCGGCGCTTGAATCTGTCCAGGCATGCCGTACGGGCCCGGTTGCATCGGCATTCCAAAAGGCTGTCCATAGCTGGGCATACCTGCGCCTACACCCATTCCCTGCGGCATGCCGGATGGAAAAGCCGACGCGCGGAACGACAGCGACGGATCTTGAACCTGCTGCGGCGAGGCGTGCTGAAAAATCGGCACTTCTCCCTCAAGGGCCTGGAGAAACTCGGTCATGGACTGAAACCGACGGGTGCGATCCTTTTCCATCGCACGCAAACACACCGCTTCCACGTCGGGCGGAACCGTCCGGTTGCGACGGCTGGGCGGTTCGGGCACTTCAAACATGTGTTTGGTCAGGGTGCCCATGTAGGTCTCGGCGTGGAAGGGCACGCGCCCCGTCAGCATTTCGTACAAAATGCAGCCGAGCGCATAAATATCAACGCGGTGGTCTGGCGTTTCTCCGCGCGCCTGTTCGGGAGACATGTATTCCGCTGTCCCGAAAATCATGCCGCTTTGCGTCAGCCGATTTCCTGTCGGATTCCCCGCCGTCGAATTGCCCGCCTCCATCGTCGTCATCTTCGCGATGCCAAAGTCGAGGATTTTGACGAAATCCGTTTTGCCCTCTTTCTCGACCAGGTAGATGTTCTCGGGCTTCAGGTC
>Ga0268298_10000201_pt1 | contig 76716 bp, 79 predicted proteins | sample WWTPWeurt_MetaG_FD_194462 | JGI IMG/M metagenome (GOLD analysis project Ga0268298, IMG submission 194462) | Activated sludge microbial communities from WWTP in Nijmegen, Gelderland, Netherland - WWTP Weurt | ecosystem: Engineered > WWTP > Aerobic digester > Activated sludge | place...
GTGCCAATAGCCTTCCAGGCAACCTGAAACCGCTCCTTGAACAAACCCTGGTTGGACTTTCGAATGATAATCGGACAGTTCAAATTTATGCGATGGACAATATTGCTTCGTTCTTGTCCTTTTTCAACCATTCAGCACCAACTACCGGGACTTTGGGTGTTTATGGCGTCGGGATTAACTCGTTCCGAGTCGCTGCCTCGTTTATTCGTGTTGAAACAGCCGGTGGATTTGTGAACGCACGTGATGCTGCAAACAGCCAGACCGTCGTCGCAGGGAGTATGGTTCATGAACTAGGACACCACTTTGACTACATCTGGGGCAATCTTTCACAGCAGCTTCCGTTTGCTGCGCCTCCCGGGCCCAATCCGCCTCCAAATCATGTAATTACAGATTTGAGCAGACTTCAAAACTCGGGAGCTTGTATCAATGCCTTTACGGCGCAAACCTGCATTAACCCCCCAGCCGGAGCCAACAATTTGGAGAGATATCAGGCGCAAGGGTTTTATACTGCACCCACTGAATTGTTCCCGTACGTGTTTGAGCATCTCATAGGCGCGACGACCGGTAATCCGCCAGCGTACTCTGTAGATCTCGATCTAGAAACCGTTATTCAAACGCAGTTTCTGGATATGTCAACGTATATCCAGGGCATGATCAGTCAGCCGCCACCCGCTGCTAACTAATCAAACCTAATTAAGAGCGGATTGCCACTCCTGAGCGACAATCCGCTCTGCTCGTAGACGAAACTGGTCAACTTTTTCGTTGGAAAATTTGACATCTATAAACACAGCTTCCGGTTTATCACTGAAACTTGTGAGCTTGTAAGTTACGACTCCATCGGTTGAGGGCTGCACGTCAGATTGCCATAGTGCATCAGCCTGTTGTCTTGTCATTTCACTAATTTTAGGAATTGGACCATATGCAAATCCTTCTGGATTCAAAATGGCCCTCCCCGATTCCGAGATGCGAATCAATGCAACACAGCATCTACTGCCTGGTCTCTTAACCCAAATGTCATTATGCGGAACATACGCTGAAGGCGTGCAATTTAGTGCATCAGGGCTCAAGTGTTTTGCAAATACATCCCCAGGAAGAATGCTCCATTGTCTTAATTGACGTAAGTCCTGCATCAGGTTTCCTGCGGAATTATTACTGTTTTCTTCTGCTAACACACTCGAACAGCAAAAGCTTAGCGACATAACAAGAAGGAAGTTTCTCAAATAGGACATAGAAGTTTACCGATTGACATAAGAACACTTTTCTAATATACATTTTTGCAATTTGAAGAGTATGAACAGCGGAAGTTATTGTGCAATTTCTTATGGTGAGGGTGCGTACCAAGGAGACTTGCAATTAATCTACGAGTGGGAGGGAGGAAATGGCTAGTACTCTTCTCTCCGCTGCAACTTGTCTTTCGTTTTGCAAGCCCTCTAAGAATGAAATTTTCCAGCAGTTTTGACACAACTAATGTCACCATGCTTGATTGGGTTTGATTGTTCGCCCACGGCTTCTTCAATCGCACCGATGCCTGAACACAACACAACTAAAACAGTCAACCAAACTCTTCGCATGGTCAAACTCACCAGACCGCCCTCTTCCGCTTCCATAGACAAGGACTTCGTGTGGGGTTCAAGCAATTCAAAAAACCATGTTTCACTATTGCATATAATATACTCGTTTCTTTTTTTTTGAACTGAAAGAAACCAAAGCGACAACGGGCCCACGGGAGAAATTCAGACCAATTCCTCCCGCAGTTCCAGATTGTTAAAGATAGGCGATAGCGGCTGCTCAAGCCAAAATATGCTTCAAGTCATTGTAGAGACTGAGAGCAAAAATCATGAGCAAAAGAGCCATAAAGACCTGAAAGAGCCTGCGCTTAAAGGCTACATCCATGGCTTTGCCGCGATAGCCCTCCAGAAGGAAAATGACAATGTGTCCTCCGTCCAGCACAGGCAAGGGCAAAATATTCATAGCCGCAATACCGATGGAAATGGCAGCCAGGAACCAGATTAGTTCATAAGCACCGCTATTGAAAGCTTCCGCCCCCATCTGCACGATACCCACCACACCACGCACTTCCAGGTCGGAATCGGTTATGCCGGCAGGTTTCGGCACAATACCCATGATCATGCCCAGACCTTTGAAGGTGAGCATGGTCATATCCCAGGTCTGAGAAACGGCATAAACAGCAGCGCCGCCAAATCCGACCTCCTCGAAATACTTGTGCCGGTCAAAAGCCATTTTGATGCCGATAAAACCGTCTTGATTAGGACTGACAGCCAGGTTGACGGGCTGTCCATCTCTCATGACGCTGACTGAAACTTCCTTGCCGGCATTGGCCTTGAAGGCCGCTACGAGATCTTCAGGAGAATTGACAGCCTTCTCGCCTACTTGCAAGAAACGGTCGGAGGGTTTGAAACCGGCTGTAGAAGCAATGGTGTTCTCCTGAGACAGTCCGTCGATACGCACATTCTCAGCCTTGTAGACCGGATTGCCGATGAAAAACTGAATAGCAAACAGCATCAACATGGCCGACAGGAAGTTAAATGCAACGCCGCCGGCAGCCACGATGATCCGCTTCAACTGGTAACGCCACATTAGGCAATTGCAAGACAAGTTGGACTGGTCAAGCAAGGCCGCTCCATCGCCGTCAGTAGCTATGGCCGGAGCCACAACAGTACTTTCGTCCTGCAAAGCCGGAATCAACACATAGCCACCCAGGGGAATGGGTGAAATGCGAAACTCCGTTTCCCAGAACGTACCCAGCACCCAGGACCAGCTACGCTTTCCAAAACCAATGGAAAAAACCGGTGTAGCAAAGCCGAAGAGGCGGGCAAACAACCAGTGGCCGAATTCGTGCACGGTAATGAGCATGAGAAAGCCAAAGATCATGATTGGATAACGCCAGAAACTGCCGATGCCGACTATGCCGGAGTCAGTGACAGGCGCCAGGGTGCCGCTCGCAAGGAGGGCAAAAATAAGAATTGGAAAACTGAAGAGTCTAAACATGGTATTGCTCCTCAAGCAAAGGAAAATGGTGCCCACACCGCAACCGAAAACGGAAGTCGAAGGTGAGTCGAGCATGGTCTGAAAGTTGGGTTGGAAGCTTTGGGCACCAGGAAAAGGGTTATTGGGAGATTACACTTCAGACCTAGCTTTCTTTCTCGACCGCTTACAAGAAAATGAAATTGAGATTGGCTTATTCTTAAGCGGGCAAATTGCCACAGAAGCGGCTGCTCCGGTGGTCAAAGGCTCACCGGCTTTGGCTCTCACCTGAGTCTGCCGGAAACAGGCGGTCTTTATTGAAAATCCTCGCCCTTCATTAGTGAAGGTTCTAGCTTCGATTGTCTCCGGAAATTCCAGGTAAACCGACCCTGAACGGTAAATCGGTCATTGCCGCCAGCAATATGAAAAGGGGCAAAGCTAGTAATATTAAGCAAGCGGAGTCAGTGGCAATCGACCGGCTACAACCAGGGAGCACCTAAAGATGTACAGCGGCGGACCGCCAGTTTTCCTCATGTGGTCGGGCATGTTCAACCCAGACAAGGCCAAGCTGAAAGGGCAGGCCGACTGGCGTCGCATCCGCGCCCTCTTTCGCCCCTACCGGGCACAAGAGCTTAAGGTTCTCTCTTGCATCGCCGTCTCTTCGGCCCTGGGTCTGGTACCACCACTAATGGTGGCCTGGATAGTAGACCGTGCCCTACCTCATAAGAGCCTGCCGGAACTCCTGGCATACACGGGAGCAATGACCTTATCGGCTCTCTTGATGGGTCTTCTGGGCGTCTTCCAGGGCTACCAGAATCACCAGATGGGCGAAGGCATCATGCGCGACCTGCGCGTACAACTGGTCTCCCATCTGCACAGATTGCCTCTGGATTTCTTCGCTTCCACCCGCACCGGCGAGATAGTCAACCGCGTTTCCACCGATGTAGATTCGGTGGACGACCTGGTCTCCGGCACCCTGGTGACAATCGTCAGCAACTGCTTCGTCTTAGCCACCACCATAGTGGCAATGTTCGTCCTGGACTGGCGCCTCACCCTCCTTTCTCTGGCGGTCCTACCCATGATGATTTTGCCCCTCTGGCCGGTGGGACGCAAAATGTACGTAACCAGAAAAGCCAACCGTAAAAAGCGCGATGAGCTGGCCAGCCTCATTCAAGAGACGCTCTCCATATCAGGCATAACACTACTGAAACTGTTCAGCTCGGAAGATACGGAGCGCAGCAAGTTCGCAAAAATGGCGGGCGAACTGATGAAGATGGAAATCGACCTGGCTATGATCGGACGCTGGTTTTTCATGATCATCGTCACCATGGCCGTCATAGGTCCGGCTTTGATCTGGTTCCTGGGCGGCAAACTAGTCATCGACGGAGCCCTGGGTCTGGGCACGGTCACGGCTTTTGTGGCACTTCTTTCCAGGCTTTATACACCGGTCACTTCTCTATCGGGGGTGCAGGTGCAGATTGCCTCCGCCCTTGCTGTGTTTGAGCGCATCTTCGAATACCTGGATCTGCCCGAAGAAGAGCAGTGCGGCGAAGACCTGCCTCAGTCGGTAAAAGGTGAGTTGGAATTCGACCAGGTGAGCTTCTCATACAACAGCGAAAGACCCACCCTGGAGGATATATCCTTTCGTATCGAGCCCTCAAAAGTGCTGGCCGTGGTCGGTCATTCCGGCGCAGGCAAGACCTCGCTGGCCAACCTCATTCCTCGCTTCCACGAGATTGCGGCAGGCGAAATCAAGCTGGACGGCAAGAACATCAAGACCTACAAACTCTCCTCCCTGCGTGCGCATATCGGTATGGTCACCCAGGAAACTTATCTCTTTCACGACACCATCGAAGCCAATTTGCGTTACGCCAAACCTCAGGCCGGCCGGGAAGAAATAGAAGAAGCAGCGCGTCTGGCTCATATCCATGATCTGGTCATGTCTTTGCCTGACGGCTATCAAACGACGGTGGGCGAGCGCGGCTACAAGCTGAGCGGCGGCGAAAGGCAAAGACTCTCCATCGCCCGAGTGATTTTGAAGAACCCGGCCATACTGATTCTCGACGAGGCCACCAGCGCCCTCGACAGCGTCAGCGAAGAAGCCATTCAAAAAGCCTTGAAAGAGTTGACACGGGGCAGAACCAGTCTGGTCATCGCGCACCGGCTATCGACCGTGGAAGATGCCGACAAAATTATCGTGCTCGACCACGGTAAAATTGTAGAAAGCGGTACGCATCGTGAGCTTATGCTGGCCCGGGGCAAATATGCTGAGCTTGCCGCCAGGCAGTTCAAGGGGCGAAACCAGCAAGAAGAAGAGCCCCTCAAGCTTGAGAAGCGGGATTGAACAGAAGCTTTTCTTTCAAGCTTCGATAATGCTTGACGCATTCCTCGGCCTTACCGTGCTGGCTATGCCGGTTGTAGATAAGGGCCATACGGCTGACGATGGGCAAAAGTTCCGGCGCCTGCACGCCGTAAACCGTGGTGATGGAGCGCTCGCACATCTTCAAAAGGGGCAAGGCTCTCTCATCGGCATTGCGGGCTGTGTAAAGGTCGGCCAGCACCGACACCACAGAAGCAAGCCCCCTTGCGGCAAGAGGCGTAAGTAGAGAGTAGAGCCGAATGGCCCGCCGCAAAAAACGTTCGGCTTCTTCGCTCTGCCGGGTCTGCAACAATACCAGGGCTAAACCGTGACAGGTAAAAGCTTCTTCCTCCGTTAAGCCTGCCTCGGTGGCAGTGGAGAGAGATTCCCGGTACATGAGGGAAGCCGTCCCCCAGTTACCCGACGAGGCAGCCACCGCCGCCACATCATAATAGTTTTGCCAGATCACCCTGGCTGTATTGTTTACGTATGCTGCGCTGACCATGACATTCACTCCCGACTGCTCATGCAGGCAAGCTTAAAATGCAAAAGCCGGCAAAGCTCTGTGCAAACACACAGTCTTGCAAAATGGTCGCCACTTTACCGGGCCGGAAGAAAGAGACGGAAGGCAGCCAGCAAGAGCACCACGGCCAGAATGCGCTGTAGGCCCCGACTGGAAAAGCGCCTGGCACCAAGATAAGAACCGGCCAGGGCGGCAACTATGGCCAGGGGCAGATAGGGAAACAGTTGATAAAAATGCAGGGTACCGGCAAGCCCCCTCGACAGTAGTCCGCTGATGGAATTTGCCACTATGAAAAGTGCCGATGCAGCGGCTGTTTGCTTCATACAACCCCACTTCTTCAAAAGAATCAGAGGACTCAAAAACACACCACCGCCGATACCAACGATACCGGAGACCAGACCAAGCACTCCGCCCACCCCGAGAGCCAGAGGCAAGGAAGGTAGATGGAAAGTTTCTTCCGATATCGACGGCGTCTGCTGGCTGGTGGCAGCCCGGGGCTCATTTATGAAGAGAAAGCGAAGCGCTGAAAGAAGCAGGGTGAAAGCCAATATATAGGCGAAAACCTGCTTATTGAGAGAGAGTTGAGCACCCCAGAAGGCCAGCGGCACCGAACTGAGCATGAAGGGGAGAGCCAGTCGGTAGCGCAAGTATCCGGCCCGGGCATAGGCGAAAAGCGCAAGCCCGGCCACCACGGTGTTAAGCATCAGGGCAGTGCCGGCGATGGTCTCATGGGACAGGCCGAATAAGCCGAGGCAGGCCACATAACCGGTGGCACCACCGTGGCCCACGGCGGCATAGAGGAAGGCCACCGCCACCACCAGCAAGGCTTTAAGAATTTCCACCGTAATTTCTGAAGCAACCACGCGCCCATCTTAGCATCAGCCGGCGCTGATTCAGAGTGGAAAAATGAATCGGCGGTTAGTAGTTTAAATTGCCCCAGACCGCTTCCAGGGAGGCCATCTGCCTGACCAGGTACTGCTTCTCCCGGGCATGAGAACTGCAATAGGACTGCCAGTAGAGGCGCCAGTATTCGCGGTAAGCTTTCTGCCTGCCGTTTTGAGCCTCCGCCGTCAGTACATCGGCCCCGAGCACGAAAGAATTGGGTCGCATGGCACAGACGCCGCCTTCACAACCGGCCGCCGCTGCAGCAGCTCCGGCCAGGGCAAAATCTTCTCGCCGCAGACTGGGGCCGCGCTCGCGCCAGACCCGGTCCAAAAGCCCCCTGGTGTGGGGATGCAAGTCGCGGTACCGGGCTGTGAAAGAATCATCCGCGCGCCGCAAGCCCTCAGGATATAGCTCAAGCAGGCAATCATCGGGCAGGGCTTCCTTCTCCGATAAGACCCGCCCATCAGCGGTGATGGCCACAATGTGCGAAGGAAATCCAGTGAGCAGATTGTCAAAAAGGGCTTGCCTGATCTTTTGCCAGAGCTGAATAGTCAGTTCCAACTCGCCCTTCTCGGCAGCTTCCAGGGCCATATTGACGGTTTTAAGAGAATTGGCAAGCTTGTGAACATCGCTTGTGGAGCCATCAGCCACCAGCTCCCGGTAAAATTCGCAGGCCTTGTCTAAGGCAATGGCGTCACGCCTGTCGGTCCTTCCCATGATGAGCCTCCCGGATTCCTGATTCCCTCTCCGCAGCCTCCGCACAACCGCCGTCAGTGCCCGGCGGACCGCGGATTACCTTACGTTGCTGCCAGCATTTACTCTTATACCCATTAAAGCCTGCTTTCACACCTTTCATGCCGGTAAGTTGCAGTGAGGCTCAGCTTGGGCATGATCTATTAGCCAAACGCAGGCTGGCTGTATCGATGCGCTGAGGGCAAGCGAAAAGGAAGCAGTGAAAGGAAGCAGTGAAAGGGACCAGTGAAAGAAATCACCGAAGCAAGTATGGCTGCCCCTTCCCGGCAGAGCGATAATGAGAAAGCCCTGACGGGCTTTTACTCGCTCACAGGAAGCCACGACACAGTGCCGGTGTCTCCCGTTTCCGCTAACGATGAGAATCTGTCCATCAAAGTCTTGAGGGAAGCCCGCCTCACTGCCGCCGCCCTCAAGGACGGTTCTGTGCTGGCCGTGGAAGCCATCAAAGCCGACCCCGGGGATGCCGCCCTGAAAGCTCTGGGCGGTGCGGCCATGGGCATTGCCCTCTCACTGCAGCCCAAGACGCGTCTGCCTCAACTCGTCATGGAAGTGGCTGGTCTGGCCAATACCCTGGCCCTGGTCAGTACGGTAGCAGCCGGGTCAGACCAGGTCACGACTGCCTACAAAAACGCCTGGCAGAGCGAAGCCAACTACTACCAGAGTAAGAGCCAACTGACCGGCACAGTGAGAGACGTGCTGGCCACGAGCATTCCCATGACCGTGGGCGGCAGCCTCGGGGCCATAGGCTGGCGCACGGTACCGGTCTACCACAAAGAAAACCTGCTCCTGAAGAAACTGGAAGCCCACCATCCTGAATCGGCAGAGCATTCCTTGCGCGTGGCCAAACTCGCCGAACTGACAGCCGGTCGCATGAAAATTCCTGCCTGGCAGGGGCACGAGGCCTTTCACGGCGGCAAAATGCACGATGTGGGCAAATGCTGCATCAACCGGGCCATTCTTGACAGTCCAAACGAACTGACCGCCATAGAGCAAGCCATCATGAGGGCGCATCCCATCGAGTCCAAGAACATGTTGCAGAGCGTGCCTTACCGCGGTGCGCTCAAGGAAGTGCCGGAGGTGGCCGGCAGCCATCACGAGCATTTCGACGGCAGCGGCTATCCGCTCGGGCTGAAAGGTTCGGAGATTCGCTCCAGTACTCAAGCCCTCGCCGTCGTAGACGTAGTGGATGCCGTCACCTACGGCAGACATTACAGTCGCGGCGGCAGAAATTTTGGAGAGCGACTGAGCCTCAAGGATCTGGACACCTTATTACAAAACGGCAAGGGCAAACACTTCAGCCCTGATGCAGTGGATGCTTTCATGCAAGTGAGAGCCCGAGACTTCCTCAAGGTAATAGAATCAGCACCGGGCCGACCGCCGCTCACGGCTGCCGAACTGAGACCGATGAAAGGCACCACTGTCGGTGACATACTGAAGCTCACCAAAAGTGAAGGCAACCTCCAGCAAACGGCCGCTTATCACAGTTTCAAAGCGATCTACGAAAGACCAAACCAGGGGCGCTGATCCACAGCTCGGCGTCTTGTTTGAAAGAGAGGAAGACAGGCCGCAGAAAGTGCCTGTTAGTGAGTCTCTCTTACCCCACGTGCCTGAACATGCTGTAATCAAGCCTCAGCTTGCCAAGCAGAGCTTTCCCCGCCATTGCCTGAATGGCGAGAGAAAACTGGGCAGCACTGGGCAAGATCGGCACCCGCCGCTTTCCAAGAGGGCAGAGCAGGGTAGGCCTGCTTGCATCAAAGAAATTACCGATGGTGTTGAAAACTTGAGGAACTAACTGTTAACCCCAATAAGTATCTTCTTCTCCCCCACCCCTTTCTAAATTTTCTAAAGAGCCCAACTACGCCTGACTCAGTCAACCTCTTGCAGCAAACATGTTTGCCAAATCAGGCCGGCGGCGAAGAAGTACAGCCAAAACACATCCCCACACCTTCACCAAACGAGCACAGCTCAAGGTATTTCCATGGCCGAAAACCAAAACCAAAACACTGACCCAAAACCCGTAGTTCTCACCAAAATTGCACCGACAACCAATCAACCTGCCGATCAAACAGCCGGCAGACTGGAAATAAATCCGGAACCTGTAGAAACCCGGATCACAGTCAATGTCGGTGTACAGGGCAAGATGAGAAAAGTGCTTCTGCCCAGCGGCTCCACCGTGGCCGATGCTCTGAGAGCAGCTGAATTCGACGCCAAAGACCACGAAATCCGCATGGGAGGCGCCCCAGCCCGACTCGACACACCGGTAGAAGACGGACGCACCATCATGCTTCTGCGCCCAGTCAGAGGCAACAACTAAGAACTAAAAGCTCGCACTGCAGGGTGGTCGACTCAGTGCGGGCTTCCCCGAGCAACTTTCAAAACAGAAAAATACTATGGACGAATCTATGAGACTCTTAGTTTTGATCGCTTTCATTGCCCTCCTGATAACGATTTTTATATTCTCCCGATTGGTCAACAGGGGCAGCAAGCTGTGGCGGCTGAACGACCTGAACGACGAGAAGTTGGGCTTGCTGAGCCCGCTGAAAAGGCACTATCAACTTAGAACCGATTACTCAGGCACCGCCATCGATCTACCGCGCGGTCAAGTAAGCAAAGCCATGAAGCTTCTCTCCGGCACCATCCACACCCTCATTGAGAAGCGTGGGCAGCCGACGGAAGCAATCGCCACTTACAGAGCCCCGGAAGCCGACTTCGAGATACTCAAGAAAATACCGCTTGAGTGTCGGGGAGATTTTCCCGTGGCGCAATGGCAGGTCAAACGAATAGTGCGCAACACTATTCTGCCTTTCTGGCGTCGAGACATCGTCATTTACGGACAAAACGGCGGCGAGCCACCGGCGACCAATGACGGCAAATTGCATCTGGTGCTCTTCGGCTCCAGTCAAAAGGAGCGCTCCCAGACACGGCCGCTCAACATCTGGGGTCTGGAGCTGCCACGAATCGCTCAATACAACTCCAATCCTCACGCTCTCCGCTTCGTCGACCCGGAGGACAAAACATGCGGCGCGGAACTCATAGGCAACAACCTCTACATCACCTTCGACGTGCTGCAGTTTACGGCTGAAAAGACTGAACGCAAGCGCTTCTGGCGTAAAGTGAGAACCTTCCTGGGCGGCAGAGACTTCCACCTGGGTTTGCTGGCCCGCAGTCTGACCCGTATAACGGAGGAACTGGCAATTTTCAGCAAGCTGGAGGAATTGCTCAACCAATCTAAGCCGGTTCCAGCGGAGCGCCTTCATGCAACTGTCTCAGCCAGTGGCTTCGACGACGAAACCATCCAGATCGGTCGCACAGCCCGGTTATGCGATCTAACCTCGCAACTTCTGGCTTCGCAGCTGGAGAGCCTGGCTATATTAAACGGCAAGGGTCAGACCAGGCAAATTCGAGAGACGGAACAGTTCACCATTTACTTCAACGCCGCCCCCAAAGGAGCCATCCAACTGCCTGCGCCGGATTTCTGCTGGGGTATGCCCCTGCCTGCGAACAAACCAATTTTGCACTGCATTTCCCCACACGGGCTGCCCATCTACGACGACCGGGGCATAGCCGTGGGAGAGTTAGTAGGGCAACAGCTATTCGCCTATCCCGAATTCATGCACTACGGAACTGCTCAGGAATGTCTGCTCTGGGCCAATTTCCTGCTCGCCGCCCGGGAGGTTATGGAAGCCAGCCGCCTCTGCCCGGACAACCAGAGCCGCGAAGACTACCTTGCCGGTCTCTACGGCAAGTCTCTCAATGCTCACTATCAACATCTGGGAAACAGCGTCAGCGGGCAAAGCCAGGCCGCTCTCGACAAATCCACCGAGGCGGCCTTCGGAGACTTCGCCAGACAACTGAGACAAACCGTCGCCGCTCAAAAGGAAATGCTAAAAATTGAACAAGCACCTTACCTTGACCTGGGCGCCGAATTCGACTCCCTGGTGAGCATCTCCAAGGTCGTAGGCGTGAGAGTCATGGAAGACAGGCTGATAGTCAACACCACCGACCTCTTCTGCACCGATCCTCGCACCAAAATCGTGCACTGGATCGGACCTTTCGAGATCACTATTTCCACCAACAAAATTACCTGGCTGAATAAGGCGGAACACGCGCAAAGCTTGAAGATGAACGCCCCCCATGTCAATTCTTCCGGGGAAGCTTGCATGGGTAATATGAAAGACGTCTTCAGCACTCTCATCACCCAAAGGCAGTTTGCAGCCTGTGTTGAGGCAGCCATTGCCTTCGTAGAAGCAGTCAATGTAGACGACACCTGGGGCAAAAATATCAACAACTGGCCCGTCGCCAATAGTGCGATGTTGGCTCAAAACCAGGCAAGGGGGTAGGCAATGAATAGCTTCATAATGAATAGCTTCATTCTGATCAATGCCGACCAATTCACCCTGGATACACTGGCAGAGGCAGGCATCGACTACTACAACTGGGACGAAAATTCCATAATCGTCACCGAAAGCCAGGAACGCCTCTCTCAAGCCCTGGGCTTCAAAGGACTCAATGCCGCAGCTAGTGAATGGGACGGCTTTTATCTCGTCGACCTGAACGAGCAAATCTGCTGCACGCCCACGGCAATGCCGGCTACCGACTCCATGCAGGGTAAATATGCCAATACCCAGCTTGGCCAGGCCAGAGAAAACTACATCAAACTGGCTCGCACAAGAATGGACCAGTGGCTGGCGCAAACCCTGCAAGCCTTTGAAAAAACCAATGCCAAATTGTTGAGTCTGGCCGGCGCCTTTTTCAAGAGGGCACAACTGGCACAAGCCAAAACCATCAAAACGGCAGGAGCAGACGGCAGCAAACTACTGGCCGAGCAGTACCGGGCTTTAATGGCTATCGACAAGGTTAAAAGCGTACGCTTCAGCGCCGGTAGAATTCTCATTTTCACCGACATCCTCACCGCCACCGCCCCTAATGTCAAAGGCACAAGAGAGTTAGGGCGTTTCCTGATCACAGTTGACACCACAGGCACTCTTGATGCGCCGATCACCTGCCATAATCTGACCAGACGCATAAAAGCCTGGCGCAGCGGCATGCATGCTCCTCAAGTCTTCGCCGACGGCAAGCTCTGTCCGGCTGAAATTCTGGAATCCATATTCCAATTGACGGCAGAACAAGATCTGCCCACGGCCATCGAACTCTTACTGCAACACTTGCAGGTCTGTCAAAACGACACCATTGGTGAGCAACTAAAAGCCTGGCCGCTGGTGCACTGACAGCCGGCAAAAAGGCAGACAGACAGACAGACAAATACATCCGCCATCCCCCTTCAGCGCAGGCTGAAGCGGGGCATGTCGGCAATACCAACTCACTTCCAATTCGAAGCAACTACCCGAGGGACACATATGCAACAATCCCCAAACAATGAGCCAAGTCCAAACAACACCGTCAACTCGGAACAGGGCAATCAAACCCCTGTGAAAGCCGATACCACGCTGGAAGATACAGCTCCGCGCCCGGCTCTTCCCAAAGATCGTCCCTTCAGCCCTCACTACTTTCACCAGACGGCTTTATTCGTAGGCAAACAATCGCCCCGGATCTACATTACTCCCACTGCCTATCGCAAGATGCTGCTCTATGTGGAACTGGCTAAGCTGGAAGTCGGCTGGCTGGGGACGGCATCCAAACTGAAAGGAGGAAACTTCCTCATTGAAGATACCTTCCTGCTGCACCAGGAGGTCAGTGCCGCTCAAACCGAACTGTCGGTAGAAGGGCAGAGCAAACTGGCGGAGGAGCTTTTGCTCAAAGGTGAAGAGGGGCTGGAAACAATCAACAGTATGCGCTTCTGGGGTCATTCCCACGTGCGCATGGGTACCTCTCCTTCCGGCACCGACGACCAGACCATGCTGCGCTTCCGCGACGATGGACTGGAATGGTACATTCGAGGCATTTTCAACAAGCTTGGCCGGGCCGAATTCACGGTTTATTACTTCGACCTTGGCTTTGCCGTTAAAGACGTTCCCTGGGATGTGTACGACCCGGAAAGCAACACCATCATCACTCCCAAACCCCTGGTAGAAAGAGGCGGTTCCCTCTTCGGCAGCTGGCATGAACGCACCCAGGCAAGAGACTTCTGCACACTGGCAGAAGTGAGCGAGCCCCACCCCCTGCTCAAGCCGAGCGATGAGCTCAGGGCCGCCCTGGAAGCCGAGTTCAAAGAGAAAGTGAAAGAACACGTTCCATTCTTCAACTTCCTGGGACTGGGCTCGGAACCGGGCAGCGACGGACAAGCAAAAGGCAGACAGGAAGGGCTCTTCTGGAACTATCGCCACCCCACTAACTACCCGGACAACGAAGAGTATTACCGCAATTACTCCGACGAGCGCGGCCGCGACTACCACGGCGATCCACGCTATCACGACGAAAAGCACCAGGGCTTTCCCCAACAGCCCAAAACCAGAGGCTGGCTCTGGAGGCTGATTTTTGGCGATCCTGCCGGCAAGAAAGCAAAAGCCGACAAACGTGTAAAAACGGAGAAGGAGAAAAAGGACAATGAACATCATTGAGATCAATAGACACGTAGATGTCTTCTCGAGAGACTCCTTCGGCGATCGCCGTATCGACGTAATCGGAGCCGGTGCCAGCGGTTCACGCATCGTGCTATCCCTGGCCAAGCTGGGCATCGAAAACATCCATGTCTGGGACTTCGATATCGTGGAAGCACACAATATCGCCAACCAGGTTTATAGTCAGGCCGATATCGGTCGCCCCAAAGTGGAAGCACTGAAAGACCTGGTCAAGGCCCACACCGGTATGGACCTCACCATCCATAACGAAAGAGTGGACGGCAGCCAGACCCTGGGTGAGGTCGTCTTCTTACTCACCGACACCATGTCATCACGCAGCGAAATCTGGAAGAAAGCCCTGCGCTACAAAGTGAGCACCAGGCTGATGATTGAGACAAGAATGGGTGCCGATGAAGGGCGCGTCTATACCATCAACCCTACCCGCCCCAAGCAGGTACGCGGTTGGGAAGGCACCTTATACGGTGACGATGTCGCTCCGGTCTCGGCCTGCGGCACCACCATTTCAGTGGGACCCACTGCTGAATTTATCTCGGGTCTGGCAGTCTGGCAATTAATTCGCTGGCACGCCATCGAGCAAGCGACAGAGAAAGCCGCCGCTGCTTCCGAAACCGCCGAACAAGCCGTCGACACACCGGTTCCTCTCGATCATGAGCTGGTCTTCGGTATGCAACCGGCATTTCTTATGTCCAGACAATTCGAATAACTAACCAGGGTCTGAGCTTCGGCTCAGACCCGCCCGACCCATTCAGTATGCCCTATGGATATCACCATGCCTCTTCAAACTGCCATCCATGCGGCCGAAACAGAAAGAGATCTTCTGGGACGCCCATGCATAGATGGCAATACCCTTACCCTTGGCATATGGCAGGAAGCAACTTCCCGAACCGCCAAGTTACTCGTCTCCAGTGGTTTGAACATTGCCCAACTGCGAGAACTTACTAGAAAATCCCCCAGGCCGAACAAGACCTACAACTTTAAAATGGGGGCTATCGATGCCCAGATGTCCGAAGCCCTGGTGCATGCAATTCAAGCTATAGCAACCGCACCAGTGCCCCAGGACAAAGTGGAAAGCCATGCTGCCAGGCCAGCTTCCATCAGCAGCGAGGATCTCTATCGAGTGCTGCTGGCCAAAGACAAAATTCTACGCCAGTCGCTACTGGGCGCCGGTCTGACAGAAAAGAGCCTCAACCAGTTGGAAGCCTCTCTGGCTGCCAGTCACCATGATGAAGAGGCGGACCACTCTCAGGCCGGCAAACCAGGCAAATCATCGGCTTTGAAAAGCTTCTGCACCGACCTGGTAACGCAAGCCCAGGAGGGGAAGCTCAGCCCAGTCATCGGCAGGCTGACAGAAATAAGCAAAACCATCCGCGTGCTTGGACGCAAAACGAAAAGCAATCCCGTCCTTCTGGGAGAAGCCGGGGTAGGGAAAACAGCCATCGTGGAAGGCATCGCTCAGCGAATCGCAACCGGCAATGTGCCTTCCAAGCTGAAAGGCAAACGCATCCTCCAGTTGGACCTGACTGCCATGCTGGCCGGCTGCCAGGCCCGGGGCGACTTTGAAGCCCGACTGGTGAAGCTGATCAAAGAAGTAAAAGCAGCCGGCAACGTTATTCTATTCATCGACGAGATGCACACTCTCGTGGGTGCAGGGGCGGCCGCCGGTGGACTGGATGCAGCCAATTCCCTCAAACCGGAGCTGGTACGTGGAGCAATCAGCGTCATCGGGGCTACCACTCTCACTGAGTACCGCAAAGGAGTGGAGAATCGAGACGCCGCCTTGATGCGCCGATTCAGACCGGTGCTGGTGGAGCCCCCGGACATAAATGATACTGTGCAAATCCTGCAGGGTCTGAAAGCCGGGCTGGAAAAGCACCATGACCTGGAGATATGCGATCAGGCGCTGGTGCTAGCCGCCCACCTGGCAGAACGCTATGTAGCGGATCGTTTCCAACCCGACAAAAGCATCGACCTCGTTGATGAAGCCTGCTCCATGGTGGCTATCGCTCACGACCAGGAGAAAATGGATGCGGTCGCCGATGGCGGCAAGGAAACGGACAGACACAAGCACAAAGGAAAGCTCATCTCCCTCAAGAAGACTGAAGAGAAGACTAAAGAGAAGCCCAAGGAGAATACGGTAGAGAAAGAGCCCGAGCAGGAAGTAGAGCCCGTGGTCCGCCCTCTTGTCACAACCGACCACATTACTCAAGTGGTCAGCATGATGACAGGCATTCCGGTTGCCGCTCTCGATGTGGAAGAAACCAGCCGCCTTTTGACCATGGAAGAGCACCTGCACAAAAGGGTAATCGGTCAAAACGAGGCAATTAGCGCCGTGTCCAGAGCTGTTCGCAGGGGACGAGCCGGTATAAAAGATCCACGCAGACCCACCGGCATGTTCCTCTTTCTCGGCCCAACCGGGGTAGGCAAGACGGAGCTGGTAAAGGCACTGCAAGACTTCCTTTCCAACAATCAGGACGACCTGATCCGCCTGGACATGTCGGAATTCATGGAACGCCATTCCGCCGCCAAACTAATTGGAGCACCACCCGGCTATGTGGGCTACGAAGAAGGCGGCAAGCTAACGGAAGCAGTTCGGCGTAGACCATACGGAGTCATCCTCCTGGATGAAATCGAGAAGGCTCATCCCGACGTCTTCAACTTGCTCTTGCAAATCGGTGATGCCGGCAGGCTCACGGACGGGCAAGGACGCACCGTAGACTTCAAGAACTCGATCATCATCATGACCTCCAACATTGGCGCTCGCGCTATTCAAAACGCAATTAGAAGCAAAAGCCGAGCCCCCACGGACGAAATCATGGAGGAAGTCAGGCAGGTCTTCTCACCCGAGCTGATCAATCGCATGGACGAAATAATTTGCTTCCACCCTTTGAGCAGGCAAGAGCAAGAAGAAATTTTGCAATTGATCATAGGGGAGATCAAAGATCGCCTGCCACCCGGCCTCAGCCTGGAAATGACCGACGAAGCCAGGGACATTCTCATCGCCCAGGGCTACGACTCTCTCTACGGAGCCCGACCACTGCGGCGCACCGTCACAAGAAAACTGGAAGATCCTCTGGCTGACTTAATCATCTCAGGCAAGCCGGCAAGCGGCGACACCCTGATGGTAGAAACCGATGACGATCTGAACCTCACTATAAGAGTCAAGCCGGAGCCGTCTAAAACCGTGGTGCTGGTTAAAGAAGAGCCTGCGGACTGAACTCCATTTCAAACCAAACTTTGTGCCAAGCACACTGGGAGTGCTGTAAATGCCTATGTCTGAAATTCACAAGCTAAAACAAGCGCTCTTGGAAGGCAAGCCCCTTCCACGACTGACCGGTTGCTACGGTCGTATCATTCGCACCCGCTACGACCGACCTCTGGCCCTGGCGGAAGAAAACGAACGCCGGGCAGTGATGGTCATGGGTCCGAGCGGTTTGAAGCACATTCTGCTCAGACCGGGTTACGAGATGCTGCTCAATATCGGCTATACGGCAGGCTACATCAAAACCAAGCTGGATAAAGGCTTTCGCTTTGAGCTTCTCATCTTCAAATTGCGCCGGGAAGAACTGAAAGTTGCTTCCTGGAGGAATGTCCTCACCATGGCCTGCGCCTGCTACCCGGAAGCCGCTCACTTGTTTCGAGAGCACGCCAGGGAAATGAAGGCAAAATCGATCGCGGAATTCGAAGCCATGGCCGGATTCAGCTTCGCGGAAGTGGATAACCTGGGAGCCGAAGACCCGCGCTATATGACCATGGACAGGCTCCTGACCGGCGACGGCTCGGCTCTCTCCGTGCGACGCTTCCTCTACCACCGCTTGCGCCTATCCGAACTCTATACCGGAGACGGCTTTACCAAGCTGGAAGACGGCAGTCGCGGCATCCGTGAATACATCATCACCAATAGATCGGTGCAAGAGCTGGAAGACTACGGGCTCTTCACCCTGGATGTAAATCTGCCGACGGCGATGCCCTTACCGTCGGCTTGAAATTCGTCACCCATTAACCACAACAACAAACCCGGGAGCCTTATGGAAACCCTCACTAATACAAGTATCTGGCAAAGCGCCTGGCTCATGCCGATAATCTACTCACTCTTCATCGCCGGCAGTTTTTTCCTCGGTATTTTTCTTACGGCAGTAAAGCAGCGTCCGTATTTCCAGGCCAACAGCAATAACTTCTGGCTGGTCATACTCGCGGTACTCTTTGCCGCCGGTTACATCTCTGTGACTTACTTCGGCAGTTCACCGGTCTGGGCTTTGCTTGCCTTCGGCATCGGCGCCTTTGTCAAATTCTCAGAGATCACTACTGAGGCAGCCCGTCGCAATTTCATGAAAGAAAGAGCGGCAGCCATCGAACGTATCAAAGTCGTCAAGGAAGAACTGCAGGCTCGTACCAGCGACGAGGAAATCGTCATATTCGAAATCTCAAGCTGGAGCGGCTTTCAGACCTCGGCGGTGATTCAGTTCGCCCTCGCCTCCGGGCTGACTGTGGTAGTCGAAAGCAACTACTCAGACCAGACCGTCCATCTCAAACTAAGCGGCGCCCTGGAAAGGGACCTGGAACTAGGTTCTTAAGCGCCCCGACAACCTTCTACTCTTACTGGAATTCATTATGAATAGACCAAATCCAAGTAGTACTCAGTCACGCAATTTAATCTCAGTTGCCTCGGCCCTTCTCTTTGTCGTTGTCTTGAAGTTCGCCTTAGGCCTTTCCTGGTTCGCCGCCACCGGTCTGACAACCCTGATCATCATTCACGAATTCGGTCACTTGGTCACCATCTGGCACTACGGCATCAAATGCACGCCGCCCATGTTCATGTTTCCCTTCGGAGCCCTGATCACACTGGAAGAACCGGTGAAGGAAGAGTCCACCGAAGCCTGGATCGCTCTCGGCGGACCAATTCTTGGAACAATGGGAGCCCTCTTGCCGCTGCCCGTCTACCTCATGACCGGCGACAAAGAATGGCTCTCCCTGGTGGAAATGGGGCTGGTCATCAACCTGCTCAACCTCTTGCCTTTCGGCACACTGGACGGCGGTAGGGTCATAGGCGCAATTATGCCGGGCATTCGCGGACTGCTGGTGGTACTGGCACTGGTGGCAGCAGTCGTCTTGAACTGGTCCATCCTTTTCCTGATTGCCTGCTTCTCGGCGCTGGAGTTGCCTAAAGAAAACCGCTGGCGCGCCAATCTCATTCTGGGCACGGTCATTTTTGCCACAGCCCAGATCTTCTACCAACCAGGCTCGCTTTCCCTGCTGGTAGCCGTGGTGGTCTGGTTTCTGGCTTTGCCGCATTTGAGAAATTCGCAAATGCTGCCGCCCACCACCAGTCAGGAAGCCTCTGAAACTTCCGAAGAACAAGCAGTACAAGATGGTGAAGTAGCGGAAGATGAGCCTCAGGAAGAACCGGAACAACAAACCGTGCCCTTACAAATAGGCAGGGTAAAAGCCAGCCGCAACCTGGCTATCTTCATAGGGATGCTCTACTTTGGTCTGGTGCTGGCACTCTTGCAAGGACTTTACTTGACTGCCCTGGTCTTACATAGCGGCTCATAACAGCCGCACTTTTGGAGACGATGCCCTCGATGAGGTGCATCGTCTCTCTTTTTCCTTGCTAATCAAGGAAGCTGGAGACCGACTATTTCATTCTTGGGGCTTGTTTTTCATGAATGCTCAGCCCTGCAAGTTTCTTTGTTCCGGCGCCTTACTACATTCTATAATATCTTAAGGGCAACAATAAAAAATCCAGGAGTTATCTATGCTTAAGGCACTGCCTGCATCAAATACACAGGACAGCAAAAAATGGTTTACCGTTGTTTGCCGCGACGATAGCCACTGCCCTCAACAAAAGCAAAGGAAATACCCATGTAAGCTCACATCTGATACCTACATGGGCGAAGGAAATTACTACCGATTGTCTCTGCTTAGCCTGGCGCCTGCACTGCCTTGACGTCGTCCATCGACTCTAAAATCAAGCAGGCAGGTGCTTCGGTCTGGGCAGGGGAAGACTGAGGCGGCACCGGCAAGGCAACTTTGGGAAGCTCTAACTGCTCGATCTGTGCCTGCAAGGCGTTCAGTGTGTCAGGTGCGACACCCAATTCCTCGGCAATGGCCAGTTGCCATTCCAGACTCTCCCTTTCCGCTTGCAGTTTCTGCAACCTGGCAGAAAGTACTGAAGACGGCATCATCGAGTTTCTGGATTCTGAGGCGGAGCGGTCCAAGTACTTGACCAGAACCGCAAAGATCCCCTTCATCCAGAGAAAACCCCCAACTAACAATCTCACGCTCAACTCCACCCGGGCATCCCGGAGAGAGAAAAAAGACGCGCAGCCGACAAGCACGCCTTGCCGGACTTATGCGCTCTACCTGAGGCAGTAACAAGAGAGAGGGGGGTGCGCCCGGGCGCGACACACCCCACCAAACTCAGCTCAGCTCCCGGCAGTAGCGGTACACCTCTTCTTCCAGCAGGAAGCACATGACGCCATTCTTCTTGCACATGGTGCCATGGTCGTACTCCTGCTCGATGATGAGAATGTCGCCGACTTCGCAGGTCACATGGAAACTGCGGGCTGCGGACTGAGGAAAGAAGGCCTTGAGGACCTCAAGCTTGCGCTCGGCCATGTTTTGCTCCTTACGACCACCATGGTCGCATTGTTCACACCGAAGGAAACTTGAGACAAGCCCATCCGTCCAGCCCCATGCAATGCTTTCATCTGCCGGTTCGAAGTGAGCGCTCGGCGCATCCCCTGAGTGGCGACAAAAGCAAGGAAGATGAGGTCTTGAAGACTGATTGAAGACTCGCTGTAGTTTCCTGAAAAGTAAAATAAATAAGAACTCTCTGGTATTAACATTTGCCTCTTCGAATAAACATCCGTACAAGTGTTAATTAGCTCCAATACAGCGCCGTCATCGGCAGCAGCAGCGCGGCAGCAAGGCGAAAAGCCAGGCCGGACAAGGCTTGACACGACTGCGGCGGAGGCTCACCGCAGCCGATAAGCGCGCTCTAATGGGTTTAGCGTCTCACGCAGCTTCCGTAAGCAAGCGAGAAACGGCCAAAAGTCCTCCAGCATTGGCGAAAACTTAGGGAAGGAGCGGTTGAGCCGCCAAGCAGGGGTTAGCTAGGCTGAAGACCCAATTTCTTACACTAAATCAGCCCCTCAGATTTTCTCTACACCAGAACCTTAGCGCAAACACCAACCTTCATCCGTATTTCAGGGTGACCGAAGGTAACCGCGCTGGCTTCTGAGATTGAATTTGAGCGACTGCTTCTTTCCACTCATAACAGACAGGTAGCCCATGTCAATTCTTATACCAATCGCTCTCCTTCTGGGTATCTACGCTCTCTACTCCGTAATGACAGCACCCCAGCGTGCCCGTGCCAACAGCAACCGGCAAGCCGACGACCAACTGCAACGTGCAGCCTCCTTCCTGCTTACCGGACGCCTTGACGAAGCCGAAGCGGCCTACTTCTCTGCTCTTCGCGCAGCCCGTGCCAGCGGTACTCCTATCTACGAGGCAGAAGCCAATAGTGGGTTAGCCGATGTGGCCCGCCGCCGCGGTCAACTGGAGCAAGCCCGCACTTACTTGCAGGCAGCCCTGGTACTGCGTCCGCAATTCGAGCAGTACTACCCGAACTACGGTCCCCTTTTGGAGCGGGAACTGGCAGAAGTGGAGGAAGAGCTGAGGGTCTGATAGCTGCGCCAACCTGCAACCTCCTTTAAAGAGATAAGGTTAAACTGGTCATGACATTTTTATGATTGGTTTTTCATAAGTCTTTTTGAGTCAGGAAATTAGCAGGCAACTGAAGCATAGAAAACAGGCTTTCACCTTTTCACTCCCTTTTGCCGCCACTGCGACCAAGCAAACCGGCTAAGAAGCCACCGAAAACCTCAAGCGCAAACAACGGAGTCATTCCCATGCGCGCCACCACCAACAGTGCTCTGTCCGACCTGCGAATCTTCTACAGCACAGGACGAGACGATACGAATTCCATACTTGTGACCGGTCTTCCGGGCGACGAAGGTTTCGAACCCACCGACAATTGCTACTTCCGCACTGCCGCTTCGCTGCGCTGGGAAGTCAATCGTCTCATCCGCGAAAAGGCGCACGCCTGCGGTCTGGGTCATCGCCTCGTCAACACCGAGAAGTACATCGGCACCACAGGCTGGACCTTCTACGGACAGGGCCAGGCGGCATCGGTGCGGAGCATCGCGCTCGCACTGGCCGCCCACTTTCAGGTGGACCTCCTCGACAAATCCGCCTGAGACACTGCCGATGCAGGGGCGCCCGCAAGCGCCCCTGCCTATTTCTGCCGAAGCAAATGCAACTCTAACCGGAGGACACCTTCATGAGTGCAGACATGGATAAATCTCTCAAATCTCTTAAATGTTTCGAACTGCGGGGCATGAAAATCACCCCCTTCATCATGGCCGGACGCCTCAGTTTTCTGCGCGTCGGCAATGCCCAGTTGCCTCTGGATAAGCGCTTCATCGACAGCCTGCCCTTCTTCGGTCGGCTCAAGTTGGAGCGGGTAGACCTGGCACCAGGCACCGCCGTCGCCACCGGACAGCTCTATGTTTTGAGTCCATCCGCGAGCCCGTCCACAAGTGACGCCGCCGCCCAGAGTTCGTCAGGCGAAACGGCCCTGGTGAAAGTAAGCATCGGCCTCAATCGCGATAGCCGCTTGAGCATCGATGCCGACTGCCGCATCATCATCGCCGAGCGCTTTCTCACCTCCACCGTAGCCGGCGGTCCTGGTCCCTTCCCGCCCGTACTGGTCGTCTTCGACAACTACGAGGCACTTCTGACCATGAAAGCAGGGCAATCCCTGAAGCTGGAAGAGTCCTACCAGGCTCTCAGCCCCGTAAGCTTCATTGAGCTTCTGCGGGGCAAGAAAGCCCAACCCATCACCGTCACCCGCTCGGTCACGGTCAGCTTCGACGGCAAAGACGTCAAAGTCGCTCACGTCGAACAGTAAGAACGGCACCGCTTGCTCGAACCAATGGCAAGCGCTAGTGCCACAAACCTGAGCGCACTCCGGCGCTCTTTTCTTCAATCTGACACAGGAAAACTGAAATGATGGAATTCCTCACCTCCTTGAACCAGGCCATCCAATGGGTCCTCTCCGTCGGCACCAACCTCCTGGTCTTCATACTGCTCTCCTCAAGCATCATGCTGGTGCTTGCCCTGACCGGTCTGGTGGCCAAACGTAGTGCCCAGAATTCAGCTCGCCAGGCTTTCGACCTGCAATTGGTGAAGCTGAACAACGATTTCGTCTTCACCCCGCGTCCGGCCCTGGCCAATGCCCATCCCCAGAAGAAGCTGCCCAAGCTGCATCTGGCCGGCAGCAAGCTCACCGCCGTACTGAAGTTCGAAGGTGACACCATGGCCAGTGGCAGGCAAGACTTCGCCCGCATGGTGGATGAACTGCTCATCAACAAAGACCGCCTGCACCGCGCCATCGTGGTGGTCAATTCCCCCGGCGGCGGCGTCTCCCAGTACGGGCAGATGTATGCCGAAATGGAACGCATTCGCTCAGCCGGCATCGACCTGACGGCCTGCGTGGACACCTATGCGGCCTCCGGCGGTTACTTGATGAGCGTACCGGCACATCGCATCGTGGCGGCACCTTTCTCAATGGTGGGCAGCGTCGGCGTGGTGAGCGAGTTCATCAACTTCAACCGGCTCCTCAAGGGCCTCGGCGCCGACCCGCTCACCCTCACAGCCGGGAACATGAAGCGCACCGTGACGCCGCTCTCGGAAGTGACCGAGGACGGCAAGCAAGCCTACCTGCAGCAACTTGCCGCCATCCACCGGCAGTTCATCGCCGTGGTCAAGAAGTACCGCAACGTGGACGAAACCGTGGTCTGCAACGGCAACCACTGGACGGCAGCGGAAAGCGTGGAGCAGAACCTCAATCTGGTGGACGAATTGGCGACGAGCCAGGACTATCTCTTCCGCGCCAACCAGCAGGAAAATCTGGTCTTCATCTCCAAGCCCGTCAACCCCTACGAGAAAGGCATTCTCAGCCTCGCCCGCCGCATCACCCATATGCTGGTGGAAAGCGTGGCTGATCGCTTCGGCGCCCGCGTCTAAGGAACAAGCGGTGTCGGAGACCCGGTCTTCGACACCGCCTCTTCGCAAACTCACCCCCAAACCAGGCAGGCCCCGCAGGCGCCAGTGAGCGACCGGCGGAACTTAAGCTTGCCAAAAGGCATTCATGTCCTCCTTTCGTTTGAGAGCAGTAGTGATCACAGCTTTTGCCACCTTCACCGGCACTGTGGTTTCCAGCCTGCTCTCACCTCAGTCCAACCTTTACCTGAATTTTCTGGCTGCACTACTGGCATCACTGACAGTGACCTGCCTGTGGCTGCTTCTGGCTGGTAGAAAAACCAGCGCGGACAAAGCCGGAACCAGATCCAGGTCAAAGCCCAAATAAAATGGAGCATCAAACATGCTTGAAATTCTAAGCAACCTGCCCTCCCCGGCCCAACTGGCCGGATCCGCCGAGGGAGCCGCCTTCGTCAAGTACATGGCGGCCGCTCTGGTGGCCTCACAGGGCTCACTCATCGCCACCTACGGCATCCGTGCCGGTGGCAGCGCCCGCAACATCTGCATGGCGGTCGGTCTCTTGCACTATGTCTGTGCCGGGCTGATCCTCTGGTGGAGCTGGTAAGACTCGGACGGAGACAGACGATAGGATGAAGTCTTTTCGTCTGTCTCTTTCAATTATCAAAAATCAAAAGGCACGACCTATGTTCAGTTTAACTTTGTCGGCGCTGGCCGCCTTCAGTCTTCTGTGTTTGTTTGTGCCCCGCTTCCTGCCGGGCGCACAAAAGAGGCGCTTCGGTCCCTTCGGGAAACCGACCCGGCGCGAGTCTTTCAAGAGTCGGATTGCCCGCCTCATTTTCAACTGTTTCCCCTGCTTCTGGGGCAGCGGCGGCAAAGTCACATATATCGCACCGGACCTGCGGGAAGTGCGAGTAAGACTGCCGCTCGGACTGAGGACGCGCAACTATGTCGGCACCATTTTCGGTGGCAGCATGTTTGCCTGCACCGATCCCGTCCTCATGCTCATTCTCATCCAGAATCTGGGCAAAGACTACATCGTCTGGGACAAAGCCGGCTCCATTCGCTTCCGCAAACCCGGTAAAAGCACTCTCTACGCACAGTTCATCGTCACCGAAAGCGACCTGGCTGAAATTCGCAGCGCTCTTGCAGTGCAGGAGAAGCTGGACAGGACCTTCCGCATCAACCTGGTTGACGGCGAGGGAACTGTTCACGCCGAACTGGACCGGGTGGTGAACATGCGCCGCAAGACCTAGTGGCAGGCAAGGGCGACGGGGTTTGCAAATTCCCAACGTCGCCCTTGTCCTCTCCATCTTCAATTTTCCGAGCTTCCACTATATCGCCTAATAACCCAGAAATTTTAAAAGAATGCTGCCGGCAAATGCCGAGGTAATCACACCTCGGCATTTTTCTGAAAAACCTAACTAACCGCCGAACTTCACATCGTAAACAATGAAATTGAAGTCTCCTTCAGACTGAGAACCGCCCTGGAAAAGGATTCAGTTTGCAGAGCTTGTATGAAAAACTAGCCGCCCGTCAGAATCCGAGCGCTAGTTTCAGTGCAGGCCGCGACGTGGTCTCCCTCGTAACCTTCAGTCAAGAGACAGATTTCTCCCAAGGGAACCTTAGTGAGAATGCTCTCCTGTCCTTTGGGAAGGGCATAGTAGCGACAACCAGGATGAGCATTAAGCCAGTCGCCGATGACGGTATCAGGCGCCAAAAGCCCGATATAGTTGCTCAACCAAGTTTGAAAGGCGTCAGTATTCAGGGGTTTAATTTGTCTCATGGTTGCGCTCCAGATTAGATGTAGCCGCCGGGGACATGTGCCATGCAACAGTCGTCCATCCCTGCAATTCCATGGAGGTCAAACTCCTCATTGCAAATACGACAAATGCCTTTGCCTTCGGAGGGCTCGACGACTTGATCGGCAGTTACTTCCAGTGATGCCAACATGCGCTCTGCCTGTGCGCCCGCCTCCACAATTTCTCGCAAGGCAGCCGCAATCGCATCGTGCATTCGTTTCTTGCCTTCAGCAATTACTTCTTTGAGCTCAGCATCGGCGTCGATTTCGGGATGGTCATCCATGGCATCAAAGCAATCCATCACATCACCACCGGCCATCAAAGTTTCCATAAAGGCATCCACTCCTTCCTTGCCTTCCTTCTTTCCAGCTTTCAAATAGTGCTCGAAGGAAATGACGTATTCCTGAGTACCCACCATGAAAATGGTTTTGAATTCAACCTTGCGACCGCGTTTGATTACTTGAACTTTCATTGGTTTCTCCGGTGATAAAGAAAATAAACCGCAATAAGCGGTACAGAAGTCGGGTGTCAGAGATCCGGTTCAAATGCCTAACTCCATCTCTGCTCTGAGAACCGCTTCAGCTCCTATTTCGACCATCTCGGTTTGAAGCGGCGCAACTGGAACAATTGCCAACCGACACAGATTCAAAAGCCAAGATCTTCGCGACACTGACAATCAGCAAAAACGAACTGCCGGCCAACCCCGAAGCAAACCAGTTGCATCAGGTAAGATAAGTTGTTAGCCGCCCTGTTTTGTTTATACGTTCAGGCTAAGACCTTGGTTTGTAATGAAGAAATAGGATCAATCCGGCCTAACAATAAGTTTGAAGTTGGAGCAAGCCGCCTTGAAGGTTCCATGGTGGAAACACGCACAAAGAACGTTAGCAAAACCTAACACTGGCGCCGTATCATGTAATCCTCACTGAGCGTCCATCTTGAGGGTTTTCCGCAGCCAACGCTCACGGTGTCTCTTGTAATTCATCAAAAGCGCCCCATTTACAGACACAGCTTCGCCACTTCTGTTTAGCCACTTCTGTTTAGCCAATTCCTCTTTATTTCTGCACCGGAAAGTTCTCACTCGCACGACTAAAGCCTCGTTACCCGTACTGGGCAGAAGGGTAAAATTTCAATATAGCCATTAAAATGAAAAGACATCCGAGTCAGGTATTTAATCTTGAAGCTTACTAAAACCAACACCAGGAAACGGCTGGCCGCACTCTCGGTGTGCCTGCTGCAATTGAGCGTCTTCATACCGGTTACCGGTTCAGACCAGGCCGCTCTGGCCGCCGGCACCAACAAGAGCAAAGCCAGCGGCAACATAGGTACTATTGGTGCCATGCAGCGCCTAGACGACTTCGAAGAGGTCATTTACGGCGAACCCAGGCATTACCTGACTACCGACGCCCGGCTGAAAGAATTGGAAACCAAGCTCTTCGGCGAAACGCAGACCGGCACCTACGAGGTGCGACTGTCTAAAATCGCCCAGGCTCTCTCCTTCGGCTCCCAGAGCAAGGCCGGGCTGAATTCCCTGGCTCCCAGCCTGGACAGCGCCTCATCAGCAACAAGAGCGGACAAGAATGCGGACTTGCCGGACTACCAGGTGGACAGCAGCGCCGCCCTGGAAGAAGCCATGAAGCTCTATTCCGAAGGTCGCATCGATGAGGCGGAATCAGCTTTTCACAGCATCATTGCCAGAGATCCAAAGAATGCCGACGCCTACTTCAACCTCGGCGTCATTCAAGAAAGCCATAACGATCTGGCCGGGGCTCTGAGCAGCTACAGAAGAGCCCAGAGCCTAAATAGTAAAGAACCTGACTACGCTTCAGCAGTTTCGGCCCTGGAATTGAAGCTAGGACCCTCCTTTGGCGGCAGAGCCGCTCCCAGTGCGACCGCCGCCAAGGCAACCGCACCGCCTCAAACAGCTCAAAAAGCGCCTGCAGCCAAGCCGGCCAGCGCCGCCGACAAGAAAATAGTGGAACAGGCCACAGCCAACTTCAAGCAGGGCCAATATGACAGCGCCATCGAAAAATTGAAAGGAGTGGCCGCACGCAATCCCCACGACGCAGACGTGCAGTATGCAATCGGGCAAGCCTATAAAGCCAAAGGCGACATGATCGGCGCCATGTCCTATCTAGCCAGGGCTTCTTCTCTGGCACCGGGCAATCAGATGTACAGCGAAGCCCTGGAAAGCGCTCGCGCCTCCCTGCAAAGTCCCGGCGGTAACTTCACGCCCCCGCCGGTTCAGGCTCCCAGTTCCGTAGCCAGCGAAGGACAGATCAAACCCTTCTCCGGTTCCAAGGCTTCCGAAGCCACCTTAATGGGCAAAGCCAGCGCAAGCAGCAGCAGGCGCATAAAAAGGGCCATCACTTACGGCATGGCCGGCGCAGCCACTTCCGTCCTAGCCAGCACCTTGCTTTCCAGAGGCGGGCGCGGCAGAGTAAGCATGAAGCGCATGAGAAATGCCGCCATCGGCGGTGCGGTTGCCGGCGGCTTGATGGGTCTGGTACTGGGCAAATAATAGAGTCTCCCGCAAAGTACCTATAGGAAATGTGAGCGGCATTGTACAACCCAAATTTGGAGGTTAGCTCCATGCCTGATTCCGACCAAGACTTTGTCTATGGCTTTTGTTTACGTTCAACCCTGTTGACGCGATCCTCGAGTTTGACGATGCGCTTTTCCAGTCGGCTGACATTACCTTCTGAAGAAAGAAGTAGGGAGGAGATGCCGCTCAGTTTGCTGTTTACTTCCGAGCGAAATTCCCTTAATTCATCTATGGTCTGGTCGAGTCTGGCATTGGTTTGGTCAAGCCTCACGTTGGTTTGACCAATGCACTCTGCAAGCATTGCAAAACCGGACCGCATTTCAGCTTGAAGAACCGCTATCAATTGTTGGCTGTTGCTCATTGCCCTGCCCTCTTAGAACCCATAATATTAATAACGTTTGAACGCTGTCAATGGTTCAATTACCGGCTGATATAAGTCGGTGTGGACTGTGTAATCGACCGTCCAACCGCGGCTTCCATCCAGTCGAAGGCCTGAGGATGGAACCAACACAAGTCTGGTCAGGAAATTGCTGCCTCTTTCAGCATCCACTATCTCTTATAATACTAGTGGTACAAAAAGCAAAAGAGAAGAGAAGAAGGGGGCGAGCACCAGGCTCGTCCCCTTCTCAGTCAATCAGCCTGAGCGAGGCTCAGTGCAGGGTGACGGGCACGATCTCCATCTCCATGCCACCGCCGGCGGAGCCGGGCTGGCTGAAGATCTTGGCGCGCACGCGGCCGAGGGCGTCGACCAGACGGGTCTGGAAGATGCTCTCGTCGGAGGGAACGACGCGCCAGCCCAGAGGCAGAACGCATTCGACGATCTGGTTCAGACCGGCCATGGCCGTCTTGCCCGTGGGCTTGACGCCGAAGGCGTAGAGGTCGGCGAGCGAAGAGCCGTACCAGACCTTGGCGGGCAGGTAGGCCGTCACATCACCGGCGCTGGCAGCCCCGTCACCGACCTCGGTCAGTTCCATCTCGGGGCGACCGGCCTGGCTGCCGGGCTTGTAGAACAGCTTGGCGCGCACGTTGCCCCGGTCGTCCACCAGGCGGCGCTGGAAGTAGCTGACGCCGGACTCGACCACAGCCCAGCCCGCAGGCAGGCTGTACTCGGAGGTCTGGTAGCTGCCGACGACACCCGTGGGAACCAGGCCCATGGCTTCCAGGTCGGACTTGCTGCCGCCGTGCCAGATGGTGTCGGGCATGAAATACTTGCCCTCGGCGATGACCGCGGGAGCGGGAGCCGGCACGTTCAGGAGGTTGGCGATGGCGGCGGTGTTGCTGGTCATAGAGTGATTTCCTTCCGGTTACAGTTTGGTTGAGCAGTTGAAAGAAATGGCGATGCGCCATGCGGGAAGCACGGCGCACCACCAGTTTGACCGACCAGGTCTCAGTTAGACCAGGTCCGGCTTAGACCAGGTAGCCCTTCTCGATGAAGACGGCGCGCAGGGCGTCGGCGTCGTTCAGGGGCACGATGGAGACCTGGCTCTTGTCCACGCCGGCCAGCACTTCCTTGCAGGCGTCGTGCACCTTCTTGACCTGGGCGTCCACGTCGGCGGCGTCGCGACCCTTGCCCAGCTGCTTGGCCTTGAACTCGGCGCAGGTCAGGGACCAGTCGCCGTCGCGGTAGGCCTTGATGAAGGCGTCGGTCTCGCGCAGGGAGCCTTCCACCACGACGATGTGGAAACCGCGCTTGAGGGCGCCGTAGATCTCGTCGCGGGTGATGTCGCCCCCGTTCATGAAGACCAGACCCGCCTTCCAGCCCTGCTCCACCAGCGATTCCATGAAGGTGAAGTAGTCGGGCACGTCCAGGTCCCAGGCGCCGGCGTTCACGGCAGCGCTCTCCTGCACGATGCAGGCGGCATGCTGACGCAGGTCGAGGGCCTGGTCACCGACCGCCAGACCGGCGTACTCGCGGCGAGCGAAGAGGTCGTCGGTGCGGGGCGTGGTGGACAGGGCGATGACCGGGTAGTGCACGGCCAGGACGCCGGGCACGCTGGTGACCATGTCGTCCATGATGCCGCCGTCGTTGTCGCGGTTCAGGGTGCCGCCCGAGAAGAGGGCGCAGGACAGCTCCTTCGCCACCTTGCCCTCACCGTCCAGTTCGCGACCGGCGGCGATGAAGTAGGGCAGCATGCCTTCCTGGGCTTCCTTGGTGAAGCCCTTGCAGCCGCCGCCGATGCGGATGATGACCTGGGTCTTGGCCTCGGCCACCTTCAGCTTGAAGGCCGGGGGCAGCGCTTCGCCGGGGGTCTTGACCGTGATCAGGCAGCCACGGGCATCGGCGCCGAAGATGGGAGCAGCGAAAGCGCCGGTGGAAGCGGGATTGTAGGTGTTGGCTTGTGCGTTCATTTGGTTTCCTTCTTTCAGGTTGAGATTTTGCTAAAAGACCGGGAACAGTTGCCAGTCTCAGCAGGAGGTTATCGACTGTGGAAGTGGCGGCGCCGCATCGGTTACCGGAGGCAACCGACCAGACGCCGTGATGGATGTTGCAGCCTTCTCGTCGGCGCTTACGACGGCGTGAAGGTGAACTGGTAGCCGTCGCTGGAGGCCGCCTTGCGCACAGCCCAGCTGCCGCGAGAATTCGGCTTCTGTGCTGCCCGCATGCGCTCCTCCACGGCATCGGCGATGTGCTCCGGGCCGGGCACGAAAACCGTGATTGCCTTGCGGCACTCCAGCTTCTGCACCAGCTCGTTGCGAATCCGTTCGATGGCATTGCGGATAAGAGCTTCGTTGTGCTCCTCCCGCTCGGTCATCAGGTCGTTGATGTCGAAACCTTCTGCTTGACTGACTTGATTGGCATCGCTCACTTTTTTACCTCAAAGGGTAAGAGTTGGAAAACCGGTGTCGACTGTGAGGCTATCGCACCGGAGTTTGACTGGAGTGACCACCTAGACGATGGCACCCAACTCCAGCAATTTGCTGCGCATGCTCTCGACTTCGTTGTCGCAAACATGCACGTGCGGGTGGGCTTTCAGGAAAGCTTCGTTGAGCGCGTACTTGTCCGCCGAGCCACCACTGCCACGCACCAGGAGCACGCGGTAGAAGGGATTGGTCAGACCGAGTTCGGCCCAGCAAAGCAGTTCTGCCTCGGTAACACCGCCGCCGTTATACACCGTCAAGAGTGCATCCCAGTTGTTGGCGGCATGCGATTCGCAGATCTCCAGACACCGCTTCCATTCAGCATTCCAATCAGCCTTCTGGTCGACATTGGGCTGAAGCAACAGCACGGAGTGCTGCTCTGGATGGATGATGGTGCAGAAAGGCTTGGTGCCTTCGTCGGAGACCACGATACCGTGAGGCGTCGTCTTCAGATGTCCGGCTTTGACCACCACACCGAGGATGCGAGCATCCGGGCAGCGTTCGTAAAGCACGGGAAAAGCTTCCGTGATGCCGGGCACAACAGAAGACGGGTCGTCCTTCAGGATCATCCGGGTACCGCCGAAGAGACAGAATCCGGAGAATTTGGGAGAACCGGGCACATTGGGGTCACCGCCGAGCGCTTCTTGCAGCTTGGTGATGCCGTGGTAGTACTCCGGTGTCATATTGCCGCAACCTCCCGTTCCACGCAGCACGAAATGCCTCGTATTACGGAAGAAGTTGGCAAAGAATCGTTCGCACGATTGCCCCTCCGATTGCACGAAGAGGGTCGGCGATGCATCAAGCCATGCGCGCTTAGTCATGCTGCCCTCCTGTGGTTAAGGGGTTGTGGAACAAACTTTTGCTCAAGGTCCAGATACCACACCGGCAAATGCGACCTAGAGAAAAAGCTCTCAAAACACCCGCACCTCCACCAGGGGAGGCATCGGGACGGTTCGTCCTGAAACGCATCGAATGCCTCCAAGGTGATGAATACGGAAGCCCTTTTCAAACCGGAAATGCCCTCGAACTAACCAAGCCGCCTACAAACAGACCGAAGTCCGAAGAGTTGGAAGAGATAGCGGTAGCTTTTACAGGCTTAAGAGGAATTTTCCGGAGGAATTGGGAGAGAGAAGATAAGTTGAACCTAGCCAGTTGGACACCCGATAAACAACTTAAACCTGAAACTGCCTGGATGTCCGGGTTTGCCTGAATGGGCTCTGTAAACACACCCAAAAATGTCCTGCCAAAGAGCGTCAAGGCTGACTAGTTGGCAGCTGCAATCCAAAAGCTAAAGGTCAGCAGAAAGCCAGGTAACGAAATGTGGTTTACAAAATGCCGCCTGCTCAGTGGGAATTGCCGCAAACCCGCTACTCGCGATAGCTAGCACAGGTTGTCAAGGAGCCCGCTAAAGGAAACCTAAGCTCTCCCGCAAGCATATTCGGTGTACTTCCCTAAAGAGCAGACAGGTAGTCTGTTCCGTCCCCTTCAGTGGTGAAAAGTCGGCGAGCTAGCGCAGCCTCACGAGTATCAGAAAACGGAATGCCGGGCGGCTCCTCAAGGAAATGCTTAAAGAAAGTTTCAGTGCCTCCTGAATGGACTATTTGTTAGCAAGAAATACATCCCCGTTCCAAGAACATTAACTCCGACTGCCATCTCAAAAACCCCGAGTAAGCACTACTTCAATCTCTCTCCGGAACCCTGAGCAAGGGTAGGAAGGAACACCTATGGCTAAACTCGATTTATCCGTACTGCTCTGGTTCGGTGAAGCACCCGTGCCCCCGAAAAGACGCTGGTATCACCTCTGGTCTCCCCTGGGGAAATTCCGCCCTCACGGCCTGCCGGTCAAACAACTGGCAATGGCCACCTCTGCCTCCGAAGCCTTCCGCCAGGAAACGCGCGCCATCATGCAGACCGTGCCGGACAACCTCCTGCCCTGCCTGCAGCACTATGGCGTCCTCGTCTATCCGACCAGGGACATCTTCGAGGCCCTCGATTGGAGTGACTATGGCGGACCCCGTGGTCACGGCGATCGCTTCAAGTGGCCCGCCGTGAGCGGTCTTTGCAAAAGGGAAGGCCGCCTGTTGGTCCTCACCGAATTCATCGAACGCGATGGTTACCGCTACAAGGCGGACAACCGCATCGGCGTTTTCAACCACGAACTTGGTCACTGCTTCGACCGAGCCGTCGGTCATTTTTCACAGAAGCAGGAATTTCTGGAATGCGTAGCCAGAGACGTGGCGCGCATCGCGGCCAAACTTTCCCCCTCCCAGCAAGCCGCGCTGCACTACTTCCTGGCCGCTGCCCCGCAAGGTCCAAGCGAGATCTTCGCCGAATGCTTTGCTGCCCGCCTGGGTGCATGCGCCGTGACCTACTGGTCCGATTGCTTCAAAGATTGGTTCCCGGAGTGCTACGCCAAAGTGGCCGGCCTTGTCAGCCTGTCCGCGGCCGAACTCCTGGCCATCACCATCGACGCAGGTCAAGCCTGCATCAAGTCATAACCGCTCCGCCCCCGGAGCTACCCTCAACTCCGCCGGCCCGAGTCTCTCAGGCGCAACATCGCACCAGGTTCATGACCAGGTGCCCCCGTCGTTGCGCAGGCGAGATACTCCGGCGGCCTAACTCCTAAACAAGGAGATCTGACATGAAGAATTTTATTGCATATCTGAAGCGGCTCTCCCAGAGCCTTCTCTTCCGCAAGTCTGTCCTTCACTTTGGCGTCTTCTTCGGCGCCATCGCCATCTTCACATTCCTGACCGTCAACAACTTCATCACCCGCGCCCCAGAGCGCGTCATCCCGATGGAGTACGCCACTCTGGCCACCGCCGAAAAGACCATCAAGTCGGTGGACCTGGAGCAGTCGTTGCGCTCGGGCGGCAAGGATGTGGAAGGGCTGATTTTCTTTGACGGCATCAAGTCGGTTGTCGTACTCGGCAACGGCTTCGAGAAAGACCGCATCATTCTGCAAGCCGACACCGACGAAATGCGCAAGCTGGCCAAGAATGCCGGCGTGCCCACCATCGACAAGCCCTCGGCTCTGGATGACAGCCTCGGTCCCCGCCTGCCCGGCTGGTGGACTCTGGCCATCTTCCTCTTCGTGGCCTGGTTCTGCTGGCTGCTCTTCTTCCGCCGGGAAAACCGCGAAGAGCACAGCCGCTTCCGGGTCTTCTGCGAAGGCGTGCCGAAGGTGATCAATGCCATCATCGGCGCCACCAAGATGAAGCCGCGCAAGTTCTACACCACGCTCTTCATCGGGCTGGTGGCCGTGAACTCGCTGGCTTTCTTCGGCAAGCTTTACCACAACCACAGTCTCTACGTGCTGCCGGCTGAAATGTCCGTGCAGCGCGTCCAGCCCTTCCAGATCACCCGTCATCTGGAGCGCCATGCGGGCGAATTCGGTCGCGCCAGCGTGGTCAAGGAGCTCAACTCCGCCTACATCGTGCTCAACACGGTGACGGCACCGCCCCGCAGCAAGTTCGAAGATGACGACGGCAACGTGGTGCTTGGCAAGGCAGTGGAACCGGCCAAGACCTATGCCATCGAACGCACCGTCATCTTCCCCCAGACGGCGGAAGGCAAAGCGCAGTTCGAAGCCTTCGTGAAAGGCATGGCCGACAAGAAAATCGAGGTCAAGCAGGTCGCTCCCGTCAAGGAGACCGGCTACATCGAAAGCCTCACCAACACGGGCCGCGTCTTCCTCTTCACCCTGCTCATCGCCGCCATCTTCGTGGGCGTGGTCTTGCTCAACAACTGGAGCGACTGGAAAGAGCAGGAAAGTCCCCAGGGTCGTACCAACCTGGTGGGTGCGGGCGGCGGCGGCACCGGCGGCAACAACGGTGTGGAGGTGCGCGATGAAGATCGCAAGACCTTCGCCGACGTGGCCGGCTGCCAGGAAGCCATCGACGAACTGAAGGTGGTGGAAAAGAAAATCCGCCGCCCCAAGATCTACAAGGTCTTCGGCGCACCGGTGCCCTCGGGCGTCATGCTCTACGGCCCTCCGGGCACGGGTAAGACCCTCCTGGCTCGCGCTCTGGCCGGCGAAATCGGCGGGCACTTCGAAGCCCTGTCCGGTTCGCAGTTCGTGGAAATGTACGTGGGCGTCGGCGCCAAGCGCGTCCGGGAAGCCTACGCCAAGGCTCGGGCAGCGGCACGGCGCACCGGTCGCATCTCCATCATCTTCATCGATGAGATCGACGCCATCGCCAAGAAGCGCGGCAACGGTGAAGGCGGCGGCGACAAAGAGTACGAGCAGACCCTGAACGAACTGCTCGTGCAGATGAACGGCTTCGGCAACCATGGACTGGTCCTGACCATGGCCGCCACCAACCGCCTAGACATCCTGGACGAAGCCATTCTGCGTCCGGGTCGCTTCGACATCAAGGTGAAGGTGCCCAAGCCCGACAAGAAGGGTCGCGCCCAGATCTACGGCGTCTACCTGAAGAAGCTCAAGGTGGTGCTGCCCGACGGCACGCCGGAAGAGAAGGCAGCCGCTCACGCCAAGCTGCTCGACGACCTGGCCCGCAGAAGCCACGACTTCTCCGGTGCCGAAATCGAAGGGGCCATCAAGAACGGTGCCACCATCGCCGTAGAACGCCAGTTCGGCAACGTCACGGAGGACATCAGCGACGCCGAAGTGGAGAAGTACAAGGACATGGCCATCATCACCATCGCCGACCTGAACGAAGGCGTGGACAAGATGGCCTACGGCACCCAGATCAAGAGCCGGGTTCGCACCGACAAGGAGCGCTGGGCGACGGCGGTGCACGAGATCGGTCACGCAGCCGTTCCGCAAGTGGAAGGCGGCGACCCGGTCAACCGCATCACCATCGTCATGACCGACAAGTCGCTTGGTCTCATGGACAGCTCGCCCGAGGAAGGGGAGCGCTACGACTGGACCGACGTGCAGTTCCGCATGCGCCTGCGCACCATGCTGGCCGGGCGTGCTGCGGAGAAGATCATCCTCGCCAAGATCTCCACCGGCGCCAGCAACGACTTCGAGAGAGCCAGCACCCTGGCTCGCCAGATGGTCGGCGTCTACGGCATGTCCAGTGAGTTCGGGGTTAAGTCCCTGCCTCTGGACCAGTACGGCTTCCCCGTCTCCAAGGTGGGTGAAGTGCTGCTGGACAAGTTCAACCAGGCCTGGGGCAACCTCGTGGACGAAATGGAAAAGGCCACGGACGAGCTGATCACCAGACACCGCGCCCAGATTGAAGCCTGCGCCAAGGTCCTCTACGAAGAAGAGACCTTGACCGGCGACGAGTTCCGGCGCATCTGGAACGAGAACGCCCCCGGCAACAATACCGCAGCCTGACTTCTCCAGAGTCGTATACAGGTTCGCGAACTGACCAGGGCGGTGTAGAGCCTCATAACTCGGCGCCGCTCTCACTCCCGATGTCAGGCAGGGCAGCAAGCGGCTGCTCCGCCCTGGTCGACCGGCAGCCGCAAGGCAGCATTTCGACTCGACCAAAAGTTTCTATCTGCAAGTCTCAAACAAGGAACCCAAGCTATGTTGGAAAAAATCGAGCGCATGCTCAAGCAAATCAAACCCCGCCTCGAATCAGTCGGCAACCGCCTGGCCAGAATGGTCGCGGAAGTGGAAGAGGGAGGCGAAGCTCATGCTGCCGCCTTCACCAGCGACCAGAAGCTCTCGGTCCGCTTCGGCGCCGCCCTCAGCCTCGACCTGAGCGCCGACCTGGAACGCCTCAAGAAGCTGGCTCGCGAAATCGAGCTGCGCTTCCAGGGCCTCACCGAAAGCGGTGGCAGCCACAATGAGATCGCTCAACTGGCGGCAGACACGGCCATCCTCGACGTCAAGCTGACGGCCGTCAGCGACACCCTCAACCGGGTGCGCCTGGCCGTGGACGGCGTCACCGACATCTGGGGCAAGGACCTCCCAACCGGGGGGCTCTGGGACAAGTGACAGGTCGCTCCGTGCCTGCAAAAGGCAGCCGGAGAACTTGCACCATGGCTCAACGCTAAAAGCAAAGGTAACAACCATGCAATTTCGAAAAATCCTCCAGCTCCAAGAGCCGGAGCCCGGTGAACCGCTCTGTAGCGGCATCGAGCTCACGGCCTTTCTGGGGCAGCGGCTGGACATGGCCCATTACCACACCGTGGTGACGGTCAAAAACAACCGCGCCCGCGCCTGGTTCAGCACCTCCAACCAGGACAATACGCTGGATTGCACCGTGACCATCAACGGTCGCGAGTACGAAACCCAGCAGTTCAACATCAAGACCGAAGACATCGGCAAGACCCTCTTCTGCGCCGGCTTCCCCTGCCTGACCATCACCGGCCTCGACACCGAGACCGGCGCGGTCACGGTTACCCTCTCCGAGATCGTGGAACCCTGCGGTCCGGAGAGTTGCCCGCGCTAGCGCCTACAGGTCAAGTCCCGCACCGGCTGGCACCACCACCGGTGCGGGCACTTGGCTTAGAGTCTCAGGCTCCAAGCAAGTGCGAAGTAAGGACAACCTCCAACCTGAAGGAACCACCCATGTCTCTGCATTTCTCTCTTCCTGCCCGTCTTCAGGGCATTCTGGAAGGCGTGCTCAAGGCCTGCCGCCGCAAGCGCAAGCCCGCGCAAGCCCAGACCGCATCTGCATCTGCCACCGCCCTGCCGCCGCAAAGGCCGGTCAAGGCAGCCAATCCGAATCTGATCTGGCGCCGGTCTCTGGCCGAGCGCCCCGCCAGGCGGACGCCGCAGATCGAACTGCAAGAGGCTTCCGCCTCCCTCTACCTGGCCCTCGGTGCCGCCGAGCAGGCCGTGGTGCGCGACTACTTTGCCGCAGCCCACGAGGTGAGCAAGCTTCTTCTCTCCATCCGCCTCTACGGCAAGGTCTTCAGTTGCGAAGCTCTGCTCGGGCGCTTCGAGAAACTGGAACTGCACTACCACGGGCTCGGTCTCTTGCCGGTGCTGCCCAGCGCCGTCGACTGGCAAAGCGCCGCCGACATCAACCGTGTCATCGAGCGCGGTCTGATCCAGGCCCGTCTCAGCCTGAATGTCGGCGCAAACGGCTGCGGCAAAGCCACCTACGAAAGCATCACCGGTGGTGACGGCAGCAATCCCGCCAGGCCCACGGCCAGCACTGCCGGTATCACTCGCGGTATCACCACCTACAGTGCCGGCATTCGCCGCCACGTTCACAACCTGGACCGCCAGTTCCGTCTCAAGGAGAGCGCGACCGTGCAAGGTCACGCCCGGCACTGACCATGGACCACAACAAGCCTGGCGCAGCTGCCGACAAGACCGGTCAGGGGAAGACTGATTATCGCCCCCTGGTGGCCGGCAAACCGGTCCTGGTGGTGGTCGACATGCAGTCCCGCTTTCCGGCGGCCAACTGCCCGACCACCATCGCCGCCGTGGAAGCCGAAATCAAGGCTGCCAGAGCCAGACAGGAACCCATTGTGGTTCTGGAACTGGCCATCCCCAGCCTGCATCCGGAGTTCTACCGCACCCACAAGCGCCTGCTCGACGTTCTCGATGAACCGGGCAATCAGGCCTTCTGGGTGCTCAAGCTGAAGTCCACCGTGGACGGCTCGAAAGAGGTGCTCACTGCCTGCCGCAGCTACGGCTTCAGCAGCGAGCACTTTCGCGTCGTCGGCGTCAACACCAGTATGTGCGTCTACGAGACGGCCGTGGGCATCGCCAGGCGCTGCCCCGGTACGAGAGTGGAGGTGCTGGCTCGTGCCGTCAACGACAGCTCGAGTGAGCCCTGGCTCAACTACGGACTGGTAGCACATATGGTGCAGGTCGTCTGAACACTCGCACAGGACTACAGCCAGTACCCGCGGACACTAAAGCCGCCGGGCAAGATAAACCAACCGCAAAAGGCCATATGAACCAAAGCACAAAAGAGCAACACCCCGAACTGGACACGGCTACCGCCGCCGCCCAACCGACCGAAGGAGCGGAGCCGGTCTGCCCCTGGGAAAGCGGAGCGCTCGGACGAGACGCCCGCTTCGCCAGGGCCGTTCCCGATGACGGTTCGGTGGACAAGGCCCTCGGTCTGGTCAAGGTCGGCACCCGCGTCAATCTGCGCCTGGAGCGCAAGTTGAAGCGCACGGCTCAGGAAGTCGGTCTCAGCTTCCCGGCCTATGTCAGGCAAGCCCTGGTGGAAAAGATGCGCCGGGACCGAGCCCGTTTGGGCAAGCAGAAGGCCACCCAAAAGGGCCGGAGCCGGAAGAGCACCTGAGAGCCACCGGAGCAAGCTGAAGCGTAGGTAGAAGAAAACATTCACCACTGGCCGGCCGACGACTCGAGAGCTACTCGAGCCGCTCGGCCGGCATTTTTTTCAGCCAATATTTACTACCTCTTTTAGTATTGCACATGACGACACAAGCAGGCAGCACTGTGCGAAAATGCTGCATCAGACAAAAACCGAGCACCGGACAAACAGCCATGACGATGCCGCCAAACGGAAAGAAAGCCAATTCGAAAAGCACATTGAGCCTCTTAAGCCTGCTGCTTTTGCCATGGTCGGCGGCCCTCATCTTCCCCTCCGGTAGCGCCGCCGGAGAAGCAACTAAGGTAAGCTCCCCCGCCTTCCAGGACTGCCTGGTTCTCAAACAAAGCACCGATGCAAACGGTATCTATATCATCACGGTCTGCAAAGAGGCTGTGCGCTGCCAGAGCCAGGCCTACGGCTTCGTCATAGCAGCAAGAGCGCCGCAATGGACCGTGAAAGCCTGGCGCACCGATCGCAAACAATGGGGAGAATTAAGCCTGGCGGAATTTCTCAAAAGCGATCTGCTCTTCATGAACAGACTTTCCTATGCCAGCGATCTGAGCAAACCAGGCAAACCCAGCTCCAGCACAAGCGGAAGGGAGCGCACCCTGCTCTACACTTTCGCGCCGATTGACTCAGCCGCCGGCAGTATCTTCAGCTACTCCGACAAGGAAGAGAAACGGCAGAGACAGAGCAAACTTCAGCCTAAACTTACTTGCCTCGACGCCGAGTTGCCGGCTCAAGTCGGCGCCATCATGAGGAAGCTATACGAGTTACCGGCAACCAACGGGCTACCTCTGAAAATGACCGTAAGCAATCCGGAGGGTCAAACACAGGTAAACCTGAAAACCGATCTGATTCAGCACCGACAAACAGTCAGTCAGTGCGACTTTTCACCACCTGCCGACTACAAGAGAACCCCTCTGGGTAAGCGCTTTTTCGTCTCCCATGCGCAGGCCGATTTCATGAACGAAATGTTCGACGGTATGGTCCACAGCAAATAAAGCGGGACAGGCAGGGCTCGCCTGTCTTACTGATCGAAAAAACGATGCTAAAATCGGGACAGGCATTCAAGGAAACCGTCCCTTCCTTCATCTATTCAGGAGACCCTATGCCCAAGAGGGGTCTGAAGATCGTTACAAGAGTGGTGCAGGCCGCGCCACGGATAAGAAAGATCAGCTTCCTTCTGGCGGCACTGCTTGCAAGCATCATGCAGCCGGCCCTAATTACGGCGGCTCAAGCTGCGCCCCTGCTCAAGCCTGCCGTTCACACCCTCAAATTCCCGGACGAAAGCATCGGTAAACTGAGCCTGCTTTCAAAGAAGTGGCGCCCCGGCGCCAATTCCAGCAGTGAGGATGTGCGACTGGGACCGGCTCGCGGCAACATTCAAGTTCCTGTCGGCTCTCGCATAAAATTGGAGGGCAACCACTCACTGATCGAAAGCCTCGACCCGCTCAAAGAACTGCCCGGCCAAGATTTCATCGCCCTGGAATTGACGCGCCTGCCCATTACGAACGCACAGCTCAAAGACTTGAACCGCCTTACCGGTATTCAGCATTTGTCCCTGGAAAACACCGACGTTGATGATGGAGTGCTTCCCTACCTGGCCGACCTGAAAGATCTGAGATATCTAAATTTGCGACGCACCATGATCACAGGCCGCCTCCTGCCCGAGCTCAAACGCTGGCCCAAACTCAATCGCCTCAAAATTGGTCACAATGCTCTCCGCAAAGAGTTTATCAATCGCGCTTGCTTCGCCTGCTTAAAAGAACTGCCCAGACTGGAAGAGTTACAAGTCTCCAGTGCCGGACTCGATGATGAAAGCTTGAAAGGAATAGCAGAAATCAAACAACTCCACTCCCTGGATATAAGCGGCAATCAGAAGGTGAGCGAAGTGGGGCTCTCCTACCTGGCTTCCATGCCCAGACTTTATTACTTAAACTTAGGCGACATCAAACTCCCCGCCCGGGCCGTCTGCAAACTGGGGCGGTGCGGCGTACACAGCCTGGTGCTCAGTTTTCGCTTTTACACCCCGGCCGAACTGAAGACCATCAAAACCTGCCTGCCCGGCAGAAAAATCGCCAACTCCGTCAAAAACAACGTGCCCCTGGAAATGTACGCGCCTCTGCACTAGTAAAACCGGGACTTTCGCCGTGACCCGAAAATGCCATAAACGTGACCTATTATGAACCCATCAAAAGCCCAGCGGCCATTGAAACACTTCCTCTGCCTCCCCCCATGCGGTTAAATCGGGTCCGGTCTACGACCCGATTTAACTTTTTCAGTTTCCAAGCTCCAAATCCTGCGGCCAACATACTACTTATCAAGCTCAGCCGGTATAAAATAGGCTTTGCACTCAAGATGAGGTTGGAAACATGGTCAACACTTTCGAGCGCCCGCTTTCCGAGGCAGCGCTTCTCCACTCCTGTATCTTCAGCCCTGAGACGGAACTGCATAATGCCTTCGGTCTCACCTACGGTCAGTTGCAAAAAATCATTGCCGATGCCAGCAAAGGCTCCGGCGGCAAAAACGGCTTCTGCGACGTCTTCCTGCAGGCCGGCTCAGCCCAGTCTCTCACCCTCGACCAGGAAGTGATCAAAAGTGCCACCAGCTCCCATGTGAACGGAGCCGGTGTGCGAGTGGTGGTCGGCGACAAAAGCGGCTACTCCCACACCGACCATGTCACCGTGGCCAACCTGAAACGCTGCGCCACCATTGCCAGAGCCATTTCAGAACACGCTCAAGAAAGCGCCAACCTGGCCCTGATGGAAAATCAAAAGGCTGTCCAGAAGCCGCACAATCTCTATCAAATCAGCCAGTCACCGGCAAGCTGGGACCTGAAAGACAAAATTGCCTTATTGCGCAAGATGGACCAGATGGCCAGAGCCTACGACCCGCGCATAAGCAATGTTTCGGTCAGCCTGGGCGTGGAAGACTACACCATCATTATCGCCACCTCCCGCGGTGACATCTTCGCCGACAAACGACCGCTGGTCAGACTCAATATTTCCTGCCTGGCCGAAGACGGCAGCAAGCGCGAGAACGGCAGCTCAGGCGGCGGTGGACGATTCGACTTCCAACAGCTCGAAGATGAAGCATACTGGCAAGAACATGTACTGATCGCAGCCAAACAAGCCATCGAACTGCTGAACGCCGATCCGGCCCCGGCCGGAGAAATGGACGTAGTTCTGGGAGCGGGCTGGCCGGGAGTATTGATTCATGAAGCGGTGGGTCACGGTCTGGAAGGCGACTTCAATCGCAAAGGCACTTCCGCCTTCAGCAGCCTCATGGGGCAGTCGGTAGCCTCCAAGCTGGTTACCGTCATCGATGACGGCACCATTGCCGAAAGACGCGGATCGCTCAATATGGATGACGAGGGCACCCCCACCGGACGCACCGTGTTGATCGAGAACGGCAAACTGACCGGCTACCTGCAAGACCGGCAAAACGCCTCTTTAATGAAAGCCGGATTGACCGGCAACGGACGCCGACAAGACTACCGCTTCGCACCGATTCCGCGCATGACCAACACTTATATGGCCGGCGGCACCTCCAGCCCCGATGAAATAATCGCCTCCGTCAAGCGCGGCATCTACGCCACTACCTTTGGTGGCGGACAAGTCGATATAACCAATGGTGATTTCACTTTCAGCGCTACCTGTGCCTACCTGATCGAAGACGGCAAACTAACCAGGCCAATCAAAGGCGCCACCTTAATCGGCAACGGTCCCAAAGCCCTGCACCAGGTAGCCATGGTAGGCAACGATGTCAGCCTCGACAAGGGCATCGGCACCTGCGGCAAAGACGGACAGGGTGTGCCTGTCGGCGTCGGTATGCCCACTATCCGCCTGAACGGCATCACCGTAGGCGGCTCCAAGAGTTAGCACGAACGTAGTCTCGACTAAACTGAACCAAACTAAATCGAACCAAACTAAACCGAACCAAACTAAATAGGTACTGTAATGGCCACTGCCAGATTAGAAGACATCGCCGCCGCCATCGTGCATCAAGCCCGCAAACTCGGTGCCGCTGAATGCGATGTCACCATCACCACCCGCAATGCCGTGGAAACCTCGGTCCGACTGGGGCAAGTAGAAAAGCTGGAGGGGGCCCAGATGCGCGGCCTGCAATTTCGCGCCCTCTGCGGTGCGAAAGGCACCAAAACAGCCTCCAGTTCCACCTCCGATTTTGGCGCTAAGGCCCTCAAGCAACTGGTCAAGGACACCATCGCCACAGCCGAAGCCTCGGAAGAGGATCCCTATGCCGGCTTGCCGGAGCCTGGCGACCTGGCCCGCGAGTACCCCGACCTCGGTCTGTTTGATCCGGCTGTGGAAAAGATCCCTGTAGAAACCAAAATCAGCCTGGCCAAAGAGGCGGAGGAAGTAGCAAGAGGAGCCGATCCGCGCATCACCAATTCGGAAGGAGCCAGTTTCTCCGACAGCGCCGGACAAATAGTTCATGCCAATTCCCGGGGCTTTCTGGGTAGTTATCATGGCAGCCATGTGAGCCTTTCCGTCGGGGTAGTAGCCAGTCAGGACGACGAAATGCAGGTAGGCGGCTGGTGGGCTTCTAATCGCTCCTTCGACAAACTGGAATCAGCCCCGGCCATCGGTCTGAAGGCGGCAGAAAGAGCCCTCAGGCAACTGGGCTCTCGCAAAGTCAAGTCCCAGGAAGTGCCGGTGGTTTTTGATCCCCTCATGGCGGCGCGCCTGATCGCCCAGTTCATCGGAGCAGCAGCAGGCTCCCATATTTACAGGAAAAGCTCCTTCCTGGTGGACAAACTGGGGCAGGTGGTGGCGAGCCAAGGCGTCAACATAATCGACGACCCGCTCATGGCCGGCCGCCTTGGTTCTCACCCTTTCGACTCGGAGGGTCTACCGGCCAGAACCCGTACCATCATCGAAGAAGGACGACTGGTCACCTATTTACTCTCCAGCTATGCAGCCCGCCGCCTCCACACCCGCCCCAACAGCGGTAGCCTCGGCAACCTCTACCTGCAGGCCGGCAAGGAGAGCCCGGAAGAGATCATCGGCTCGGTCAAAAACGGGCTCTATTTGACCAGTGTCTCCGGCCCCGGCTTCAAAGTCATTACCGGCGACTATTCCCTCGGGGCCAGCGGCATCTGGATAGAGGACGGTAAGCTTGCCTATCCCGTCTCGGGCATAACCATTGCCTCCGACATGCTCAGCATGTTTGCCGGCATTGAAGCCATCGGCAACGATCTGGTCTTCCGTTCCAGCACGGCCAGCCCTACAATTAAGATAGGCAAAATGACTGTAGCAGGACAGTAGATGTTGAGTTCCAAAAGAACAGCAATGCAGCTCGCGCTGAGAAAGTTGACACTGCTTACGGTGACGACCTCTCTGGCTGCATCAATAAATCTGCTTCAAGGGCAGACGCCAGCATGGGCAGCCAAAAAGGAAGCGGCCTCAGTGGAGGTTGCCGTAGTAGCGCGCAACTTGATCGGCGCCAAGCGTTTTCAGGAAGCCTTGCAATTGACCGGCGACAAAATAAAGGTGATGGAAAACGACAGGTCATCGCATATCAGCCCCGGTAACTGGCGCCTCGACGGAGTCGGGCACGCGCTCGCCTTCCAGATGCTGACCCAGCCTCAACTCATGGAAATCTACCTGGGAGACATCTACAATCTGCACGGACTTTGCCTTTACCAGCTCAAGAGAATTCCCGAGTCGCTCAAATATGTGCAACTTGCCCTCGACCACAATCCCTATCAGGCCCAGGCCCTGCAAAACAAGGGCGTCATACTGGCAAAAATGGGCAAGCACGACGAAGCCATCAAGTGCTTCGATCAATTGCTGCGCCAGAACGAGCGCTTTGTCGGTGCTTATCTGAATAGAGCAGAAATTTACAAGATCAAGAAACTCTACAGTCTCGAGCAAAAAGACCTGGACAATTATCACAAATTCAAGATTCTGAATCAGAAACAGGAATTGAATGAAACCATCTTGAGCCGCTTCGAATATGCCTATCATATTATCAAAGGCAAACCGCGCAGCCCCGAGCAGCTCACCGCCCTCGGTATCATTCACTGGGAAAATCTCAGACTGAAGGAAAGCGAAGAAAGCTTCAAGCAAGCCATTCAGCTCAATCCTAAATACGCACCGGCCCACCTGGGTTACAGCATTTTTCTGGAATGGATGAAACGGCACAAGGATGCCATCAGGGAAAGCAGTCTGGCCCTTTCCCTCGACAAGAATATTCCCATTGCTTACATCACCCGAGCCCGGGCCCGCATTGCCGAGAATCAACTGCCAGGGGCCATTGACGATTACAATACCCTTCTGAACACGGAAAAGTCAGACACCGGGCTGACTATCAGAGCCCTGGGCAACCGCGCCGCCTGCTATGCCAAATTGGCTCGCTACAAAGAAGCCATAGAAGACGTCAACCATGCCCTTTCGCTCCGACCGGCAGCAGCAACCAAGGCTGAGCTTCTGGCCAACCGCGGTCTTTGCTATGAAAAACTGGGCGATAAACAACAGGCTCTCAAAGACTACGACTCAGCCCTGGCAGCTAATCCAGGCGAAAGAAGAGCTTACGAAAATCGCGGCAAAATTATGCTTTCCATGGGTCAGTACGAACAAGCCATGGCCGACCTGAACACCTCAGGAAGCGCCGCTGCAGAAGCCAGTCCCTCCCTTCCCACCGGCAAAGAATTGTCCAGCATGGTGGCTCACTATGACAAGCTTCTCAAACTCTTTCCAAACTCCACCGAGAGCCTCTACAACCGTGGACTGCTGCAGCTTACCCTGGGCAAACCGGCACTGGCCGCCCAGGATCTTCAGAAAGTGGTAAGCCTCAGCAAGCAAGCCAACAACACCTCCGATTATGCCGTTTGTTTTGCCAATATTGCTCTCCGGCTGGATGGTCAAAAGGAAAAAGCCAAAGAATTGATCAATCAATATCGGCTGCTCAAGCGGCAAGATCTTGCCTCGCCGGTAGTAGATTACTTCATCAAGGGCAAGACCTCGGTGCTCACCACCGCCACCTCCAATAGTGGCAATCGGGCCGGGCAAACCCGCTCGCTTACTCTGCTAGGGCTCGATGCCTACGCCAGCGGCGACAAAGTACAGGCGCGCGAATATCTAAGCAAGGTCAGACACGAAGGCGACACTTCCACCGATGAATTTACTCTTGCGCTTTCTTACTGGAACAAACTCTAGAGAGCCCTGAAGATTCACTAAAGCAAGACCGGACGCACCCAGGCCTTCAGATCGGGCAATTCATGCACGCGCTTGGAAGCCGTCAATAGCCGTTCGTAAATATCGAGAATGTGAGGCGCATCAGGATGGGTAGGGAAATCCCTGGCCTGATCGTAGGCATGCTCAAGCACTCGCTCGGCCATCTCCTCATCACCGGCTTGCAACAAGAGTTCGGCAAGCCTGGCCAGAGAGGTGAGGTTATAGCCGGCCGGCGGCTTAAAGGCCTGCTGCATGGAAGCCAGAACAGATTCGGACAGCCTGACGGCATCCTCACGACGACCGGTTTCCAGGCAGATTATCGCTTGAAAAATGCGAATATGTATATCAAGAGAATGGAAGCTCTCTTCCATCACCGCTAGCGGTCGTCCGCTGCCGTGTACAAAAGCAAGAGCCCGTTCCAATTTGCTTTCTGCAGCCGAGAAACTGCCTCGCAAAACATCTATTTCAGCCAGATTGACGAGCGGAAAAGCCTGACCAAGCGCCTCGTTTCCCTTGAGTTTGGACCAAATTTCCAGGGCTTTGAGAGAATTAGCTTCCGCTTCTTCCAGTTCACCCTGGCGCAAATGAGCATAGGCCAGATTATTGACGTAGATGGCCGCAAGAGCATTCTTAGCTATTTTCTTCTCCCGGCCGAGGCGCTCCATCAACTCACCATAGATCAATTCCGATTCGGCAAACTGCCCACTGGCTAGTTTCACAACCGCCAGATTGGAAACTGCCGTCATATAGCTCCAGTCTTTGCGAAGCCCCAGGCGACGCACCATATTCAAACCGCGGTTGAGAACCTTCTCGGCATCATGCAATTGACCACGGGAGAGCAATCTCACTGAGTAAAAAATCACCGGAGAGAGAATGAGATAACCGGAGAAAAGATAAAGACACACCAGAAAGAGAGTAAGAGAAACCACCGAGGAGAGCCATTCGCCGGCATAGAGCGAACCGATAAGGGCGGCAGAAACGCAGGCAAAACAAAGAGCCATATAGAGCCACCAGAATACAGCCAGGAACACTTGCCGGCCGCCGCCCTTGCGTTCATAGGGCACTATTTGCTTGAGTTTTCCATCCTCGCTCAAGAAAGACTACTCCCCTCCTCCAGACAAGCCTGAAGCCTCAAAATCAACTCCGGCATTATTATGCCCAGATTCATGGGCAGTCACGATACTCTCTCCAAAGAGATATTTGCTATATAATTTAGTATTACACCGAAAAATGAATCGAGAACATGGCTGTTTGCACATAGATACCGGCAAAGGGAAACCAGGAAGCAGAGATTGCACCCGCGCCAGAGCTTCCAGGTTGCTTTTCATGGCAACGGTCGAAGCTCAAGACGCGGGTGCAGGAACTGTGGTGGTTAGCCGCGCATGCCGTTGAAGAAGAACTCAAAGGCAAGGATCAGGATGAACCAGAACAAGAGCGAAATGCCGATACCTGCCAGAGAAGCAAGCAAGAAGACGACCACGCTGTTACCCAGGGCATAGACCAGGGCCGAAGCCAGATTGCGCATGCCATTGGAACTGATTCGGCTGATTTCACCGGCGAACATGCCCTGCAAGTACCGGCCGGCATAGCTGCCAACCAGAGAGAAGAGCACGAGAAGAACGAGTTGCATCAGATTCATAATTGACTCCTGAGGAGTAGTTACGCCTGTTTGAGCAGGCAAGATTCGACTTTCCAGACCCACCGCCAGGCAGCCGCTAAGTTCGCTTCGACTTCAGGCTCAATCTCCACGACTGCAAGACGAGCCTTAGCTGAAATCAAACCCAGACAGCAGCGCCAAGCCCGGCAGAGAATTAGCCTTCCAACCCGTACTAATACCGCCGACTGCTGGTGACTTTTGCCGGACGAGAAAGACGAGTGTGAGAGGTAAATTTCTAAGACTGCAAAGAAAATCCGGTAGGTGAAAAGAAAGACACTCTGTTTTAGTGAATTTGAGCTCTCTTCTTCCAGTAGGGAAAGCAGGAGTCGGCACATGCCAAGTGGCACTTTTCACAAGGCTTCCCTTGCCGTCCGCCCGGACTTCCCCTGTCAGAAGCCGGAATCGGGCTAAGGACGGGGGCTGAACCTCATTGAAGCAGAACCACCAACCAGCTCTTGGCTAGCCTGCGCGCGCGAACCTTCGCCTGGAAATTTAGTTAAGGAGCGGTCTGAACCGACCCACCAGGCTCCCTGTACAACAGCTACTGCAAAGGCTGAAAGAGACCGAACTCTTTCCTGGCCCATTCCGTTTCTTTCTTCAGCTTTTCTTTTTCAGCGGCGGAAAGCTCGGGAATTTTGCGCCGGCCGTCGGCCGTATGATCGCTCACGGGCGGCTCCGGCTCCGGTTCAGCTTCCCCGGCAGCAGTCTTGTCGGGATTCATGATCTGATGCAATTCCTGCAACTCAGGGGGCAGCTTGCTTACATCTACTTCGGGCTGCTTGGCAGACTTGTCTTTGTCGCTGCCGCTTGACTCTTCTTCGGCAGCGGCCGCAGCCAATCGCCGGGCTTCCTTCTCTTTGCTGGAGACGAATCCGGCCAGGGTCTCAACCACAATCTCCACCCGCCTGTTGGCGGCTCGGCCGGCGGGATTATCCTTACCGCCGGGCAATTGATTGGGCTCCAGCGGTCGACTGCCGCCGTGACCCACAACGGTTATGCCTTCCGGATCAAAATGCCCGTGTTTGAGGAACCAGTCGCGCAAAAGTTCGCCTCGCTTCTCCGTCAATCTGTCGTTGAAGTGACTGAAGCCCATATTGTCCGAGTGGACGTTGATGGTGATCGGATGGTTCTTGAGGTTTTCCAACACCGGCAAGACTTCGGAAAGCCTGGCATCGGCTTCTAAACCCAAGACCGGGTTACCGCCCATGAAGAGCTTGTCGCCCGGCAGAACAAAACTGCAAAAACCGGCTATCTTAATGGTTTTGAAGCGCCGCGCCGTACTGGCGGAAGTGATTGGTCGGGGCTGAAGACTGGTCGGAGCGGCTTTTTCAGTTTGCTCCTGGGGCATATAGAGCTTTTGTAAAAGCGGCTCAGCCTGGCCCTGGGCCAAAGCCGGGCTGCCGAGCATGAACGCCGCCACTAAAATAACAGTGCCTGAAGCCCTCAAATGTTCGCGCTTACCGAGAGAAAGACGACCCATAGACATAAAGCGACCTGTTTCACTGCCCGAAACATCATAAGGCCTGCCTGAAGTTTCTACACTAGCTGGGCATAATGTATTTACGGCGACTTTTAGTGCAAGTTCTCATGAAATCAGGCTCTTTTACCACAGACCAGTTTCTTGCCAGTCTGAGCGGCAGGTTCCTGCCGGCTCTGATGCTAGGTCTGGTCTTGAGTGGCGCGGCCTTGAGCGCACCAGGCCCTACCCCAGCCAGAAGTAACAGCCAGGAAAAGGTCAAATTGCAGGTGATTCGCATCGAATCAAGCGCCAATGGTCCCTATAAAATTCTGGTCAATAAAGACTACCTGCGTGTGGACTCCAGTTCCTTCGGACTGACCATTTATGCCGCCCGACCCGACTGGCAGGTGACGGCCGTCCGTGCCAAGCAAAGGGAGCTGGCCAGTGCCAGCTACCAACAGTGGCAGAAGACCATTGTGCCTTCTTTCACAATGGCCGGCATCTGCCAGGAACTAAAAGCACCGACGGCATCCATCAAGGGCAAAGACGGCAGCACCAGGAACGTGTTCATGCACAAGGGCAAATCGGAAACATTCTTTCAAACTCGCGAAGAAAGAACTGAAATCAAAGGCGTAGAGATAGACACCGTGCCGGTCGATACCGATCCCCATGCCCTGGCAATCATCAATCATTTTCTCAATTTGCCTAGCCTGCCGGGTGTGCCGGTGGCTCTCAACGTGCTCTACGAAAACGGCAAAAAGGGCTGGCAAATCAGACGCATCGGCGCTACCTCGACGGAGCTGAGCCGGAGTGAGATTCTGCCGCCGAAAGAAGGTTTCCAAAACACAGGCCGAATATCCAAGGAATTTCTAGCCCGCAGCGCCATGACTACACTGGATGGCGTCTCGGAATTGCTCTCGGAACCGAAGTAACGTTTTGTGCTGACGCCCCGTACATCTAGCGCTATTGCACCTCTTTCAGGAGATGGCGCTAGCGACGCTAGCCACCAGCCCAAATTTATAATCTTCCATTTGCTTCAGAATGAATCTTCGCGCTAACCAGGCCAGATCCTCATGACATCCACCAGAAGGCTTATACCGTCATTGTTGCGAGGGATTTACAAGAACCCCATTTAAAAATCAGAAACACTTCTCTATTGGAGCCAAAGATTCTTTGAGCTAGCTTCGAATAGTCCTCTAATTCACTTCACCCCGAGAATCTCTCAAGACTCCATCTTCAGCCATATCCGTCCACCCCCCCCTGCTTACACCTGCGGTGTCGGTATGAGGCTGTGTACAGGAGCAAGGCGAAGACTTTGAGGCGGAAATCGAAAGATTACATCTCGGTCGAAGGTCGAAGAGAGATTCTCCCCGAGGAGATGCTGAGGAAAACGCTGCACTCCAACTCAAGGAAGTGCTTGTGATGGGTCCAAACCACTCGGAGGCATCCATGTGCTGGCCTTAAATAACACCTCGCAGCTGCCGGTAGTGGTCTGAGTGTCACCTCAGACGTAGAACCGGCAAAGCCTGATTTAGACCAGTGACGAATTTCGGGTCGGTCAGGTCGGGCCTGGTTCGGGTCCGGGTGAAGCCAATATCACAGGTTTCGCCGCAGGCTGCAGATGAGACCTACCCTCGGAAAGGTTTCAGCTTCAGTCGAACCCTACTGCTTTGACTCGTCGAACAAAGCAAGGCCATTATTCCGGAGGGTCTAGGGTCCTTTCTCTGCCGGAATTATGGATAACGACGCGTAACCGAAAGCCACCCGGACGGGGCTTTTATGGGGCGTACTAAAAACCGTCAAGCTCCTGAGAGGCGGAATACCGTGAGGTCGGATTCTGCCTGGAGCGGGGACGGCAATTCTCCATTTTTTTATATCGGGGAATTGCCGTTATGTTTATTTTTATTATGAAGTCGCTAAGCTCAATCCTCGGAGCAGGAGCGGCACGAAGGTGCGCTTGTCCGGCGTACTTTCGCGAGAGGCACAACCTCAAAATTCTATTTTTGGAATTTTGAAACCGTTGCCTCACCCCCAGAGCGGGAACCGGTTTCTCGCTTACAAAATTGTGTTCGTGGCTGACACACTCGCGCGGGACAGGCGCGGGACTCTCCATTTTAGGCTCTTCGGGAAGAGGACCACTTCTTGAAGGGCGACCGGGCGTGATTAATAAGTCTTTTTGACGAGCACATGCCCGGTCGAGACGCTGGGGACCGAGTCGATGACTCTAGGCGGTGGAAGCTCCTGCCGCGACGAGGTCCTCCCTTTCAACCATCAACCTGAGGAGTGTCTGCCATGACCCAAACCGCCAGCAGCAAGAAGTACGCTGGTCAGAAGGTGGCTTTCCTCCTCAACGGGGGAGGGCCTACCGACAGCCTCACCCTCGGCGGCAAGGGCGCCGGGCTGGTCAAGCTGACCAGTCTCGGCATCCCCGTGCCGGCTGCGTTCACCATCTCCACCTCGGTGGCGAGAGCCTATGCCCAACACGGCGTCACGCCTCGCCGCCTTCGCCACCAGATGCAGTGGGCATCCAGGCCCTGGAAAAGGCATCCGGCAAGCGCTTCGGTGACCCAAGCGATCCGCTCACGGTCTCGGTGCGCTCCGGTGCTTCCGTCTCCATGGCCGGCATGATGGACACCGTGCTCAATCTTGGTCTCACCCCCACCAATGTGGCGGCTCTGGCTGAGAAGCACGGCACCGTCTTCGCCTACGACTGCTACCGCCGCTTCCTGGCCATGTTCGGCGAGGTGGTGCTGGGTCTGCCGAAGCATGACTTCGAGCAGGTCTTGCACCAGTTCAAAGACCAGGGCAAGGGCAGCTTCACGGGTGGACAACTGCAGGAGATCTGCCGGCGCTACAAGCACATCATCACCGTCAAGCACGGTAAGGTAGTGCCGACAGATCCGGTAGCGCAGCTCGAAATGGCGGTGGAGGCGGTGCTCGCTTCGTGGAACAATCCGCGAGCGGTGGAGTACCGTCGCCACCACAAGATAAGCAACAACCTGGGCACCGCCGTCAATGTCCAGACGATGGTGTTCGGCAACCGCGACGATCGCTCCCTCACCGGGGTGGTCTTCAGTCGCAACGTGGTCACAGGCCAAGCAGGGCTCTGGGGCGAGTTTCTCGTCAGGGCGCAGGGGGAAGACCTGGTAGCGGGTATCCGCGACGGTCTGCCCCTGAGCCGCATGGCGACGCTCTTCCCGGCGGTCTACAGCGAGCTGAAAGGCTACGTGGAGCAGTTGGAGGCGGACAGGGGCGAGCCGGTGGACGTGGAATTCACGGTCCAATCCGGTAAGCTCTACATCCTCCAGGTGCGTGCCGCCAAACTCAGCGCGGAAGCTGCCGTCACCACGGCGGTGCACTTCACCTTCGAGAAGAAGTGGACGAAGGAGAAGGCGCTCAAGAGCGTCCGCCCTGAGGACGTGGAGGCGGTCGGAGCTATGGGTTTCGAACCCCAGGCCCTGGCCCGAGCAGTACAGCAGTCTCTGGTGGCCAGAGGGCTGCCGGCTTCCCCGGGAGCCGTGGTCGGACGGGTGGTGAAAAGCAGCCGCGCCGCTCTGCAAGCCGCCGCCCGCGGTGAAGCAGTGGTGCTGGTTCGTCCGGACACTTCCCCCGATGACCTGGAAGGCATGATCGCCGCCTGCGCTATTGTCACCGCCACCGGTGGCGCTACCAGCCATGCGGCTGTGGTGGCTCGCGGTCTGGGCAAGCCGGCCGTGGTCAGCTGCGGTTCCCTCAACCTGACTGAAGGCGAGTTGGTATCTGTGGACGGCGGCAGCGGTGTCGTCGTGCGCGGGGAAGTTCAACTTGCCGCAGTGGCCAACAAGAAGGAGGTAAACATCTTCCTGCGCTGGCTGGAAGCGGCCACGCAGAAGCAAGCGAAGGGCGTGCTCAAGTTCGAGTACTACGAGCAGTCGGTGTCGTACAACGACATGCTGAACGACTTCTACCTGGCTGACGCCATGGCGGAGGCCGCTCGCGGCACCACGCTGGCCAACCGGGCCATGAGCCTGAAGCGGCAGGTGCACCAGGAGGCCGCCGGTCGCCTGGCCATGTATCTGGTGGTGGCCGTCGGCGGCGAAATGCGCCACGCCGGACACCGCTGGGACGAGACCAGCGCCGAAGTGCAGGAGCTGAAGCAACGGTTTGCCATCCAACTGGGAGGCGATCGGCGCGAAGCACAGCACCAGACGCTCAAACTGCTCAGACTGATGGAGCACAAAGACCAGGCACAGTTCACCAAACTGTGCGCAGTCGCCTTCCAGGGCGGCTACTGGGGCGGTAGCGTCGGGGGCAAACCCTGGGCGGACATCGCCTGGGCGGCGCACCGCTACCTGACCGGGGTCTACAACGCCAGCGTCTTCGCCGACCACGCCTTCGACCTGGAGCACAACAACGGTTCGGTTTTCGGCAAGAACCCCATGCTTGTCGGTGACCGGTTCGATGTGAAGCACCAGCTCAACCGCAAGAAGAACGCCGCCTCCCTGGCGGAACTCTATACCAACCTGTCCCTCTACGGGCAATACTCTCGGGCGGTGGACGAACTCTACCGCAAGGGTGTAGCGCTGGGCATCTTCGCCAACGCAGGCAAGATGCGGCGCTGAGCGTTGCCAAAAGCAGCGCTCAGTGCCCCGAGAGGGACACCATCGATTGTGAACAGGAGAAAAATATGTGTCAGAAATTCAAAGCCGTGCCGCTGGCAGGCAGCCGCTGTAGCCACAAAGGCGAGGCGGTTCAGGTGGGTGATTACGTCATCCACACCGGCGGCACCATGTACATGACCTCTTCCGATCTGGATCGCTTCGACGTGCTCCTGCCGCTCACCGGCTGCAAGGAGCTGGACTTCGGCAAGACCTACCAGTTCGTGGGTGCGCCGGAAGACGCCGACATCGAGACCCGCCGCAAGCAGCCGAGCGGCATCACGCCGTTGAGCCCGGGGCGCCAGTACACCATCCTGGCCGCGCCCCTGGTGGACTTCGGCGGACTGCCCGAGAACTGGAAGGAGTTCCTGCAGGAGCAGGTGATTCCGCTTCTGGCATCGGGCAAAACCGTGCTCGGCTTCTGCATCGGCTCCCACGGACGCACCGGCACCCTGGTGGCGTCGCTCATCGCCCTTCTGGAGCCCGATGTGGCCGACCCCGTCGCCGAAGCGCGCCGCCGCCACTGCCATCACGCGGTGGAGACTCGCGCCCAGGCAGCCGGCATCTTCGCCCTGCGCGGTCAGGACTTGCCGGAACACTACCAGACCGCCGGCTTCGTTCGCTAAGGAGCGACCGCCGCCAAAGAGAGGGCGAAGCCGGCTGAGAAACCGGCATCGCCCGCCTGGCAAAAGCGTTCTACAGGTGAAGACGGTTCCTCCCCACCGTCTTCAGAGACCGACGTTGCGCCACTACCAATGGTGCAGCGCCGGCAAAACCTGATCGCGGGGACCAAACCTGAAAGATGAGGACACAAGTCATGACCACTTCCGCGAATCTGTTCTTCATGGCCGGCACCGAGGGCACGGGCGAATACATGGTGCCCCTGGCCACCTCGCAGGGCGCCGTGGGTTACCGCTGCCTCTCGGGGGATCGCTTCCGCCTGCGCGTGGAGCCCGTGGGCGACGACGTCGAGACCCTGGCCGCCGCCTTCCCCAGCCCCGACTGGAAGCAGCCGGGTCAGGGCGGTCAGCACCGCTTCTCCACCGTCATCAACGGCGGCTACGAGGCGCTCGCTGCCGCTCTCACCAAGGCGGTGGCCGCCCTCAGCGCCGACCAGCCCGGCCAGGTGACCTTCATCCAGATCAACCCCGACGCGCCCCAGTGGGTGCGTCAGGTGGTGGAGTCCACGGTGAAGAGCACCATCGTCGCCGAGCTGCGTCGCCGCAAGGTGCCCGGCGCCAACGCCGCCAGCCGCTGGTCCCTCACCACCCTGGTGGCCAAGCTGGCCTGACCCTAACTGGAAGTGGAACAGCCGAGCTCGAACCCTATTCGAAATCGGCTGTTCCCTTCCGCAGTCTGCGCAAAGGACAACATGAAACCACCCCAGATTAACGGAGGCGCCGGTAACGCGCCCACCGCCTTTTCTGCCAGCGCCGGAGCGGCCATGCTGCTGCTCCTGGCCATCAACTTGTTCAACTACATCGACCGCCAGATTCTCTCGGCGGTGGTGCCCCACATCAAAGAAGAATTGCTCGCCAACCCGGAATCCTCCGGTCCGGTGGTGGGCTTCCTGCTCAAGATCCTGGGCGGACTTCTGGGCGGCAACCCGGAAAACGCCATGGTCGGTCTCCTGGCCATGGCCTTCATGGTCACCTACATGGTGGCGGCGCCGCTCCTGGGCTCCCTCAAATTCAAGCGCTGGTGGATCATCGCCGGCGGTATCGCCGTCTGGAGCCTGGCCAGTGGTGCCTCCGGTCTGGCAGCCGGTTTCGGCATGCTGCTTCTGACCCGCTGCCTGGTGGGATTGGGGGAAGCAGCCTATGGACCGGTGGCGCCATCCATCCTCTCCGATTACTACCCCGTGGAGGCCAGAGGCAAGGCCCTGTCCTGGTTCTACCTGGCCATTCCCGTGGGCAGCGCCCTCGGCTTCGTGCTGGGTGGATTGATCGCAGGCAGCGACCTGGGCTGGCGCTGGGCTTTCTACCTGGTGGTGCCGCCCGGGCTTCTCCTTGGACTGCTGTGCCTCTTCATGAAGGAACCGCGGACCGGAGCGAAGCCCAATGCAGCACCGGCAAAGCCGCCCGAGCCCGTCAAGCAAAGCCGCTTTGCGCTCTACAAGAGCTTCCTGGCCAACCGCTCCTACCGGCTCAACACCGTGGCCATGACCTTCATGACCTTCGCCATCGGCGGTATCGGCTTCTGGATGCCCACCTACATCCACGAGTACCGTCAGGCCGGCAGCCTCGCTTCCGTCAACATCATCTTCGGAGGCATCCTGGTGCTGGCCGGGCTCTCCGCCACACTACTGGGCGGCATGCTGGCAGACCGCTTGCGCGGCAAGATCAAAGGCTCCTACTTCAAGGTATCGGGCTGGGCGATGATTCTCGGCTTCCCGGCTTCGCTGGGGATTCTCTACGCGCCCTTCCCCTTCGCCTGGGTCTTTGTCTTCCTGGCCTGCTTCTGCCTCTTCCTCAACACCGGTCCGAGCAACACCGCCCTGGCCAATGTCATTGCACCGGCGCTCCGACCAGGCGCCTTTGCTCTCAACATCCTGGTCATCCACCTCTTCGGCGATGTGCTTTCACCTCTGGTGATAGGCGCCGTCACGGACGCCACCGGCAGCATGAGCACAGCCTTCCTGGTTGTCTCGGTGCTGATCCTGGCAGGCGGCATCACGTGGCTCTTCGCTTCCCGGCACCTCGACGAAGACACTGCCCTCGTCAGCAAACACGAGTAAGAGAACCTGCACCCTTTACCTGATGGAGGTAAGCATGACTTTGACAATCACAAATACCAGTGCCTCCAGCCTCTGGCGGCACTCCCTGCTGTCCATCTTCACCCTCCTGATGTTGCTTCTGACCACGCCTTCCATGGCCCGGGCCGCCAACACCTGGCTGCCTGACTTCGTGGACGGACAAACCACCTACGTGGACAACCGTCTCACGGACAGCGGCAGCCGCGCGCCCATTGCGCTCACTGCCGGCTTCACCGCTGAAGTGGAGCGCCTGGCCAGGCAAAATGACCTGCGCTTCTACGTGGTGATCACGCAGAAGGGCTCGGACCTTACCGGCGAAAGACGCACCTGGGCCTCGTCACTGCTCCGGACCCAGCTCTGGAATAAGTGGAGCAATGCTCCCGCTTTCAGCAGCGAGGCGAGCCGCACCGTGCTACTGCTCATGGTGCGCGACGGCAACGACACCGGCAAGTTCTCGGTGGCGCTGCGCGTCGGCGGAGAGCTGAACAAGCTCGGACTCAATCCGCAGCTCTTCGGCTCCGAAAACGGTCCCATCGTACCGGCAATGAAGAGCTACCTGCCTTCCATGCCGGAACAGTGCCTGCTCTCGGTACTGGAAAACGTCAACTCTCTGGTATCCAGGGCGCGCCCTCCGGCCGCCGTGGAAGCACCGGTTGCTCCCAGCCAGGACACCGGCAGCACCGACAACGCTCCCCCAACCAACGAAAGTAACATCCTCATGAAGATCGTCCTTCTCGTCCTCGGGCTCACAGCCGTGTTCTTCCTGCTGCGCGCCGTTTTCCGCTCCGGCACCGGCAACAGCAACCGCACCGTCAGTCCGCCCCGCTCCAACCCCGTCGACCTGCGCAAGCGGGGTAGCGGCGGTGATACCGACACCACCACGCGGGTACAGAGCGGCACCGACCAGAGCGGCGGCACCAACGCCGGCACCGTCATCAGTGCCGCCGCCGGCGGTGCCCTGCTCGGTCACATGATCTCGCAGCAGCAGCGTCAGCGGGAAGAGGAAGAGGCGGCGCGCCGGGCTCGCGACAACAGCAGCGGCAGCGGCACCGACTCCACCTATGTGGCGCCGGTCTACATCCCCGACTCCACGCCCTCGGCCCCCGACTCCACACCCTCCGGCGGCAGCGACGGCGGTTCCAGCGGTGGCTCCAACTGCGGCGGCGGCTCCAGCTGCGGCGGCGGTTCCAGCTGCGGCGGTGGCGGCGGTTCCTGAGAGCCCTGCCTCAACACAGAGCATCGGGACTAACATGCGCAGCTGTTGCCCGGCAACAGCTGCGCTTTCCTAAAACCCAACGGAGGAGACGACATGCTCGATTTTCTCTTACGCCGCAAGCGGGACGGACAGGCAGGCCGCGTGCCGGCTCCGCCACCTACCTTCCCGGACCAGAACGCCTATGAACGCATGTGGGAAGCCATCCAGAATCTTCCCATCGACGACCCCAAGGCCGCCAAGCCGCTTTCTTTCCGCTTGGCTCGCGAACAGGGATGGTCAAGGGAATTCACCCTGCGCGTCATGGAAGAATACCGGCGCTTCCTCTTCCTGATGGCTGTGTCCGATCACTCGGTTACACCCTCCATCACGGTTGATGAAGCCTGGCATCTGCACCTGATTTACAGCAAGTCCTACTGGGAGGACCTCTGCCTGTACACGGTAGGCAAGCCCATGCACCACAATCCATCCGGCGGCAGCGCCGACGAGGAGAGTGGCTTCAAGGACGACTACCGCGAAACACTCATCCTCTACCGCCGCTTCTTCGGAGAACCACCCGCAGACATCTGGGGGCCCGAGAACGGCAAGAACGTCAAGTCCAAAGGCTGATGCGGTCTGGGTATCCAGACCGCGCCGCTCGCGATATGGCAGGCGAGAAATCGCCTGTTCATCAAAGGCGCGGCAACTGGGACAGGCACCAGCAAGCCGGTCAAAGGCGACAGCGCCTTTGACCACAACTCAACTCTATATCGCGAGCCCCTCATGGAAAATGCCGATAAGCAAGAAGAAGACCAACAACAGCAACGCCAACAACTGCAACAGGAAGTGAAACTTCGCCAGGTCGATTGGGACAGAGACTTCCCTCAACTCCTGGCCATCGAAAGGCAAAGCTTCAGGAGCCCCTGGGATTCCCGCAAATTCGCCGTCTACTCCAGCCTGCCCAAGAACCGCGCCCTGGTGGCCGAACTGACCGGACAGGAAGGCATCGTCGGCTATATGCTCTACGAATTGCAGGCCACCAGTTCCAACTACCTGGGCAGCAGCACTCACATCGCGCACATCGCCGTGGATCCCCGCCACCGTCGCCTCGGCATCGGCCGCCTCATGATCGGCGCCGTCACCAGAAGCGACGCGGTTACGCTCTACGCCCGACTCTCCAACACAGATGCTCAGCGCCTCTATGTCAGCCTCGGCTTCTATATCCACAACATCGTCACAGCTCATTACAGCGACGGTGAAGATGCCGTGTTGATGCGCTGGGGTCAGGAAGGCCCATATGCGATGCAGTAACGCCCATCCATTTCTGCGGTCTCCGCCTTTGACCCGGCGGTCGAGAGCGGGGACAGTACCAACCAAAAACAACAGGAGGCCTCGGTGCCATCGAAACGCTCTGCAAGCGAGTCGACAGCGCCGAGGCCGTCCGCCACCCGTCTGCTCTCTGGAAAGGCAATGCTTTCTATGACGAGCAGACAGCTTCGGGCACGGACCTTTTCTTTTTTCAATTGCTTACTACACCTTTTAGTATCTTCCACCGTTTTCATCTTCTACAAGCGGCGCCAACCACAGCAACACTTGCTCTGGGACCCGTTGCCAGCCCTTCCCGCTTGTGGCGAAACAGTGTCGCTCTTCAGCCCGGTTTGTCGACTTTCGCTGAGACACTATGGGCTGCGCCAATCCCTCAAGCCCGGGTAACTCTGCGGAAAATACCCAGGCAGCCCACTTCCGGCTGCAATTTACTCCCCTAAAATGTTTCCGACTCACCCCCGAAAAGCTTGAGGGGTAGCGCCTTCTCAAGCGCAGCAGGCAATCTACCTGGACATTCTAGAGACCGGATCTCCAGTTCAAGAAATACTTTGAACAGACAAACCAAAAACCTATCATGAACTCACCCTAACCTTTGTTTTATTACTGGACAACTCAAAACCTTTAGAAACCCCAAAAGCCAACCGCTCTTCTATTCATGAAAAGTAAAACCGCACCCTGGTGCCGGTCAGGCTAAATAGAGTTTCAACAAAAGACGAAAACCTGGTCCCCAAAACAACGCGCTAGAGAACCAATGCAAACCTGGTCACTCAAGAGAGTCACCATGCAAACTATGCGCTTCGTGCAAATGAGGTGCTGTATCTAAAATCGAAAATCAATATTTGAAAAGCAGGTATAGTGTCATGAAAACAACATTCAACCCAAGCAATCAGATGTCCGCCCTGAGCGGCATACTGATGCAAAACCAGAGCGACCATTTCCATTTCAATCGTAACTGGAATCAGGTCTTCCCTCAATTCGCCGCCCACTTACTGGAGGAAACCGGCAAGTTCTGCGGCACCACTGCGCAAAGAACCCTGATCTTGGAACTTTGCCAAATCTGCCATTCCAACTCTGCCGCCAGTAAAGACAAAATGCAATTGCGTCTTTTGGGAAGCAGCTTGGAAGGCGAGATGACTGCCATCCTGACCACCGGATGCTACGAAGAATCCAGCCTGAAAGCCTTGCTTTCTGCCTGGGCCCTGACCATCGCCCTCACCTACAAAGATGCAGACTACGCTCGCCTCTTCTGCCTGACGGCAGTGGAGAGCATAGCTTACGGCTGGTCCGAGTACGCCCGCGCCTGCTCAGCGGAACGTATCTTCAAAACCAAACTGGAGGAATTCACAGAGCACTTTGATGCTTTGCTTGTTCAGACTCTGGCCAAGCAAACATCAAAAACGAAAGAGCATGCACTGGCTGTTGCTGCCTGAGAAGCGGCAACCGACAGGTTTCTATATTTTTGCTGACTGAAATAGTCGGAGGTTTTTATGGACACATTAGAACTAGACCCTGTAACAACCGGCGTCCTGGTCGGACTGGCAATCATCGCCCTGGCACTAGCCATACTGGCACTCTACATGTGGCAAACCGGCTGGTTTAGAGCCTTTTCCCTGCAACGCGAACTGGCCAAAATCGATGCCAAAATTGCCTGCGGTGCCATTTCTCTGCGACCCGACCAATTGGTTCGGATAGACAATGCCAGAAGTGGACTGACCACGCAATGCCTCTACGACACGCACTGCACCTACGGACTGGGCGAGCATCTGGATGCAGTGGAGTCGCAGCTGGCTTTTGTACTAAAGCAAGCGAAGCAAGCGTTCTAGTCGGAAAGACCGGCTCAGCTCATTTCTCTATCACTTTTGTAAAACCGAGGTATCCAAATGTCTAAGAAAGCTAAACTCCAAAACTCTTTCGCCGACGATGAAATCCAGGAAGGCGTCACGCACTTTCAAGAGCAAGACGGTCTTCCTGACCCGCATCCCCACGACCTGGAACTGCCCTTCATCGGTCTAATCATGATGAGACTCAAGGAGGGCGATTGCCAGTGGGGACTTACTGCCGTGTTGCAAGGTGCTCTGGGGGTGGCGCAATTCAGAACTAACCTGGTGGAACTGAGCCCCGATAATGATTTCGACAATCGGCTCGCTCTCCACATGCAACCGGACGGTCGGATCAAGTCCGCCATCTGGAGAGACTGAGTTCAGGCTCTCCTATCATCAGAGCGAAAGCACTCCTTGGCTCTCGCCTAACTTTCGCAGGAGCACCAATGACAAACAATAGCTCGCTAAAGATTCGAGATATAACTGTAGACCTCTGGATGGGCGCCGATTACAACATCGGGGCTCCCAAAAATCTGGGCGAACTAAGGGCGGCCCTCCAGGCTATTCTGGATGATCTGCCCAAGGACGACAGTCTGGAGATAAGCGAAATCTTCCTGAAGAAGGACACCATTCAGCTCACTATGAAAGAAGGTATCGTGCAGTAAATTTCCACCGGAAACCATTCGCAGGGGCAGAAGTAAAATAACTTCTGCCCCTAGTGCGCTCGTCGCACTCTCAGAACACGCAGCCCCGTTATCATTGTTTTGCTTTCGTTCTACTATCTCTTTTCGTTTTCCACCCTATTCGGACCAGTGTGGCAGTGCTTCCAAAGGCAAGCTGCGAACGGAACAAAAGCCCAGTCATTTGGCTCAGTATCGCTGTTAAGCAGCACAAAGTCACATTACGACAGATGAAAACTGAGCGCTTCCGTACTACGCAGGAAACCCTCATAATCCAGATTCGCCGACTTTCCACTATATGCCCTACTAGCTCTGAGCAAAAAAGCAATTAAGCCACAACACCGGATGGTGTCGTGGCTTCTTGCACTACAATAGGACGTGGGTCAACAACCGATCAGAAGATCGTAATCGGCATGCCGGCCCTTTCGCTCGGCAACCAACGACAACGTGGGTTGTGCAGACTCTCCCTTACCCACATCTAAGAGTCTGAACGACACTGAATCTCCAACTTTGAGATCGCCGACATTAACTCCTTCGGCAACTACGCTGCGGGGAGCGAAACCCAGATAGCTATTGCCGGCCACCCGGAAAAAAACGTTCATACCGTCCTCCAGAGGACAGTCAATAACTCCGCTCAAGGTCATACCCACATAAAAGTCCAGAGGGTGGCCGCCTCTTTCTGCTCTGAGCACAAACCAGACCAGAAATCTAATCAACGATAACACTGAAAGAAGCGCTCCCAAAACAAGAAGTAAATTCATATACGATTCCTCATACTTAAATATTATTCAAGGCAGTACGCCTCACGGCTTGCCAATCTTGAGGCTAATTCCACCTGCTTTGCTGTTAGCAGCGATGATCTGACGATAGTCCGGACCATCCAGGCGAAACTCTCCACAGTGGCTCAGCACCTCCGCGGCCCTCGAAATAATTCGGCCCACTTTGTCGACTTCTTTGACGCGCTGCATAATTCCACCTTCAATGAGAGAAAAATTGGAAGTCACCAAGACGAGGCGCCGCCGGTCGTAGAGGTCACCAATAAATTTCATGAAGGCCTCTATTTCCGTCGCCGGGTGTAAAGCAGACACACTCATCTTGTTGTGGAACATATCATCGATAACCACAATGGGCGCATCGTAATAGGGATTGTCGTTAATCTGGTAATCGAAGTAGAACCGGCCCCGAGATAGCACCATGCGCTTGTAGACGCGTGGCGCCAGCATGCGCAGTTCATTGATAAACGCTTCCACCAGGTGGGTCTTGCCACGACCTGGTTCGCCGTAGACAAACAAAAGACTGGCATCGGCAAACGGAAGCAGATTGGAAGAAATGTGCTCTTCATTGGCAACAAGCTGTTCCACCAGAGCCATCAACAGATCGCGCACTTTCTCCTGGCTCTCATGGTTGGGGGTAAAGTTGGCAAAGCTGTTACCCGGCCTTACCTCCTGCAATTTATTTTCTCGATATTGACTCATATCAAACTCCTAAACACAAAATTAGTTCAAGTCCGGACTTTCCAGACCCAGTTCGTAAGCATCAAGGGCTTGCCAGCAGCGCTGATAGTGCTCATAGGCGGCGCTGAGAGCCTTAGCGGCGGCAACTGCTTCATCTCCAGAAAGACTGAGGATCAGAGAAATCGGCTCATCAATTGCCGCGGCTGCCTCCGTCACTGCTTGCAGCAATTCCGCAAGCTTTGCATCACCATCTTTGAGTCGCTGCTTGCGCCGGTTCACACGCTCCAAGATTTCATCCACCTCCGCTTCATCCATGCCGCTGCTCAAGAGCACACTGCGATCGTCCCGTCCAGGTTCAGGCTGAATATCATTCATAAACATCTCCTGTCGTAGAAAAGAAACGGCGCCCACAAGCGACACTTGCAGGCGCCGATATTTAAGCTAGTTCAGCTAGACTTCAGGAGCGCACGATAACAATTTTCGCCTTGCTAAAAACACTACGAGGCGCCCATTGCCAGTTGACACCCTGCTCCTTGAGGGTCTTGATCAAAACAGCAAGAGCGCCGGAGGGAGTAGCGGCAAAGAGATTTTCATCTGTCAACGATCTGATGCTGTAAAACTCTTCAACTTCGAATTCAAACTCAAGCGGCGCACTGCTATCTTTCTCTAGTGTACGCAACCAGTTTTCCGCAATTTTAACAGCCGCCAGTTCGGCTCGCACCGGGGCCATAGCGGGGTAATTGCATTTACCGTTGATGATTTTCTCGAACTTCTCAGCAGCCTCCTTGCCACTCATGTTGGGAATGGCGGCAAGTTCAGTGGTAAGGGCATTGCACATGGCAACAGCGACATTGCCTGCTTGAGCACGTAAAACAGCGGCAACGCCATAGAGTTTTTCATTGATACTGGACATAAATTTCTCCGAATTGGAATGCATATTTGGGTAAAAGAGGAAGCAAGCCCAGGCGCACAAGTTGCATCCGGACCTGCTTCCCGTGAATTGCGTTGTAGTTCAGGCGGCGATCATTTTGCTTGGAACCTCAGCCCACCAGCTTCGCTTCGATAAAGCAAAGACCGGCTTGCTTGGCAGCAATAACACGGTGGCGACCGTCTTCAACGTTATAGCCACCATCGAAGCGAGGGCGCAGAACCACACGCACCACTTCTTGTCCGCACTCGTAAGCCCGGCGCAGTTGCTCAATTTGAGCACCATCGCGAGCCAGGAGTTTGGCAATAGTGGATTCGGTCAAAACAACCTCAGCCATGTCCACAAGAACCACTTCATCGATGTCTACACCTTCGCCTTTATGGCGGTCAGGAGCGTGACGTCGAGGGCTGGTTTCAGCAGAACGGCGCTGATTGTCGAAATTTGCCTTGCGGCATTCACGGATAGACTTGCCCATTTGAACCTCCAGCGCAGGAGGTCCTGGTGCAAGCTAAGGCAGGCTGAGCGACACGGCCGTGATTCCGCTTGATGCCGCTCAGCCGTCTAAATCACCACCATGGTGAAGTGCCCACCAGGACCTCTACGTTCGTAGCTTAGTCATGGCAACCTCCTTTAGTTCAGGGTTAATGGGCCGCGCTTGAAAGCCAAGCGCGGGTAATTTCTCCTGGCGCGATAAGCGCCGAGTTATGCCGCTTCCTCCAGTTGATCCGCGTACTCCGCAAAGACACGCAGCATCTCGCGCTTGCCGGCCTGGCGTTTGCCGCTGGCGTAGACGGCAGCATCCCAGAAGCGGAAGAACTTGTTGCCGCTGCGATTTTCACGGTCGGTGTGCCAGGCGGTTTCTTTCAGAACCAGGTCGAAGGGGCGTTCATGCACTTCTTCACCGGGGATTGGCGAGAGTGTGATGAAGTACCACAAGCCGTCAATCTTCAAGTAGCGATGGGCGTCGTCCACAACAATGGTCTGCCAGGGGAAATGCCTGTGCTGGCGCCAGCGCTTACGCGGCTTCTCGCAACGCATTACGATGCCGGTAGACGGATGAACGTAAAGTTCACCGCTGTATAGCTCGTAGCCCCAGCGACCAACTAATTTGCCATCCACGATGCGCACATTGCGATCCACATCATAGGTCAGACCGTCGAAGAGCTTACGCCCATTCACGCTATCGAAACTAGCGCTGGCACTGATTTCGGAGAACACCTCATCCCAGTGACAGCCGACGCGCCGCTGAAGAAAGCGCTTTAAGGGGGCGCGATTTTCATGAGACTCCTTCCGGTAACGATGACTGTCGCGACCACGAATCGGTTCATGGAAGGGCAAATCATCGTGAATATTTAGCAGCGGATGCTTGCAAGTCTTACGAGTAACCCTCGCGGCAATACGAGTGCGCGAGCGTTGAACCAGCAGTTTGGAGAAGTCTTTTTTCATATGTTTCCTGTGGTTATAAGTTTTATGGCGGCAGGCACTGCTACTAAAAACGAGGCAAATGCACGGACAGGCAATTTGCCTCAACGCTTCCGGCCTGGTAATAGTCCGGCCAGCAGTGCTCACAGCGAGTAGTAAAGTCGGTGGCAACAAGCTCACCGCTTTTTACCGTGTGATGAGTCTTCCAATGCTTCATTTTTGCAGCGGTTACGCTTGGCTTCTCAACTTTGTCTTCAAAGCACCAGCGCAGAGTCTTCTCGTCTATGGGTCTCGTGCTCCAGGCGTCCGTGCATTCCATTAGCTCTAAGACTTGCTGGTGAATGAGATCGAGTTCCTGGGCCAGAGACCTTAGTTCCACAGCCATTTTTTGGCTGGGATTATCGCGCAGTTTGCTCAAGCGACGCTTAACCTGCTTGAGTCGATTTTTGACGCCAAAGAGCCTGCCCAGACTTTCCGGCTCGAACTGAGGGTCTAGTTTGCCGGCTTGCTCGAATGTTTCCAGGAACTCATCCAGTTTGACCATCAGTCCGGAAAGTCGGCTTTTTCGAAGAGCATAGGGCTTGTTGCACTCTTCGGTTTGGTAGCGCTGATTGAGCTCATCCATTCTGGCCAGAAGTGCTACCGCGCCCTGCACAGCTCGGTGCAACGGTTCTTCATAACGGTCCTTACTTTCACCGCGCATCAGTCCATCAAGGTCAGCCAGAGCTGCCTGCAAATGTTCCAATGACTGCTCAGCATGGCACCGCGCTCTTGCGTAGCGATTTCTTACCGGATCCGTTTTTCGCCCCAGCCCAACTGCAGCATCCACCAGAGCTACATCGTGGGGGAACTGATCAAGCGGAGCAAGTTCGGCCAGGACCGCGTGGAAGAACTTGCCGAAGTCATGCAACGGATTTAAGAGAGCTGAAACGCAGGTATGGAGCGCACCGGCTTTCAGGAGACGCTCTCTTTCAGGGTAGCGCAGACTGATAAGTATTCCGGCAGCACCGGCAGGAACCTCCTCCAAATGCCAGTCCCTCTCACCTTCATACCGCCACTTGGCGCCAATACCCGGCGGTAGGTTTTCATAGACAACCTCCACATTCTTACTTTCTGTGTTCATAATTTCACTCCATAAAAACAGGAGGAAGCTTTTGACTTCCTCAAGATTGACTATATTCAAGACAGAGCCTGCGGTCCGAATGAGTCGGGAAGTAGTTCGCTGACAGAGGAAAGCACGGCGGCATCCCCATCAACCAGAATCACTTTTGCGTCCGGACCAAATTCGCGCAAAACTTGCAGACACTCACCTTCGATTGGATTCGGCGCCGATAGCGAATCCACAGCCACCACAAGAGTGGCGTTTCTGGTAAAACCAGCGCTACGCGCGTTGCGCATCGCTACGCACTCCGCAGCAGCCGAACCGCCATAGCTTGCATTTTCGTCGGTTACACCAAGCCATTGCCTGGTCCTGCTGTTCTCGTCGTCGGCAATACAAACGGCAGCGCGCGGCTTCCGGCTATAGGGTGCATAGGCACGGGCAAGCGACTCCTTGAGACGCCTGACTGCACGTTTATGGCTCGGGTCCAACTTCGTGCAAGCCACAGGCTCATGCCCGGCCGCAGGCAGCAAATCGCCTACCCTGTAGCGATAAACGTTACTCTGCTTATCTGCCACCTGCAAGACAACGGCGTCGAAACCAAATTCCAGAAGCACCTGCCGACACAGTCCGCAAGGACTGGCACCGGGCCCCTGGTAGTTTTGCAAGACCAGCGCCACTTTCAGAAAGCGGGTGTAGCCTTCGGCAATGGCAGTGGTAGCGGCGTTTCGTTCAGCACAGATAGTTGCTTGAAAGAAGCGGTTCTCCACATTGCAGCCCTTGAACACTTTTGTCTGCCCGTAAGGGTTCTGAGCCAGCAAAGCGGCACCGACCGGGAAATGCGAGAGCGGCACATAGGCGTTTTTGGCTACGTTCCAGGCTTCTTGCACAAGGGACCTTTCGTCGGCGGCAAGGTTTTCGTTTCTTGTAAAAGACCCAAGCATGTCTGTTGCAGCTTGTGCTTCCATTGCGGCTTGAGTCTCTAAAGTTGTTACGGTTTTCATCTGAGTTTCCTCGTGTAAGCGCGCCGGGCAAACAGGCGGCTAACACAAGGCTTCTCAATCTCAAAGCGAGCAGTACTCTTGGGGAGAATGCCCTCAGACACTGCATTTGATTGTTAGGGTTCATCATTAAAGCCCCTTGTTAGCGCCCGATCAGCCGGACGCAGGTTGAGTCGATATGGCTGGGTGATGAATCGAGTTTTGGGCTCGTGCTTCCCAGACATAGTCAAACCGTTTCTCCGCAGATGTGTTCTGAAGAAATCACCGATGTGACTTACAAGAGGACGATTGACAGTTTGGTTTGTTTGCTTAGTCAAAACCGGGACAACACCTTCTACACCAATTACCTGAACCCAAAAGCCGTATACCAACCATCTGCACGAAGGTGCAGCGGTTCGGGTATCTAGATTGAGGCACTATGATATTTGGGAGAATCGGGCGTTGAAATTTAGGAGAGACTAAAGCATCTTCATCCTAGAGTTCTGAGCCTCGGCCTCCAAACAGATCTTCAGTACTAAGCTAAGGACGTATACATACTCCTATAGCTGCCAAAGGCCTCTGTCACCTGCATCTCATAGACTTTGAGAGTTTTTACCGACGTACTGGCGCCTTAGTATTCCCCACACAGCTTCCACAAGCTTCCGTATTAGTTCAGCTAAAGGTGTCCCAGCCGATAGCGGCAAAGCGCACCAACTGCAGACACAGTTCAGCCACTAAGGCGTCGGCTCCTGGGGCAGCATCGAGCCCACCAGACAGAGACAAATAACAATGGTAAAAATGGACAGCCAGGCAATATTCAGGCCGTTCAAACGGGAAACGAGAGGAAGATTCGGACGCAATGCCGCGTTTACGGCATTAATTCGGCGCTGCACCATAATCATAGGCAGAACCGGCAGAGACGCCAATAGAAGCGTCAGCCAAAACGGCCATTTGCCATCTTTATCGAGGAACCTGTTGGCGGTCTCCAAAACAAAGAAAGTAAGCGCAAGCGGAATCTTGCTCATGGAAACAGAAAGATTGGCTTTCTTTGCCGCAAATTCAACTCGCTTCAAAAGCTCATATAGGGAGATAGTGAGAAAGAAGGCATAAACGCCACTGGCGGCCTTGCTCAAACCCAGGTTTCGGTAGGCGCGGAAAGACCAGAAGAGCCAATAGACACCAAGAGTGGATAGGCTCATAGCAATAAACTTCGGCAAAGCTACGGCATAAGCGATCGGTATATTCTCATCGTCTAAATTGGCGTGATTTAGGTCCAGTTCTCCAGGCATTGCAATCCCCCTGTTAATTGCGCCTGGAAGCCAGGCTCTCTCGATTTTTCTTGCACCGCTCCACCAGTGGGTGCTCAAAGCCCTGCATCTTGGACCAACCGGCCAGAGCCCGATCATGATAGTTAATGGCTCGGCGTAAATCGCCGCGCTTCTCCAGACAACGCCCCATGGTGAAGAGTCTGGCCGCCCGTTCATGTACGTCCAACTGACCAAGTTTAAGAGCGCGGGCGGAAAGTTCGTAAGCCTCTTCGCTCTGCCCTAGTTCGAGTAAAACTGTGGCCAGTGTATCGAGAACATAGCCGAGTACAGCACCACCGGAGGTGTCTTTGCGATCGGTCTCCAGTATCTTTCTGGCCCGTCGCAAACTTACCTCCGCTCCAGTCAGGTCTCCCGCTTCCAGTTGCACCTGACCGAGATTATTGAGAGCCTTGGCCGCCTCTTCCGTCTCAGCGCCATAAATCTGCTCACGCATGGAAAGCCCTCGGGACAAAACTCCCAGCGCCCTCTCTTTGTCTTCCAGAAGCCCCAGCATGCAACCGGTATTACAGTAAACTTCCGCCAACATGATGCTCTGGTCTTTACCCTGATCTCGCCCGTAAGCATCCTCGGCGGCACTGATGGTCGCTTCCAGCATTCTCTCCGCTTCCTTCTTGCGACCTGTCCAGGCGAAAACATGGGCCATGAGCCCCTTTTCCAGGCAATCGAAAGCAAAGTTGGAAGCCACCGGGTCTTCCTCCGGAACATCAAACAAAGGCTTCAGAAGTGCCTCCGCATCAAGCAACTGTCCATCGAAAATAGCCTTGTTGGCCAGAATCAAGAGGGAAAGCCTCGTCATGCCAAAGTCAAAGATAATCAGCTTGCGCATCGGTCGGCCCAAAACCAGATCCATCTGAGCCACCAGGGCAGCCACGTTCAGGCGCCTGGCCGCAGCTATGAGAGAAGCGACAAAGCCACCGAAGAGTAGTAGTAAAAAGAGAAAAATTACCAGCAGACTCTCGGTCAGACCAATCACCCAACCAGGCATCTGATAGTGAAAAAGCGCCCAGCCCGTGAGAAAGAGGAGGATGAGCATGATCAAAAGCATCATGTAGGCGTTCAAATATGTCTCGCGCCCGAGTTTGACTTTGAGCTCTCTTTTTGGACTTTTATCGCCTTGCATAAACTGCTTATGCCCATAGGAACAATTGGCAATCAATGGTTCCGAAGTGAAAAATGAGCCACGGTAGAGCCGAATAGAAAAATTCCCTCGTTGCCGCCGCAGGCGCACCTGAGAACAACACCATAACAGAAATGAACCGGCAACGGCCCTTTTCAAGCCGCTTCTTAGCAATTCTGAGCAGATGTCACAAAAGAGCCACAAACAGCCAGGCAAGCCATTTTCAGACAAATCGCCACTGGCAAACCACCGCTAATCGTGTTGCAATCGGCAAGGATGGGACTTCTCCCAAAATCACAATCCGCCATGCCCTTTTAAGAAGCTGGCAAAGCCTGACCCAAATTAGCGGAACCAGTACGGCAAGCCTATTCCGGCTCCGGGAAGGCCACCATCTCCAAGCCGGCAAAGGCAACCAACAAACCCTACTGTACTTTCCTTTACCGGTCCCGAAAACCTAAGACTGAATTATCTTTCTCTCTACTTTCACAGGTGCTTATCGACCCCAACCAGCCACTACAAGCAACAAACACCACTCACTCCAGCGAAGCGCACCGCTAAGGCCTTCCGCAGGAGAGAGACTTCTACCAATCGAGCCCGCACATGGCATCGGTAATGCCCTGTCGGCTCAAGCTCTACTCTGGAAGGAGCAAATCATCATGATGCACCAACCTGTCTTTGACTCAGGCTGTGACCTGCTCATGGAAGAGCCGGAAGCAGAACCCACCCCGGCCACGGTCAGGGTCATGAGCCGGCTCTACGCCTTCGACGCCTACCGCTATTTCGGCGAAGGTGAGCACGGTCGCGCCCAGGCCGGCCTCACCACCATCGCAGAAAAGGGAGCCCTGGTAGTGGCTGCCGCCGGTGCGCGCCTGGATTTGTACCGCGGTGCCATGGCCGTCCTGGAGCCGCGCTCCCAGGTTCACGTCAGGGCCGGCGGCATCGCCCTGGCCTGTGAGCAAGCCCTGGTGCTGGCCGATAGCGATGCCATCGTCTACACCCATCCGCGCTGCCTGGTCATTTCCGAGCCCGGTGCGCGCCTGCTCAAAAGCGCCTGCCGCGCCTGAAGCTCAGCAGCCATTCTCAGAGAGGAAACCGAGATGAAAACCTTGATTCGAGCGCTCCTGATGTCCCTACTTGCCCTGGCTGCCACCAGCCTGAACCTCCTGACCGGCGGCTACCTGGAAAACACCCTCATGCTGATGATGGCCACCATGGTTTTCAGCATCGCCGCCGGCCTCACCCTCAGCCTGCGCATGCAGTTCCTGGTGCGTCGCAGCCTGGGCGCCCTCAGCACCATGCTCATCGGGGCGGACAATCTCAAGTTCCTGCCCATCTACCTCAAGCACGACCGCCGTGTCACTGCCTGGATGGGCCTGCAAGTGCTCTGGGAAACAGTGCTCCTGGCCCTCATCTGCTTCGGGTTATGGAAAATGGAGCTGGTGGTCGGGGCCCCGTTCGGCATGGTCATCGGCATTGCTCTGGCATCCTGGTGCATCTGCCTGGCAGAAAGCCTGCGGCGCCTTTACTCGGCAGCCCAGGTGCAGAGAATCAACCAGTAGCGGCAATACAGTCTAGGGTTCGGCTCAGTCTCTGAAAGACATTGAAAGCCGTGCAAAGCGGCAAAGGAGAAGGAAAAATGAAGCCTAACATTGGAATACAAGCATCAGTATCAGTTCAAAGGGGTCTCACTCTCGTGGATGTGATGCTGGCAGCGGCGGTGTTACTCATCCTGGGAATGCCCGCCGGCGCAGTGGTGCTGCTGGTAATGCTCGCCATGACCCTGCTTGTGATCTGCGCCGTGGCTGCCGTCCTGGCCATGCGACTGCTGGTCACCGGTCTGAGATGGCTCCTCCAAGAGAGCAAAGACAGGCAGCGATAGCCCACCGAGGCCAAAACAGGTGACGCCGGTAGCCTCAGAGGTTGGCCGCTGAGGTGAGGGAAAAGCCCTGACTGGGAGGGGATTTAGTCGGTTCAACGGGCCCGACTGAATCCTCTCCGTCCTCTTCGCCCTCCTCGCCCTCCTGAGCGTTTTCATCCTTTCAGCATTTTTCAAAACCGGGGTTTTGCTATATGTTTTAGTATAACCACAGAAAAGGGGAAGGGCCGGAGTCTCTGAGCTTTCAGAAGACCCCGGCTCAAGGCCCCGGCACTAACCTCCAGAGAGTCTTACACCTCAGTTCGGAGACCAGACCTTGCCCGGCTCCCCGCTGAGAGGAGTGACTTCGATATGCCCGTCCCGGTAGGAACCGCGCGCCTCGGCCACAGAGAGCAACACGAAGCGATAACCGTACTCGCCGGCCACCTCAAGAGCGCGCTTGATCACTTTGTCGTTGGGCATGAGCACGAGAAACACATCCTGGGTGGTGCCCACCGACGTGAAATCGAACATCTGCCGGTATTCCTCGATGACCAGTTCCACGAAGTTGCGCGCTTCGTTCTCAACCGGCGAAACATAGGCGAGATTGACGAACAACCTCCAACCGGCTGGCAGGCGGCGGTGCTTCTTTTCGACGATAGACATGGCGATTGCCTTTCATGCATTGCGAGCCGGCTGCCGTCACTATGACCACAACGTGCTCGATTTTGAAGCCGAAGCCTCAAGATTTAGCGTTAGGTAGGGGGCAAAATAGGCGCTTTGAAAAACCTGGAGATGAAACTGGATGAAATATTGCCCTAGATTAAACTGCGAATCTGCCACAGAACAAGGGTTTCACCCACTGTTCCGGCTGAGTTTGAGCCCTTCTGTTCGTAACACTTAGCAGCCGTCGTGAGGCCGGCTGCCCACCGGCGGTCTAATTACAGCGGCTCCGCCACCGTCGGCGCCACCAACGGCCGAGCCGGAGCAACCGAGGTTGGTTAAAGAACGTTATCGATTCGTAAAACGCCCGAAACGCTGCGCTATGTCAATTTGTGCTGAGAACTCGCCAATGAAGCGTAAACCAAACCGAGCCGAAAAACTCTCCGGCTACTTGGGGCAAACTACGAAGCCTTTTCCGAAGAAATAACTTGCTTCGGATAGCAGCGCTAATTCAGTCTGAAGGAGTCTTTTCTCTTTTCAAATCCATGGAGCATCAATAGCCCAGAGCCCGCTAATCTAGTCTGAACAGACCAATCCTCAGGCAAACCCGTGCTGCGTAGATTAACGTCTATGAAGTGCGAAAGTAGCTCTCAGGGAAGATAGCGCAGCTTGTGGAGTTACTAAGAAGAGAGCGAAAGATAAACGCTGGTAAGGACTTCCCCCTGCCAGGTCTCTATAAAACTCGCAAAAGAAACAGGAGACACCCATGTCGACCCACAAAATGGTCATCGTCGTGCGCAAAGACCTCAACATGCGCAAGGGTAAGCTGGCTTCTCAGGCTTCTCATGCAGCTCAGGAAGCCATCCTGATCCGCGACGAGAACAACGTGCCCAGCCTCAAAACCAGCCCCGACGTGCTCGCCTGGCTGGCCAGCGACTACAAGAAAGTGGTGGTCTCAGTCAACAGCGAAGCCGAACTCCTCAGTTTGATGGAGCAGGCCCGCGAACTGGGACTCAACCACCACCTGGTGCAAGACCTCGGTCACACCGAATTCCACGGGCAGAAGACCTACACGGCTCTTGCCCTTGGACCCGCCCCCGCACTAGCAGTCGATGCCCTGAGCGGCCATTTGCCCCTGCTCTGAGACACGGCTGACAACAACAACAAATGAGCCAGCGGCCGCCGCAGAAAGGCTGCCCTGGTGGTGCAAGAAGGATTTTGCAATGGAAGTGGAAGGTCTTGAAATTTGGAATACTGCCGGGCTGAAAGCCTTCGTCAAGGCTGCCGCCCAGGTACCTCCCACAACCCAGGCTGAAGAGCTTGCCCTCGTCAGCCTGCTGAAAGGCAAGGAAGCCGAACGCAGCAAGGCCGGTCAGCGCCTGGTGGAATCTCATCAGAGGCTGGTCATCGCCATGGCCGCTAAGTACCGCGGTCGCGGCGTTTCGGTGGAGGATCTGATTCAAGAGGGTCTGCTCGGCCTTTACGATGCCCTGCCCCGTTTCGACGCCAGAGCCAGGTTCTCCACCTATGCCGGCTGGCATGTGCGCAACCGCCTCAACCTGCTGGTGACAAACAGCGCCCAGGCCGTGCGCATGCCCATCAGCGCCAGTCGCAAAGGCAAAGAAAAAGCCTCGCTGGCCGAAAGCGACAACCTCAGACCGGCAAAGCGGTCGCGCAAGGGTTTCGTGCCCGAGCGCATCACCATGGTTGCCCTCGACGCCCCCATGGGCGAAGAGGGTGAGACCAGCTTCGGCGAACAGCTGGTGGATCCCGATTGGGAAGCCCCCCTGCTGGCCGTGGAAGAACAGGCCCTGCCCAGGCTTCTGACCCAAGCCCTGGCCGGCCTGAATGAACGCGAACAGGACGTCTTGAAAGCTCGCTTCGGTCTTAGCGGCGATGCGGAAGAGACCCTGGCTCAACTGGCCGACCGCTATCAGTTGAGCCGCGAGCGGATCAGGCAGATTGAGGCTTCCGCCCTCCTGAAGTTGCGCGAAGGCCCCCTGGCCGGTGCGCTCGCTTCCCTGCTCAGCGCCTAGCTGCCGACCTGAAGCTCAGGTGGGTGGCGGGTATCACCTCACCCACCAACCAACCGGGGATGGTCTCAGACCATCCCCCCATGACGTGAAAGGAATCAAGTCATGTCCACTCAACCCTCAAACGAAAGGAACACCGGTCAGTCGATTGAAGTCGTCTTTGGTGCCGGAGGCGTCAAAGGCTACCTGCACATCGGCATGCTGCGTGCCCTGGAAGAGCTTGGCTTCAAGATCTCCAAGTACACCGGCGTCAGCGTCGGCGGCATCGTTGCCGCGCTGGCAGCCAACGGCTGGTCTTCGAAGAAGATTCTCGACCTCTTCCTCGAGTCCCACGACCGCTCCCACAACCCCCTGCTCATGGCCAGCGCCATCGTCTTCCCCGACTTCGAGAGCTTCATCTACGGCAAGTCGGTGTTCTCGCTGGAAGGTCCCTGGCAGGAGTCGGTGAAGAAACTGGGCATCAGCCCCAGGGAGAATCTGCGTATCGTCGCCTGCGACAGCGCCACCAAAGCGGCGGTTCTTTTCGAAGGCAGCGACTACGATCTGGGCACGGCTCTCTCCGCTTCCGGCGCATTCCCCGGCGTCTTTCTGCCGGTGCGCTACAAGGGCATGCTGCTCGAGGACGGCGCCGTCTTCCACCGCAACCCCGACCAGTTCTGCCAGGAACCGGCCGTGGTCTCCAGCCTCGGCTTCGCCACCAAGTGGCCGGCGGAGATGCTGGACTGGATTTCGGCCTACTTCCACTACCGGGAGGTCTACTTCCCCATCGTCAAACAGGAAACGGCTGTTGACGAGTCGCGCAATGTTCTCATCAAGCAGCAAGCTGACGATGTCTGCGGGCTGTCCTTTGGTCTGAGCAAGAAGCGCTGCCTGCAGATGTACGAGGACGGCTACCGGCACTCCAAGAGCATTCTGCTCAATGCCATCAAGGAGGGTCGGCTGCCATGCCCCAAGGACACTGCAGAACAATAAGAAGCGCCCTGGCGGAATTGAACGGACCATCAAGAGTCCGGCAATTCCGACATCGCAACTGCAAATCTGGTCTGAAAAGGCCTGGGTTACACAAAGCTTCTATGACGATGACAACTTGCCCGCCGCGGAATTGACCAGCTCTGACGCTGGCGATTCCCGGCAATTTTTCTTCTCGCCCTTCTACTATTTTCTTTCGTAACAAAAGAGCCCTGATCCGCAAAGACCATCCTAACGGAATTCAAAATCCCCACGGCTTACTACATTCTATAATATCTTTCACTTTCCCCAGAGAAAGCTTCAGACCGGTGGCATCCAGCAGAACCAACCCGGCTCACGGCTCCGGTCCTCCGGGCGCTGGGCTCTGGGTTCTGGGTTCTGGGTTCTGGGCTCCAGGCTCTGGGTTCTGGGCTCCAGGCTCCTGACACAGGACGGAACAGATTTGCCCTTCGCAAGGAACAATCTGTCAGGTGGGCCGGGAGTAGCCAGTTTATTTTGCTATAAGTTATGCATCTTGACAGATCACAGGGGTTTATCCGAAAGCTTCCGACCTGCTAAAGGTAGGTTATTATTCTTCCCTGCCTTCATTTTCTAAAGACACTTAAA
>Ga0268298_10000203_pt1 | contig 76205 bp, 77 predicted proteins | sample WWTPWeurt_MetaG_FD_194462 | JGI IMG/M metagenome (GOLD analysis project Ga0268298, IMG submission 194462) | Activated sludge microbial communities from WWTP in Nijmegen, Gelderland, Netherland - WWTP Weurt | ecosystem: Engineered > WWTP > Aerobic digester > Activated sludge | place...
TTTAGTGATCATATTTATTTGATCGTAGATTTCATCGCGCAGCGCTGAGAATATTTTTTCCATCTGGTCTTGAATCTCACGAGTCTCCCTGCGAAGCTTCTCCTCACGTTCCTTGAGCGCCTTATGCTCGTACCAGAAGTAGATAACTTGGAGTAGTATTATAACGATAAGGAAGAATATCAGCAGATTGATTGGGGTAAGAAAATCCAAGAACGAACCTTCTTCTACAACCTCAAGCGGCTTTACCCAGCCAGCAGTGATTAGCACCGCAACGCTGCTTTCTCGCATATTACCCGCCATATCGGTAGCCACTACTTTTACAGTGTAGGTACCATCTTCAAGCTCCTTGAGCATGTAACCAAGACGAGCTTCGTCAGGCGTGATACGCAGTGGCTCTTTATCAGCAATTGTCATTTCGTAGTACTGAATGCCAGAGGTGAGATCCTTGGCCTCAAATCGGAGCAGCGGGAATGACGTTGGTGAATTACCTGCTTGCACATTAATAGCAAACGGTTCAGGTGGAGTAGTGTCAATCTTCAGCTTACGGTTAGTAACCGCTCCCCATCCGACTTGGTTTTTGAAGCTCACACTGACGTACTGCAGTCCGTCTTTAATAGTCTCTGCGGAGACCACGAACTCTTCCACCGGTGGGTCAAGTACCGCATCTTCGTTTTCATGTGGCTTATTCTCTGGATTATCACTGATTTCAACTGCTACGACGTTCACGTCGAACGGGAGACTCCATGTAAACTGACCATCTTTTATTGCGTACCACGTCTCCGGATCAAGGAACGTTTTAGAACCAACCTCAGGCGCTCGCGGTGGATCACCGAAGATAATTGCTTGTTCGTCATCAGGGGTTTCCTCTACCGTCGGAGTGGTAGGGGTGGTAGGGGTTGGAGTGGGCGTCGGAGTAGTGGCAGCAGCAACAGTAAACGAACCATTGGTTCCATTTTTGAACACATCCGTACCTCGGCCATCGGCGGCAAGTACTGAGGATTTATTAAATGTTACCGTACCCACTCCTTCGGCAACGGTTCGGAAGGTAATTGATACTAAATTAGACGCTGTAGTGAACGGCGTCGGGCTACCACCACCAAAAGTCACCGTACCAGCACTATTTGAAAACGTTGGTTCAGTGGTCCAGAGCGAAAACGCCGAGCCGGTTTTGCTCACACTCACTACTGAAAGTACCGCCGGATTGTAGCTGAGACTCGACTCCACGGCGTTTATATTGTCACCGTTTGGTACCGCACGGACATTTACGGTAAATGTTTGCCCTACAGAGTAAGTGCCACTACTGGGAGAAACAGCAAGATCGGCTGCCAGTGCCACCGAAGCGGAATACAAAAAGACTACCGCTACCGCAGAGAGTATTTTGAGAGTATGAAGGCTATTTTTTAAAAGGTACAACATAAGAACAATTACGACTGCTGGTCATTATGATTTGGGAAGACCACGTCCCCCCATTACCTTTAGTTGTACCTTTTCCTTTTCACTTGGTTTCAAAAGTGGCAACACAAGGATGAGTACTCCGTTTTTTATCTTAGCTTCGGCTTTATCGATATTAACGCTCTCTGGAAGAATGATGCGTCGGTAGAAATCTCCCCACACACATTCTTCGGCAACATACGAACCCTTCACTTTTTTCTTGGGAAAGACAATGTATTCTGGACGAATGCGCTTGCCCTCAATAAGGACAATGTCAGCATCGCCTTCTATGGAAACGTGCACATCATTCATATCAGCGCCTGCTGACTGCGCGTAAATCACAATCATCCGTTCGGTTTGGTAGACATCAACATGAAGTTGCGCCACCTTATCAACGGCAGTTTCCTCGGCATCCGACAAGAGCGACGCATCGTCACTGCGTACTCCTTTACCCTTTAATCTCTGCAGAAAGGACATACACCATTATTATACTTATTTTCCTGAATTGAAATGATAATTACCCACACGTGAGAGAACGGGCGCACTGTTGACAGCCGTCACCAGTGCGCCCGTTCTCATCACTGTATCTTCCCCGTCCCCTGAAACTGAATCGTCCCTTGGAATTGATGCCGAGAAAAGCGCTGCGTCGCCGCTTCAGACATAAACACATACACCCGCCCTTCATTTGAAGAAACATCATATCCACTAGCACCGACTACTAAATTATCTACGCCATTTCCTGAAAGGTTACCAGCAAGCAGTGCTACCCCAAAACTACCGTTTGTTTTTTCTCCCGTAATAATCACATCGGCGTGCTGTGCCTCACGGGTGCGCATGGTGCCCGCCGTAAAAGACATACACCCGACCAGTGCTGGCGGTATAGCCACTAGCACCAACTGCCAAATCGGTAAGCCCATCGCGATTAAAATCTCCGGCGGTAAGTGCGCCACCAAACTGATCACCTGCAGCCTCACCAGTCAAAATCACATCGGCGACGGAAGCGTTTTTGGTGGCAAGTGAGCCACCAAAGAAAAGATACGTCCTTCCTTGGCTAGAATTATACTGTGGCGCACTAATTACCAAGTCATCCTTACCATCGGCGTTAAAATCACTCACCACGAACGAAGTACCAAAATTAGAGCTTGCGTCGTCAGTCAAAATCACATCGGCTGCCGCTGCACTTTCAGAAATAAGTGAACCACCATAAAAAACATAAGTTTTGCCTGGTATATTCAATATTTCAAAAGGATCTGGTATCACTACAGTCCCACCACCAGCTCCAACAATCAAATCAATTACTCCATCGTTATTTAAATCGCCAGTGGTAAGTGTTCCACCAAAATAACCGCCCGAACTTTCCCCAATAAGAATAACGTCTGCTCCACCAGCGTTTTTAGAAACAAGTCCCCCCCCCGTAAAAGACATATACTCCACCTTGGTAGTAATTATTTGCGTATGCACCAGCAGCCAGATCATCAATGCTATCAGCGTTAAAATCACCCGTTGTAAAAGCATACCCAAAATAATTCCAACCAGCCGTTACTTCACCCGTAATCACCTCGCCCGCATTATTCACCCCCGGCGCCGTGAACTGCAGCGTTGGGTCAAGGGCGATTGGGTACCCAAGAAGGGGCACTGAAAATGACACGGAAAGACGATAGGCATTTGAAGTATCAGCAGGGTCGATATCACTCATCTTGGTTACCACCCATTCGTGGGTTTCTCTGTTGCTATTAGCATCAATGGTGTAGGGAGCGGGGATGATAAGGTCGGGCGCGCGCTCGTCGATACCGGCTTCGAGGTCTTGCGCTAGCACTGCCTCCGCGCGCGCCCAAAGATCCTCGCCGATTTCAGTTTTCATAGATTCATCCAGTGGCGCAATATAGCGCACCTCTACTTCACCGCGGTCGCTGGTCTGTAGGTGGGCGTTTTGAAAAGTGTACGACTGAGTCTCCTCTCCACTTCCCTCTTTAAAGATAGTCCAATGCTTGAGATTGCGATACCCTGCCGCGACGTCTTTTTGATAAGCGAAATAGGTGGAGACACGAGTATCAGCACTCATATATCTAATATATGAGGGATGAGACTCTGGCTTTTCAACAGAAGCAATAATCTCATCTATTCCACCATCTTCGTACTCCTCTCCCACTTCCACTTCAGGCTCCGCATAAAGCAGCTCGCTGCGGTAAGAATCCTCGCTGTTATGCCTGATGGTAATCAGGCGATTCTGAGGCAAGGTGACCACCAGTGGCTCGGAAAGTGTCTCCGGAAATTGCAGCGAGAGTGTCTCTGCCAGATCAGGGGATTCCAGTACTGTCTCCTCTGCAGTCGTACTTGAACCATATGAAATGGCGATGCCGTCTTTTAGGGTGTCAGTAATGGTGTATTCATCCGTAAGAATGAGCAGCGGATACTGCGAGAAATCGTCTTTCACGGTCGCACCCACTGTTGAAAACTGTGCTAAATCGGTTTCGATGGTAGGAGGTGTGGTTTCAAAAAAGAAACGGCTGCCCCACAATAGAAAAAGCACCAGCAATATAATTCCTGCTACAGCAAACGCTCGGTACTTGGTACCACTGATGGTGTTATTTTACCATGCTCTAGCAGTGATTTAATCTATTTGTAAACAATCGTCGCGCAAAAAACCGGTGAACATACAAGATAAAAAAGCAACCACGTTGCTTTTTTATCCCGTCCACGCAAAGAGCATGATGGAGAAGTCGGTCAAACTAACCCTCCCATCTCGATTGATATCAGCCGGCGGATCAGAATCCCCTCCATTAGTGTTCCACCAGAACAGCAAAATTGAGAAGTCGATCAGATTTACTTTCCCATCCCGATTGAGGTCGGCATTAATGGGCGTTTCCGCTGACTGCCCTACTCCATAAAAAGTGTATTCTGACCAGTTGGTAGAAATGCCGTCGGTTTGGGTAGACTTGGCTCTAATCTGATAGGTTCCTACTGAAAATCCAGCTGTATCAATGGTGGTCGTCCAGAATCCCGAAGCGTTTGAGGTCACCGTAATATCTTTCATAATCGTCGAACGGAGTTTTCCGTTTTGGATCGATACTGTCGCATTCGGGAGTGCGTAGCCCGAAGCAGTGAGGGTTTGCCCTGGATTGACAGGATCAGGGGTCACAAGAATTGAAGGCGCAACGTTGATGTTACTGAGCGCTGAAGTACGCCCGCCCGTGACGGTAAATGAGGTACTAAAGGTTGAAGATTTAGTCTGGTCTGGACCAGAAGCATAGACGCCAAAGGTATACACACCACGAGCGATTTCATCAAGCGTAATCGAGTAAGCACCCGTAGCACTCGCTTTCGTGGTATTAAAAAACTTTCCATCAACCAAAATACCAACACTACTATTCGGGTAGGCGTAGCCAGAAATCACCACGCGAGCATCACCACTCTGATACGGGGCGTCAGTACTTTCAAACCCACCACCAGCGGTACTTCCCTCTCGACCACCTGAGCCACCGCCACCGCCACCGCCTGAGCCACCCGAACCACTTGAACCACCCTCAAGCGGCTCTTGTCCGCTTGATTCTCCCGACGTTCCACCCGAGCCAGAACCGGTACCTGTACCATCGTTACCCTGCCCTGTACCATCACCACTGGTGTTACCCTCGGTGTTCGCCTGCCCTGTCGGCGCTTCGTTTACCGCAAAGGCAATAATAAAATCATCCATGTTGTAGTTTCCTTCATCGTCTATACAGCGCACATAAAACTGATTAAATGAGGCGGGGGTAACCGGCACAATGACAGAATGGAAAATTAGTCCAGTGTTAGTGAACGTATTTGGCATCACGGTAAAATCAGTCCCAGCCACGGTATCAAACTTACAAATCGCAAATTCATCGGTCTCTAACGACATTTCAACACTCAACGTTGTTCCTCCAATTGTCGAAGTTGGTGCCGGATTAAAACGAAACGGGGGCACGGTTTCGGTAGTGTCTACACTGGGGATATTTACTTTTTGATTGAGAAAGATAGTAAAATCAGCATTGGCAATACGTCCTCCATCAAACACTTCCACCTTCACTTTATGAACGCCGGTGTCCCCTGCATTCACGATTGGTTCTACATCTCCTTGAATAGTGGTAGTCCCCGTAGTCGTACTGAATTCAATCGCTGGTAAAATTGCCCCGCTGGTATGATTACCGATTTTAAGCTTTAAGCGACTACCAGCAGCAATAGAAAAATCTGGGGCGAGCGTGTATCGAATAAGCCCCGGAGAGCCAGTGGTAATTTCGACGGCGTCGATACCCGCGCTGGCGGCAGTATCGGCGATACGAGGGATATTGTTTACAAAGAGCTCTATGTTACGTTCAGCGAATGTCGAAGTTGCGAGGATGGTAAACCCATCAGGTGGAGTGATTTCAATAATACTTCCCGCCCCCGCGGCAGTGTTGAGCACAAACTCCAGCGTATGATTGGCAGCTTCATTTGGACCAGAGTCACTAATGGTATCACGGTACTCTAATACATTTATCGCTTCAACAAGTAGCGGACGAACAAAAACAGTGCCGATCAAAACGGAAATAACCACAAACGCAGCCAATCGCCACGGGAAGATTTTTGGCATTGTTACCACAATAGTATTGTACCTTGTCGCTCTGGCGATTTTCGCAACATTACACAGGTTTAGTAGTCTGCAATTCGCGTGATCGAAGATAGTCAAGGGCGTAATTGAGTACAATCAAAATAAGTAAGATGAATAGAATACTCGCCATTAAATAGGTACTCGTGTCAGTACTGCCAGTACCAGAAGAAAGATTGACTCCAATTTCTCGTTCTTTCAGCGCTGCTTCACGGGCTGCTAGTTCTCGTTCTCGCTTGGTAAGTTCAGCAGTAAGCAGGCTCAGTTCGGTAGGCTCTACTGATGCCGACATCCCCACCACCGTCGCCAGATACTGCCCTGTGTTGTTGGCAATATATTTACTTGGCTCATACACCAAACCACTATCAAACAACAACACTACCGCACACACCACTAGAGCAATGCGAAGCGAACGATGATACGTACTTTCGGCTAACGATTTCATACTATAATTGTATCACTAGGCAAACAAAGCTAACAAGACAATCAAGAAGAGGGCGGTAACAGTAAGAGTCACTACCATTATCAGCAATAGAGCTGAAGAATTACCACGTTTTTGGCGGTAAATAACCCGTCTTCCATGACTAATATGTGCCAATGAACGACGAATGTAGAGGCGTACAAATACAAACACGATAAGGAGGATGAGTGCAAAGATGATCAACGCTGGACCAATAATGTTCATTGGCAAGATCCAAAACGTTACGGTACTCGACATGGTCTTTTTGGCACCCAAATCACCATAGACCGGACTGAGGACTGCTTCATAGCGACCAAAGCCAGTAGAACTTCCTTCCCATTTTATGCCAGTAAATTCTCGGGTATCGTTTGGAAACACCGCGTACTGTTCTTTGTTGAAGACTAAATCGCCGACTTTGTTCCCAAGCATGTTGTAGATTTCAAGTGGACCAACTGGACGAACAAGCACGTTACCTTTATTCTCGATACGAACTTCAAAATCGACATTCTGGGAACCATACAAAAACTTGGAAGTAGAAAACTGACGAATACCTGCCTCTTCAAGCGCATCTCCCGATACACGGATACTCACAATATTTGCCACTTGGTATCCAACCGCCGCGCCGCTGTTTTCGATTTCTGGCGGATCAACGGAAATGAATATTCCGCCAAAGTGACTTCCTGGAGAAGCGACCTCAGGAACGCGCAGCGTAAAATCGACGCTCACCTGCCCACCAGCCGGAATTGTCACCTCGCCATAGGGGAGCTCTATCCATTCCGCGAGTTCATAGCCCGTTCGCTCATTATTATCGGTAGCAAAAATTGGCACCCCGCCATCGCGCACTCCTTTAATATTTCGAGTGAAGAGATAATAAATTTGCTCTGCTGAATTGAGATTTTCAATACTGACGGTGTATTGCTTTTCTGTTCCTGGATCAAGAGTCTCTTCGATTGTCGCGGGCTTGATACTGACTCCAGACTGTTGAGCATGTCCCAAATATGGAGCGCTGCAAAGTGCCAATAAAAAAATAATTAGTGGCAACAGGTGTGTAGCAAGATATGGCAACGAAACAACAGAGCGACGTGGAGAGAGCATACAATTCAAACAGCGACTAAAATAATAACCTCCATATAATATCATTTTGATAACGACTGATTGGTACTTGTATACAGTACTTCTCGTGAAAAAAACAAAAACCTCCCAAAGGGAGGTTTTTTGTTTCAACATCACAGAACTTTAGAAAGTTGGAGTAGCGATGTATGTCAACGTAGTGTTGTAGTCATCAGCCGCTTCCTGAAGTGGTGTAATTTGAACTTGGTAAAGTACTTCTACTTCACCCATATCCTGTGTTGTACCATCAGCTGAACCATCGTGAGTGAATACCACACGTGGAGAAGTTGAGGCAGCCATGAAATCGTTAGCACCAAATGGTGAAGCTAGGTCAGAGTCATTAGTAGTAAGACCCCAGTGACCCCAAGTCTTTTCATCATTGATGTTGTTTGAAGGGGCGTTCCAAGCCGTACCTGGTACCGCGACGTCAGAACCGTCATCAAAGTTATCGATGATAGCTCCGGTTGCTGATTCAAGATCTCCATCACTTTCGACAGTGACCACGAATCCGTTACGAGCGTTGGTTGAAACTGTCAGTCTCTGACCAAGTGACTTTATTTCACCAGCGGTCAACACTCCAAACGGAATGAGTTGATCGGTAGTAGAACCAGTGGTGGAGGTTCCATTTACTGGTGTAGATGTGGCAAGACCAGCGATAGCGAAGTCAAAGCTCGTCTCTACAATTGCCGTCACCAGCACATTGTCGATAATAGCGACTCGCGTCTTACCGGTATCGGCTGGAGTAGCAATGACGATTTCGGTAGAACCAGTGGTGTCTGGGTTAATAATTTTTCCATCAGCAATCGCGACTACTACTTTTTGCCCAGCAGTTGCGGTGGTATCAAGTGAGATTGTTAGTACTTGACCGACGGCAGTTAACGAATCATCGTTAGCTGCGCTACCGTTAACTGTAATGGTTAAGTCCCCGCCTGTCACAGTATTCACACCAGTGAATCCACTTCCGAGATCAGTCGGAAAAGTGATAGTGAATGAATCAGCGGCATCGAGCGTTGATCCAACAGGGATTGTGAAAGCGATAGTATGTGCTGAGGTGACACTGCGGTCAGAATCAGACAACGTATCACTAACAGAGGTGAGGTTAGCTGCTTGCGCGGTAGTGTAGGCTCCGATTGACCAGAGCAACACTGCGCTTGCAACAAGTGTCGCGACCACCCGTTGCGCAAAGCCAACATGAGTTGTTTTTGCGAACATGATTATTGTTTTTTATTTTATTGTAAATAACTATTCCTTCTCACGTTGTACAAACGGGAAGTATTTCGGATCACAGTTTCTGTGGAGAAGATAAGTGATTTCATGTATGTAAGAAAAATCTCAGCCTGAATGAAATCGTTATCACTGTTACCGAACTTCCTACAGTATACTAAGTCTTTTTGATATCGTCCTTCATGATGCTGTTGATAACCATTTTGATTTGACGTTTATTCCTATAGAATAGCCTTTTTGTTAGCCACATTGCGAGATTCCATAAGACAGACAAGCAAAAAAATATAAAGTACAGATGTCGATTATGTTACACCGCCTTCACTACGGCAATCTCATTCCATTGTGTCGTATACGCTGGAGAACGGACATCTGCCCGCGCTTGCCATTTTGCAGTTGAAAGATGGCTGCCAAGCAATACAATCTCCTTCCCTTTTTTCTTATTTAATTCATCAACAATCGACAACAGAGGATTCTGCTCTTCATGTGGAGACGATTCAAAAAGTGACTGTTCTCCCCCACCCGCAGGGCAAAGTCCACTTAAAATAACGCCGGCTTTTTTGTATGGCACACCGGCTTCAAATAGCTCAATAAGTAAATCGTGGGCAGCCTTAAGTAACACAAACGTATCGTTTGTAGGAGCCGCCAAAAGCACCTCTTTGCTACCACCACGTAAGAGAAAATCACCATGGCGACTAGGTCGAATTACTACCGCAAGGCGTACAGCGAGTTGTGATTGCGCACGCAAATCTGCCGCTGCATGGCGCACATGATAAGCAATAGCATCTGCCAAAATAGCACAATCAGCAGTAGTTTTAGGGAACGAACGAGAGCTCATAATACTCCGCTGCGGCTCGTACTTTTGTTGTAACGGAAAGGCGGTTATACCCTGAAGCTCCTTTTGCAAACGCAGTCCAGTTACTCCAAAAAGCTTCTCAATTCGGGCACTATCCGCGGCAATTAAATCAGCGACGGTCAGCATGCCGTATTGCTTATAGCGAAGCTCCAACTTACCACCCACACCCCAAATGGCGGCAAGAGGGGTCGACGGTGCAAATTCTGGCAACGTAGCGATATCAATGACGTGGATTCCCGAAGCTTTTTTTGCCTTGGCATTAGCTAATTTTGCCAGTGTCTTCGTGGGTGCTACACCAACAGAAACAGGAATACCCACCGATTGTTCAACCGTTGTTTTTAAATGTTTCGCAACCATTTCTGAATCACCATCGAGTCTGAAAAACGCCTCATCAATGGAGTATTGTTCAACCATGGGTAGCTCCGCACGCATCACGGCAAAAACCCTGCGTGACACATCTCGATAGAGTGAAAAATGCGAAGAAAACACTGCAATATCGTGCTTTTTTACTATGTCCTTTATCTGAAAGTAAGGGACACCCATAGAGACACCGATGTCCTTTACCTCTTGCGAGCGGGCTACTACACAACCATCATTACTGGAGAGTACAAGCACTGGCTTGCCGATGAGGTCAGGGCGAAATAGCCGTTCACAAGAAACGAAAAAATTATTACAGTCGAGAAGTCCAATGAGCGGAGTAGACATAGTGGTAGTATAGCAAAACGGCGCGCCCGAAGGGCGCGCCGTTTTGCTATATCACTAGAATAATTTCCACAGCGCCTGATCCTCTTCCCCGTCAACTTTAAAAATTGCAGTGCCACGGAGATTGTACTTCTCGACCAAATCAACCTTCTCCTCAATCGCTTTGGCATCACTCCATGCTACGAATCGCACAGGGATTTCTACTTTCCCGTAGGTTGCTACCATGAGCGCTTTAGCGGCTGCCTCGTAACCTTTGGGAGTTCCTTTCGGTGTTGGTAGTTGGTTAAATATTTTCCATGGAGAATCTTCTGGGAAGTATGAAAGTACTGCCTCGCCTCCCCTAGCGCGACCAATTGGTGCGTCGTACTTATCAGCCAATTCTAAAATTCTCGGATGATTGAGTGAAGCGACCTGCTTGTAATCCTTGTACCAATCTGCCGCCACGGTGATGTCCCACGCCCGCCCGTAGGTTGCTACACCGAGCATTACTTTATCCGTATCCAATTCCTCAAGGGCCAGCTCCACTACCTTTTCTACCCACGCCGTATCAGCCACTGGCATATACGGAACACCGCGACGTTCATCATTAAGCTTTAGATCGGCACGCTGCTGATCATACGCCATAATCTCTACCCAATCGCAATAGCGGTTCATCGCTTGGTAATCATTGGCATATTCGATCACCTTTGGCACTTCGCGCCAGCGCGATTCTGGTGGAGTGCGAGCTTCAATAGTACAAGTAAGGTTTTTGTTTCCAAGGGCTTTCGCAAGTTCTTTCAAAAATGCTGAGTAGAAATCTTTCGTTTCTGATTTTTTTGACTCATAATCGATATTGACACCGTCAAAATCGTATTTCTTAACCATGCGAACAATGGCTTTCACGTGCGCCGCCCGAGCAGTATCGCTGCTCAAGACTTCATGAATAGCGACTCCATCAAACCAAGCAATGGTTGGAATTATCTCCACTCGGTTTTTTTCTGCTTTCTTGAAAAGTGTTTCCCAATGCGCATCATCAAAATCAACCCGATTTTTAAGCGTTCCATCAGCATTCACCTCAAACACAAACGGGTAAATCGTATCTAAGGTACCAATTTGCTGTACCGCGCTAGCGGTCCCCGCCTCTTCCGACCACCACGGCACCCACGCGGCTACTTGGGCTGAAGCACCATGGGCAACCGCCGGCACCAGAAGAAAGCCTAATAACAAAAACCCCACATAAAGCTGTAGAGCCACTGTTTGCATATAATTTCCTTGTATCATACCTATTGTGACGTGATACAGGGTCATATCTTACGACAATACTCGTGCCAATCCTGTCACCACTCCCCAGACAAAACACCCCTCATTGTCACTAATCTCAATCGGTTCGTACAATTCATTTTCAGAAACAAGCTGCAAGCCGCTTTGAGTCTTTTTTAAACGCTTTACCACTAATTCTCCATACACCGCCGCTACTACAATCATGCCCGAATCAGGCTGAATGGAACGATCTACCACCAAAATATCACCATCAAAAATACGCGCGCCCTCCATTGAATCACCAGAAACACGAACAAAAAAGGTCGCGATTGGATTTTCAATCAGTAAGTCATTAAGATCAAGGGGCTCCTCAACCACATCATCTCCTGGAGCTGGAAATCCGGCGGCAGGCTGATTGCCATATAAAGTATGTTCATCTGATTTTCCAGTAGCCACAGGAGAAATCGTAGTCACCAACGTGTTCTTTTGTTTCATCAAACCAGTATACCGAGCAAAAGTAGCACTGCAAACATTTTAGTTAGGCAATCACCGCGCCGCCTGTTAAAAGCATATGGGTATACCACAGCACGCCCATACCACACAAAAGCAAGACCCCGTACGCCACCTGTACCAGTCTCATTCGTCGCGCTTCTAGGGCAATTGAAACGAGGAGTAGGGATACAATCACTGCCGCAATGATGGTGTATAGCATCTCTAGGAGAAGATTTGGTTGAGTGGCAATATACGCCAAGCTCGTACCTGCTTGCCCTAACTGAGGGGTGACAATTTGAGCGGCAACCAAGCCAGACGAGGTCGCAATAAGCAGCGATTCAATAAATACCACATCAGCTGAATGCTGCAACTCTGAAGCTTGTTCCTCAAAAAGCGAATTTTCTACTTCAGAAGCCTGCACGACTACATTTTCAGCTAATGCCTCATATGCCACATCATCAGACAACTCTGATTCCTCAGTTTCTTGCTGCTTAACGGTTTCAGCTTCCGCTAGGACAATCGGTGATTCCGCACCGCTACTTTCCATAGTTGAAACAATGACGGATGATCGCTCAGATGAAGCTGCAACCACCGGAGAAGATGTCTCTAGCACCGCAGTAGGAGCCGGAGATAGTGCTGGCGTTCCAAAAAGCTGTACGACATAGACCGTGTCGTAGCCCTGATACACTCCTTTAGCGGTACCAACACCTATTTCTGAGTACTGTGGACCAACGATATTTTCTCGGTGGGTCGGCGACTTCATCCACGCATCCACCACCTCAGTGGAATCGGCGAAATGAATTGCCAGATTTTCTCCCGCATGCGCGTATACGTAGCCAGCCTGATCAAACCAGTACCAAGGGGACACACCATCTGGACTATGGTGGGCAAAATATTGATACTTTGCCATGTGCTCCGCTTTTAATTGTGCTGCCTTGTCAAGCACCGAATTACGTTGCAAAGGAGCTTCATGGTTGGTGATTCTCTGTTCATTCGTGAGATCAATGACCACCGCTGGCAAGACCGTAGAAACCAACCATTCTGATGATTTCCATAAAATAGCATGGGCGTTGGCTCCAATAAAGGTGAGCAAAACTAACACTGCCATCAACGACATCGAGAGTTTCTGTAACAGCGTCAAGCCACGCGAATAATAATCCATAATTATACTATTAAACAATTATACCGAGCAGGTGTCAAAGTTTAGTGGTTAAAATGGTAGGAGTTTTGTGCGGACAGAAAAAGAGGCAAAATTCGCTCTGCTGAGCGAATTTTGCCTCTTTTTCAACATCCATCGTCTACCACACGAACGACATAAATTCTTCTAACGTTCCTGCAGTACAACCAAACTTCGATTGTCTCCCATAACTATTTGCAGTTTTCTGTTCCAACCAAGTAATAACTTGATCACAACTACACCCGCGAATGTCGACCATAGTATAAGCCGCGGTATTACTTCGGCCAGTTTTTGTTACTCCCTTAATCCAAGAAAAACCATTATATTGCCAATGATTGGGATTTAGTTTTGTGTTGCCGGCAGTATCTGTTGTAGTATTTGGACAAAAATCACCTTCGGCAATACCATCACCATCGATATCAATAACGGCAGGTATACCAGTAAGTGTGGCGTTAGCGATTTTTACAAAATCACTAGCCGCCGAGGCATTTGCGGTTACTCTAAAAAATAGCCAGAGTGCAGACCGCGCAGACGCATCTGGAAGAGCAATAACAATAGTTCCAGTTTCGTCATTGGAGAGAGCGCTCACTCCTTCAGATATACCATTGAATGTACCTAAAATATGATCTCCATCGCCCCTCCATCCATATTCAAAATAATCACCTCTATCCAATTCTTCAGCCACATACTCAAAACTGAGTCGCAAATCGCTGAATGTCGAGACATCGACTGGACCGAGGACGTATTCACTTCCTTGGGTAATAGTGACTTCAGTTGAATAAGAAACTATTTCTGTCGAGGCGTACGCCGTGCTCATACTAATTAAAAAACTCGCCAATACCGCGAGAGAAAAGAATACTTGCTGGGTAAATAATAAAAAGAACTGTCTCATAAACATTACTAATTCACGGCATCCTCGCACTAGCTGTCGTGTTACCTATATGATACTCCTGATTCTATTCTATGCAATGTGTCAATAGTTAGACTGTTGATAATTTACTATATGGACTTAAAAAACCATACTATCTTTCAATCGAAAGTCGATAGACCGGCGCAATAGTGGCGCAGACACTTGGCGAGCTGAGAGCTATTGCCGAATATCCTTCGCCATTAGAATCAATACGACGTAGCGACGACTTACGCGCATGGTCGGCAACCCGCTCCACAAAGAGCTGTCGTTCTTGGTGACGTTCAATACTGGTTATACTTTTATCGAAATGCCAAGGGAACGCTCCGCAAGCATGAAACAGGTGTAGTTCTGAGTTGGTCGCTCTACCCAACAGCTTGACCAACTGTTCTGAGCGTAGCGCCTCGAGGTCAATTGGCCCGAGTTCAGTGATATTCATTGTCCAACGATTGCCACTGATATCTTCGAAGATAATCGTCGAGGTGGGACTCAGTGTCGCGTAACGCAATCTACCAACAAGCCGTCCATCATCAGGATCCTGCCACAACTGTTGCTCAAATTTATTTTGCGACTGATACAGTGACATATGCTTTCCCAGAAGCTCATCCACTGAATACCCTAAGCCAAAAAATTGGAGCGCTGAACCACCAGCAAAACTGAGCACCACACTACTTCCTAATATCAGCCACAATGAGTACCGGTAGCCATGCTTGGTGTGGCGAAGATTAAACACCGCAACATAAGTCATTACGGCGAAGGTAATAATCCATAAGTATGGCAATGCCTCCACCATAAACGTGAAGAAATTATTGTGCGATGCTTCATAGAATGCGTACTGATGATGCAAAACAACAAATAGTGAAATGGAAAAGGCGAGCGCGCCTACAACCACTGAAAGAAACCAAAGCGTCCACACCACACACTCGCGACCCAAAAAGAACACCCGCGAATGTGGGCACACTTTCTCTTGCTCGATACGTTCAAGAATTGTATTTCTCAGTGGTTTTATTGATTTGTGTTCTGTTTCTTTCATGGTTACTTGTTATATACGTATTTTTTCAGGATTTAGTGCAGTAGCGAGCTGTTTTTTGCCACGGTGCAATAACGTCCCCACCGAACCAACTGGTAGCTGTAGAATGTCTGATATTTCTTCGTATTCCTTGTGTTCAAAATAACGCAAAATAATTACTTCTCGGTATTTCTCATCAATGGCAGCAAGCGCTTCACTAAGTGCCTGTGCGTTTATTTCCTTATCAAACTGCACATCGACCGACTCGTCTTTACTGCTCACAAATGAAAGCAACTCTTCGCTGTCAGCAATTAAATGCCCCTCAGGGCGGACATTCTGTTTTCGATACCAACTTATAGCTTCGTTGTGGGCAATACGATAAATCCACGATGAAAACTGTAGCGCTGGATCAAACGCATTTAGGTTTCGATAGGTCTTAAGAAAAATCTCTTGGAGCACATCAAGCTGATCTTCAATATCACGCACTCCTAGTCGCGCAATGTACCGTTGGAGCTTGGATTCATACCGATCAACAAGTTCACCAAAATGCCGCTTGTCGACAAGAGTCATTTTGACCAATTCCGCATCACTGGGTGGGAGTTGTAAAAGTTGTTCCATAGCCAAGTTGTAGGTAGAATAGTGACATGAATACAAACAAAATGAAACTTGCTCTGGGGCTATTTGTCTTTTCTTGCTTTATTATTCCGGTTTCTTCAGAGGCCTATTTTTCAACCACCCAGACCGCCACAAAAATTAACGAACACACAACCCTATTTACCGTAACCTACAAATTTGGCTTTCTTAATCGAGAATTGTACATGCCAATCATTGCCGAGCGCAATCTTGGCACTACGTCATCAAGATTCTCTGTCGGCTACACACTATTAGATACCGAAGAAGCAATCGTAAATGCTGGATCAGCCACTTCAATAGTGCTCACCACTGACGAAGATGTAGTGATTAAAGATACTCGTTACTATCTCCCGCAAGGAAAATCTGCTGAATTCACCCTTGTCACACTGGTAACCACACCAACGGAAGTAACCACTGATGCTTCGCTACTAGTCTCTCATCTACCTTTTATTATGGTAAAAGAAGGTGAAGAAGTCTCAGCCCGACTAAATCCTTCGAAAATGCAGTACTACAGAACGCCGACTGTTGAGTTGTAGGATTTTGGTGTTTTTAGGTGTAAAAAGCGGGCGCCCCTTCGGGGCGCCCGCTTTTTACTTCTCCTAACATTTACAATTTTATAAATTTGTGTCATAGTGTAGAATCTATGGAATTTCCAATACGAATCAACAAATATCTCGCCCATACAGGAGTCGCTTCGCGCCGCGAAGCTGATGAACTAGTTGAAAAAGGTAAGGTAAAAATAAATGGGACGGTGGCAAAAAAGGGGCAATCAGTACAAGCGACTGACGTTGTTACTGTCGCCGGAAAAACAAAGGCAAAGTCGTATCTTGCCTACTACAAGGGTCGCGGGATTATTACCCACTCCCCTGCTGAAGGCGAAATTGACATCGCTAGCAAACTCGCACGAGATTACGGCATTACTCATGTCGCACCAGTCGGACGGCTCGACAAGGACTCTGAGGGACTCATCATTCTTTCCAACGACGGACGTATCACTGGTCCACTACTTAATCCTGAAGTACAGCACGAAAAGGAATACGACGTCACTGTCGATAAAGCCATTTCAGGAATGTTTTTGCGCGCCATGGCGGCAGAAGTCGACATTGAGGGTTACCGAACCAAACCGGCCACCATTAGTCCCCATCCACGCAACGACAAGCGCTTTTCACTCACTATTACCGAAGGTAAAAAGCATCAAATTCGTCGAATGTGTGCGGCGCTTGGTTACCAAGTACAACACCTCAAGCGAGTGCGGATTATGAATATCACTCTAGGAAAGCTAAAACCTAATCAGTATCGAAAAATCGAAGGAGATGAGTTACAGATGTTTCTAAAGGAGCTCAATATTTCAAAATAAAAGCCTTTATACTACCGATGGACCGCGCTCAGTCGGATCCTCATCATCCTCATCAACAATTTCTTGTTGGATTATCTCTTCAATAATATCTTCAAGGGTAATCACCCCAACAAACCGCTTATTTTGATTTCGTACCACCGCCAAATGTTGACGGGTCTTTAGCATCTTTGCCAACACCGCATCCAATGTCTCAGCCGCTCTCACCGTAAGGTATTTACTATCGAAAGCATCTTCGGTGTCTTTTATCGAGATATTTTCATCTTCAACAATCAGATCCTTTACATACAAAATACCAACAATGTTGGTCGGATCACCACTATATATCGGCAATCGTGAAAATCCATGGTCATACACTTGTTCATAAAATTCATTTGTCAGACGTTGGTTTTCATCAAATGAGATCACCCGTTCCGCAGGAGTCATTACTTCTCGTACTGTTAAGTGCGAAAATTGTAAGGCGCCATGAACAATTCGCTCTTCATCCTCATCAATCGTGCTATGTTCTGAATCTTCATGTTCAGAAATAATATCCATGAGCTCTTTTTTTGAATAAATTGTAGGTATTTCAGATCCAAGGAAATAATCTAGTGTTTTTGCGATTGGATACGCGACTGGAAAGGCGAGAATAATAGCAATACGTGTAAACCAAATAGTTTTAGCACCAAACCACAGTGCATAGCGAGAAATAACTGCCTGTGGGACAATTTCACCAAAGATAACAATTAGCCCTGTCGCAATAAATCCCGCCACCACTCCTGAGGCGATACTTCCGAGGAAAATCGACAACGTAGTGTTTACGGTCACATTTCCAAGTAGCAGGGTCGAGAGGAGAAGATTGCCCCTTTCTCGGACAGGATAAATAATAGCGGCATGTTTATCACCATGTTTGGCACGACGACGAAGCGACTGTGTATCGAGCGACAAAAGTCCCAACGTTAAACCAGAAAAAAGTGCCGATAAAAGCACAAGAATGAGCGATATTACGTATTCCATTTAGAATGTACCACCAAGCTTACACAGCTCTGAGGCGTAATGCAAGAACTTTTATAATCAATACGAGATACTATCAGCAGCACTTTTGGCGGCATCAATCGCCTGATTGTAGGTGGTTGGCGATTGTCCTGTTCCAGCTTGACCCTGTGGAAGGAAGGTAATTGGAAACTCCAAAGCGTCATCTCGTTCTGGCAAGCCTGAAGGATTGTCCTTCTTGAGAATAAGTGAGCCGCGCTTCATAAAATCAGGGTCGGTAACCTTGTAGGGATTTTCGAAGGTAAGAGTCACCACAAAAGGAACAAACGCGTCGGTCATCCAATCACCCTGCGCCGTCGCCACCCCCTCAGCAATAATGAGACCGTCCCAATTGGTCAAGACAACAGGAAAACTCGCTTCAAAAAACCACATTCCACGCGCCTCACCAGTAATAGTTAGGGGGCTTTTTACTAATCCGTTTGGCTGTGGAGCAGTAACCTTAATCATTGCTGCTTTTTCTGCGATATGCGCTTCAATTACTGGATCAAGGGGCGCACTTGCCACCGTCGGTGACGATTCTGGAGCAAGAGTCGTAAGTTCGGTTGAAGCAAACCACCAACCCGCAACGGCAAGCGTAACCAATAATGAAATAAGTCCAAATAATTGCATAGTTCAATGGATTATACCTTAATCAATAATTATCTCAGTAGTTGCTGGCAATGATTTTTTGATTACCAACAAATCCTGCTCAGCATATTGGGTTCCACTCACATTAAGGACTCTGAGGTTTTGTAAATTTCCTAGTTCATATGGAAGACCCGTAAATGGGTTGTTTGAGAGATTAAGCGTCTCCAATTGTGATAGCTGTCCAATTTCTGCTGGTAAACCGGTAAAATTGTTGTTACTGATATCAAGTTCTTGTAACTCTGATAATTGACGGATTTCCGCTTTTAATGATCCTGAAAGACCCAGTCCTGACAAATTAAGTGTCTTTGCGTTTTTTGCAACCGTGATACCATTGTATATTTCAACTGAACCACCTACAGTAAATTGGACTGGACCTTCCTCGTCATTTTCACTTAGTGTCACTGTATCTTCGTTTTGTATTACCCTAACTTCTGGAGAATCTTGCATCCATAATACACCCCCGATAACCGCAACACAGAGCAATATGATTCCAAATATATACATATCCACTATTGTACACCTGTTTTTTAAAAAAGGCGGCGACCGAAGGTCGCCGCCTTTTAATTTACTTCCCTCGCTTTCTGTCTCCTTCCTTCAAAAATTGTTTACGTAAACGAATCGACACTGGACACACCTCAAGATATTCATCTTCTTGCATAATCTCAAGACCAATCTCAATCGAAAGTGGACGATGCGGTGTCAAAAAGATTGACTCATCTGAACCACTCGCCCGCATATTAGTAAGCTGCTTTCCTTTTGTGGGATTCACAGTCATTTCCTCTCCCTTGCTGGTATTACCAATAACCATTCCTTCATACACCTCAGTTCCTGGATCAATATACAATTCACCACGGTCTTGCAGTCCCCACAAAGCAAACGCGAGCGCCTTGCCACTGGTCATCGAAATCATAGAACCTACTTGTCGCTTCTTTATTTCGCCATAATATGGACGAAACTCGATAAAACGTGAAGCAAGAATCCCTTCTCCGCGCGTATCAATGATAAATTGGTTCTTATATCCAAGCAGTCCGCGAGTTGGACCCTCAAAGAGAAGACGCACCTGATTTTCATGCATAATCATGTTTTGCATGATAAAGCCGCGATTTCCCAGTCGTTCAATCACTGTTCCTTGAAATTCACTTGGTACATCAACCGTCACCTCTTCAAACGGCTCGAGTTTTTGCCCCTCTTCTTCTTTAATAATTACTTTCGGTTGTGATACTGAAAGTTCGTATCCTTCCCGACGCATGTTTTCAAGCAAAATTGCGATATGCATTTCTCCACGCCCTTTCACATTATACGCATCTCCTCCTGCTGGTTCTACCTGTAAACCAACGTTAATTTCCATTTCCTTCAGCAACCGTTCACCGATTTGACGGCTGGTCACATACTTACCTTCACGCCCCGCAAAAGGTGAAGAGTTAACCAAAAATTGCAACGACACTGTTGGCTCGTCGACGTTAATAGCAGGAAGTGGTTCAGCGGCTTCATTATCGGTAATGGTGTCTCCGATACTTATCTCAGTGAGTCCAGCAATAAGCACAATATCACCAGCAATTGCTTCATTCACTTCCTTCTGTCGTACCCCTTCAAAAGTTGAAAGCTTTACAATCTTCCCCTTCTTGGTTTCGGCATTCTTGTGTTTTATGAAAATTGGCTGCCCTTTGGAAACTTTTCCATCATAGATGCGAGCCACTGCCAAACGCCCGAGAAAGTTATCGTACCCGAGGTTAAATACTTGTGCGCGTAATGCTTCACCTTCTGTGTATCCTTTCGCAGCAGGGACATGCTCTAGTACTAAATCAAGAATCGGAGAAAGGTCTTTAAGTTCATCATCAAGTTTTCGCTTCGCCACCTTATCTCGACCAATAGCGTACACTACAGGAAAATCAGACTGTTCATCAGAAGCCCCAAGCTCCCAGAAAAGCTCCAATACTTGTTCTTCGCAGCGCGCTGGATCAGCAGCGGGTTTGTCAATTTTATTAATAACTACAATTGGTCGATGTCCTAATTCCAAAGATTTTTTAAGCACGAAACGGGTTTGTGGCATTGGACCTTCTTGTGCATCTACCACCAAAAGCACACAGTCAATGGAGCGCAATACTCGCTCCACTTCTGAACCAAAATCGGCGTGTCCTGGAGTATCGACAATGTTAATCTTGGTTCCTTTGTATGTCACTGAAGTATTTTTGGCATAAATGGTAATACCACGCTCTTGTTCTAGCGCGTTACTATCCATTGACTGCCCTTCTTCACGCATGCCGGTGAATTCCATGAGACCGTCAGTTAAAGTGGTCTTTCCATGGTCTACGTGAGCAATAATGGCGATATTACGAATTTCTTGTGACATATAAAATAAATACTAAAAAAATGCTGTGTTTGATTGCTCGGCTGTGAAGGGCGCCGACCCTTCGGGTCGGCGCCCAAAAAACTACACTATATTAAGTGACCACAACCAACAGCCGAGTCCTTGTTGCGCTAGAATACTGACTTTTTTCAATTTTGTCTATAGCTCTCCCAGAAAAGCCAGATTTGCAAAATAGGCAAGTACCATGCCAGCGATCACAATTGTAATAAGCTTAAGCCACATGTGTAATGTTATTTCGCAATTTCCAAGTACGATATATTGCAAATAGGAGCAACAATATTCCCAGTGGGTAGTACACCAATGACGATTTTAACATTGAAAAAATTGATAGACCAAATCCTGACTGTATTTCACACGCATGTTGCAACATTCTAAAATAACCAAGAGATTCATTTGCTGTGCCCAAAGTGAGCATATACCGACCATCATTAAGTGGCGTACTGACTTCGATACGATAGACGCCGGGACGTAACTCGTTACTAATGAGAGCACTGTCCCAAAACTTCATACCCAGAGCTGCTTCCTTTCGAATCTGCCAATCAGCGGCTTCAGGATGAAGACGAGCAATTTCGGAAACACCACCACCCTTATCATCCTCCCGAACAATCATCAAGGCAAAATCAGTCGGTAGAGCATTTCCTATATATTGTTGTGACAACTGGACAGCAAGCGTGGTGGTTGCCGACACCAAAAACTCGTACATAATCGGAAAATTCTCTAAGGTACCAATATGAATTTGTGCCTGCTCCAAATCAGTTGCCAAAGGAATAAGTTCATATGGCTCAGTGACAACTGTCTGAAAAACCGCCGCCGCTGACACATGAGTAACTCCGCTAAAAAACAGGAATGCTAAAGAGAATAAAAATTTCATGACTGTATCATAGCAAACGAGCGCGCGAGCGTCAGCTCGCGCGCTCGTATAAGCCAATCAAGAAGTTCACCAGCCCTTGGGATGATGCCGCTCAAACCCGGCTTCATCATAGATTGCTTGAATTGTTGCTCGATCATTAGCTTGCCTCGCAACACGCAGTGCCTCTCTTTGGTCGGCAGTGAATTGCGCTGCAAAAGGCACTACATCTTCAGAGCGTCGACGTAGGTCACCATTCTGATTCGTAGAACCTAAATTTTTAGCACGCAACGCATGAGCTTCGCAAAATTGTTCAAAGTCAGATTGTGAAGTCACGATATCAGCCAAGGGTAACCCGACAACAGCTCTCTGAAAGGCGGCATAGTCTTTATCAAGTATCGCTTGATGAATCGCACTTTTTGTCTCACTAGCGATTCTATGCATAACGCGCAACTGTTCATCTGTAATTCCTGCCGCTACCAGTCGATCACGCGCCGCGGTATGGTCTCCCGCAGCACGCAATTCACGCGCTTCTTCAATTGCCTCTTTTTGCACCTTGGTCAAACCAGCTCGATTCATAAGCGGTGACCCACTATAGGCATGCACGCCTGTGGCAGTAACCGCAAAAGCTGCAATGGCGATAAGTAATGATTTTGATTGCATAGTAAATTTCAAATTAAACAAGATTCAAGTTGCAGCGCCTTTTGGCACTGCTCTTATTATTACGAATAGCACAGCAATAACGTTTCACTTACCTACCATTCGGAAATGAAATTCTGATGTTCGCAAGAAGTACGCAGCACAGCACTAATTATTTCCCTCAGTTTCGTAAAAAACCCAAATAGCACTGAGCGTTGCCCACAATTTACTTTCAGCTACTACCGCCGTACCACAGGAATCTAATCGGTATACGACACCATCTAGGGTAATTTCGTAGCGAATATCAATACCATCGGTGAATGAATTACATAATGCTGGAGTAATAACTTTCGATTGTGTAGCCAGCGCCTCTTTAGTTACAACAGTTTGCAGGGATTTTAATAATTCTCGAGAGAGCGCTCCTTTTCGTAACACCTGCTCAGCACCAACTGCGGGCGTGTATAAATAACGATAGGTACCGTCATTTTGCACCTGAAACGACGGGCAAGTATTACGACATCCACCATAGACATCAGCAACAATCGTAAACTCCGAAACAGTTTCAATATCGGGAGTCTCAATTTTTGCCACCAATCCAGCAAAATTGGTTAGGTAAAAATAACCACCAATAAATACTCCTACCAGAAACGTAATCAAAATACTTACAATATCGTGTTTCTTCATAGTTCTAGTATAGCAAAGGGCGCGTCATTCTAGAGAATGACGCGCCCACAATCCTTCCCTACTTACGCAATATCAGCGTTCGAACACAAATTTCGGCTGATAATGCAGAAAAAATGTGCCTTTAAAGTGCAAAAATTGTTCAAACGGACCGTCAAAGAACATGAAATCATTCCACTCAACAGCACTGATAAACAGCAACAGTTTTGTATTAAAGACGAAATCATCTGCCTCATCGGCATTCAAAATCTGCAGAGCAATTAAGTAATCTTCAACCACCGATGGATGATGAGAAACAATCCAATCCATATGTTTAGCATCACCAGTCAGAAATTTCCAGTAAGAATTTTGGCCATAATAGGTATCAGAATTCATCATGCACCCTCTCTGTCTTTGTGAAACAACGAACGAAACTACGATAATAGTTGTATTTCGATATTAATATTTTGTCAATTTTGGCGTGCCAAGTGGGTTAAGTGCCCCAAAGGTAATGCCTCGTAAGGCTATTCTAGCACCTTTTGGCTAGATCAATTTAGGTATGTGGGTCGATACTAATATCGGTACTTTTATTTCTTTTTCGTCATACATAACTTGTGCCACATTTGTCCAAAGGGGCGTCACTCTGATTTTCATTTTTGTATGCTTTTCATAAAAAACGCGCTGTAATGTGTTACATCGATATATTATATTTTTAGCTGATTTTATAAATACAGCGTCTGTCTCTTTAATTTTTACGCTGTAATTTAATTCAACAGCGCTGCCAATGCTCCCTCGTAGTTGTGTGTCAGTAGTTCTCAGTTTTAAAACTATTGGAAACTTGTAAGTGTTCCTGACTTTAAGATCAATAAGATTGAAAAATACCGTCGCCCCCGAAGCAAAAGGCACCGCTCGATTACTGTCAGGAAATACGTCTCTTGAATGATGTTTTCGCTCAATGAATTCACACTCTGTACAAGCAAACATATGTGCAATCAGATTTGATAGCTGACATAAGCCACCTCCAATGTCTTCTTTTAGATTTCCATTCGATAAAACCAGTCCATTTTTATAACCCTTCTTAGATGAGGGTCTTCCAACATGTTTCAGAAGGAAAAAACTTTACCTGGAGGAATTACAATGCCATCTAAGTTTTTTATAGCAATATTAATATTTTCAATTTTCCCTTCGTCTAATTCTACTTTATTAAATTTTCGAAAGAGCGGTGAAGAGTGTTCAACAAGATTAATATGATGAAAAGTTTTACCTCTAATTATCTTAAAATTACCGTTGAATCGGTAATGTAAAGCACGAAATAGTCTCTTGATTTCCAAAACTGGTGTCAGAAATAATGGATGCTTTCTTGTGAATGCAATCCGTGTATTCTTTTCTAATTTCTCAATTTGTTCTAAGTAAACATTTATCATGTAAACACTCGGGTCACCCCGATACTTTATTGTCTTGGCGGAAGAGACAGGATTCGAACCTGCGAGAAGTTTCCCCCTACACGCTTTCCAAGCGTGCGCCTTCGACCACTCGGCCACTCTTCCAGTCAGATATATCTTTGATGCGCTTTAACAGCATCTTCGTCAGTTTTACTGACGCTCACCATCGTATCATATTCGCCGATTCACGACATCCTCAAGCAGTAACAAGCTCCGCCAAAGCGGAAGAATAATTGAAGAAGCATACTCACGAATCGCCTGCGGTTTCGTCGAACTTGTTCCTCGCCCGATTTTTATAGTACTTTCTGGAAGCAGCATGAAAAATTTGTTACCCTTGAATGCAATTCTGATATTGCGCTTATGTTCCTGCCACCAATAGTACAAATCCTGCATAAATTCTGGAGTAAGCACTTCCCGAGCAGCAACAGGATCACTGGAAGCAACATGCAGTACTGACTCAAAGTCGTTCCATTCTAGTGATATTTCCTTTACTGTTTGCTGCCCTAGAAGATTGGACCAAAAGTTTTGGTGTGCAAAACCTGCTTTGTCGTTTTTGGTAGAAATATAAGTCTCTGCAACATGAGTAAAAGGAAGCACCGCTACTACAAACACCCCTTTGAATAACTCAATGGACGTTTCATTACCGCTATTAGTAGCTTGTGACTTGGTAATTAATAACTCACGAAGTGTAAGTTCTGTCTCACCAAAAGCAGCCAGCTTATCATCGGAAATTACCGTAATTCCAGCGATTGTCATCAATTCTGACTCCTGAAGCAACTGGAGCGTTTCTTCTCGATGCTGGTTATCAAAGGTGTACATCACCGTTCGATTAAGCGTCGTTGAAACAATCGGCATTAATGCCATGTTAATTTCCTTTGCAAGTAAGGTGCTATTGGTAAACCACTGTCGGGCAGAAACTAGCACAATTAGGAGCCAGAGAATGCCGCATATCGCAAACACATTCCATACCAATTCTGAATGAGTTGTCCGTATAAAGGAAAGTAACACCAAGACCGAAATCGCAAATACTCCCGCTACCAATGCGTATCGACGACTGCCGATTACCGCTTCACGTCGAACGTGGGTAGAAGAGATAAAATCACCAAAACTCCCCTCGAGCACCGCAGCAAAGCGCCTCTTCAGGATATCGACATTAGGGATACTGTGCCTTATTCGCTCCATAGCTTATGAACCCATTTCTCGAAGCCGGCGAATCCGATCGGCAGCTGGTGGATGTGTCTGAAAAAGGCTACTCATTTTTTCAAAAAAACCTTGCTTTTCTGACTGAAACGGGTCAGAAATAAAAAGATGAGCCGTGGCGTGTGAGGCACGCTGCATTGGTTGCGCATGAGCACTAATTTTTTCAAGGGCTGAAGCCAGTCCTTCGGGATAGCGAGTGAGTAGTGCTCCGGTTGCATCTGCAAGGTATTCTCGCTTTCGAGAAATAGCCAGCTGAATAAGTTTGGCAGCGAGTGGTGCCAAAATAATACCGATAATTCCAATTATTAGAAAAGCGGGATGACGATCACGATTATTACTACCAATCATAAGCGAGCGACTAAAAAAATCAGCAATAATTGCAATAAAACCAGCCAACACCACAGCTACAGTCATTACCAACATGTCACGATTACCCACATGAGCCAATTCGTGCGCCATAACACCTTCAAGCTCGTTTCTATCAAGTATTTGCAGCAGTCCTGTGGTGGCGGCAACTACAGCATGTTCCGGATCTCGACCAGTCGCAAAAGCGTTGGGAGAAGGATCAGAAACGATGTAAACTTTCGGCATTGGTAATCCTGCAGTAATAGAAAGATTTTCTACAATAGTATACAGCTCTGGAGCTTGCTCCTTTGAGATAGGCTTTGCATTGGTCATTTGCAACACAATCTTATCCGAAAACCAATAGCTGCCAATACTAGTAAAGAATGCCATTGCCGCTCCTACGTAGAGGATGGCAGGACTTCCCATATACCACGAAACAGCATAACTAATCGCGATAACCATCACCAAAAACACTCCCATGAGAGCGAAAGTTTTAGCGACGTTACTTGATTGTTGTGTATAAAGTGTAGCCATGAGAAAAAGTCATACCATCAATAAGCACTTGTGATTACTACATTTTAGAGCGGGATTCCTTGCACACTTTCGTTGGAACGATAATCAACATCAGCTGACCAATGAAGGTAGTATCCATGTTTGTAGCCCCCTTTCTTGATTAGATTATCTTTTCGAACTTCAATCAATTCTTCTTTGGTAATTTCTAGTTGCCGTATCAGTGTTTCCAACACTACCATTAAGTCACTGTACTCCTCCAAAAACTCTTCTTTGGTACGGCTCATCGCCAGTGAAGCTGCCTCCTCTTTAATCTTTTTAAATAATTCTTGCTGTAACTCTTGCACATCCGTTATCTTGCGGTACTCGCACTGCTGGTGTTTTGCTTCAATCTTGGCGGGAACATTATCCCGCACCAATTTATTGTAATAAATACGATTAATCTCTGACATAGTGACAATAATACTACGGGTTGGAAGAGATTCCTACCACGAACCCCCACCTCCGCCGCCGCCACCGCCGCCAGCACGACCACCACCTGAAGAACCGCTAGTACCAGTCGCAGTAGTAAGCGCCGTGGAGAAGGAACTCAATCCAGCAGTAAATACAGCAGCATTGAACTGACCTTGGGTACTATTTTGATACCAGTCCGGCGGTGTTATTTGAATATCTTTAAATACTTCCGCCCACTGCTTTTCAACTCCAAAGGCAATGGCGTAGGGCAAATATTCCATGAATTGCTCTGGACTGAGCGCTGGCGCATTATGAAAGGCATAGCGCTCCTTCTCAGTCGTGGCAAGAAAGTCTTTGAATCCCTTTAGATAATTGAGTGCTTCGTAGCCATTTTTCGTTCTCCGTTCACTAGTACGAAAAACGAGATAAGTAGTAAGAATAAAAAGCCACATCATCAAATCATCTGAAACAAAACCTGTCATCCACACAAAAAAGAGACATGGTAAAAACAATACTCCAATACCTACTGACTGAGAAATCTTCCTGCTTTCAAAGTACCCTTCTTTTTGTAGCTGATTCGCAATAGTAGACTTCAACTTTCGGAGGATGCGTTGATTATTAATGAGTTTCGCTGAGTCCCTCTTAATTGCAGAGAGTGTCACCGTTCCCCCTTGGCTTTGTGCATAGCCAAAAAGTAAGCTCATAATCTCATCATCGAATGTTTTTTCACTCTCAGTAATAGGTTTTTCTACGGTAATCACATAATCATCCGCTTTGAAGAAAAGTATCTTCTGTGATGTCTGCCTAATTTTAATATAGCCACGCTGTGCCAAATAGACAATTCCAGCAGTAATATCTCTTGCGTCCAGCTTTCCATCAAACAATACCCCCGTCATCATTGGATTAAAATTCGGTAACGGTTCATACTGGGCAATAACTGGTGTCACAATTTTATATGCTGTGAGCCAACGATATATCCACATTCCCAAACCGATAAGCCCCAACAGAGAAATACCCAAGAAAAGTAGCGTGCTGTTAATTGACTCGAATATTACAATATCGTCGTTAAAATGAAGACGCTGCGCAATTGTCATATGCTCTCCAAACAAGGATTGACCCGACACGAAACGAGTCGCCTCAACTGTTTCACTATCGACGATACAGCGCACTGTGGCACCTTCCTTGCCAACGTAGCAGACAGCGCCATTAGCAGAAAGTCCGTTATTCCATAGAGTTTTAACGGTCGCAGCTGCTTTTTCAATGACCACTTCCCATTCATCGCCCGTCACATTCCAATACAACTCAACACCATCATCGTATTGCGCCAACCCGCCTTCTACACGATACATAATTTGATACGTCTGCACACCAGACAAATACCGATTTGGATCACCGATTTTTACCGACATCCCATCGTACTGTTCGAGTGTGTATTGTTCCGGTTGACCATTTCTAGCAACAGAAATAGGTTCAATCTCTATATAGCGGGTTTTATACCAAGTAGAAGCTTCCTGCGGATGCCTGTTTTTGATATTGCGAAAGATTCCGTGACGTTGTTCCCCTTGAAAATCGTAAACGATTGTTTCAGTAACAACGAATGAACTATCTTCATTGATTACAATATCTGATGTAAAAGAGCGAATCACTTCGGCATTGGCGAATGAAATGAGCGCCGCCCAAAGGGCGGCGCTCAAAAACAATGCCACAGTAATATTTTGTATCACAGAAACCCTTGCTGTACAGCAGGACATAAAGCTAAAAACTCACCTTCACTGGCTCGCGCTCTTGGCTATTTTCAGCCAATTCAAAGAATTCCTCAGCCTTAAAGTTGAATGTACCGCCGACAATATTTGAAGGAAATGACTGAAGTGCAATATTCAAATCGCGAACATTTCCGTTGTAAAAGCGACGAGCGGCTTGAATCTTGTTTTCGGTATCAGAAAGCTCACGCTGTAATTCTAGAAAGTTGGTATTCGCTTTCAGATCAGGGTAATTTTCAGCAATTGCGAGCAGACGACCAAGCGCACCAGTGAGAGCCGACTCGGCGCCTGCCATCGCTGCAATTTGATCAGGGGTAATATTTGTAGGATCGACGTGTGTCTGCGTAGCTTGCGCGCGCGCCTGTGTTACTTGATCAAGGGTTTCTCGTTCATGAGCGGCGTACCCTTTTACTGTCTCAATTAAATTAGGAATGAGGTCGTAGCGACGCTTTAACTGTACATCAATATCTGCCCACGCTTCCTTGGCACGTTGGGTAAGTTTTACAAAGTTATTGTAAGCATAGACAACATACAGCCCAATCACTATCGCCAGAATAATAAGAATCCACATTGCATTCATAATCAACACTGATTAATTTATATAACTACATTATAACACATAAAATAAGGTGTCAGAGATTGTTTCTGGGTATTTTTGATTAATAAAAGCCGGCGCGCTTCGCGCGCCGGCTTTTATCAATTCGACTTTCTACTTTAATACATTCCACCGCCCATTCCACCCATGTCAGGCATGGCTGGTTTTTCTGGCTCTGGCGCGTCAGCAATTGCCGCCTCGGAAGTGAGCAAAATAGCAGCCGCTGAAACAGCATGCTGGACCCCAGCGCGGCTCACTTTCACTGGATCGATAATCCCTGCTTTAATCATGTCATCAATCATTTCCGCTTTCGCAGCATCGTAGCCGGCGTTTCCTCCCGCCTCCTTTACCTTCTGCACGATTACTGCCCCGTCGTGTTTCCCTGTATTGTCAGCAATTTGCTTGAGTGGCATCTCAAGGGCTTTGAGTACAATATTGTATCCAATCAGCTCCTCTCGTCCGAGATCCTTCTTTCCTAGAATTTCTTTCTCCACAATACTAGCAGCACGAGCAAGCGCGGTTCCACCGCCAGGAACGATACCCTCTTCAATGGCAGCCTTCGTGGCATTCACCGCATCTTCAATCTTAAGCTTAAGATACTTCATTTCTGTTTCAGTCGCAGCACCAACTCGAATTACTGCCACTCCACCAGAAAGCTTGGCAATTCGTTCTTCAAGCTTTTCTTTATCAAACTTTGAAGAAGCTTGTTCCAGCTGTGCCTTCAGCGCCGCAACCCTATCAGTAATAGCCGCTTTTTCACCTGCGCCGCCAACAATGGTGGTACTGTCTTTAGTAGCAATCACTCGATCGGCTTTTCCAAGCTGAGCCAATTCAGTATTTTCTAGCTTCAAACCAAGATCATCAGAAATTACTTGCCCACCAACAGTTACTGCAATATCTGCCAGAATTTCCTTCTTACGATCTCCATACCCAGGTGCCTTTACTGCCAATACTGAGAACCCTCCTTTGAGCTTATTAACAACAAACGTTGCTAGCGCCTCTCCTTCTACATCATCAGCAATGATAACGAGTTCTTTTCGTCCTGTCTGGGCAATCTTCTCAAGGAGTGGCAGAATTTCCTGAACTGATGAAACTTTTTTATCAGTAATAAGGATTTGTGCATCTTTGTATTCAGATTCCATTCGCTCTGGGTTGGTTACCATGTAGGGAGACACATACCCCTTATCGAACTGCATTCCTTCAGTAATTTCTGTTTCAATTCCAAAAGACTGTGATTCTTCAACCGTTACCACACCGTCCTTACCAACCTTATCAATGGTCTCAGCAATCTTTTCACCCAATTGCGCATCTTCCGCAGAGATGGTCGCCACCTGCTTAATCTCGTCGACAGATGAAATTTTGGTCGCCATCTTCTTTAGTGTTTCTACCACGTCTTGAGCGGCATGTTCCATTCCAGTACGGACCGCCATGGCATTAATACCCATCGTAGTCTGCTTCAGTCCTTCATTTACCAACGCTTGAGTGAGCACGGTAGCGGTCGTAGTACCATCACCCGCCAACTCATTGGTTTTGGTTGCTACCTCTTTAATAATCTCCGCCCCCATGTTTTCAAACTTGTCCTTGAGAGTAATCTCTTTTGCAATTGAAACACCGTCATTGGTAATCGTTGGACCACCAAAGCCTTTATCGAGTACAACATTTCGCCCTCGTGGACCAAGTGTAACCTTTACTGCATTTGCTACCGTATCAACACCCCTCTGCAGTTTTTTCTTTACTTCTTCTCCGAAAATAACTTCTTTTGCCATAAAGTTCAGAATTACATTATTTAGTAAAGATTCCTAAAATACTTGATTCAGAAACAATGAAGTACTCTTTGTTTTCAAACTTAAACTCATCGTACCCATATTTTGAAAACACTACGCGGTCGCCAACCTTTATTTCCATCGGAATACGTTTTTCACCGTCTTCATCCCATTTTCCCGGACCAGCAGCAATTACGACACCCTGTTCTGGTTTTTCCTTTTTCGCCGTATCAGGGATAATAATTCCTGACGCTGAAACGGTTCCTAACTCTTCTTCGGTAAGTGGTCGAACGATAACCCGATCTCCGAGTGGACGTAGTGGACTTTCGTTGTTCTTGGCATCTACTGACATAACAAAATAATTAAGAACTAATGATAAAAACTCACTATAAACATGCGACACCAAACACTATCAACATCCCTGTCGCGGGCGTATTATACGAATTACTGTAGTCCGCGTCAAAATGCACCCCAAACAATGCGGACACGGCACATTCTTCAACACAGCATTGTTAGTCTAATATAACGAATGCTTGCCTCATTACCTACTTTCTGCTACTATCACTCGGCATGAATATTATCGATTCAGTGCTTCCTGCACTGCCGTATATCCAGATAATTCTCTCCGTTCTCCTCGTTGCGGCAATTCTTTTGCAACAACGCGGTTCCAGTTTGGGGGGAGCATTTGGTGGCGACAATTTTAGCTCTGCATTCCATAAGCGTCGAGGCGCTGAACTCTTTTTATTTAAGTTTTCGATTGGAATCTCGATCTTATTTGTCCTGTCGGCATTTCTCAACATTCTCGCATAGTTTGCTCACGCTTTGCGTAGCAATTATTACACGCCAATAAACGGCTTGTTTCCCTATGCAACACTCTACGTACCTGTAGTAACTTATTTCATTACAACATGAATACCAATCTCCAACCTGGACCATTATCTCGTTTCGCGGATAGACTTTTTGGTTTTATTGAAGGAATACCATACAGTGACCGATTATTAGTTCGTGTAGCTTTTTTCCTATTTATCGGTACTGCTATTTGGCTCATTCTCTCGATTAATCAAAACTACTCTGAAATTACCCCCACCACCGGAGGGTCATTTACTGAAGGAATTATCGGTACTCCACGTTTTGTGAATCCTGTACTCGCTTTGACTCGTGCCGACCAAGACGTGACCGCCCTCGTTTACAGCGGACTACTCACCATTGGTCCAGATGGGCGACTACAAAACGATCTCGCTGAAAACATTTCAGTATCTGAAGATGGGCTCACCTATGCGGTAACCATCAAAAAAGGCAACACCTTCCATGACGGAACACCGCTTACCGCGCGTGATGTTGCCTACACCATTCGACTAGTACAGGATCCTGACCTTAAAAGCCCACTTCGCGGCAACTGGAGCGATGTTACTGTTGAAGAAGTAAGTGAGTACGAGTTAAATATCATACTCGAAGAAGCCTATGCTCCCTTTATTGAAAATTTCACTCTCGGAATCATGCCCGCCCACGCTTGGAGCAACCTACCGATTGAACAAATGCCCTTTAGTCAGCTCAATACCGAACCAATTGGCTCTGGTCCGTTCTCTATTACCGCCGCAAAGCGCAGTACTTCTGGTGTTATCGAACACTACACCCTGAGTGCCTATCGAGGAAATATTTCGCAACCAAAGATTGATACTATTGCACTAACCTTTTTTCAAAACGAAGAGCAATTGCTTGCCGCACTATCAGAAGAAAAAGTAGACGCTACTGCCTATGTATCACCGGAACACATTGATGAAGTATTAGACTACGGGTACCATTCAGCCGAACAACCACTGCCGCGCATTTTTGGCATCTTTTTTAATCAAAATAAATCTCCTGCACTGAGAGACAATGCTGCACGAAAGGCATTGACAGTGGCACTTGATCGAGATGTGTTGATAGAAAAAACGTTACAAGGAAGAGGTGTCCCCATCACCACACCTACCTTATTTGCTGCCCGTACGCTAGAATCAAATGACAGCATCGTCGATGAAATATCGACAATTGAAGCTGAACAAGCAATTGCCATACTCGAAAACGGCAATTGGACCAAAAACAGCAACGGTATTTGGGAGAAAACGATCGACAAAGAGATAACCCCCCTTGGTGTCACTCTCAAAACCAGCAATAGCCCTCTGTTTGCCACCCTCGCAGACACCATTACCAAACAATGGGAGGCTTTTGGTGTCCAAGTGACCGTTGAACAATTTGAACAAACTGGCTTGGTACAATCCGTCATCAGGCCACGTGATTTCGAAGCATTGCTATTTGGACTAGATATGAGTCGTTCGCATGATTTATATCCATTCTGGCATTCATCGCAACAAGACGATCCAGGACTAAATATTGCGCAATACGCAAACGTTGAAGTTGACAAACTGCTTGAAAAAGCTCGTGTCGAGCCATACGGTCCAACGCGAAACGAATTATTGCTATCAGCGAGTACGATAATCAGCAACGAGCAACCCGCAATCTTTTTGTTTCAACCAACCTTTACATACGTGATTAGTAAAAATATGTTCATTTCCGATATGGCAGAACTCGGACGCCCCACTGACCGCTTCAGCAATATTACCGAATGGTATACCGAAAGTGATTCATTATGGCCACTATTCCGAACGATTAAATAAATTACATTTTACAGAAAATTGAAAAAATAATTATGGACACAACAAACAATTCAAATTCATCGACCAATCCAAATGCACAGCAAGGACAAAACAATCGCAACCGCAGACCGTTTCGTAATCGCAGACCGCCAGCACACGCTTCGGCAGGGCGAATCCGAACCGCGGCACATCCCCAACGACCAATGACACCACGTCATCAGTCTCCAAATAGACCTGCAGCAGGAGCAAGACCAGAAAATGGTAACCGTCCTGCTCGCCGAAACAACAATAATAACCGCAACCGCAGAAATGGTGGCGGAGGAGGAAATCAGCGTCGTCGACCAGATCGGGCACCCGCTCTCACCCACCGACTTGATATTACCGACCAGAAATCTCCTTTTATTCCAGAAATTACTGATGGAGATACTGTTCGCATCATCCCTGTATCTGGAGTAGAGGAAATCGGTCGCAACATGAACATCATCGAAACCAAAGATGACATTATTGTTATTGATGCCGGTTTTCAATTCGTGTCAGAGGAAAGCAATGCGCCTGGAATCGACTACATTCTTCCCAACACCCAATATCTAGAAGAGCGAAAGCATAAAATTCGTGCTCTTATCGTTACTCACGGACACCTAGATCACATTGGTGGTATTCCTTTCATCATGGAACGTATTGGTAACCCACCTATCTACACTCAATACCTCACCTCACTCATGATCCTTAAGCGACAGGAGGAGTTTCCGCACATGGAGCCAGTTAAGATGAACGTCATTAAGGAGGGTGAATCGTTTACTGTTGGGAACACCAGAATCAAGACGTTTCCTGTAACTCATTCCATTCCTGACGCTATGGGAGTCTGCGTAGAAACCAAACACGGTGATATCGTCATTACTGGCGACATCAAACTTATACACGAAAATGGTCAAGTAGTTGTCGAAGAGCGCGAAGAATGGCAAAAAGTTGGTCTTAACAAGAATCTTGCTCTCCTTTGCGATTCAACAAATGCTGATCGTCAAGGATTTTCTGCCACTGAGGCTCGAGTATTTGAAACACTTGAAGAGATTATTCGTAACGCCACCGGAAGACTTATCATTGGTACGTTCGCATCGCAATTCGACCGCCTTATCAGTGTTATCAAGGTCTGTGAGGACATGGGTAAAAAGGTAGTCATGGAAGGTCGCAGCATCAAGACCAACATCGACATCGCCATCCAAGCGAAACTCATGGAAGTAAAACAGAGTACTTTCATCAACACCGGAGACATGAGTGACTATCCGGCTGATCGTATCGTCATACTCTCAACCGGAGCTCAGGGCGAGCAATTTGCGGCACTCATGCGCATGGCAACAGATAAGCACAAATTCATTACCCTAAATGAGCGCGACACCATTGTACTTTCTTCTTCAGTAATTCCAGGAAATGAAATCGCCGTGCAAAAATTAAAGGACAATATCTACCGCAAAAACGTCAAGGTAATTAACTACCAAGGTTCCCATGTACACTCGTCTGGTCACGGAAACGCTGGTGAGTTGGTGTGGGTACATCAAGCAGTGAAGCCAAAGTTTCTTATTCCAGTTCATGGTCATCACTACCATCTGAAGAGCCATATGTACGCCGCGATTGAAAATGGGTTCCCACGTGAAAATGTTACCGTACCTGACAACGGAACTATCATTGAAATCAAAAACGGAACAGAAATGACAGTCCTTCCGGTCAAGATTCCAACCGAACTAATGATGGTAGATGGTTTTACTGTTGGTACCAGACAAGAAGTGGTGTTACGTGACCGCCAGACACTTGCCGAAGACGGTATGTTTGTCATTATCGCCACCGTCAACACCAAGAACGGAAAGCTCCGAAAGTCACCTGACATTATTTCTCGTGGGTTTGTATACCTCCGTGAAAATCAGCAACTACTATCTGAAGCTCGCGTACTCATCAAGAAGACAGTAGAGAAGCAGACTGAACACATGAATCCTGTTGATCTCGAACTCGTTAAAGATGACCTTGCGGACGTAGTCAGTGGCTTCTTGATGCAAAAAACCCAAAAGAGTCCAATGGTGATACCAGTACTTATTGGTATTTAATCTCTTATTGTAAGTAGAGCGATTGTCGGAGCGTAAGCTCCTCCACGTTTTGTTTATTGTTTATTGTTTATAGCCGGCAAAAGCGAAGCTTTTGCTGGCTATAATGTATTAATCATGCCAAGTAATACATCTAAAACTCACTCACACAAACGTCATGCCCTTCCAATCTACGCTGCTTCCCTGCTCCTAGTTTTTCATAGCTACGTAGTCGCATACATCAATTCATCGTTCCTAGAACAATTCATTCCAACAACCAGCATTGGAACCATCTACACTATTGGATCCGCCCTCAGCGTTCTAATCTTTCTTTTTGTTTCTCGAGTACTTCGCAAAGTAGGAAATTTCAAACTCAGTCTACTATTACTCCTTCTCGACTTAGCCGCCGTCACCGGTATGGCATTTGCACACGAACTCAAAATTGCCATACCATTGTTTCTTATTCACTTAATTACCGTTCCGCTCATTATATTCAACCTTGATGTGTTCATGGAAGAACATATCGGTAACAACGAAACTAGCACCGGTTCAAAGCGAGGATTACTCCTCACCCTCATTAGCCTCATTGGAGCAATTTCACCACTTGCTGGCGGTCTTTTGGTTTCTAATGAGACCACCGCCTTTACCTATCCTTACCTATTAAGTGCGGCGGCGTTAGTTCCAATCATCATTATTCTCCTCTTCTTTTTTAAAGATTTTTCTGACCCAGAATACAATGAGATTGATATCTTTTCTGCCATCAGAACTTTTTGGAGATCCACTAACATTCGACATGTCTTTCTAGCACACTTTGCGTTACAGATGTTCTTTATGCTAATGGTTGTGTACACTCCCCTATACCTCACTAGAGATATTGGTCTATCGTGGGCTGAATTCGGTATTATTATGTTCTTCGCACAACTCGCATATGTGCTATTTGAATATCCCATTGGACTCATCGCCGATCGCTACATAGGTGAAAAGGAAATGATGGGGTTTGGCTTTTTAATTATGATTATCGCTACCTCATGGATGGCATTTGTAACTACCGCCAGTGTGCTCGTGTGGTCCATTATCATGTTTACCACACGAGTTGGTGCCAGTTTTGTAGAAGTCACCACCGAAAGCTACTTCTTTAAGCAGACCAAGAGCAGCGACGCTCAAATCATTAGCTTCTTCAGGATTACTCGACCGCTGGCGTATGTTGTAGGAGCAATGATTGGCAGTCTCGCGCTACTTTACGTTCCGTTCCAACTACTCTTTATTGTATTTGCACTACTACTAGTTCCGGCAATGTTTAGTACGATGGATATCGTAGATACAAAATAGTCTACTGTAATCGGTACCTTCCTCGAAGCTGCACAATCATTGCTTCGTGCTCAAGCTGATCAAGTTGTTGTTGCACTCGGTCAAATGAAAATTCAGCCAGTGCTCTACGGCACTCCGCTTTCGTAACTATTTCTTCCTTTGCGAGCAATGAGAGAATCATACCTCGAATCTGCCGATCACTCCCCTTAAACATCGATTGCTTCCTATAGTGAGTACTTCTTGCAGTAAGATTGCCGTGCCTCTGCTTTAAATGCGACCCATAATCCATCAATGCTGAGTACCATTCGCGTGCATTCTCAGCAGGAAGCGTTTTCTGTATTAATAATGCAATCTCGTTATCGTGCACTTTTGTATTATCTTGAAAAAAGTGATGGAGAAACACTTGTCGAATATTTGTTTCAATCACCACCACTGGCTGATTGTAAGCAAACGTCATGATAGCTGCCGCAGTGTATGTTCCTACACCAGAGAGCGAACACAATGCTCGCTCATGCTTGGGAAAGACCCCTTTATGAAGAGCCATAATTTGCTGTGCAGCTTGCCAGAGAAATTTAGCCCGACGGTTGTAGCCAAGTCCTTGCCAAGCACGCAGCACGTCGCCAAGGGGCGCGGCGGCAAGCCGCCGCGCCGTTGGAAACTGTTTCAAGAACGCACGATACTTTGGCACCACTCTCGCCACTTGCGTCTGCTGTAACATCATTTCTGATACTAAAATATGATACGGGTTGCTTGTTTTTCGCCATGGCAAATCATGTCGCCCGTAGGTGCGATACCACTGCAATACCTTTACAACAAATTGCCGTTCTTTTTTATTCATTAAAACCAATCGAAACGGTAGATTGCATAGCGATGTACTCTGCCACATTAAATTTTCGCTTTGCTCCAGCGTAGTTCATATATCGAATCTTTCCAAATACTGGTCGTTCTGTCCATGCTCGATCATGCACTCCGCAAATTGACCACATCACTCCTACTACTCCACTGGGATCATTTCCATCAAGGCTATATTTATCGTTTAAATAGAGCGCCACCACAATCGCCTCTTCCGCCGAAGGAGTCCACTCCAGAATCTTCTTTGCCCAATACATGCGACACCATCCGTGCAATTTTCCAGTATTTTTTAATTGCCTCTGCATCGCATTCCACAATTCATCATGAGTAGCTGCCTTCTCAAATAATTCATTGGTATATACGTACTCTCGCGCATCTTTTTCATGCTCGGCGATTGTTTGCTGTGCCCAAGAATGCGCCGCCGTCACCTTGTCGTACTCGCTTGTGTAGTAACAATAATTGTCAGCCAATTCTCGCCGAACAATTAACTCCTCCAAAAACGCATCACGACTTTCTTTACGTATTTCATACGCTGCATTCACTTTGTATGCAATCCATTGCGCTGAAAGCTGTCCAAAATGAAGGTAAGGGGACAAATCAGATTGACCAGCTTCATTAGGATCATTTCTTTTTTCCGCGTAATAATCTAACTTGTTATCCAAAAAATATTCAAATTTTTCTTTTGCCGTCACTGCACCAGCAGCAAGCCATGTCACTGGCGCTACAGAAAAATCTATCCGCAGTTGATCGGTAATGGTATTCCAATCGATCACCTCAAATGGCACGCTAGGATAAGGATGCTTCACCATGGGAGGAAAAGTGGTGAGATATTTTGGTAACAGTCTATGCACTTTTGGTCGAAAGGTGTGGGCAGCAAATTCAGCTTTCTCACTTACTACCCAACTAGGAATGATATTATGGGCATCAACCTCAGTGACTCTAATGGGTAGCACTTGAGCAAGGATGTCACGCCAATTTCGTGGCGTTTGTAACGGATGAAAATCCATTACCAATTCACCCGCCTGTACTTTATTTACATACGCAACAATCGTCTCAGTCGGGTCACTAAAGACAACATCAAAGCTAATAGCGAGCTTGGCTAACGCTTGCGACACTTCTCTCAGCCCTTGTAACATGAAATCATACTGTCGATAGGTTGCCCTGCCGTATGTTGGAACAATATTAAAAACAACTCTCAGTGACACTTTCCGCGCCAGAGCCATTTCTTGAGCATAGAGCAATGCCCAGTTCTCTTCAACTCGCTGATCACGCTGCATCCAGTATACTACTGGACCGGTTCCTGCGACCTGATTGTTTTTTGCTCGAACTCTAGTCTGGTCTACCATACCTCACTCCGCCACCTCATAATCAACTCGAGGCGTCTTACGCTTTGGCATTACCACCCACGCAGCAATATAAAACAGTATACCTGGAAAAATGCCCGTTACAATCAGAAATATGATAGCAATTATCCTGAATAGAACAGGATCCTGATCAAAATAATCCGATAAACCAGCCACTACTCCTGAAATCACCGCTCTTTCTTGGTCACGTTCTAAACGTTTCTTTTGCATAAGAATAATTATAACAGAAATTACGCCGTAAATTTATAAATGACGTTTTTTCGTTCCACTACCACAGTCCAACCAGCCCGTTTTGCAAATGTATACAATCGTTCATTTGGATTAAAACAAATTGGCTGCTCTACTGATTCGAGCAAAGGAATATCTCCCTCTGTATCACCGACGGCTAAGGAATGCTTCCGTGAAAGTGCGGCGTTTCTATCAAACACTCGATTCACAATATTCGCCTTATTTTTAATCAGATGCTCATCAATGACCACTCCGGTAAAGCGATCTTGTGGACCAATTTCATAAAACCGACCATACACTTTATCAAACCCATACTGCATACAAAACTCGTCGAGAATAGTTTTTGGTGATTGAGAAATGGCAACTAAATAATAATTTTGCTGTTTGAGTTCGGCAATCAAATCGCGAGTATAACGATATACATGCTTACTTTGCTGCGCAACAATATGTTTTCCAATTTCAACAAATGTAGCATAGTGGACCCCCTTTATGTGATGCAAAAAAGTAGCGATTACGGCTTCAATGTAAGCCTCATACTCACCTTCGCGAGCACGCCACGCCTGCAATTCAGATTCGTATTGGAGCGCCGCCTCAGGAGGAAATACCTCTTCATTGATTAACTGCTCAACCAACTCAACAAGCAAGCTTGAGCGAAAGACTGTACCGTCAATGTCAAAAAATGCAACCGGCTTCATGAGAGTAGTGTACCAGAATTAATGAAAAGTAATAAAAGTAGGCTGTAAATGAATCCACTGCTCCTTCGTGAAAGTAACAACCGAGTACATTCCTGCCGTAACATAGCCAATAGTTTCAATAACAATTGATTCATCAGGTCGCACCGCCGTAACATAGCCAAATTGCAGGACACCAGTTGGCGAGACATATTCCATCACCGATCGCGTCCTAGGTTCTGTGCTAAACTCGACAGCTATCAGTTCTCGCAATTTTTCTGACCAACGCTCACCATCCTCAATACTATGGAATACTTTAGGAAATGAAAAATCATCTCGAATTAGTTTATAAAGTACAAATTCGTCTGAATGTACCACCCCCACCTTTTTCTTCAAAAAATATGACTGCACGCAAGCGCGAAGTTTGACCGTAGCGTCTTTTTTTTCATCATATCTAGTCTCTGAAACAAAAGCAGGAAACACTTCTCGTGGGTCACTCGATATACTCATGGTCGCCATCCAACCCTGTATGTTACCCCTACTAATTTCTACTTCTTGCCCATTCTTTTGCAACACAAGTACCTTTTGTCCATAGTGTAATGTGGAAACCTTCTCCTTATCCCCTCTTTCATTCACTCTAAAGCAATCAACGTGTGTCCGTGAAATATACCCTATTTCTAGAAATTGCTGATTCTTTTTATTTGAAACAATAGTTGGACCAACAGCCCCACTATGTTCTTTAAAAGATGTGCTGCTTTTATGCTTCCTTTGAAATGATTGTAATGAAAAAACCCAGAGCTCGCGTACAGCAGCTACAAAGGCTTCATACATAACTGTTAGTTACGCAGCCCCTTTATAAGGACATCTATAACCGCACCAAAGGTAACAATCATTAGTGCCAGTAGAACCATTGGACCAATCAGTGGTATCAACATACACAGTGCGACACCAATGATACCAACAACGAGTGATAATAATGTCACTTGCTGACTAGGGCGATTGAATATGTTCATGAGTAATCGACCAAACACCGCAGGAACACCAATTAAGCTCACTACAATCAATGAAAGGTATCCGAACATAAATGCGATTCCAACGAGCGTACCAATAACACTAACGAGCAGCAATGAAAACACTAACGGCAAAAATATTGTTGTTACGAAACCTAAAATGAGGGGACGAACACTCTTCATCACCGCTTGATTAACCACCATAGTGAGTGAACGACGAGAAACCAAATACCACACTAGTATTGAAAAAAGCAACACCAATACCGGTACTAGTGTCGCTCTAATGGTTGGTTTGGCATCTACCAAGACAGGATCATTGCGAACAATTTCTCCGGTGACTGTCGCCCCTAATGACTGAGTCAATGTTTGCTCACTAACATACCGCACTGAGCCGGCCACCGCCGCTCGTTCGCCAAGACTAAGCTGCTCTACTGATACGTCAACATTTCCAGTAATCGGAGCATCAATTCGCAAAGTTCCCACTGCCCCCACAAGATCTCCCTCAATTGGACCTTCAATGGTTGCGTCACCAGCATAAAGCAGCACATCACCTGCCACTGAAGCAGTGGAAAGAATATGTACCGTACCTCCAATAACCAGCAGATCACCCTCAACTGCCTCAGCAATCGTTGTATCACTAGAAATTATTCGTAGATCATCGCCAATCGCACCATGAATCTCTGTTTTTAAAGCCGCCAAAAATACATCCTTCTCAACCGCCCCATTAATCACCACCTGTCCCGCTGCGGCTACTAAATCCTCTGCAATAACTCCAGAAATATTGATTTTTTGTGCCACCGCATACAAATCCCCCTCAATACGCTGCTCTTCAATAAGAGATACTGCCAAACCAGTTCGCACTGCCGAACTCGCCTCCGCGGCAACAGGAGTACTCAGTGCCACAAGCAACACTAGTGAGAAAAATAAATGAATTTGATTACCGCGTTTCATACCTTATTCTGATTTAATATCTTCACGGATAATAGTAGTGTGTCGTTCTTTGTCGACGACAATTTTTTCAGCCACTTCGGCGATTACTCGATTCTCATTTTCAATCTTTTCTGCTTCACGACGCACAATTGATTTTGCCACCTGCTCTTTTTCAGAAAGATTCATTAGCAAGAAAATCAATACCGCAATAACAATTATTCCAAAAAGATTAAGAAATAACATCATCGTAGCACCCTTGATTATCGTAGCATTCATTGCCGCGATACCGACTCCAATGGTGGCAAGCGGCGGCACCAAAGCAACCGCAATCGCCACCCCAGGGAGGGCGTCATTCCATTCTGGTCGGGCAAGCATGTATGCCACAGCCGCCCCAGCGACAAGCGCAACAAGAAAATGAAGATGGGTTGGAGCGGTTCTAGCTAATACTTCGGCAGTGGAATAGCTTTCTGGCCCACCAAACAGAAAGGCTGCGATTATTGAAAGACCAAGACCGGCAACGAGAGACTTGAGCAACGTCCTCAGTGCTCGATCGAGTAGCGAAATATCAGTACCCATCATAACCAAACCGAGCGAGACTCCTAAAATTGGGTACATAAGCGGAGCAATCAGCATACTCCCAATAACAATCGAGCTACTATCAAGGAGGAGCCCAAGAGTAGCCATCACTGTTGAGAGACCAACAAGATAATAATAATCAAAATCGGGAGTGCCGTTTTCGACTAATTTTCTTACCAAGGCCGCCTTATCTTTATCAGGCAAAGCACGAAAACGAGCAAATAAAGGCATATAATTTGTCTATGTTCTTATAGTATACGGATTTTTGTGGGAGTGTAAACGAATTAATGCTTATAAGCAAAGTTTTAGCGAGCATTTAAAAGAGCTTCACAATTCACATTATCACCATCCACCATTCAAACACTAAGTAAGCATTTCTCCATGTAATACAAAAGAAATATACAAAAAAATAGAAATTGAAAGTGCGAGCGCGATCAGTAATAACAATGAGCTTATAAGAAGGAATTTCTTCATGGAGCAACGTACACTATCGGAGTTTGCAGGTAGTCAATGATAGTTAGTGCCAATATTACTAAAAACAATCCTCCACAAAGCAGTGCAACGCGTGGGCGAGACAGTTCCATTTTCCCAGTATACCAATCTCGTACATACAGAAAAGAAAAGACAAAACGAACAAAACTCATATTAACCTAATTTCTTATATAGTGTACCAGTAAAAATCAATATACCAATACCGATCAGAAAAATAGCTTCCGGATTATGAGCTAATAATTGATATTTAATGAGAAAATGCTCGATACCAACTGTCGTAGCAGTAAATCCAAAGGTTATCAACAGCAAAAAGAGTGTTGGGAATCGCTGTGCTACAGTTTTACGAAGTGGCGCTACTGTACGTTCAATTTCACGTTCCGCAGCAGTGGCAACATGCTGAATCTCAACGACAGCATCTTGTGCCACCTTCACCAACTCATCACCAGCGGATTTTTTCATACTCAAATAACGACCATAGTTATCAATTCGCAATCTTTTCTAAAATCACTTTTATCTCCTTTTCTTCTCCTGCCTGTAATACTTTCAGAAGGATTTCTTGTCCGACTGTCTTGCTTCGCAGTACTGTCGCCAAATCCTTTTCACGAAGCTCCTCGCCGTCAATTGAAAGAATAATAGCATTTTCTGTGATACCAGCCTTGTCAGCGGGAGATCCTGGCATTACTGCTAACTCCTCAGCAGTTTGACCGCGGACCACAAGCGCACCATAGTCTACAGAAAGTTCATTTAAATCTGCCATTCGCTTTGTGACCATTGTATAGCGCACCCCAAGATACGGTCTCACAATTTCTCCATGTTCTTTTACCGAATCAACCACCCCTTTTACCACATGCGCTGGTAACGCAAAGCCAATATTATCCGCCCCACGAGAGGTTGCGACATTAACCCCCACCACTTCTCCAGCAAGATTTAGAAGTGGCCCACCTGAATTACCAGGATTAATTGCTGCATCAGTCTGAATAACCTGATCAAGCTGTTCACTATGTCCCATACCATCACTCGCCACGATTGATCGTGACAGTCCAGAAATTACACCCACCGAGACTGAATTGCGGAATTCTGCTAGCGCATTACCAATCGCGATAACAGTTTCCCCAAGCTTTAACGCTTCCGAATCGCCAAACGTCACTGCAGTAAGCGGCGCTTTTGGAAGCTCATCAATTTTCAAAATAGCAATATCGAGTTGTGGGTCACGCGCCAACACCGTAACATCATATGAAGCACCGTCGTTTAAAAGTACCGAGTAACGAGCTTCTTCGTCTTCTACCACATGACGATTGGTGACAATGAGTCCATCCTCACTCACAATAAAACCAGAGCCACCACCCACTTCTCGTTCTTCAGTACCATTTTCACGTACTCGAGGAATACTGAGTCCACCAAAAATACCCCACGGATCATAGGATTCATAATACCGTTCATAAATTGGGACGTCTTTGGTAATTACCACAGAAACAACTGCGGGGTTAACTTTCTCGATTGTTTCTACCACCTGTTCATTGGTGGTCAAGGAAACGACCTGCGGTGTAACCGGCTCGACCACTTGCGTCTCAACGTATCCAATCAAAAAACCGCGACCAATATATGCGAGTCCGAGTACAATAATGACACTTAAAATACTAGTAAGGATGACGATTTTAGCAACATTCATTTGATCTGATTCCATACGCACATAATACGAATTACATCGCACCATCTTTCACGAATAATTGTTTCCCACGCTCCCACATTTCTGGATGACCATGCAAGGAAAGCCAATACCACCACTCAGCTCCCCATAAATATTGCTTATCATAACGAGTTGCTGCAGCATATGACAGAATATCTTCAAATTTCTCTAAATTCATTCGGGTAAACTGAACCTCCAGTGGCACATCAGCAATCGGCTCTACTAACCATGGTTCACCTGATAATTCAATGAGCATCATTGGTTTCGTTCCATAAAATATGCCCATTAGATTATCCTTCACACGATATGCCCATGCTGGAAGTACTGTTCGAAATTGTCCCAATTCTGGATTCCAAAAATGAACGTATACACTAGTACCAAACACATCACCACGCTGATACGCACCAGTCCACGTTCCAAGGTTCCCACTGTCAGTTAAAAGTATCGGTCGAGTAGCATCAAGCTGCTTTATCAAGGCAATTTCTTTTTCTAAGAACTTCACATCCAACTCCCCACACTGTTCAGTTGCAAAGACACTCAAAAATGGCTCATTTTCAACCTGCCACATAATTATCGCAGGACTATTTTGATACCGACGCACCACTTGCTCCATGTAGCGTAATTGTGCCGCTTGCTGCTGAACAGTAGTAAGCTCCCGCGTCCATGAAGGCACATGACACTCTGGCCAACGAGGCAATCGTCTTCCGACAGCCAAAATCACTGTCGCTCCAACCTCTTCAGCTCGTTTTATTTGATAATCTAATTCAGAGAAATTGTAAATATTTGCCACCGGCTCAACCATTGTCCAGTGCGCCGCTAAACGAAAGTGGCGAACCTGCAGTTCATCGACCATCACATCGTATGTTTTTTGCCAATCAAGCCCTAATTCACGCGCGTAAGGAGTATTAAATGACATACCATAGACTATCTGTTCTGGAACTGGTTTTTGAGCCAGTAGCCAGAGTGAAAAAATAGCAACAATAATCAATCCTGAAAGCCAATACAGTATCTTTCTCTGCATATATCGCAATGATATCACGCAAACAAGGCAACGAAGCCAACCAATATCACCACCACATACAACATTCTTCTAAAGAAGACTTTTGGTCGAACATCATGATCGGTAGCCGCAGCAGGCAACCACTGCGCGAAAAGAAGTCCGATCAGCAAAATAAATACATACTGGATACCACCGAGCGCCTGTACCACCGAAACTTCTCCGAGGTCTGTCGCCTTAAGGAGCATAAATGCAGCCACTCCTGCGAGTATTTTGTTGAGTAACACAATTTCTCCTGCCTTTCGAGAAACGCTCACTGTCTGTTTTTTTACCTTTTCATAGTATGCCGGAACTAAAAGCAATGAAAGAGTAAATAGTACAAATCCAATTCTTGACCAAAAGAATCCATCATCAAAACTAGTTTCAAGAAACAACCCCTTCATAGTGATGTAGTGCAAAGCGAAAAAAAGTCCACTGTGAAATACTTGTACAATCACATCAACTCTAGGCAACGTCTGAGCAACTAACAATGTGCCGACCGAAAGTAAAACAACTCCTAAAATAAAATCTTGGTGTAATTCTCCACCCAGAAACAAATAACTTAATCCAAATGACGATAATGCCGAGACTGAGCCAATAATTGGCATGGCGCTGGAAGCATCGGCACGACGTAGTGCGTCATACATTGAAACTAAAGCAATGAAAAAAGTGTACGCAGAAAGAAATGCCATTCCCACCACTTGAATTGACGGGGTTTTTACATTCTCTAGTGACGGTAGCCCGAATTCTGAAAACCCTGGAATCCAACCCAAAAAGAATATTGCCACCCAGCCCCCTGTCACCAAACAAGAATAAAACGCGTAGACAAACGGTCTTGGCAAAAGTTTTTCGTCGGAGACGATATATTTATCGAGTATGGCAACAATTGCATTCAAAAACTGCCCTGCCGTTGCCAGAAGTATCCACGTCATATATGACTATTCTACTATGCCGTTTTGCTCAATTATTTTCTTATACACGTATGCCGAAGGGCGAATTTTTCGTTCCTGCGTATCATAATTCACTTCAATCAATCCAAATCGTTTCTCAAACCCCAGCGCCCACTCGTAATTATCAAGGAGCGACCAATATAGATGTCCACGAACCTCAGCACCGGCAGCGATTGCTCGCCATACGCCGGACACTTGTTTAGTGATATATTCAGCACGATCAGAATCATCATGATCTGCCAACCCACCTTCCGAAACAAATAACGGTTTTTTATATTTCGCCAGCATCATGAGCGCATCATAGATGTGTTCTGGAGCGAAATTCCAATCCATATCGGTCTTCTTCCACTGTCGTCTGTCTCCAAATTGAGTGTAGAAATAATAATTGAGTCCAATTGAATCGCAGTGGTGATGGGTACGATTCATGAACACATTAGTCCATAGATAATTTGCTAGCGCGGCTTTTAATTTGTTGAGTGGGTTCCAATTTGCTGCAAAAACAATGACGTGCTTCACTACACTTACTTCAGTTTTTGGAGAGATGTTCTTAATCGCCCGATACGCGGCGTTGTGCGCTTGTGCTAAATGCTTCATGACTCTCCAATAGAGGAATAATGGCTGTAATCCTTTAGTCGACTGTGCCTCATAAATTCGACCAGAATTGGTAATTGAAACCATGTCTACCACCGAAAAACGTTTAAATGGTGGCCAACTACCACGGAGCCATCCATTACTACCATACACGTTTGGTTCATTCATGGTCGAAAAATGATCACACAAATCACTGAGCTCCTGCACCACAAAAGAAGCATAGCGAGCAAAAATTTGCGGTGAATCGCGGCGCTCAAAGCCCCCTGACTTTGAAAACCAAAGAGGGAGAGTAAAGTGCCAAATAGTCACAAACGGTTTTATATTTCGGGCTTTGAGCGCCGTAAGAACAGCTCGATAATGATTGATTGCTTCCTTGTCAAATTTTCCCTCTTCCGGCTCAATCCGCGCCCACTCCACTGAAAAGCGGTGAGCGGTATGACCAAGTGATTTGGCGATATCAAAATCTGTCTCATACAGCTGGTAATGATTGCAAGCTGTACCACAGGGCGGCACGCGCGAAGCGCGTGCCGCCTCCGCCCAATCACAATTATCAATCCCCCCTTCTACCTGATACGAAGCCGTTGCCGCCCCCCAATAAAACCCCTCCGGAAATTTTTTTTCTTGCATTACGTTGCAGTATAACAAAAAAGTGACACTTGTTTACCACCCACAATATCCGCATCTCTGGTAAAAATACAGCCTACACTTTACCTCTAAAAATCGTACTTTTTACAATTCAATACCATTGAGAAAACTTCGAGGAGCAAGGTACTGTTTCCAGCGTTCATAAAGCTCTACAATCGCTTGTGCGTCACCAATATTTTTCTCGGCAATAGTGCGGAAGCGACCTTCTGCAAAGGCAGTGGCAATTTCTTCCCCACCCAGCACGCTAGCATTTTCGATACCGTACGCACCGCAGAGCAATTGTAAAGACGGGCGATGCGCCATGGTGCCATGCAAGGAAAATTCATCCAATAAATCAACATGGTAAGGTAAATTCTGCTTTGAAACATAGCGTTCCTTGGCAATATCAACCGTTGGTCGAACTTTTTGCACGATGGAACGGTGATACAAAAATGGCAGTGTAAACGATCGTCCATTGAATGTTACAAAAACATCATAACTCTGCGCCCCTTCCCAAAAATCTTCAAGAATTTCCTTTTCAGTACGCTGCTTGCAGATGAAATCATCAATTGAAAAACTCTCCCCTGCTGTTTCGGAAACGAAGTACACGGCGCCTGTCTTTCGCTCTATGTCATAAACCGCCATAGAAATGATCGAAGCAGTAAACGGCGACAGCGAAAGTCTGGATATGATATTTTCTCTTTTCTGGCGCTTTTCAGTATCGGAATAATTGCCTTGTTCAATCCAGTGGGTAAGCGCTGCGCGAGAAATACCTGGAAGTTCATTCCATTGTTCAGCTTTTGTCTCAATATCAACGATTACTGTCGCCATACTACAATGCCGCCGGAACTGACACAAAACAATTAAGAATAGTCTCCCGCTCATCAGAAAGATAGTAGTGATATTCTCCACTAACCATTCTTCCGCCACAGCTATCGAGTGAGGCTTCACTCACTCCATAAATTGGGTGACCATCAAGAGCGTATCCAATCATCGTACCTTCTCCAAACACTCCATACAAACCCACCTCGCTATTACGAATAAGTGACCCGTCGTGAGCAATTCCGACAACATCACTTGTAAGACAATTCGATGCGGTAGTAAGAAATGATTGTATAGGCAACTGTAGCACTGCCACTCGATAGCCATCTGGAGAAGTTACTCCGGCGTTCGGAATCGCCACAATATCTTGTTCGATTGTTCGATAGAACACTCGTGATCCCTCTACGATTTCCACTGAAATACCATCGGCCCACCACCCATCGCCATATGGCGTATATCCAGCACACAGCAGTACATTTCCCTTATCTGAAGAGGCTTCTTGATTTTCATCTGAATCGGGAAGAATATCCGCAGCTTCCTCGGTGACTGGTTCTGGAATCTCGATTGTTAATTGACCACCCGCAGCAATCTTTTGACGCATTTCAAGGAGTCGACCTTCTCGCGGAAGGAGTTCTTTCGATTCAGAAACTTCTGCAGTGTATTCTGTATCGACAAACGAATCGGCCAATATGACCGTTGACACTTCTGCAATCGACCCGCTTTTTTGCAACACCATAGTAGTACCAATTGCCACCACTAAACCCATCACTGCCACAATCAGCAATAAAAAATCTCGAGTCCGAAACATTACCCTATCATAACAAAGACCAGCAAGATGCCCAAGGACTATTCGTCCACAGAGCGGCCAATATTCTCTTTACGGGAATCCTACGCGTTTTTCTCCGCGTTTCTGAATCCAGTTGCTCGCCCAGCGACTTTAATTTGCACTAACTGTTCAGCCCTTCGAATGTCCGCTAGCAATTTTGATCGGTCTTGATTATACAAAAATAGATTAAATACTGAACGACCACCGTTTTTGGCAAACACTGAACGTTCTCCCGCTTTTTTATTTACATCAATTTTATGAAATGACTCTAGTTCTTCAATTTTTTTAATACCTTTTAGTTCAGTAATGATTCCCTCCTTATCAGCAAACCACTTCATGGCGCAAGCGTATCCTTTACATTTTTTTGGAATAATCGGTTTTTTGGGAATACGAATCAACACATCATTAAGAGCATGATTGATTTCACAACTCAGTTCATGAAGCACATGTCTAAATCCACCCATACGTGCACCGATTTCAATCACTTTCCAATCATCATCAATTTTCATGAGCTCAGTATGAGTCACCGTGCTACGCAATCCCAACGCACGGATAGCCTTTTCTGTCACTTCTTCTGCTTTTTTTACCGAAGACGTTTTCAGTGCGGTTGGCGTCATTTGGAGATAATTAAAAAAGTCGTCACGCCCGATATTTTTCCCCGTAGTCACGCGTACCAGTGGACAATGACTCACGTTGCCACGAGAATTCACGTATGAATCGACAGAGTACATATCGCCTTCCATGAAACTTTCAGCGATTATTTTTGGCTCCTCCAGCCGATTGTCATGGGCGTACGCCTTTCGAATCTTGCGATTAATAACTCGCAATGCCTTATCCAACTCTTCCTCGTGGTAGCAAATCGACACAAACAGACTCGCTGCCAAATTTGTTGGCTTCACGATAAGCGGAAAGCCAATTTTTTTAGCAATGCGCGCTCGCTCCTCTTCTGAATTTTCACGCACCAGAGTGAATACGGGCGTGATTTTTGGATCATACAATTTCATTCGCTTGCGCATTTCGTACTTGTCACTTGCCCAACGTAACGATTCAGTTGAAGGTGTCCGCAAATATGGAAGATGTGGCAACACCTCCGCAAAGCGACCCATGTACTGCTCAGAGCGACAAGTTACTGCCAGCAATTCATTTTGGTAGGGTAATAACGTCTCCGCAATCTGTTCTGGTTTTGAAAAATCACAACTGACAAAAATATCCAGTCCCGAAGTCGAGGCTAGGTGTTTCTTATCCGGCACTCTTGAATCCATTAGCAGCATTATTCGAATCGGACTGCCGAATTCTCTTTCATAGCTTCGCACGGCATCAATCGTGCCCTCCGGCAAATTCATTACATACAGCACGATATTCTTTTTCACCTCCATAACATTTTTTTACAAAATAAAAAGCAGCTGACAATCACACTGCATATCGACAATCAATATTCTGACGCTGTAAAGCATACACCGAAATTGACAATAAATGTTATAGCAACACACAAGTTGTTATAAGACAACTCTTGACAGAAATAATGGTGCTTTATTTGAAATCAGCCGAGAAAATTTCCCTCGCCCATTCCACTGAACGATTTATATTGTCATTTACGATAAACACCACCACGTCTCCAGACTGAGCAATTGACGCTGCGTGCATAAGAGCCTCATCTTCTCGAATCAATCGATCAACCACCGCCCCTTTTTCACTCAAAGCCATTGCGAATTTTTCAGAGACAACACCCACTTCTTGTTTAAATTTTTTCGACTGCAAATCTTCTTTTGGATGACGGTAATATCCATCTATCTTGTCGTACACCACAAAGTGATCAAAGCTATCTGCGATACCATATCCCGTTTGCTGAATATGTTCGTCAGTTCTATCATAAGCCAAACGAACTATCCCAATTACCTTTCCTCCATTTTTTGTTAACGTACGACCTAGTGTTGCCACTGAGCGAAGAGATTCTTCCTCATGAGCATAATCTGCCAAGATTGTCACTCCTTGCTGGTTCTCAAGCAGTGTAAGTCGCCCACCATAGTGATCAAATCGAGTTGCTCGTAGTACTTCATCCAACTTTTCTGGTACCACACCATCAAAATACGCCACCACTGCCGCCACCACTGCCGCCAAATTGTATACCGATGGCTTAAAAGTCCCCCCCAAAGTCCAAACCACGTCTTTGAGCGTAACAATTTTCATCTCATTGCTTTGTGAACGAAGCCAAATCACTCCATCCTTTTCATACACATGAAGACCTGCACCCTGATCCGAATCACCGCTACCAAATGAGATTGTGCGCACTCCGGCTTTAACATACTGAAGAGCACCTCGAACAAAAGAATCATCCGCATTATAAACCGCCCATCCATCATTGCGAATTCTTTCAAAGACAAATTTTTTCGCCAATACAATATCAGCTTGTGACTTCAGTCGTTCTGAACTGCCAATATGATCCTTAAAAACATTCAAGAAAATACCAACATCATGCCAAGAATAACCAATTCCATTTACTGAGCTACTTCCGAGCGAAGCTTCGAGTACCGCAATTCCTTGCACAGGAAAGGAAAGCGCCTCATAAAGATATCTCCCCGGACAATTTGAAGGCACCAAGCCCCAAGTTTGTAGCGAATCTTCTGCGGTACTCTTTTGTTCATTATTCACCCAATGTCCAACCGTTGTCACTCTGATAGTGTCCAATTTGGTAAGTTCACGAAGTACGGTCGACAAAATTGTCGACACCGTCGTTTTTCCTTTTGTTCCAGTAATCGTCAACACTCGGCATTTTTCCATAATTGCTCTATTTAAAACCCAAAACGAACCCCCGAAGAAGCTTCTGTAGTGGAAGCAGTGTAGGATGAAACGAGGTTGGGGTCAATGGCATAAGCAATCTGCTGTGCAAAATCAAGATAGGACTCAATTTCCATTTTTTTGCCGTTAAGGAAAAAGGTCGGTGTTCCCGTAATGCCAAGGGCTTCACCTTCATCAAAATCTGCTTGTATTCGGTCACGGAGTACCGACGACTGCAAGTGTCGTTTAAACGTATCAATGTCCAACCCAAGATCGCTCGCGTACTGAATAAAATAGGTTTGCGGAACAGCACTACCCGACCACGTTGTTTGCTCAGTAAAGAGTCGGTCATGATATTCGAAGAATTTACCCTGTTGTCCAGCGGCTTCCGCTGCTACTGCAGCCTGAAAAGCATAGGGATGGATTCGTGCTGGAAGTGGAAAATGTTTAAATTCAAAATTAAGCTGGTCAGCATACTGTTCGAGCATGCCATTAAGCACTGGCTGAAACGCCGCGCAAGCGGGACACTGTAAGTCACTATATTCCACTAATGTGACAGAGGCTTCAGAATTACCCTTTGTATGAGCTGAGACAACGACTCCTTCGTTACCTTTTTCTGCGGCACTACTCGACAGCCAAATCGAACCACCTAATAGCAGCAACACAATAACACCAATAACTATCCATGGATTTTGCATAAAACGTTTCATATGACGAGCAGTGTACCATATTGACCCCCTTTTACTCACCCTAGACAAGTATTTATTTGGTACACTTAACCACATGATTTCTGCACCACAAAATCCATGGGCAAATACCCCCGAAGATATCGCCACATCATTAACAACTAACATTACCAATGGTCTTTCTACCGTCACAGCACAAGAACGCCTACTGCAAGGCGGCGAAAATATTTTCCAAACAGAACAACGCAAACATATTTTTCAAATATTTTTTCAACAGTTTTCTAGCCCCTTAATCTTGATGTTGTGTGTTGCAGTAGCACTTACAGCATTTCTTGGTGAATGGATGGACAGTACCATTATTGCGCTTGCAGTAATAATTAACGCCATTCTTGGTTTCTATCAAGAATTTAAGGCAGAAAAAGCAATTGCTGATTTGCGTTCCTATATCACTGAACGAACACGAGTCTTGCGTGACGGAAACGAAATTGAAATTGATCCTCGTTTTTTAGTTGTGGGTGATATTGTCCATTTTAGCAACGGAGCACGCATCACCGCTGATGCTCGAATCATTTCTGAGATAAACTTTACTGCCGACGAAGCAATATTAACGGGAGAATCACTACCGGTTGATAAATCTACGGCAGTAGTATCTATCGAAACTCCACTTCCCGACCGAACCAATATGCTCTTTGCTGGTACCTTGAATGTTGATGGCTCAGCATATGCCATTGTTACCGCCACCGGATATCAGACAGAAATTGGAAAACTCGCACGCTTGGTAGCTGAAACACGTGTTGAAAAAACCCCTCTGCAAAAAGCTGTCGGACAATTGACATGGGTCATTATTATTTTTGCTACACTGGCGGTCGTTGGCATTTTCGCGCTTGGCATCTCACAACAGCAACCATTGTACGAAATGGTTTTGATTTCAATCGCTATTCTGGTGGGAACCGTACCAGAAGCACTTCCTGTAGGACTGACTGCCATTCTAGCGATTGGAGTGGAACGAATTGCCAAAAAGCGCGGTATTATGCGCAGCTTAACCGCAGCAGAGACCCTTGGTTCAACCACTCTTATCATTACCGACAAAACCGGCACCCTTACGCAGGCGAATATGCAATTAGTCGATATTGATACAACCGACCATCTGCTTGACCCTCAATTTACCCCACTTGATCATCATACTAATTTTGATACTGCTCAACGAGAATTACTAAAACTCGCCCGAGCGGCAAGCAATGTGACCATTGAAAATCCACAAGATCCTGTTGAAGCATGGAAAATTAGTGGTTCGGATCTCGAGACAAATATTGTGCGCGCCGCTGGCAGGTATGACATAACCGAAATGAACCACTCTGATTCACATATCAAAGTACCATTTAGTTCCAAGTATAAATTTTCTGTAGCACAGATTCCTGTCTCGTATCTTCCGACGCATTTATCCGAGTTTGCAAACCCGCATGTAGTCATGGGGGCTCCAGATATTCTCATCGATTGTTCTTATCATGACAGTGCTACAAAAGAACAGTTACGACACACGGTTACCGCCCACAGCCAGCATGGCAGAAGAGTACTTGGTATTGCTCTACTCACTCCCCACAGCGATACTGGGTCACTGACCCCCAAAGACGTTACCGAAGTGGCCTTTCTTGGCGTTTTAAGCTTCCATGACCCAATTCGTCCGGAAGTACCGAACGCTTTAGCCCAAATTCACTCTCATCACATCAGGGTAGTTATGGCGACTGGTGATTTGCCAGGCACGGCTCTCGCAGTAGCCAATGAACTAGGATGGGATGTTACAGAAGCAAATGTACTCACCGGAAAACAACTGCAAAAACTCTCAGATACCGAGCTTTTGACATTACTTCCTAATATACAAATATTTGCTCGCGTCTCTCCAGAAGATAAGTTGCGCATCACCAAACTTTATCAAACACAAGGTGAAGTAGTCGCCATGACGGGCGATGGAGTGAACGATGCTCCCTCGTTAAAAGCAGCGAATATCGGTATCGCCGTTGGTTCTGGTAGTGACGTTGCCAAGAGCGTCGCCGACCTTGTACTTCTAGATGATAATTTTCAAACCATTGTCGCCACCATCACTGAAGGGCGACAAATACTTGCGAACATTAAAAAAATGTTTGTCTATCTCATGTCAAACGCCGTTGATGAGCTTATTTTAATCGGTGGCGCGGTTATTGCCGGCGTCGCCCTCCCTCTCACTGCCGTACAAATAATTTGGGTAAATCTCTTTACAGGAAGTCTTCCTGCTATCGCCTTTGCGTTCGACCGACAACCAATGAAGCACGACCGTAGTCGCGACTTCTTTGATGCTCGAGTACTATTTCTAACATTTTTTGTTGGCATCAGTACTTCAATAATGTTGTTTGCCCTCTATTTCGTACTTATCCAAACAGGAATTCCTCTTGCCACTGCCCAAAGCGTTCTCTTTGCTTGTTTTGCAAGCTACATTCTCTTCATTGCGCTTTCCTTCCGTGACTTAACACAACCTCTGTATCGCTACTCACTAACTGAAAATAGAGTACTTGTTCTGGGTATTATCGTTGGTCTTGTATTACTTATCGCGACCTACACCACTCCACTCTTTCAATCTATCTTTGCTCTTGCTCCACTTACCGCACCGTGGATTGGATTCGTTATCTTTTGGATTATTCTGAATATTGTGTTTGTCGAAGTGTCAAAATGGTTCGCAAACGAATATTTACTACCACGACTAGACAAACATAAGAAAGTATCGTAGTTTTCTCTAAACTCACTCATATGGCCAGAAAACCGAATTTTGTCCGCAAGAAAAAGCGTAAAGTACACGGCGCTACTTTTTGGGATACCGAATATAAAAATCCGCAACATCTAAAATTGTCAGAGAACGTCAGTGAAGACCTCGCAAAGTTCACACGTTGGCTTCTGCGTAGTGAAAGTAAACACCTGCTCACTGCCGGTAACGCTGTATACGATGCCGGCTGTGGCAATGGTCGCAACTTAATTTTTCTAGCGCGGGAATTTGGTATGAAAGGTTTTGGTATTGATATTTCTACTGCCGCGATTTCGCAAGCTAAACAACTTTCTAACGAGCTTCCGATAGAATATCTCGTAGGCTCTGCTGGCGCCACTATTCCGCTGGCTGACGAAAGCCAGTCACTTACTCTCGATATGATGACCTCTCATTTTCTTGAAAGAAACGATCGAGAACAGCTGCGTGACGAATTTTTCCGTGTTCTGGTTCCTGGAGGATATCTTTTCATGAAAACCTTTCTCAAAGATGAAGATTTACACACCGCTCGACTCCTTAAGGATCATCCTGGAGTCGAAGTCGGAAGTTACATTCATCCGATTATGGGTGTTCCAGAATACGTATATAGTGAAGAAGAGCTTGTGGCTTTTTTAAGCGAGAGATTTATTGTCAGAAAAATCTATCGTTCTCACAAACACTCCTTTCACGGACAAGCCCGTAAGCGCCGGACAATCTCCATCTACGCTGAAAAGGATTATTAAATTGACAGCTAATGCTACTTACTAGAACATTAGCTAGCCGTGTCAGCAGATACCTAAAACCGGCCGCGGCGCGGCCGGTTTTTTGTTTGATTGTTATATTTCTAACTCCTCGTAAATCGTACCGTACTCCATACCGCCTTGCATCAATTCATTACTATCTTGAAATAGCACCGTACTTGGCGGCACAAATACTGTACGATCAACGTTTTTCCAAGGTTTACAATCGTACGCCACCGCATTGTCTAGTGGAACTGGCTCACGAGCATCATAAGCAGGATCATTCATAAGTGAGAGACTCATTTTCATACCATATGTTTGTCCTTCAATTTCAGTCCATACATAAAAATTCGTGTCATCAATAATCATTGAAGAAAGTACTTGTCCCGACAAATCTGGGGTAGGAGTGAGAAAATCACCGCGCATATTTCCAGTACTGACAAAATAAGTACCCTCTACAGAGGTTTTCTGATCACTATCAGTATAAAGAATCGTACATTCTAGATCCTCCCCAAGTAATCGCAACATTTCAAGCGACCCTGTTCCTTGCCGTGACGCTGCAGCGCTCGTCGTAGAAGTGGAGTCTAGCGAAAGTTCCGCCGCCACCTCAGCCGCTTCATCTGCCATCTTTTGGGCTGGGGTAGAAAAAAGTGTGATGTAGCCAAACGCAAGCAGCGCTATTGCCACCACCGTCAATATTGCAATATTTTTCATAACTTTCGAATGCTATGTAATAATTCACTATTGTATCACCAGACTTTTCTCTACTCCACCCATGCAACCAGCAACTTCGTGGCATAATACACGAATGTTTTTTAAACGCTTTTTTATTATCACAACATACGCCGTTGTTGTCACCCTCACATTTGCAGTAGTCATTGGCATGGTAGCACTGTTAAAATCAAAGGCTATTATTTTTTCTGGCTCCCAATCCACCCAGACACTTCCCACAGAAACTACACTTCCTTTTCCTTTTGGGGTAAATCTCTACACCCACACCATCACTGAGAACCCACTCGTCGATAACTACTTTTACGATACTCTTGCAAACAATCCCCAATCAACAGACCACTGGTGGAATCAAATTGCCTCGCTTTTCGCCAGCAAGCACTGGTATCAAAACCTCGCCTCTCCAATCAGCCGTATTATTGTCATTTGGCCAGGAGAGCGAAAAGAGGAACTGACTGAAAACATCGGTAATATCCTTGGCTGGAATAGTGAGCAAAAATTAGAATTACAGCGTCTAATAGATTCTTCCAAACCAATACTCGCTGAAGGAAAATATTTTCCAGGTCAGTATGTTGCACACAAAGGTGCCACCCCTCAAGAACTCTACAGCATGCTCAACACCGCATTCACCGACAAGGTACTCTCGCGGTATACCCCCGAGGTTGAAGCCGCCGTTCCTCTCAAAGACGCTCTCATTATTGCCTCACTCCTTGAACGAGAAGCGAGTGATTTTGAAAATATGCGAGAGATTTCTGGAGTAATCTGGAACCGCTTATTTATTGATATGCCACTACAACTTGATGCCACATTACAGTATGTAAAAGGTAGTAATCCAAAACAAAACCGCTGGTGGCCGGCGGTTCGTCCAGCGGATAAATACCTCGATTCGCCTTTTAATACCTACCAACAAAACGGACTTCCTCCCGCACCAATCGCCAACCCTTCGGCCGAAGCCATTCTCGCCGCACTTAATCCTATTAAAACTGACTGTCTGTACTACTTCCACACTGAAGACAAATCCTATCACTGCTCCGCAACATACGAAGAACATGTTGCAAAATTACGAAGCCTCTATGGTCGTGGGTCTTAATATTTTGAAGGACAAGTGAATGGTTCCACAATTCGCTTCATGAGATAACGAATAGAGACAACGAGCAATACTACTCCTAGCACACCAAACTCCACCCCATGAAATGGAAGCAGAAGTAATAATCCACCCGCACCAAGAAGCCCTAAAAGTCCTGTAAGAATTACCGAACCACAAGCAGCGCAGCCAATTCCTAAAAGCGCACTCAACAATCCTCCCACACTCGCGAACTGGGCGAGCTTTTCGTGATGACCACCTTCTTGACGCCGTCGAATATAAAAGGTTAACAGAGCAATATTAATTCCGAACAACAGTGCGGTTATAGTAAGTAATAACCCTGAAAAAACTGTAAAATTCGTTGCGAAAGTGCCATACAGTGTCAAGGTAAAAAATAGTTTCTCTGTCACTCCGACAACATCAGACCGCAACACTTGAGTGAGGATTGACCAATTTGGTAACAGTAACGCCGCAGTAAAAACCAACCAACTCACACCGAGTGCACCGACTACATATCGAGGATGTCGAAACACTCGCCGCAAGACCGTATTAACCATACTACTTATTACTTCAAGTACGCATCAGCAAATTTCCAGAAGGCTTCATTCCCTTCCAATTTTGCGACACATTCAGCCGCCACCGAAACCGTTTCGGCATCGGGATGGAGTTGCGCAAGAGGGAAATGACGATATACCCACGCCACCTCAGTTGGAGGATACTTCTTCACTATTGAATTCATAGTATTGTGGAATCGGGTACAAAATGGGCAATCAAAATCTGAATATTCAACAATCACCACTTTCGCGTCGCGGTTACCTTTAATATGATCAGATTCATTTATAGGGGTCATTTTCTCTAACGCTTGCGCTTCTTCACTATCTGCTGCCGAACCTTCACCTTCCGCCAAAGCTACAGCAATCATTTGTTCGATTGTCGCCTGTGGCAAGGCTCCACTGAGCGGATATTTCTTACCGCTTGGACCAACAATTATTCCCCACGGGGTACCTTGTCCTCCAGTAGCAATAGCGTTACTGGTGTCTTCTTGAACGAGGGCAAGGGTCTCCTTTTCCTCAAAACAAGTTAAAAAATCTTTTTTGTTTGCCCCTGCTCCAACGGCCAAATCAAGAAGACGCTCTTCTAATGAAACTGCTTGCGGTATTCCAGCAGCAGGTGTTGACCCACCAAAATACAATCCTCCACCAATAAACACTCCAGCGATTACGATAGAAAGTGGGATTGCTAGATCTTTTAATAATGAAGACGAGGTGTTGGTGACAGGATTCTGTTGTTGTTCTGACATGTTTTAATACGTTCTAAAAAAATAAGTACTGATAGTATACCATTCTTACTAAAAAAATTTGAACCATGTAGGAAAAAGGCGGAACCGCATGCGGTTCCGCCTGAAAACTGAGAACTCTCAGTCGATAATGGTTACTTTAACCTTCGTCACACCGTACTTTACGATGCCAATCTGCGCTGCCGCCGCCACTGAAAGATCGAAGCTTCGACCCTCAACAAACGGACCACGGTCATTTACAGGCGCAACGACACACGCTCCCGCATGACAAAACTGCACCTTCGTACCGCACGGCAAGGTTTTGCTAGCAGCAGAAGGAGTGTTTTTGTCAAAACGGTTCCCGCAGGCAGTCTTTGCACCATGACAGGGGCGGTTTTTTCCACATTCATGTAGACCACCATTACCATAGTACGACACTGTGGCGTAGGTCGTTTTTTCGGTTGTAGCGTTGACGCTCTTGGGTAAAGCTGCTGAGAGAAACAGAGTAGCCATGACCAAAAGTGCCATCTTAAAGAACTGCGTAGACTTCATTACTGAATACCTATTGTGAACAAACCGCTACCTATGACGTACGAACAAAGGAATTCTTACAAAGTTCTATTTTTTTAATAAATTTCGGCAACGAAGTGCTTCCTGCTTTTGTTTTAAGCGCTTTTGGTGTTGTTCTGTATGGCGAGTGGCAGCGGTCGCGTTCTTCTGTTGTTGATATAGACGTTCTCGACACAACTTCTTGTAATTATGAAATACTCGTTCTGAAAGCTCGCCAGACGCAACCGCCGCCAACACCGCGCACCCTGCGCTTTTATCATGATCACAATCTTTAAAACGACACTGTTCAGCAAACACCTGTACTGTTTCAAATACCACCTCCTCATCACTAGTTGTCTGCTCAAGAACTCCCAATTCACGCATCCCTGGGGTATCAATGAGAAATCCACCACTTGGAAGCGCAAATAGTTGTCGAGACGTCGTAGTGTGCCTTCCCTTACTGTCGTCTTGACGTATTTCGCTTATTGCTTGACGTGATTCTTGTAAAAGCCAATTGGTGATAGTTGATTTTCCGGCACCAGAAGACCCCAACAGCACCGCCGTTGTCTCTGGAGTAATATGTGCCGCGATTTGCAATAATCCATCGCCTGTCTTAGCGGTCACAGCATAGACGGGCGCGGTACCTGAGAGTTCTTTCACTTGTGCCACCTTGTCTTCCAGATTAGAAACTAAATCCTTTTTATTAAGCACCACAATTGCAGCGATATCACTTTGTTTTGCTAGCAATAGGTAGCGTTCCAAGCGACTCAAATTATAATCACCATCAAGTCCCATCACAATGATGATTACATCAACGTTAGTGGCAATAATTTGTACCTCATCATCTTCTGCTCCCCGTCGTTTAATAACGCTCGTCCGTGGCTGAATTTCTTCAATCACCGCTTTTCCATCGATTAAAAGCTCCACAGTCACATAATCACCAACTTTAGGAAATTCACTGGCAGCAAAAAACACCCCTCGTACCGTTGCCAAGTACTCTCGCCCCTTAACAGTGACGGTATAGTGACTTCGATGTGCTTCTGTAACACGACCTATAACCATAGCCTACATTTCATTTACCGTTTCAATTCCTAGGAGGGTCAAACCATTTTCAATAGTAATTCCTACCGCTTCCACCAAGGCTAACTTATACGACTGCTTTTCTGAACCGTCTAAAATTACCTCTTTGGCATACCAGCTATTGAACACACTACAAAGTTCAAGCAAATACTGTGCAACATGATGTACTGAAAGATCCTCAGTTGCTTTAATGACTACTCCTTCAAAATACAACAACGTACGGAGCAGCTCAGCTTCTTCACCAAGGATTTCCGGAATGGCAAACTCACGAATACCCACCACTCCGGCTTTTCGCAAAATCGATTGTGTTCGCACAAACGTATACATGACGTACATGCCAGAATCACCAGCCACATCGAGGGATTGTTCAACATCAAAAGTAATTCCTTGATTTCGATCTGATTTCAAGAAGGCAAATTTTACCGCAGCGAGTGCCAATTTTTCACTTCGTTCTTCAGCCAATGCTTCATCAAATTTTTCTTCGACAACAAAGCGCTTTTTAATCGTCAGTTTTACCTCGTCGATTACGTCATCAATAAGCACTACTGTACCCGCCCTTGAAGACATTTTTTTAAATTCTCCCAAAGCACCTTTCAGCCCCACATAACCAAATGAAACATGAGTAAAATCAGACACTCTTCCAATACCTAACTGCTCACACACGGCAAACAGTTGTTTCATAGCGAGTGTTTGCTCTGGACCGACAATCCACACCAGTTTATCGGCAGTATACGTTTTCTTTTTTAAATCAGTGAGTGCGATATCCTGTGTGATATAAAGAGCAGTGCCATCTTTTTTTAACAATACAGTGTCGGTTAGACCATACGATTCTTCAAGATTCGTCAACACCGCTCCATCTTCTAGCTGGCGGAAAATGCCTTCACGAAGACCTTTTTCAACATACTCTTTCCCTTTTTTATAGTGTTCGTGTTCATACCATACTTTGTCCCACTGAATCGATAAACGCTTTAGAGTACGGTCAATACCAGCGTACGCCAACGAAAGTACGTAGCTCCACAGTTTCCATGTTTGTACCTCTTCTGCCTCCCAATCGATTACCATTTGTCGCACAAACTGCTCAATTTCTGGATTTTCTTTTACATCTCGTTCTCCTAGTACATAGCATTCAGTAACAAACAAATCTGGCTTTAACCCCTTTTCCTCTGGAGTAAACCACTCTGACTGGTGCTCAGCCCAGTAAGCAATATCGGTAGGAATATTCGCCACCTGCTTCATGTGTGCCAGATAGCCATACATGACTTTTGCAATCGCAATTCCACGATTGTTATACACCGCATCAGTGACCACCGTTGCCTCCGAAGCTCGTAGCAACTCAATGATTCCTGCCCCCACCAAAGCATTACGTAAATGCCCAAGATGCATCGCCTTATTAGGATTTGGTGAAATCGGTTCAACTACCCATTTTTCGCCATGATGTAGTTTATTTTTCCCAAATGCGGCATCTTGAGAAAGAATGGTGTTAAGATGCTGCGTTTTTGCGGCAGGCGTGAGATAGATGTTCAAAAATCCTGGACGCACTGCTTGCACATCTGCCACCCCATTAATCGCTCGTTGCCGCAAAAACGCAGCCAATGCTTCAGCAACTGCCATCGGCGGTTGCTTTAACGCTTTAGCATAACGCATCGCGACATTACTAGCGTATTCACCAAATTCCGTCTGGGAAGCTCGCTCGAGCAAAACCACAGCATCAGCCACGCCTGTTTCTCGCAACCAGTTCTTTATTTCACTCTGAATATTATTCTTAATTTCTTGCACCATGTATGTATTTCAATTCCTATACCATAGCACAAAGCCTTTAAATGTCAGCTCCCTTCCCTACGAAACAAAAATAGTAAAATGACTTCGGAGCGACTCTTTGGGAGCCAGTATTTTCAGCCCCATTTTGTTATTAAAGGCATTTGGAGCGCACGTCATTGGTTCAATAGCGATGGAGTTACAATCTGGTGATGTATAGAGCTGAACATATTCATACGGCGAATCAATCTGCGGCATCACCATCGTGATATACAGTCCCAATGCTTCGTCAAAAAGTTGTATTTCACGCTCTTTTCCAATCATTAAAAACGGTGTATCGAATACTGTGTCGCCAATATGATGAGCAGCTGAAAATATGTCATAAGGTACCTTTTCTCCCGTTGGTAATAGTCGATCATCAATTATGAGCTGCTCAACGGCTGGCAATGTCAAACGGAGATGTCCAATACCGCCACTCGTCCGAAAATAAGGACGCCACCCAAACCCTGCTGGCATACTTCGTGTTCCACTATTAACCAATTCTGTTTCTACCTCGAGCCACACTCCACCGAAACGATATTTGACCACCATTGTGAACGGAAAAGGAAATCCTTCCACGGCAGCCACAACACTTTGGAAAGTTAGTTCATAAAAATCTTCAGTCTGTCCATGTGAATCTACAATAAATGACTGATTGTAGACGAAGCCATGAATGGCGTTGTGCAAAGTAGGTTCAGTAATTGCAAGCTGATACTCACTTCCGTTACATTGATATCTTCCATCGGCGATTCGATTTGGAAAGGGCGCCAGCAAAGCATTCTTTGAAGATACATTTGCCGTAAGTGCATGAGCGTCAGTATACCCATCAATAATATCGAGTGAATCACCATGGAGATTTACTTGAAAATGATTTAAACGGGCACCCATTTCTGGAATAATAGAAATCTCATTTCCTGTTTCCTCATGTCGAACAAGAATTTTGGTATGTGGTCCGAACGCTGTTTTGATTACAACGAAAGACATATCAATAAGTATAACAGACGGCGAGCGAACCAGCTCGTGGTTTTGAAAATCTACACCACCCTGGCCACGTAATAAACACCCAGATGGTCGCCCACAGTCTACACTAATACGGTATCTTACACTCTTCGAAACAATGTGCGTCACGATTCAAGCGGTACACGCGTTCTCGTCCACGTTCTTCAACTGCTACGGCGTCAACTGATTTTAAAATATTTAAGTGATGCGTTACCGTTGGTTGTTGCAGACCAAGCTGTTTTGTAAGCGCCGTTACAGTCGCCCCATCTTGCATTTTTCCAAGATTGCATACCAGTTCATAACGACTCCGCACTCCCACCACCTTAAAACAATCCGCGCAAAGAAATTCTTCACGGGTAATATCAGACCTTACCCAAGATGGTGTTTTATGAATTTTTTCCTCTTTACTTTCTGCCATACTGTTTTTTGATTATAGCTTTTTTTGGCTTCAATTTACATATGCACACCTCGTAAACGCATAGATACTTATCGATGGATATACTGCACGTATAGATATTCATCTATACTACCACACCTCTCCACTGTGGCGGGAAATTAGCATGTAAATTTAAAGTACGTCTTGTATGAGCACTTCCGCGCAGCCATCTTCCATTACCCATGTTATTAAACGCAACGGCACCACCGTTCCTTTTAAAGTTGAAAAAATTGTCCGAGCCATCGAAAAGGCCATGCGCGCCTCTGGTGAACACGGCTCAGGATTTCCAGAAGCAATTACACAATCAGTAGTAGAAATACTAACCGAAACCGCGACACCACTCGCCACCCCCACCGTGGAAGGGATTCAAGACTTGATTGAAAAGGTGCTGATGCGGCAAGGATTTGACGATACCGCGAAGCGCTACATTCTCTACCGTGAACAACACGCGCAGATTCGTCGATTAGTTGCTACCGAAAGTGTTGACCTCATTGATCGCTACCTTGATCAAATGGATTGGCAGGTGAAGGAAAATAGCAATATGGCATTTTCGCTGCAAGGGCTAAATAACTATATCGCATCGGAAATCAGCAAAACCTACTGGCTCGACAAAATCTATCCCAAAGAAATCAAAGAAGCACATCTCTCTGGTGATTTTCATCTTCATGACCTCAACCTTCTTTCGGTATATTGCGTCGGATGGGATTTGTATGACCTCTTGTTGCGAGGGTTTGGTGGTGTTTCAGGAAAAATTCAAAGTAAACCCGCTAACCATTTCCGCAGTGCTTTAGGGCAGGTAGTAAATTTCTTTTACACCCTACAAGGAGAAGCCGCGGGTGCTCAAGCATTCTCCAACGTCGACACCTTACTTGCGCCATTTATTTGGTACGACCACCTTTCGTATGACGAGGTGAAGCAGGCACTACAGGAATTTGTATTTAACGTCAACGTCCCCACTCGTGTTGGATTCCAAACTCCTTTTACTAACGTCACTCTTGATCTTACCGTACCGGCTCATTACGCTAAAATGCGTGTCATTCGTGGCGGTAAACCACAAGAGGAAACCTATGGCGATTTCCAGCGAGAAATGGACATGTTTAATCAGGCATTTCTCGATGTCATGAGTGAAGGCGATGCTTCTGGTCGCGTATTCACCTTCCCGATTCCAACGTACAACATCACCAAAGATTTTGACTGGGACAACAAACGAGTAACCAACCTCTGGGAAAGTGCGGCAAAATATGGCATCCCCTACTTTTCAAATTTCATCAATTCGGACATGAGTCCAGATGATGCGCGTTCCATGTGTTGTCGTCTGCGTATCGATAACCGAGAACTACAAAAGCGTGGCGGTGGCTTATTTGGCGCCAACCCACTCACTGGCTCAATTGGTGTTGTCACCATCAACATGCCGCGTCTTGGGCGTGAAGCAACGAACAAGGATGAGTTTTTTGCAAAACTGTACCATCTCATGGATCTGGCTAAGGAAAGCCTAGAAATTAAGCGAAAAATACTAGAAAAAATGACCGACGGTAATTTATACCCCTACACCAAACATTACCTCGATAACATCAAAACTGCTTTTGGGTCGTACTGGCAAAACCACTTTTCGACCATTGGACTAGTAGGTACCAACGAAGCACTCAAAGAACTCCTTGGCGTCGACATCACCACCAAAGAAGGAAATGCGTTTGCCGAAGAGGTTCTCGTAAAAATGCGTGACCGATTAAGCACTTACCAAGAAGAAACGGGAAATAACTATAATCTTGAAGCCACCCCAGCTGAGGGAACCTCCTATCGTTTAGCCCTCCTCGATCAAAAAAAGCACGAAAACATGACGTTTGCTAACGGTATCGGAACGGCAGTAACCGACCCTTACTACACCAACTCCACTCACGTGCCGGTCAATTTTACTGATGACATATTCGAAATTCTTGAGCTACAGGACAATCTACAGACAAAATACACTGGCGGGACCGTCATTCACTTTTTCCTTGGAGAACGTCTCAATGATAGCAATGTTGTAAAGCAACTCGTTAAGAAAGTCTGCACAACCTACGAATTGCCCTATTTTACCATTTCTCCCACATTTAGTGTCTGCCAAAAGCATGGATATATTCATGGCGAAGCACCACACTGCCCAACATGCGGCGAATCCTGTGAGGTGTATAGTCGAATCGTGGGGTATTTACGACCAGTCGAACAATGGAACAAGGGAAAGAAGAGTGAATTCAGTGATCGAAAAACAGTACCAACTGCAGCCCTAACAGAAAAGAAAATTAGCTCATGCGCCTAGGTGGTCTACAGCGATCCTCACTCATCGATTATCCAAGAAAAATCAGTGCTATTGTATTTACGATTGGCTGTAACTTTCGCTGTCCGTATTGCCACAACCCTGAACTAGTCGACGAGACTGCCGAAGAATTTTCTGAAGAAATTTTCTTTTCCTTCTTACAGCGTCGAACTGGACTGCTTGATGCGGTAACCATTACGGGCGGTGAGCCAACGCTTCACGACGATCTCGTACCCTTTATCGAGAAAATTAAAGCTCTAGGGTTTCTTGTGAAGCTCGACAGTAACGGAACAAACCCCAGCACCCTAAAGCGGCTTATAGATTCAAAACTAATTGATTATGTTGCCATGGACATTAAAGCTCCGCTCCATAAGTACGAAGCAACCATTGCTCGACCTGTTGATCTTGCAAACATTCAAGAAAGCATTGCGCTAATACTAAAAAATCAAATACCCTATGAATTTCGCACCACCGTAGTAAAATCACTATTGTCACCTGAAGACTTTACGCACATTGGTAGGCTGATTGAAGGAGCAGAATTGTATTATCTACAAAAGTTTATTCCAACGAAACTTCTCAATCCTGCTTTTTTAAAGAAGGCAGTGTATTCTGATGAGGAATTTGAATCCTTGCGAACCATAATGGAGCATTACGTCACAACATGTCAGATCCGCTAACACACACCATCTATCTCGACCACGCTGCCGCTGCGCCACTAGATGCACAGGTACTAAAAGCCATGTTGCCGCATTTAGAAAGTAACTATGGGAATGCTTCGTCAATTCATCATGTTGGAAGGAAGGCGTTTGATACCCTTAGCGAAGCTCGCCATTCTATTGCCACAATACTTAACGTCGCTGATCGAGAAATTATCTTTACAGGAAGCGGAACCGAATCTGATAATCTTGCCATTCTTGGTCTCGCTCGAGCAAACCGAAACCGCGGAAACCATGTGATAGTTTCTAGCATTGAGCATAAAGCAGTACTAGAAGCAGCAGTCGTGTTAAAAAATGAAGGGTTTGCTATTACTTATCTTCCCGTAGATGAATACGGAATGGTACAACTTACTACCCTACGCAGCGCCCTCACCGACCAGACGATTCTTGTCTCAATTATGTATGCCAATAACGAAATTGGCACCATTCAACCCATCAGTGAAATCGCTGCTCTACTTCGTGACCGCTACGACCATGACAAAAAGCCAATTTTTCACACTGATGCCTGCCAAGCTGCAGGTGCACTCCCACTTACCCCCAAAACACTCGGTGTCGACGCCATGACTTTAAATAGTGCAAAAATTTATGGCCCAAAGGGAATTGGTTTACTATACCTACAGTCTGGTATTGCGATACAACCACTTCTTGTTGGCGGCGGACAAGAAGAGGGGCGGCGAGCGGGCACGGAAAATATTGCCTTAGCTGTCGGTTTTGCAAAAGCTCTCGAAATTGCCTTCAACCGCCATGACACCGAGTCGTGCCAGCTCGCCGCCCTTCGTGACCACTTCCTTACTCAGTTGCAAAAAGCCATTCCCTCCTTACTTCTCAATGGACACCCTATAAACCGTCTACCAAACAATCTTCACCTTTGTATTCCCCACGTCGAGGGTGAAGCCATGCTCCTACTCCTTGATGCTGCCGGTATCTGTGCCGCCACTGGTTCAGCATGCAACGCCTCCGACCTTGAGCCATCACACGTACTTACCGCCATTGGTCGCGATGAATCAATCATTCATGGGAGCTTGCGTTTCACCCTTGGAAGAGGTACCACTAAAACAGAACTCGACACCACCGTTACTGTCCTCGCTACAATCGTAGAAAGACTACACTCTATCTCAGCGAGCCCTCTAGCATTAAAAAAATCCTATGCAAAACATACCTGATATCTTCGCTTGTGGCTCAAGTAGTTCTTGGCTCTACAGTGATGTAGTCAAAGACCATTTCTTTCACCCACGTAACATACTCCTTAATGAAGCCGACTACGAATCTGACGGCGTCGGTATTGTTGGTAGCCCTGCTTGCGGTGACATGATGGTAGTTTGGATTCAAGTCGACAAACTCACTGCGCGTATCAAAGAATGTAAATGGCGAACATTTGGGTGTGCTTCAGCTATTGCCTCTACTTCAATGATGTCCGTCATGGCAACTGAAGACAAGGGAATGTTATTATCACACGCTAAACGACTTACCCCCGAAGCGATTCTTGATCGACTTGGTGGATTGCCTCCACAAAAATATCATTGTTCCGTACTCGGACATCTCGCTCTCCGTGAAGCAATTCAAGATTATGAAGTAACTATAGCAAAGGAGATATGAATACCGCTTCTAAATATACTTGGCGCCTCGTCGAGAAAAAAAATGAAACACCCCAGATTGAAAGTCTGTATCTAGAAGCAATCACCGAGAAGCCACAATTTATTGCTGGACAATATCTCACCATACAACTCTCAGGGCAGAATCCCACAGAAGGAAAGGCTTATAGCATTTCAAGCGCGCCACAGGAAAAATTACTGCGCGTTTCTATTAAAAAAATGGGTACATTTTCATCAGCATTACTTTCGCTCCCCATCGGATCAATCATCACCACCAGTGCACCCTATGGTTTTTTTTACCCCGAACCAGAGGATAAAACTCCCATCGTATTTCTTGCTGGCGGCATTGGAATTGCCCCTATTTTAAGCATCATGAACGACCTCAATTGTCGAGATGACAAGCGTAGAGTTTCCTTATTCTACTCAAATAAAACAATTGCCGATATTGCCTTCTTTTCTGAACTAACATCACTACAGAAAACAAATCCATCCCTTACCATTCAACATTGTATTACTCGTGAAGTAATTGAAAGTGACACCTATCATGCTGGTCGGATTACTCCCGAACTAATTGCCGGCACAGTCCCAAACATTCATGACGTCGACTTTTTCCTTTGTGGTAGCATGGACTTTACAAAATCACTTTGGAAGTCTCTGCGTGAATATGGGATTCCTGCACAACATCTGTACACTGAGGGATTCTTTTAGAAATAGAAAACCGCTGTCACAAGGTACCGTGACAGCGGTCTGAAGAAGCTGCGGAATTTTAAAGAACTAATTTCCGCAGCAAAATATCTTTCATTTCTACCTCCTCGTAGCGACAGAGGTCAGCAAGTGTCTTTTCCCCCAGACATTCAGCTAGGAACAATTCAATCGATGAAAATTCCTGATGCCATTTTTCATCGAATGCCTTATGGATATCGACAAGCAAGATTTCTTCTGGCGGACGAGCCAGTTTGTAACTCGGAACTTTATTCTCGTTCCGCTTCAGCAAAAGACCAGAGTCCACCAGTGGTCCACAAATGGCACTGATCATAAATAATCGAGTTTTATGCATCTCCTGCATCAGGGTTTCACCACTGACGAACTCCTCAAATCTCGCGAGATGCGCCATCACCCAGTACGCCTCACGAACTTTTTTCTCAGTCAACATGATCTCACCTCTATCTGCGTGGGAAACCCTCCCTATTTAACAACAATTAATATAAAAGTCAATGTAGCAAGGTTAGATTTTGACTTTCAGTAATTTAACCGAGTTTAAAAACACCAACGTATCAGGAACCAAGTGTATAATTGCTGCCTCGACTGGACCGATTACCTTCATTAAAACCAAAATAATTCCCACCACGTGCACCACTCCGACGCCCACGATAATATTTTCTTTTATGGTTCGGTAGGCGCGCCGGCTAATAGCTCGTGCTCGTGCCAACTTTTCAAGATCATCATTAACCAACACAACATCAGCGGCTTCCATCGCTGATTCGGTACCCATCGCCCCCATCGCCACACCCACACTAGCAGCGGCAAGTGCGGGAGCATCATTAATACCATCACCCACCATTGCCACAAGGCGACCCTGCTTTTGTAATTCGTCTACAACGGCAATTTTATCCTGCGGTAATAACTCTGCCCGAACATCGGTGATTGAAAGAGCCTGCGCAATAGGCGCCGCGGCATCAGCGTGGTCACCAGTAAGCATCATAATTTGTGTTACTCCATTGGCTCGCAAGGATTCAATTGCTTCTCTGGCACCCTGACGAATGGTACTACGAATATGAAACGCACCAGAGATTTTTCCACCACACGACACATACACTACCGTATCTTGTTCATCCTGCACGGAATCATACAGCACAGCAACACCGGCATCTTCGAGCAAAGTACGATTCCCAACGAGGACCGACACTCCTTCAACCACTGCCGAAACGCCCTTTCCCTTTTCAAGGGAAAAAGAAGTTGGTTCGAGCTGAGGAATATTTTGTTCACGAACATATTCCACAATGGCACGAGCCAAGGGGTGATTTGAGCGCCTGTCAGCTGCTGCGGCGAGAGATAAGAATCGTTCGAGTGCCAGCGTTTCATCCAACATATCCACGCGACTCACTGCCAGCTTTCCCATGGTGAGCGTACCAGTCTTATCAAAAATAAACGTGTCGGCTCGTGCCAACGCTTCAAGATGACGCCCTCCCTTTACCAAAATACCTTCACGTGCCGCTCGTGCAATAGCAGAAATGGTCACGAGCGGCGTCGCCAACCCCAATTCTGCTGGTGACATAAAAATTAGGAGGGCAATAATCAGCTTCACATCCTGCGTATAGACATACACCACCACCACAAAAACAAACACAATTGGGATGAGCCACGCAGCCACTCGGTCAGTGAATTTCTGAATCAGTGGCTCTCGACCTTCTGCTTCTTCTACCAGTGAAATAATTTTTGCAAATACAGTGTCTTCCGCTAAACGAGTGACTGAAATATCCAGAGCGCCCGTTTCCAAAATCGTTCCAGCAAAAACATCGTCATTACTATACTTTGCGTACGGCACACTTTCACCAGTAATTGGTGACTGATCTACTAAACCATCACCATGTATTACCACACCATCCACAGGGATTTTATCTCCTGCTCGCACCAACACGACATCGCCTACCTTAATTTCATTAAGGGCAACAGTTATTTCAACTCCTTGACGCTTTACAATTGCCACTTTTGGCACCGTACCGATGAGTTCACGGATTGACGCTCGAGCTCGTTCTCCTGAAACGCTGGCGATGTATTCAGCAATAAGAATAATCATCAGCACAATCGCTCCAGCAAGGTATTCACCACCGAGTAAGGCAATACCTACAGCCACCGTAATGAACAATTCTGTTCCAATTTTACGATGAGAAAACAACTCTTCAAGAGCTTCTTTAGCGATAAATGAGAGTCCGAAAAAAACTGCCAACAGCAGAAACGGCAGCGTGATACTTTCCTGTGAAAAAAGTAATGCCGCAATACCCACAACCGCAATGGCTGATAATTCTAAACGATGTTCTCGAGCAAATAATAACGCAAGTAATTTCATGCCCTGCATTCTACACTCTTTATGGCTTAGCATCTACTCACTGAAAAGGCGTCAATGATGAAACCTATTGCACCAGACCTCAATGTGTACCTACCACCTTAAAATTAACATATAAATTCAAGAGATAATTCCAGAATCCAGTCACTATCGCAACGACAGCGCGAGCAAATAGATAATCAAAGTGGGCATATTCAACCAATACAAACATCCCTCCCATCACCATCAGTAGTCCAATCGAAGCAATGGCAACAAAATGGACGTACCCTTCCTTCACCTCTCGTAGAGTATGTTTAAACACATACTGACGTGAAATCCAGTAATTAATAGATACCGCAATTATAAAAGCCATCCCTGCCGCAATTACATATTGCACTGCAAAAAAATCAGTCAGCACATAGAGCAATGCCAAGTCAAAAGTAAATGTTCCGCCCCCAACTATCGAGTATTTAAAAAAATCGAATAAATTTTGGCGGCATACGTTACTCCATTTAAATTTTTCTAGTCAACTTGGTCGGTCACTAGTTGCACTGCCTTTAATTCTCGCAAAATACACGCCGGCATTTCTGATAATGGACACATTGTCTGCTGTAGTTTGGCAATTACAGCCTGCTTCTCTATCCCCACCACATACCCCACTACCGCCGTTACTTCGTCTTTCAAAAAGGTGTATGTCACTGTAATTCTTTCCTGAAACTGATTTACTTCTGGTGGCACGACATATGAAACCACCCATGACGCAGCCGAAAAATCAACCGCTTCAGTATTTGGAAAGATTCCCGCAGTATGACCATCCGCACCAATTCCCACTGTCGCCAACACAACACCATTCTCATGTTGCGCTCGCCAAGTATGGAGGGCGGTAGCAAATCGTTCTCCTGCCTGAAGCAATGATTCTCCTTGCTTGATTTTTGTACTAATAACATTTACCCCCTTAATCATTGCCATTTTGAAAAAATCAGTCGTCTCAAGTTGAGCAAAATTGTTAATACTAGGATTAGTAGAAAATCGCTCATCCAGCACCGTAAGAGTGATGTTACTAGAAAGTACTTCATAAGGAATATGCGACAACATCGCCAAGGCAGACCCCCCTGAAAGGAGCAGCAGTATCGGCATATCATGATATTGTTGCAATAATCTTGCGAGAGACTCTCCTGCAACTTGTGCTGGATTTTTGGTAGCGATAATTTCCATATTTTACTCTTCTTTGGTAATAACCTTATGTCCTCCAAATTGATTTCGCATAGCAGCCACTAACTTCCCGAGATAAGAAGGATGCTCACGAGTTTCTTTACGTTGCGCAAGAGCTGCTTCAAGCACCTTCACTTTACCGATGGTCGTAATATGCTCCATTTCATGTTCTGTTTCCCCTCTTGGTACTTCACCTTTAATGAGCTCAATTTGTCCTTCATCATATGCTTGTCTCAGCCAAGACACGAGTTTACTCGTAATAATACTTTCATGTTCGTATGGCTTAAATACCGCCGCTAGATCTATGTCAAATTGTTCACGATGTTCATGTAACACTGTCATTCCTTCAGCAATCGCCCCCATCATGCCATACTCAATGCCGTTATGTATCATTTTTACAAAATGTCCGGCACCAGCCGCACCTACCCGTGCGTAGCCCTGCGGTGCAGCCAGTGCTGCAAAAATATGTTCATGTAGAGCAAACACTTCTGCTTCGCCACCTACCATAATCGACGCTCCATGACGAGCTCCTGACATACCACCTGAAGTACCACAATCAAGAAATAATAATTCCTTATCTTTGAGCGCTTGGTGACGCCGCAGTGAGTCTAGATAAAAACTATTTCCTCCATCAATAATAGTATCTCCCTTAGTAAGAAGTGGTGTAAGCTCATCAAGTACTGCATCAACCACTTTACTTGGCACCATAATCCAAACCAGCCGCGAAGTCGATAGTGACTCAACCATATCTGCGTACGAATCAACTATCTCTACCCCAACCGCCGCAGCTGCCGCACAGGCTTCTTTGTCGGTATCGGTTCCAATCACACGGTACCCTTTTTCGACAAGAAGCGTCACCATATTGAGCCCCATTCGTCCCAAACCAATAAATCCTAATTCCTTTTTCATATTTTAAATATTAACCTATTCAATTTCCAATCTTTGGACCAGTTGAGCCATGCACATAAGTATGCAAAGGAAGTTCTTTAAATTTTTTCAGTATTGGCGTAATAAAATGCCACGCCAATTCCACCTCCTCGCCACTCACAAATCGAGTCTGGTCCCCAGCAATACAATCAAACAACACTCGCTCATAAGCTTCTGGTGAGGCACTCTCTTCTCCTTCACTTGCCACCAGTACCAACTCTTGTTCCCGCAGTGAAAACGTAAAGCCCGGAGCTTTTGTCCACATCGAAATTACCATCCGTTGTTCTGGTGCAAATTGCATTCTCAATACATTCCGGTGCTCATGCGAACCCTTCTCTGCTGCACAGTTACAACTACTTCTAGGGCGGAAAGTTATCACTGCCTCGTTAATGTGTTCTTCAAGTGCCTTTCCTGCTTCCAAAACAAACTTCGTTCCTTGCCATACTGTCGTACTGAGTGAAAATGAAAGCTTGAAATACGTCTCCGTATCACTCCCCTCAGTGACTCCTGCGGTGACACTATATCCTTCATATTGTCCGCGCACAATTTCTTCTGGCAAAATGTTTGCCAGCGCTCGAAGTGCAGCAGCCCGCGCAGCACGAACTGCCTGCGCATTATGAATATCTGCAGGCGGCATCGTCAGAAGCGCAAAAATCTGTAACATATGATTTTGCCCCACATCACGAAGTGTTCCAATCGCATCATAAAATGAGCCTCGATTTGAAACATCCTTTGTCTCCATAAGTTTAATATGCATTGATTCTATCGCCTGCCCATTCCACGAATCTGCTAGTACCGCATTCACAAAACGCAACGCGCTAATATTTTCGATTGCATCTTTAGCAAGGTAATGATCGATACGATAGATCTGATCATCAGCAAATAATGCGCAAAGTTTTTTCTCTAGCGCTTGTGCGGTTTCTAAATCTCTTCCAAACGGTTTTTCTACCAAAAGTCGTGCCCACGAATCAATCTCGTCACACAGTGCCAATGCGTTGCTCGAATGAAGGTATTCAAATATTCCTTCATAATACTCCGGCGGAACGGCAAGATAAAATAACTTGTTCGTACACTGTCCGATGTCATCATCAAATTGTTGCAACGATTGCTTAATATTTTCGTAAGAAATTTCTTCAGAAAAACTGCCTGACACGTACCTGATATGCGAGCAAAACTCTCGTAGTGACGTCTCAGGACATGAGACATTCTTTTGCAAAATACTTTCCAGTACAAATTCTTGATATTCGGTATCAGTGAGCTTCTTTCGTGATAATCCAACAATCGTAAACTGTTTTGGTAATTGACCAGCGAGATATAAATTAAAAAGCGCTGGGAATAGTTTTGTTTTTGCTAAATCGCCAGTACCACCAAAAATGACAACTCCGGTAGGGCGCATAGCAACA